>Ga0209061_1000219_pt1 | contig 178394 bp, 158 predicted proteins | sample Coa_R1_10_FD_187157 | JGI IMG/M metagenome (GOLD analysis project Ga0209061, IMG submission 187157) | Surface soil microbial communities from Centralia Pennsylvania, which are recovering from an underground coalmine fire - Coalmine... | ecosystem: Environmental > Terrestrial > Soil >...
CGGCGCTGCTCGCCGCCATGGCCGGGGGGCCGGGGCGCTACTTCACGGCCTGGAACCGCGACTTCGTGGCCATGTTCAGCCGGGAGCCGGCCCCGGCACCGTGACGGCACCGTGACCGCACCGTGACGGCCTGGTGAGGGGACCGGCAGATTCACCCCGTCGGACTGATCGATTCGCTTCGTCGTTCGTCACATCGCATTCACGCGTCTCTCACATCTAATTCACATCTGCAGGCTCCTACAGTAGGGGCGTGCGCATCCTCGTCGTCGAGGACGACCCGAGAATGTCCAGCCTCCTCAAGCGAGGCCTCGAGGAGGATGGGTATGCCGTCGACGTCGCACGTGATGGGCAAGACGGCCTCTTCATGGGGAGCGAGAACCCCTACGCCGCCATCGTCGTCGACGTGATGCTTCCACAGCTGGATGGATTCGAACTCTGTCGCCGGCTCCGCACCAGCGGCCGGTGGGCCCCGATCCTCTTGTTGACGGCTCGGACCGAGGTTGCGGACCGTGTCGAAGGGCTCGATGCCGGTGCTGACGACTACCTGACGAAACCATTCAGCTTCGAGGAACTCTCCGCTCGGATCCGTGCCCTCATCCGGCGTGGCCACGTGCCGAGGCCAACCGTGCTCGTCGTGGGTGACCTCCGCCTCGATCCCGCTCAGCGGCGTTGCTGGCGCGGCCAGCAGGAGATCCAGTTGTCCGCCAAGGAATTCGCCCTGCTCGAGTTCTTCATGCGCCATCCCGGCGAGGTCCTCACTCGGACGAGGATCCTCGACCACGTCTGGGACTATGCTTACGATGGCGTTTCGAACGTCGTCGACCAGTACGTCGCCTACCTTCGCCGCAAGATCGATCGACCCTTCCGCCGCCACGACCTCGAGACGGTACGCGGCGCTGGCTATCGACTACGGGCACCGGCACCACGCTGATCCGTGCCAATCCGGCTACGTCTCGCCCTCGTGTTCGCATTGGGAACGGCTGTTGCCGCTGCCATCGGCGGCGCCCTCTTCGTTCGAGAGCTCTCGGCAAGCTTGCGAAGCTCGTTGGTCACGTCCCTGCGAGTGCGAGCGGACGCCGTCGCGCAACAGCTCCCGGACGGCAAGGCCAACGATGGTGGAGGGTTACAGGTGCAGGATCCGGCCGCCCCAGCGCCTCCCGGTTCACTCGTCTCCGACGAGCTTGTGCAAGTTCTTGATGCTCATGGCCACATCGTCGACGCATCGGGTCCCGGCACTGCATCGCCGCTCCTGACCCAGGAACAGCTACGGGATCTCGCCCACCGTCCTGTCCTCACCGAGTTCGCCATTCCCCGCACGCCTCACCGTTTTCTCCTGTATGCGACATCGGCCGGTGACGGTGTCCCGGGAGCAATTGTCGTTGGGGCCTCGCTTGCGACAGTGGACGAGGCGATCGCCCGCGTCACCCTGGAGCTGGTCGTGGGATCGACAGTTGGTGTCCTTGTCGCCGGGGGGACGGCTTGGCTCCTGGCCGGCGCGGCTTTGCGTCCGGTGGAGCGCATGAGGCGACAGGCGGCAGAGATCTCCGAGCATGACATCGACATGGTCCTGGCCGTGCCCGAAACCAGGGACGAGATCGCGTCGTTGGCGATCACGTTCAACACCCTCCTCGCGCGCCTGCATGGCGCACTCAGTCGGCAACGGGCCTTCGTCTCGGCAGCTGGCCACGAGCTGAGGAGCCCATTGGCAATTCTCAAGGGCGAACTCGAGCTCGCGATGCGCCCGGGCCGGAGCCGGGTTGAGCTGGCGGACGCCATCTCACGAGCAGCCATGGAGACCGAGCGTGTCATTCACCTCGCCGAAGATCTCCTGATGTTGTCCAGGATCGACGAGCATGCGCTCGTCCTGCGTCGCGAGAGGGTGAACATCCGGCACCTCGTCGAAGCATCGGCCAGCCTCTTCCGGACGCGAGCCTCCCAGCGCGGGGTGGCGATAGCGATCGATGGGCCAGAAAACCTGTGGGCGGAGGTGGACCCAGACCGCGTTCGGCAGATCATCGACAACGTCGTGGACAACGCCCTCCGCTTCTCGCCGCAGGGGTCCACCGTCAATGTCCAATTTCGGCTGCAGGGGCCGGTGGCCGAGATCACCGTGTCGGATCAGGGTCCTGGCTTCCCGCCGGAATTCCTGCCCCGTGCCTTCGAGCGCTTCAGCCGACCGGATGCGAGCCGATCACGCGAAGGCGGAGGGACAGGGCTCGGGCTTGCCATCGTGGATTCCTTGACCCGGATGCACGGCGGGTCCGTGACGGCATCGAATCAGTCCCGTGGTGGCGCCGCCGTGCGCATCTCGTTGCCGATCGGTTCCCCTCCCCCCGCGTCCGAGCGGGGCTGAACAGCGCGTCCTCCGCAGTCGGGTTCACCAACACCCGAACCACAACGTACAGGCTGAAGCCGGCCGTGCCGATACGTCCAGGGTGAGGGAACAGTCGCGACTCGGCACTCGCATGGCGGGGCCGGACGAGCCTCTTGACAGCCACGAACCCCGCGCCAGTACCCTTTCCCCCCCGGCACGCTGGCCACCTGACGGCGATGCGCCACCCGTCGGGACCGGCACGGTCCCGGTGGCAGACGTCGACCGCGCCATCGCGCTGGGCCAGGCGCTGCTCGCGAACCTCCACCAGGTCCTGCTCGGCACACCTGGCGCCCTCACGGCAGCGGCCATCGCCGCCTTGTCGGGGGGACACCTGCTCATCGAGGACGTCCCCGGCGTGGGCAAGACCGTGCTCGCCCATGCCCTGGCAGCGTCCCTGGGCACCGAGCTGTCGCGAGTCCAGGGACATCCCGACCTGCTGCCCTCCGACGTGACCGGTGTGTCGGTGTACGCACCCGACGCCGGCACGTGGGAGTTCCGGCCGGGGCCGGTCTTCGCCCACGTCGTGCTGGTCGACGAGCTCAACCGGACCCCGCCGCGCACCCAGGCGGCCCTGCTCGAGGCCATGGAGGAGCAGCAGGTCACCGTGGACGGCGCATCGTTCCCGCTGCCCCGCCCCCACCTCGTGATCGCCACGCAGAACCCCCTGTCCCAGCTCGGGACCTACCCGCTGGTGGAGAGCCAGCTCGACCGCTTCGCGCTGGCAACGTCCATCGGCTACCCCGACGCCGCCACCGAAGCCCAGCTCGTCTTGCACCACGGCGGCCGCTTCGCCCTGGAGCACCTCCAGCCCATCTGCACGGTGACCGCGTGGCTGGAGGCCCAGCAGGCGACCGGGACCGTGAGCGTGGCGCCAGCGGTGGCCGAGTACGCGGTAGCGCTGTGCCGGGCGAGCCGCGGGGCCGAAGGCGTACGGCTCGGGGCCAGCCCCCGTGCCGCCATCTGGGTGATCCGCGCCGCCCAAGCCCACGCCGTGCTGTCGGGACGGTCCTACGTCGTCCCCCACGACGTCCAAGCGGTGGCGGTGGCGTGCCTGGCGCACCGCCTGCTGACCGACGAGGGCGTGGAGCACAGCGTGTCGGTGGTGCAGCACGTGCTGGCGTCGACGCCGGTTCCTCGACCGTGACCTCGAGGTCCCGGCGCCCGCCGCGGCCGCAGCGGCCCCTGGTGCCGGTGACGGCCGCCGCCGTGTCCCTGGCGTCGTGGGGCACGGTGGCCCACAACAGCGGTTCGGGGTGGGTCCAGGCGCTGGGGGCCGTGGTGGGCGGGGTGCTCGTGGTGGGCCTGGCCGGCCCGGCAGTGGCGGTCGTGCGAGCCAGGGTGTGGTGCGAGGGTGCCCCCACCGACGGCACGGTGGGCAAAGCGGTGGACGTGGCGGTCGCGGCCTCCTCCCGCGTGCGCATCACACCGCTCGACCCCCCTGGGGAGCCGGTCTTCGCCGGGCCGACCGCACGCCGCGACCGGCGTTCTGACGGCGCGGCTCGCCCCGGATTGGCCACCATGGTGCTGCGTCCCGTGCGTCGCGGCGTGATCGGCCACGTGCTCGTCGAGGTGGCATCAGCTGCACCCTTCGGGTTGCTGTGGTGGACCCGGCGCGTGGCGCTGCGACTGCCGACCGAGGTGCACGTGGGCCCCCGCCTCGGTGCACCTGATCCTTCCTCGGCGGTCGCCGGTGCGACCCGCGGGGACGGCACCCGGCACGTGCCGGGCGACGCAAGCGAGGTGCGCGGCGTGCGGCCCTATCGGCCCGGCGACAGTCGCCGGCAGGTCCACTGGCCGGCCACCGCCCACACCGGCGCCCTGATGGTGCGCGAGACGGAGGCGCCCGCCGCCCGTCCGGCCCAGGTCGTCGCCTTCCTGCCGGCAGACCCCGACGCGGCCGAGCGCGCTGCTGCACGCGCCTTGGGGACGGTGGTGAGCCTCCAGCGTGCTGGCGTACCCGTGGTGCTCACCACCCTCGAACCAGCGGGCGTGCGCGTGGCACCGGTCACCGACCGGCGCGCTGCCAGCCGCCGCCTGGCGCGGGCCGTGCCGGGCCAGCCCGCTCCCCCGCCCCGGTGACCAGCCCCCGGGAGGCGGCGCGTCGCCGGCCACGGCGGCACCTGCTCGACGTCCTCCGGCAGGCCAACCGGCCCGGTCCGCCGGAGCATTCGGTCGCCCTGCGGCTCGCCGCGTCCGGTGCCGTGGTGGCCGGGATCGCGGCATGCCACGCCCAAGGCGAGCTGTCGACCCCCACGACAGCGGTGGCGGTCGTGCTCGTCGCTGCCGGCTCGGTGTTCTCGTACCGGACGCGCACCCATCCCGCACGGTGGCTCAAGCCGCTCCTGGCGGCGGCCGTGGTCGGTGCGTTCGCCTGGTTCTTCGCGACGATCACGTCGGTGCCGCCGTCGGGCATCGCAGCCGTGGAGGGACCGCTGGCCGCGCTGTTCGGCTGGGTCCAGGTCATCCACGCCTTCGACGTACCGGCACGCCGGGACCTGGCGTTCTCGTTGGCCGGATCGGCCAGCTCCATGGCGGTGGCGGCAGCACAGGCGGTGGACAGCGCCTTCGCCTGGTACGTGGCGGTGTGGCTGGCGCTCGGGCTCTGGGGGCTGTTCGAGACGTGGCGCTCCGCCAGCGGGGGCGGCAGGATCGCACCGCTGGCCGTGGCCGGCACGCTGGGCGCTGTTGCACTCCTCGCCGCGGGCACGATCGTCGGGCTCCCCGCACCGCATGTGTCGGCCAACGTGTCGTTCCCCGCCGCCGCGTCGCGAGCAGACGTGGCCGTGGCGGGAACCGGCCCAGTGGGTGACGCGCGCCTCACCGAACCCGCCCGCCCCGGCTCCCCGGCCGGTCCGGCCCGGGTCGGCGGCTATCTCGGGTTCGCCACCCACCTCGACACGGCACTGCGGGCGCGGCTCGGCAACCAGGTCGTCCTGCGCGTCCGGGCCCAGCGGCCCACGTTCTGGCTGGGGGAGACCTTCGACCGGTGGACGGGCACGAGCTGGGTGTCCACGGCGCGCCACCCCCAGATGCTCGATGCCGGTCCCCCCTTCGCGGTGCCCCCGCTCGACGAGCAGGCCCCGGCCGGGCCGCCGGACCTGCAGACCTTTTATGTCGCGGTCGACGGACCCAACCTGCTGTTCCACGCACCCGACGCACGCCAGGTGTGGTTCCCCGCCTCCCACGTCTACGCCGACGCCGACGGCACCTTGCTGTCGCCGGTGGCCATGGGGGCCGGCACGGTCTACACCGTCGAGTCCGACGTCGCCCAGGCGACGCCCGAGCAGCTGGCCGGTGCGCCGGGGGGACCCGTGCCGCCAGCGCTGGCCCCCGACCTGGCCCTCCCGGCGCCCTACCGGGACGTGGCGGCACTCGCCGCTGCCATCACCCGTGGCCAGTCGACCACCTACGGCAAAGTCGAAGCCATCATCACCTGGATGGCATCCCACATCCGGTACTCCACCGACATTCCGCCGCTGCCGCCGGGCGCGGACGCCGTCGAGCACTTCCTCTTCGCCAGCCGCGTGGGCTACTGCGAGCAGATCTCGACCGCTTTGGCGGTCATGCTCCGGACCGAGGGCATCCCGACGCGCGAGGCGGTGGGGTACGTGCCGGGGTCCTACAACCCCATCACCGACCTGTACGAGGTACGCGCCTCGGATGCCCACGCCTGGGTGCAGGTGTGGTTCCCTGGCTTCGGCTGGCAGAGCTTCGACCCGACGGCAACGGTCCCGGACGCCAACCCGTCGCCGGGGTCCGTCGCCGTGCACGACCTGTGGGGCGCGGTGCACCGCCTCCCCATCGTGCCGCTGAGCGGAGTGGTGCTCGCCGCCACCGTGGCCACCACCGTCGTGCGCGTCCGCCGGCACCGGCCGGCCACATGGGCCGAGCGTCTGGCGCGGCGCATCGAGCGCGCCGGGGCACGCGCTGGCATCCGGCGCCCGGCACACGAGACTCTCAGCCGGTACGCCGCAGCACTGGACGAGCGTGAGGGGAACCGCTCAGGGAGGTGGCAGTCACTGGCCACCGTGGCCGAAGCCGCTGCCTACGGCGGGCGCCAGCCACCAGCCGCCGAGTGCCGCCGGATCCTGCGTACGGCACGGCGACTGCGGGTCCCACCACCTGCTGCACCATCACCGGTCGATCCGCACCCTGCTGCACCATCTCCGGTCGACCTCTCCCCACGCAAGCCGTCCCCAGCTCGTCGGTCGGCGCACGGCCACCCCCCGGCCACCCCGGCACCGACCGGGCCGGCAGCCGCCGCGTCGCCGTTGGTCGGTGCGATCGCAACCGGGACTCGGGCGCCACGGCCGAGCCCACGAACCATGCAGGCCGATCAGCCAGGGCGATAGGACAGTGCCTCGTCGAAGCCGGCCCGCCGTTCGAGCAGGGGCCGGTAGGCCATGAGCTGACGAGGGCGGTTGAACCCCACCACGGCTCGCAGCATGCCGCCGCGGCCGTAGAGGGCGACGAAGCGCCGCTCGTCCACGGAACCGTCCACCACGACCACGGTGTCATCAGGACGGGGATCGCCGAGGACCTGGATCTTGACGTCGTACTGGTCGGACCAGAAGTACGGCACCGGCTCGTAGCCGACGGCTGCATCCGGTCCGGCCAGCAGGTTCCGGGCCGCCACCACGGCCTGCTCCGCTGCATTGGTCCAGTGCTCGATGCGGCGGTACTCACCGCTCGTGGCGTCCTGCCACCGGGCCACGTCCCCGGCCGCCACCACGCCGTCGGCCGCGAACAACCGCGGGTCGGTGACGACGCCGTCGTCGACGGGAACGCCGGATCCTGCCAGCCAGTCCGTGGTCGGCGTCACCCCGATGCCGATCACGACCACGTCGGCGTCGAGGACGGTGCCGTCGGTGAGCTCCACCGCGCGCACCCGGCCGCCGTCGCCGTGGACGGCGGACAGCGCCACACCGGTGCGTAGTGCCACACCGTGATCGATGTGCAGCGCGGCGCACGCTGCACCCATCTCCTCACCCAGCACGCGCCCGAGGGGCACGGGCAGCGTCTCGACCACCGTCACCTGCGCACCTCGGCCGAGGCACGTGGCCGCCACTTCCGAACCGATGAACCCGGCGCCCACCACTACGACGCGCGCGCCACCCTCGCCCAGGTCGGCCGACAGGGCCCGGGCGTCGTCGACGGTGCGCAGCGTGTGCACCCCGCCCATGCCGTCAGTGCCCGGGGGACGCCGGGGATGTGCCCCGGTCGCCACGACCAGGCCGTCATAGGAAATCGTGCCGCCATCATCGAGCTCGATCCGCCGGGCCTGGGCATCGAGGGAGACGGCACGGTGCCCTAGGCAAAGATCGAGTCCGAGCGCATCGATCTTGGCCCGGTCGCGCAGCTGCACGCGCTCGAATCCCCACGTGCCTGCGAGGAACTGCTTCGACAGCGGCGGTCGGTCGTAGGGCAGGTGCGGTTCGGCTCCCACCAGCACCAGGTGGCCAGCGAACCCCTCGGACCGCAGGGTCTCGGCCGCCCTGAGGCCGGCCAGCGAGGCGCCGACGACGGCGATCGTGGAAAGGTCGTGGCGCACCACGGGCGTCGGCCGGCCGGCGGACCTAGGAGCCGAACATGGCGAGCCACTGCTCCGGTGTGCGCAGGCGGAACACGTAGTTGCGCTGCCGGGTGTCGCCAAGGGTGGCCGAGGGCTCGGGAGAGTACCGGTGGCCGGGGTAGAGGACAGTGTCGTCGCCAAAGCGCGCCAGGCGGGTGGTGAGCGACTCGTACATCTGCTCGGGGTCCCCGCCGGGCAGGTCGGTGCGCCCGCACCCGTCGAGGAAGAGCGTGTCGCCCGACACCAGCCGGCCCGCCACCGCGAAGCACTGGCTGCCCGGCGTGTGGCCGGGGGTGTGCACCAGCTCGATGGCGAGCTCGCCCACCCGGACGACGTCCCCACTGTCGTGCAGCACCAGGTCGGCCTGGCCCAGCCCGGTCGACCGCATCATCCACGGGGCCTCGTCCCGCTGGACGTGCACCGGCACTCCGACCCGTTCGAGGAGCGCCGTGACGCCCTCGACCGGGTAGCCCATCAGGTCACCCCCGACGTGGTCAGGGTGGTAGTGCGTGGCCAGCACACCCCGACACCGCATGCCGTCGCGCTCGAGGACCTCGAGCAGGTCGCCCACGGCGTAGGCGGGGTCGACGACCACGGCGTCGCCCGTCTGCCGATCGCCGATGAGGTAGCAAAAGTTCACCATCTGGCGGGCGATCGGGTCCGCGGCCGCGAAGTCCCGTCCCGCGAGCAGCTGGCGGAAGTACAGGCGGTCGTCCTCGGCGGCGGGAACAGGTGCTGACATGGTCGGCTCCAGAGGGTACCCGAGCAACGCCCGCCGCGGTGCGAGGGTGACCGCCTGCCACCTGCCGGCCCGTGCCGGCAGGTGGCAGGCAGCAGGCTAGGAGCCGAAGCCGGCCGGTGGCTGGGGTGACGTCGCCTGGGCGAAGGGAGTGATGGGGCCGGTCAAGGTGGTCACCTCGGGTGGGTTGACCACGTTGAGCACCTGACCGCCGCTCTCCTCCTGCACCACTTCCGAGCCTTGGAACCCGTAGTGCACGGTTGCCGAGTAGGTCGTGGGCACGAGCCCGGGACCCTGGAAGCTGGACCCGTGCTCCTCGAGCGCCTTGACCAGGCCAGAGCGCGTCAGGTTCTTGCCGGCCGCCTGCAGCGCCTGGACGAACGTGTAGCCGAGGGCCAGGCCGTACTCCGTGTTGCCGTCCCACGGGGCACCGGGGTCGTACTGGGCCAGGATCTTCTTGAACCCGGCCACCCATGGGTTGGCCGTGTCGGTGAGCAGCGGCAGATACGCGTTGGTGATGAGGCCGTCGAGCAGGGCGGCGCCTGCCTTGCCCTGGGAGAACGACGCCAGCAGGCCCGTGAGGGTCGGCGGGTCGGAACCGACGGAGGAGACCACCCACTGCGGGCTGTAACCGATCTGGGCAGCCGCCAGCAACGCCAGCGCCGTGGCGGCGGGGATCGTGTAGAGGACCACCACCTGCGCCCCTGCCTGCTTGAGTGCCGAGATCTGGCTGCCGAGGCCAGCCGCCAGCGCCTGGGGCGTGGCCGTGTAGGTCTGGCGACCGACCACCGACGACCCGGGGATCTCGGCGTCGAGCCCCTTCACGCCGTCCAGGCCGAACTCGTCGTCCTGGTAGAGGTAGCCGACCTTCTCACCACTGAACTTGGTGGCCACGTACTTGCCCAAGATCTTCCCCTCGTCGGTGTAGGGGGGCTGCCACCCGAAGGTGTACGGCAGCTTCGGATCGCTCCAGCAGTTGCAGCCGCTCTCCACGAAGATGGCCGGCACCCGCTCGGTGTTCAGGAAGTCCTTCACGGCCAGGAAGGTCGGCGTGCCCAGGGGACCGACGTCGGCGAAGATCCTGTCCTGGAGGACGAGCTGACGGGTGAGCGTCGCCGTCTGCGACGGGTCGTACATGTCGTTGTCGATCTTGTAGGTGATCTTGCGACCGTACACACCACCTTTGGCGTTGACATAGTCGAAGTACGCCTTGGTGGCGGGCGCGATCTCGCTGTAGCCCGGCGCTGCCGGGCCGGTCTGCGGCGTCGTCGTGCCGAGCAGGATGCTGGTGGCCGTGACCCCGGCGGTCTCGTTGGCACCGGCGCTGGGCACGCTGGCCGACGAGCTCGACGAGCTCGAGCACGCAGCCGCCATCAGCCCCACAACGCACACCGTGCCCAGCGCTCGCAGCGCTGGTCGCCGGCGCCGTCGCACGCTCTGTCTCATCGTCCCTCCCCTGTTGGCAGGTCTACCCGGAACCTCCGGGCAGCTCGTCCTCCGGCAGTCCGGAGGAGACCTGGGTCGCACCAACCGGCTGGCGAGCCGCTACCACGCCCGCGCCACGTCCAGAGCCACTGGCAGCGGCCGGCCTGCGCGACAGGGCGGCCAGCGCACGCTGGAGCCCACCTTGGATGCCTGAGGGCGCCACGAGCATGACCACCACGAGCACCGCGCCGTAGAACAGCAGCGCGACGTTGGAGCTCTGCCCCGACTGCAGCCCCAGGTGGTTGGCGATCGTGGACGACCACTGGGGTACGTAGACGAGGAGCGCCGCCCCCCACCACGCCCCGACGATGCTCCCCGTACCGCCGACCACCATGCCGGCGAGCAGCGAGATCGACAGCACGATCGAGAAACCGCCCGGGTTCACGATGCCGGTGGCCAGGCCGAGCAGGCCCCCCGCCAACCCGGCACACGCCGAGCTGACCGCGAAGGCAAGGACCTGCGTGCGCGCCACGGAGATACCCACCAAGGCCGCAGCCACCTCGTCGTCGCGCACGGCTCGGAACGCTCGCCCGAACCGGCTCCGCAGCACGTTGGCCACCAGCACCAGAAGCGCCACGACACTGGCGAGGACGACCCACGAGAGCCAGCGCTGGGGGTCCACACCGCCGGGTGGGACGAGCGGGTTGATGCTCAGACCCTCCTCGCCGTTGAACACCCCTCGGTACTTGATGGTCACCGCTGGCAGCCCGATGGCCAAGGCCAGCGTCATGCCGGCGAGGTACGGTCCGCGCAGGCGGCTGGCCGGTACGCCGATCACGACCCCGAAGGCGCCACTGGCGGCAACGGCGACGACAAGCGCCAGTGCCACCGGCAGCTTCGTGTGCACCAGGACGAGCCCGGCGCCGTAGGCACCGACCATCACGAACGCTCCCTGCCCCAGGGAGATCTGGCCGTTCGTCCCCACCAGCACGCTCAGCCCGGCGATGGCGACGGCGTTGATGCCGATCTGAGCCAACTGATAGTCGTTGTAACTGCCGACCGCCATCGACACGGCGAACAGGGCGGCGCTGGCCAGCACACCGAGCACGAGGTGACGTGCCATGGGCTGCTCGGGAAGCCGCAGCCATGCCGGGCGGGTCACCGGGGCCCGAGGCCGGCGGGCGGTGCGCTCGGCGGACGATACGGCCTCGGGCACGGGTCACACCCTCCGTTCGGCCCGCGGCGCGAACAGACCCTGCGGACGCACCATCAAGACGGCGATCAGGATCACGAGGGCGCCGAGGTCCTCGAGGCTGGAGCCGACGTAGCCACCCACGTACGACAGCGCCAGCCCAGTGACCAACCCACCCACGACGGCCCCCGGTGGGCTGTCCAAGCCACCGATGACGGCAGAGGTGAACCCGTAGACGAAGACGGCGTCCATGTAGTTCGGCGACAGGAAGATCCGCGGTGCGACCAGAACGCCGGCCAGCGCACCGACGGCGGCAGCCAGCAGCCAACCAAGCGTGAGCGTCCGCCCGACCCGCACCCCGAGCAGGCGGGCGACCTCCGGCTCGAAAGCGCTCGCCCGCATGCGTAGCCCGGTGTCGGTGAAGCGGAAGAGGACGACCAGCACACCGAGGACGACGATGATGGCGACCAGCACGTAGGCGTCGAAGTCGCTGAACGCGACGCGGCGGTGGCCGAAGCGCAGGCCGACCTGGGAAAAGTACGCCGGAAACGAACGCAGGCCACCACCCCACACCAGGCCGGCCACCGCTTCCAGCACGACGAGTAGGCCCAGGGTCACGATCACGGCGTTGAGCGGCGGCCGGCGCTCGACCGGCCGGACCACGAGGCGCTCGACCACGGCCCCGATCAGCGCACCCGACGCCAGTGCGACGGCGACCGCCAGCCAGTAGGAGCCATGGTGCTCCACCACGGTTGCCGCGAGGTACGTGGAGATCATGGCCATCGCGCCCTGGGCGAAGTTGAGGATACGCGTGGCGCGCCAGATCAGCACGAGGGCGAGGCCGACGGCAGCGAAGATGGCACCATTGGTGACCCCGTCGAGTGTCAGGTCCACGAAGCGCTCCACGGTCAGAACCCGAGGAAGTGCCGGCGCAGCTGAGCGTCGGCTGCAACCGCGTCGGCGCGGTCATCCACCACGACCCGCCCCAGGTTCAGCACGACGACATGGGCAGCGATGGAGAGCGCGGTTCTCACGTTCTGCTCGACGAGCACCACCGTCGTCCCGGCGTCGGCGACCAGCTGCACCAGCCGAGCCATGAGCTGCGCTGTCACCATGGGTGCCAGCCCGAGGGAGGGCTCGTCGAGCAGCAGGACGTCGGGCTGCGCCATCAGGGCGCGGCCCAGCGCCAGGGCCTGGCGCTCACCGCCCGAGAGCGACGACGCCATGTGCTGGCGCCGCTCCCGCAACAGCGGGAACAGCTCGAAGACCTCCTCCAGCTGGCGACGACGTTCGGACCGGCCCCGCCACAGCGCACCCAGCCGGAGGTTCTCCTCCACGGTGAGCTGCTGGATCACGCCGCGCCCCTCCGGAACATGGGCGACCCCGCGGCGCACGACGTCTTCCACGGCCACGCCGACCAGGTTCGTCGCCCCGTAGCGAACAGTACCCGCTCGCGGCCGCACCAGGCCGGTGATGCTCCGCAGGAGCGTGGTCTTGCCCGCGCCGTTGGCACCGAGGACGGCGGTGATCCGTCCCTCCGGTGCTGCCATCGACACGTCGATGAGCGCATCGACATGCCCGTAGCGCACCGACAGCCCCTCGACCTGCAGTCCCGGCATGTCCCCTCCGGCCTCGTGCCTCGACGACAACCCTCCCGGATCCCCGGCGCCAGTGCAGCTGGCGCCGCCTTGCACCGGCGCTACCCCGGACCACGCACGCCGGGGGCCACTTGGTCCCCGAGGTACGCCTCGGCCACCTGCGGGTCGGCCTGCACCTCGGCTGGGCTCCCACCTGCGATCACGCTGCCGAAGTTGAGCACCACCACCCGGTCCGAGATCGACATGACGAACTCCATGTGGTGCTCGACCAGCAGTACCCCCATGGAGGAGCGCAATCGTCGCAGGAGCTCGGCCAGCTCCTGCATCTCGCCGTCGGACAGCCCACTGGCGGGCTCGTCGAGCATGAGCAGTGCCGGCTCGAGGACAAGCGCACGGGCGATCGCCACGCGCTTTTGGATGCCATAGGGCAAGGCTTCGGGGTACTGGCTCGCCACGTCCGCGATGCCGAGACGGTCGAGGGTGGCCATAGCCCGTACCCGCAACGCCCGCTCCTCACGGGAGCTGCGAGGGAGGCCCAAGGCAGCGGACAGCAACCCGGCACGCAGGGTGCACTGCGCACCGGCCATCACGTTCTCGACGACGGTCAACCCGCGCCAGAGGTGGACGCCCTGCAACGTCCGGGCAACGCCCAGCCGGGCAAGCCGGTCGGGGCGATGACCACGGCCGAGGGGCCTGCCCCGGATACGCACGACCCCCGACACCGGGCGGACGAAGCCGCTCACGACGTTGAACAGCGTGGTCTTGCCGGCGCCGTTGGGGCCGATCAGGCTCACGATCTCCCGGTCGTGCACCTCGATCGACACGTCCTGCAGGGCGGCGAGTCCCCCGAAGGTGACCGAGACACCGTCGACCTCGAGAAGCGGTACGGTCATCCACCCCTCCTGCCCGGCCGAGCGCCTGCCCGACCCGGCTCACACTACCGAGTGCGCCGTCGCTTTAGCGGAACCGTCGCGCTCCTGCCGGTCTCGGCAATCAGCGGCCGACGCCGGGACCCCGCGCGGCATGCTGCCTGCGACGCGAGGTGGAAGCGGATCACCGGTACACCTTCCGTGGGAAGATGGCGTGCGGTCCAGCCACACGGTCGACGAAGAGCACGCCGTCGAGGTGGTCGAGCTCGTGCTGGAAGGCGCGGGCCTCGAACCCTTCGACCACCAGCTCGATGCGCGTTCCGTCGAGACCCGTACCGGCAATGGTCAGCCGGGTGGCCCGGGCCACGTCCCCGGTGAGGTCGGGAACGCTCATGCACCCCTCGCGGGCGACCTCGGGCTCGGCCGCCGCCACGATCTCGGGGTCGAACAGCACGACCGTGCCGTGGCATGAGGTCACCTTCCGGTGGCCCGTGACGTCGACCACGAACGCCCGCAACCCCACGCCGATCTGGGGTGCGGCCAGACCCACGCACGCTGGCGACGCACGCATGGTGTCGACGAGGTCCGCGGCCAAGGCCACAGCCCGGTGATCGATGCGGCCCACCGGCACCGCCGGCGTGGCGAGCACCGGATGGGGCAGTCGCAGGACGGGGCGGACCGCCACGCCTCAGAGCACGTCGGCGTCGTCGCGGTGCACGGCGCAGTGGACTCCCATGGCAGAAGCTGCCGCCCGGACCTGGCGGGCCACTGCCTCGCCGGCCTCACCCGGCGGCAGGGTGGCCCGCAGCACCATGACGTACACCGGGGCGCCAGGCTCGCCCACCAGGTGAGTGGCCAGGTCGACCACGTTGCCGCCGCCGTCCGCCAGCGCCTGGGTGACGGCGTGGACGATCCCGGGCCGGTCGGCGCCATGGACACTCACCGTCCATGGCTCGTCGGGCACCGGCGCACCCTCCGTACCCGGAGGCGTCCGGCCCGCTGCCGTTTGCGCCGCCGGGACCCCTACCGACCCCGCCAACGGTCGGACGGCGATCACGAGATCGAACCGTTCGGCCACGGGCGCGAGCGCCGCTTCCAGTGCAGAGGGGGGCAAGTCGTCTGGGAGCGCCACCACCAGCAGGATGGCGAATTGCCCCTGCAGGATGGTCATGGTCGAGTCCTCGAGGTTGCACCCCGCGTCCACGAGCACCCCGGTGACGGCGGCGACGATGCCAGGACGGTCGGCACCGACCGCACTCAGCGAGCAGCGCTGCATCGCCGCCAGAGGTTAGTGGCCCACCCGGTGCGCGTACCGGATCCCACCGACTCGTCCCCGTGCCAGTCACGTGACGATGCGCGCCAGGAAACGCCACGTGCCGAACGCCAACAACGCCACCAGGAACACCACCATCGCGAGCAGGTAGGCCCACGCCGCCATGTGCGGCAACGCTGGCGTCAAGGCGTTGCGCAGTCCCTCGGACACGTACACCACCGGGTTGGCCAGCACCACCACCTGCAGCCACCGCACGCTGGCCAGCCGCTCCCACGGGTAGTACACGCAGCCGAGGAACGTCAGGGGCAGGACCACGACGGCGAACATCAATCCGATGCGCTCGGGCTTGACGACCGTACCCAGCGCAAGCCCCAGGGCACCGGCGATGAGGCACGCCAGTGCCACCACGACCACGAGCAAGGGCCAGTTCCCGACGTGCACCGATACCGGGGTGGCCGGCACCAGGTACACGAGCGGGAACACGACGACTGCCGAGGCCAGCGCGTGCAGGGCTCCGTAGACGACCTTCTCTGCGGCCACGGTCCACACCGGGCACGGTGCCATGGCCCGGTCCTCGATCTCGCGCGTGGCACCGAACTCGACGCTCAGCGGCATGCCGACCGCGGTGATCCCAGAGAACACGGCGGCCACCGCCACCAGCCCGGGGACGAGCACGGTGGCGAAGCTGGTCCCCCCGGGTCCGGTGAACCCTTGGCCGATCTTCGGGAACAGGTAGGTGAACACGAACACGAACATGAGCGGCTGGATGGCGGTACGGCCGACGAACTCGCCCAGGTTGCGCCGCATGACGGCGAGGTCCCGCTCGAGCAGTCCCACGAAGGCCCGGGCGGCGGTGGCTCGGGTTGCGGGCAGCGCTCTGACCGCGTCTCCCACTGCTGGGACCCGATCCGCACCGCCCAGGTCCCGGTCGGCGGACGGTGCAGCCGTCGGGGACGGGTCAGTCACGCAGCTCCCTCCCGGTGAGCGAGATGAACACGGTCTCGAGTGTCGGCTCGGCCACCGACACGTCGTGGAGGCCGTGGCCGAGGGCCGCTTCCACGAGCTGGGGAACCAGGCGGTCGGCCGAGGCCGCCAGGACGCGCAGGCCGTTGGGGCTCGGCTCGACGCGCACCACACCTGGCAGTGCCTCGAGTGCAGGAACGAGGCCGGCACTGTCCGCCAGGTGCAGGTCAACCACGGTCTCCGCACCGATGCTGCGGCGCAGCTCGGCAGGAGGTCCGCACACCAGGACCCGGCCATGGTCAACGATGGCCACTCGGTTGCAGAGGATGTCGGCCTCCTCCATGTAGTGGGTGGTGAGCAGCACGGTCACGCCCTCAGCCTTGAGCTCGTCGACGACTTCCCACAGGGCGAGACGGCTCTGCGGGTCGAGCCCGGCCGTCGGCTCGTCCAGGAACAGCACCCGAGGGCGATGGGCGACCGCTCGGGCGAGCTGCAGGCGCTGCGCCATCCCCCCCGAGAGCATCATGGTCATTCCGATGGCCTTGTCGTCGAGACGGAATCGCTCCAGCAGCTCGTCCGCCCGACGGCGGGCGTCACGGCGAGTCATGCCGAAGTACCGGCAGTGGTAGTAGAGGTTCTGCCAGACGCTCAGCGCCCGGTCCAAGGTGTTGAACTGCGGGACCACGCCGATGTGCGCCTTGACCCGGGAAGGATCGGCCGCCACGTCGACACCGGCGACCTTCACGGTGCCAGCGCTGGCGCGCACCCGGGTCGTGCACACCCCCACGATCGTCGTCTTGCCCGCCCCGTTGGGCCCGAGCAGCCCGAAGGTCTCCCCCGGGTGGACCTCGAGGTCGACGCCGTCCACCGCCCGCACCGGCGGTGGACCCGGGTACACCTTCACCAGCCCTGCCACGGCGATCGCCGGCTCGTCCACCTCACCACCTCGTGTCGGGCGGCCACCTGTGGCACCCGCGGTCGACCTTAGGCGCGCACCGTGGTGGCCTCGCAACCCGACGCGGCCGGCCTACAGTGAGCGCGTCACCGAGGGGGGAGGGAGGCGATGGAGGAACGGTTCACCGTAGCCGGGTTGCTCCGGACACACGCCTCGGCGCGGCCGGACGCGCCCATGCTCACGCTGCACGGGAACACGGTGTCGTGGGCGACCCACTACCAGCGGGCCTGCACCCTGGCCAACGCCCTGGCGGCAGAGGGGGTGGGGCCTGGGGAGCGGGTGGCGTTCCTCGACCGCTCCGGCATGGCCTACTTCGAGGTCCTCTTCGGCGGGGCACTGGCCGGAGCCGTGAACGTCGCTGTCAATTGGCGCCTGGCGCCGGCAGAGATGGCAGCCATCATCGACGACGCTGCTGCCAGGGTGCTCGTGGTCCATGCCGACTACGTGCCAGCCTTGGCCCAAATGGCAAGCGGCCTCCCCGCGGTCCGGCGCATCGTCGTCATCGGTGACCCCAGGGTGGCTACCGGTGGTGGGGGTGCCTCCGACGCCGCACGCCGGGTGGGCTACGAGGACTGGCTGGCTGACCGACCGGCGACAGATCCAGGCCACCGGGGCACCCCCGAGGAGGTGTCGATGCAGCTGTACACCTCCGGCACGACGGGTCTGCCCAAGGGCGTCATGCTCACCAACGCCAACCTGTCGACGGCGATCGGCGGGGCGTCGACCACCTTCGGCATCGACGAGTCGACCGTCAGTCTGATCGCCATGCCGCTGTTCCACATCGGTGGCTCGGGCTGGGCACTGTGCGGCATGTCCCGCGGCGGGCACTCGGTGATCCTGCGTGACATGGACCCGGCAGAGCTGCTCCGCCTGGTGGCTCGTCACGGCGTGACCGAGACCTTCGTCGTGCCCGCCGTGCTCATGTTCGTGCTGGCGACCGACGCCATCGCCACCACGGATCTGTCGAGCCTCCGCACCGTCTTCTACGGTGCCTCCCCCATCGCCGAAGACGTCCTTGTCCGGTGCCTCGACGTCTTCCGATGCGGATTCGCCCAGGTCTACGGCATGACGGAGACCACGGGGGCCATCACGCTGCTCCGGCCGGAGGACCACGACCCCGACGGCCCCCGTCGCCACCTCTTGCGGTCCGCAGGGCGACCGTTGCCGGACGTCGAGCTGCGGATCATCGACCCGAGCTCGGGGGCCCAACTGCCGCCGGGAAAGGTGGGCGAGGTCGTCACGCGCTCGGCCTACAACATGGCGGGCTACTGGCGAAAGCCCGAGGACACGGCCAGGACCGTCGAGCCCGACGGCTGGCTGCACACCGGGGACGCCGGCTACCTCGACGAGGAGGGCTACCTGTTCCTCCACGACCGCATCAAGGACATGATCGTGTCAGGTGGCGAGAACGTGTACCCGGCCGAGGTCGAGAACGTCCTGCTGTCGCTGGCCGGAGTGGCCGACGCCGCGGTGATCGGGGTGCCCCACGACACCTGGGGTGAAACCGTGAAGGCGATCGTGGTGCGTGCCCCTGGCGCCGAGCTGGACGCAGCCACGGTGATGACCTTCTGCCGCCTACGGCTGGCCCACTTCAAGTGCCCCACGTCCGTGGACTTCGTCGAGGCGCTCCCCCGTAATCCCTCGGGCAAGATCCTCAAGCGCGAACTACGCGAGCCGTACTGGCAGGGACAGGGGCGCCGCATCTCGTAGGCACTCGGGTACTCAGCCTCACCCGTCAGAACTCGAACTCGTCCTGGGGAGCTGCACCCTGTCCCCCGCCCGCTGCGTCGTCCCCCTCCTCGAGCCCCTCCTCGTCGAGTCCTCCGTCGCCGAGCCCCTCGTCGTCCTCGGTGGCAGCACGCAGCCGGGGTACGAGCTGTTCGACCTGCAGGCGCGTGCCACGGATCCGCCGGTCGAGCTCCTCGACGATGGCCGCGGCTCGCTCGAGGCGCGTCACGAGCTGGTCGACGTCGACCTGCTGGTGCTCGAAGAAGGCCACGATCTCGTCCAGCTCGCGGCTGGCGTCGCTGTAGCTCAGCTCCGAGACCGGCACCTCACGGGGTGCCCCGGTGCTCGTCGCGCTCTTCGAGTCGGTGCTCATGGGTCCTCCTGTGGCATGGCTGGCTGCACGATGGTGCGGGTGACCGGAAGGTCTCCGGTCGTGGAGGGATCGACCGCACCGGGAGGACCGGTGACGGTCGTCGGAACCACGTCCGCGACGGCCGAGCGGACGGTGCCGTCGACAAGGCGGGTGACCAGCACGTCACCTGGTGCGAGGTGCGCCACCGAGCGCACGATCCGCCCCCTGGCATCGAGCGTGAGGCTGTAGCCACGCTCGAGCTGCCGGTGCACGTCGTAGGCAGCGAGCAAGCGACGCCAGGCCACGACGCGGTCACCGGCCCGGTCGAGCTGGGCGATGGCCAGCGGTCCGAGCCGGCCTGCCCGGCCGGCGAGACCCGACGACGCGGACTCGACCACCCGGGGAGCCCGGAGCGCAATGCGCTCCGCCCGGTTGGCGAGGTCCACGGCGTGACGGCCGATCTGGTGGCGAGCGGAGGCAGCCAGGCGCGCCCGAGCCTGGCGATGGTAGGACAGGCTGTCCTCGACGACGGCAGTCGCCCGGTGGGAAAGGCTGTCCGCAGCACTGACGATCCGATCCCATTGGACGGCCACCGTGCGGACAAGCTCCTGACCGCACTCCGTCGGGGTGACGAAGGACCGGTTGGCGACGAGGTCGGCGACCGACAGGTCGCCGGTGTGACCGATGCCCGTCCACACCGGGACAGTGGCCGTGGCGATGGCGCGTGCCACGGGCTCCGCGTCGAATGCAGCCAGGTCGGCCTTGGAGCCCCCGCCACGGACCACCACCATCACGTCGCATCCTTCGGCCGACAGGGTCGTCACCGCCGCCGACAGCGCGGTCGGCGCGGCGGATCCCTGGACCACGCTGGGGACGTGCAGCAGGTGGAAGGCAAAAGGCGACGCAGCCAGCTGACCCAGGAAGTCGCGGTACCCCTCACTCCCGGGGCTGGCCACCAGCCCAATCCGCAGCGGCAGGGGTGGCACCACCCGTGCCTTGTTGCGTTGCAGCAGTCCTTCGCGCTCGAGCGCCCGCACCAGCGCGGCCCGACGAGCCGCCAGGCGCCCGAGAAGCGCGTGGACGTCCACCTCGGAGATCACGAAGCCGATCTCACCTCGGGGCTGGTACAGGTCGACCCGCCCCCGGACGGTGACCACCGTGCCCGGTTCGAGGACGATCCCCTGCTCCGCCAGCATGGCCTTCATCGGTCCCCACGTGGAGCGCCAGCACTTGATCTTCAGCACCGGGGTGTCACGGCTCCGGGAGCCATCGGGGTCCACCAGGTCCATGTAGCAGTGGCCGGTGCGGTCGCCGATGCTCTGGATCTCACCTCGCACCCACACGAGCTGGCCGGGAGGAAAGACGCTGGCGATGGCCCGCTGGACGCGGCGGTAGAGCTCCCCGATGGTCAGCGCATCGGGCCGGTCGTCGAAGAGTGGCTCGGCCTCGGTGGGACGCGTGGTCACCACGGTCACCCTATCGAGATGGTGTGACGCGCCGGTGGGGGCGGCGCCACGACCCCAGGAGGAGCGGGGCGAGAGCCCCACCGTCAGGGGACGGCGGCCGGAGATCTGCCCAGGGACGAGATCGTTCGACCGGCGGCACCGCGCCAGCAGGCCGAACCCGAGCGAGCGGGCCACGACGCCCGCCCAGCACCCGTGTGCTCGGCGCCTGGCCGGGCCTGGCAAACTGGAGGACGACGGTGAGCCGGCCGGGTGGCCGCGGCTCGGACCCGCCGGCGAGCGGGGACCGGGTCGAGGAAGGTCGGGACTCCACAGGGCAGGGTGCTGGCTCGCGGCCAGTCGGGGCGACCCGCAGGACAGTGCAACAGAGAGCAGACCGCCGATGGCCCGGTGGTGACACCGGGCACAGGCAAGGGTGAAACGGTGCGGTAAGAGCGCACCAGCGATCGGGGTGACCCGGTCGGCTCTGCAAACCCCACCCGGAGCAAGGCCGAACGTGGGACATGGGTGGCCCGCCCCGCTCCCCCGGGAGCAGTCCCCAGGTAGGCCGCACAGATGGATGGCCACCCCGCCTCGACGGGGGCGGACAGAATCCCGCCTACAGGCCGGCTCACCGTCTACAAGGCGCTGACCAGGACATTTACCTCTCGGGTCCCTCTCGGGCTCGACCACGTGACACAAACCGGTGCGCCCCCCGTGGGACCGGCGCGCCGGCTGTGCCAGGCGTGGGCCCAGGCGTGGGCGGACCTGTGCCGATCAGGCCCCCAACGCCCGGCGGACGGCCTCCAGCCGTCCGGGGACCGCACGCCACCATGTCCACCTGCCCCGCTTCTCGCCACGGATGAGGCCGGCGTCGGACAGGATCCTCGTGTGGTGGGAGACCGTCGGCTGGCTCCGACCCAGGGGACGCTCCAAGTCGCAGGAGCAGACCTCACCCTGCGACGTGACGATCGACAACAACCGGAGCCGGACGGGGTCGGCCAGCGCGCTCAGCACCCGGGCCAGCTCGGCAGCCTCGGCCTCGCCGAGCGGCGCGTCGGTGACCGCTGGGCAGCACAGCTCGGTGTCGGCGGTCGAAATGAGGGCCGAGTCACGGGTCATGGCAGCTCTCCGATTGACGACGATCAATGTATTGTCCATACTCTCATCGACACGTTTCAATCTATCGGAGGTTCCATGTCCCGGGTCCAACTCGCCCTCAACGTGGCCGATCTCGACGCGGCTGTCGAGTTCTACGCCAAGCTCTTCGCCACTGCGCCCGCCAAGCGCCGTCCCGGGTACGCCAACTTCGCCGTGGCGGATCCGCCCCTCAAGCTCGTGCTCATCGAGGGCGGTGGCGAACCAGGGTCGCTCAACCACCTGGGCGTGGAGGTCGAGTCCACCGATCTGGTCGGCGCCGCCCGGGCCCGCCTCGCCGGCGAAGGCCTGGCCACCGCCACCGAGGACGGTGTGGCCTGCTGCTACGCCGTGCAGGACAAGGTGTGGGTCGACAGCCCCGACGGGACGCCATGGGAGTTCTACACGGTCCTTGGCGATGCCGACGCGGGACCTGGCACCACGCTGCGTTCGGCGGATCCGCCGGACACCGGTTGCTGCGCCAGCCGCCCCGACCTGACCGTCCAGCACCCCTCCACCGGTCGCCGATGACCACCCGCCCCCCCGTGGTCCTCTTCCTGTGTGTGCACAACGCCGGGCGGTCCCAGATGGCAGCCGCCTTCCTGGAGCACCACGCCCGTGGCTGCGTCACCGTGCGATCGGCGGGCTCCGCACCCGCCGAGGCGGTGAACCCGGCCGTGGTCAGTGCCATGGCCGAAGTCGGCCTCGACCTGTCGAACGCCACCCCGATGCCGCTCACCGACGAGGACGCGCGCGCCGCCGACGTCGTGGTCACCATGGGATGCGGGGACGCCTGCCCGGTGTACCCGGGCAAGCGCTACCTCGATTGGGAGCTCGACGACCCGGCAGGAAGGACCCTCGAGGAGATCCGTCCCATCCGGGACGAGATCGAGCGCCGCGTGCAGGCTCTCCTCGACGAGCTTCTGGGAGCCGGCACGTGACCGCCATGGACCTCGACGTCGCGCAACGGACAGCGGCTGGCACCAGCATCGCTCGGCGGCTGTCGACGCTGGACCGATTCCTGCCACTGTGGATCGGCGCTGCCATGGCCGCCGGTCTCGGGCTGGGCCGGGCGGTGCCCACGCTCAACCGGCACCTCGACGCCGTCGCCATCCACGGCACGAGCCTGCCCATCGCCATCGGCTTGCTGGTCATGATGTACCCGGTGCTGGCCAAGGTGCGCTACGGCGAGCTCGGGCACATCACCGCGGACCGGCGCATGATCGCAACCTCGCTCCTGCTCAATTGGGTGGTCGGTCCAGCCGTGATGTTCGGTTTCGCCTGGGCGCTGCTCCCGCACCAGCCCGCCTACCGGACCGGCGTCATCCTGGTCGGCCTCGCCCGCTGCATCGCCATGGTCCTCATCTGGACGGACCTGGCAGGTGGCGACCGCGAGCTGGCAGCTGTCCTGGTCGCCCTCAACGCCGTGTTCCAGGTGGTCGCCTACGCTGCGCTCGGCTACTTCTACCTCCACCTGCTGCCCGCATGGCTCGGCCTTCCGACCGCCGCGCTGCACGTGTCGATGGCCCAGATCGCCGGCACCGTGGGGGTGTTCCTCGGCGTGCCGCTCGCCGCCGGTTTCCTGACTCGCGCCTGGGGTGAGCGGGCACGAGGACGCCGTTGGTACGAGGAGCGTTTCCTGCCGAAGATCGGACCGATCGCCGTGTACGGCTTGCTGTTCACCGTCGTGATCCTCTTCGCCCTGCAGGGCCAGCGGATCACCTCCCAACCAGCTGACGTGGCTCGCATCGCCATGCCCCTGCTCGCCTACTTCGCCGTCATGTGGGCCGTCGGGTTCGTGCTCGGCCGGTACCTCGGCCTCGGGTACCACCGCACGGCGGCTCTGGCGTTCTCCGCAGCGTCCAACGACTTCGAGCTCGCCATCGCGGTGTCCATCGGCGTCTTCGGGGTGACCAGCGGTCAGGCTCTGGCCGGGGTGGTCGGACCCCTCATCGAGGTGCCCGTGCTCCTGGCGCTGGTGTACGTGGCATTGTGGACGCAGCGGTTCTTCGCGCCCACGCGCTCCTTCGTGCGTCCGGCGGAGGCCTCTCGTTCGCCGGATCATCAGCGATTCCCCCATCGGTGAATCCGTCGCTGAGGTGGGATTGCCCGTCTTCGGCCCCACCAGGCGACGGGTGCTCGCGCCGTGCAACCTTGGACCGGGAGCGGTCGCACCAGGCCACCTCGGTCCTGCAGGCACCCACGAGCCGTGCCGGTGGCACGGCTGCCCCCGATCAACGGGGACATGCCTCTCTCGCGCGCCAGGATGGGAGATCCGCACCGCATGCAGTTCAACCGCCGGGTGGTTTGCCATGTGGATCAGGCCCTGACGCACGGGCGCTCCCCGAGCGTGGGCCGTCTGAGGCCGAGCCTCGGTGTCCTCGGCTCGCGTGGAGCGCTGTTCCCACCGCTGCGAGACGGCGTTCCGTGGCACACTGTGCGGCACGCGGCAGGTCCGGCAGGTGCCAGCGCCTCGGTCAGCCGGGGCCGGGCGCTCACAGTGATGTCGGCCGGTACCTCCCGGCGATGCGCCGGTGCCGCCTCGGCAGGTGCTCGGGACAAGGGGGACCCGATGTTCGAACGCTTCAGGGCCAACAGAGCCGCCAAGCGCTACCACACGGCGCTTGCCCACTGGCAACGCCAGCGTGATGCCTACGCCGAATTGCTCCACATGGCGCAGACGTTCGAAGGTGATGACGGCGCCACCGGTCTCGTGCTGGGCGAGGGAGAGCGAGTGTTCGCCACGGTGCACGGTGCCAGCCTCGTCGAGGACCGCCGAGGTCAGGGCCACTGGCAAGGCGGATCGGCCGGCGTGTCGATCCCCATCGGCAGCATCGGCGGTCACGCCGTGCGCTACCGGGTCGGTGCAACCAGGGGCCATTACGTCCAAGGCACGCCCACACCCACGGCCATCGACACCGGAACCTTGTATCTGACCGACCGGCGGGTGGTGTTCGAAGGAGCGCGCCGGACCTGCGAGTGCCTGTTCGACAAGCTGGTGGGCTTCCAGCACGACGACGCCGCCGGTACGACCGTGCTGTCGGTGTCCAACCGGCAGAAGCCGACGGTGGTCCACTACGGCCCGTCCTTGTCGAGTTGGTTCGACTTCCGGCTCGACCTCGCCCTGGCACACCACCGGGGGCAGGTGCCGCAACTGGTGGCGCAACTCGAGGCGGATCTGGCCACCATCGACACCCAGCGGCCCGCACCACCGACCACCATGGCCCTCGGAGCGACCGGCACTGTCCCGCCGGCCGGCACCATCCCGCCGGCCGGCACCATCCCGCCGGCCGGCACCATCCCGCCGGCCGGCACGTCCGCGGAGCCCAGCGCACCATGACCACATTCGATGGAACGAGCGACGTCGTCGGCGACCTGCACGCCATCGAGCAGCTCAAGTACGCGTACTTCCGCCTGCTCGACACCAAGCGATTCGAGGAGCTCGGCGCCCTGTTCACCGACGACGCCACGACGTCGTACCAGAACGGGGAACTGTGCCAGCACGGCAGGGACGAGATCGTGGCGTTCCTGCGCAGTGCCATCGGCGACGAGGGCATCGTGACCATGCACCACGGCCACCACCCGGAGATCCACGTCGGCGGAGACGACGCCACGGGCCGGTGGTACCTCGAGGACCGGGTCGTGGTACCTGGCGCCGATCTCGAGCTCCGCGGCACCGCCCTCTACGAGGACCGCTACCGCCGTACCGCGGACGGCTGGCGGATCTCCCACACCGGCTACCAGCGCATTTTCGAGGAGGAACGCAGCTGGCGGACCGGTGAGCTGCGCCGGTTCACCTCGCGCGTCGGAACCTCCCGCTGATGCGGGCACCGTCGGGTTCGGGCACGACGTTGTAGGCGTGCAGGACGGGCCCTTCGCGACCCCACCCGATCCGCGTGAGGGACCCCGTCGACAGGTGCAGCCGCCATGCCAGCTCGTCGCCGACCCCCAATGCCCATGCGACGGCCGCCTTGATGGGCGACACGTGGCTGACCACGACCACGGCCGCCTCGGGATCCCTGGCGGGCCCGTCCGCAGCGAACAGCTCGTCGCACGCGGCACGCACCCTGGCACCGAGCTCGGCGAGGGTCTCGCCCCCCGGTGGCCGGAAGTGCGGATCCTCCCGCCACCGGCGCCAGACCTCCGCTGGTACCTCGGTGAGCCGGTACCCGTCGTAGGCACCGAAATCGAGCTCCACCCAGCGCTCGTCGACGACCGGTACGGCGAGGCCGAGCGCCGCGGCGGTCTCCCGTGCGCGCCCGAGGGGACTCGAGACGACCCGTACCGCCCCGACGGCCGTGGGCAGCTGCCGAGCCAGGACGGACCCCAGCACCTGGGCCTGGGCCTCACCGCGTGCGGTCAACGGTGACTCCGATCGACCCAGCACCAGGCCAGCCGCGTTGGCCGCCGATTCGCCGTGGCGGACGAGGATCAGCACCGGTGCCGGCCACGACCTGCGGGGTCCGGCGCGCCCGCCGCTGCCCGATCACCGACGTCGATCCGACCCGGAGACCGCACCCCCCCGGCCAACGGGTGTCGTCGGCTGGCGCCTGCCGCCGTCACCGCACGAGGATCCGGCCGCACTGCTCGCAGGTCACCACGGCGTCGGGTGGCGCCTGGCGGATCCGTTCGAGCTCCATGGCGGGCAGCACCAGGTGGCACCCGCCGCACGAATTGCCGACCAGGCGGGCCGCACCGGTGCCGCCCAGCTTCTCCCGCAGCCGCTCGTAGCGCTCGAGCAACGCGGCGTCGACCTCGCTGGCTGCCGCGGCGCGCTGCTCACGCTCGTCGGCGATCTGTTGGTCGATGACCGCGGCTGCCGCCGCGATGGCGTCCCGGGCGATCGCCGCCTGGTGTTCCAGGCTCGCACGCTCGGCCTCGGCCGCCGCGAGCTCGGCATCGAGAGGTTCGAGGGCCTCCATCACCTCGATCTCGCGGTCCTCGAGCTCGGCGACGCGCGCCGCCAAGTGGCGCACCTCCTCGTCCATCGCCTGCAGGTCGCGCGCCGGTATGCCCCCGGCGAACATCTTGCGCTCGAGCTCGGCGCGTCGGGTACGGGCGGCGTCGATCTGCTGCTCCAGCGCGGCCTGCGTCGCAGCCAGGTCGGCGTGCGCAGCGCGGATGGGTGCCGTCCGTCGCTCGAGCTCGCGCAGCGAGGCGTCCGCCCGGGCCAGGACCTCGCGCTCGGGGAGCGTGGCACGGCGGTGGCGCAGCTGGTCGATGGTTGTGTCGTGCTCCTGCACCTGCAGCAGGGCGTCGAAGCGCTCGGTCATCGCCTCCCCCCCGCCGCCGACGTCACCGTCGCACCTCGGGCACGGTGTGTGCGGCGCCAGCAGGTGCCCCCAGTGCCTCGGATTGCCGTCGCGCGGCGCGCAGCGCGCCGGCGAGCGCGCCGTCGGCCACGGACATGGCGTCGTCCCACGCGAACCAGCGCGCCTCAGGACTCTCCCCCGGTGGCGGCGCCGGGTCGTCGTCGGGACCCACGAGCAGGTACCGCAGATCGAGGTGCACGTGACCCCCGGCCGCGTCGTGCACGTCGACGTGGAGCAAGCGGGGACCGCCGGCAGGATGGGCCAGGTGCAGGCCGGTCTCCTCCTGCGCCTCTCGCAGCGCAGCATCCGCAGGCGTCTCCCCTGGATCGACGTGCCCGCCGGGTTGCATCCAACGGCCAAGGCGCTTGTGGCGGTGGAGGACCGTTCCCCGGCGCCCGACCACGACCGCCGAACCAGTGACATGGACCGGCTGCGCGTCTTCGTGGAAGGGCCTTTCCCACCGGTCGAGCTCCTCGAGGATCCGGGCCCGGGCGGCGGCTTCGCGCTCGTCGCCCGGATGGTGAGCCGCCACGGCCGACCGGACCGGGGCGGTCCGTGGATCAGGGCCCCTCGCGCCAGCATCGGCCCTATCCAGCGCACGCCCGGCGGCAGCGGCAGCCGGCTCGTCGGGCATGGTGCATCCCTACCACACCTTCGCCCCCACCCGCGCCCTTGCCAGGCACCGTCGGCTGGAACCCCGTCGAGGTGCCGTATCCTGGTGGCGTGCACGGGGGGTGCGACCTGCCGACCGGGCGGGTGCTGGTCACGGGAGCAGGTGGGGCAGCTGGCGTCGCGGTGATCCAGGCCCTCTCGGCCCGCGCCGTGCCGACGGTGGCCGTCGACGCCGACCCGGCAGCAGTGGGTCTGCGTCTGGCCGACGACCGCTCGGTGGTCCCACCCGCGCATCACCCCGACTTCGCCGAGGCCGTTGCCGACATCGCAGCGCGCACCGGGGCCGGCGCGCTGGTCGCGACCGTCGCCGAGGAGCTTCCCGCCCTGGCGCGGGCCACCGACCGCCTGGCAGCAGCCGGTCTCGCCACATGGCTGCCGGATCCGGCTGCCGTCGACCGCTGCCTCGACAAGTGGTGCTTCGCCCAGGTTGCCGCGCACGCCGGTGTGCCCGTGCCGCCGACTGCGCTCGGTGACGCGGGAGACGTACCCGGACCGTGGATCGTGAAGCCCCGGCGTGGCCGCGGATCGCGTCATGTGACCGCCGCCGACGATGCCGCCGAGCTGGCGGCCGCCCTCGTGCTCGTGCCGGACCCCATCGTGCAGACCCGAGCCGGCGGCCGGGAGTTCACCGCCGACGCGCTCGTGGCACGCGGTGGTGCTCTCGCCGGCCTGGTGGCGCGATGGCGGCTCGACACCAAAGGAGGCATCTCGACCCGGGGCGAGACCTTCGTCCACCCCGCTGTCACCGAGCACGTCACCGCCGTGCTCGACGCGGTCGGTCTCGAAGGACCGGCCAACGTCCAGGGATTTGTCGACGAGGACGGGACGGTGCTGCTCACCGAGGTGAACCCTCGGTTCTCGGGCGGTCTGCCACTGTCGCTGGCGGCCGGGGCCGACCTGGTGGGCGAGTACCTGCGCGGCATCGCCGGCTTGCCCCTGCGTCCCGATCGATTGCGCGCCACCCCTGGCGTGCGCATGTACCGCCATTTCGCCGAGATCTTCGAGGCACCCGGCACACCGTGACCATCCCCGCTCGACCCTCGTCCACCTGCAGCCGACCCGTGCTCCGGGGCCGGCCGGTGGGTGCCGTGCTGTTCGACCTCGACGACACGCTCGTCCCCCAGGCGCCGTGGCTCGCCGGCGCCTTCGCCGCGGTGGCGAGCGAGGTGGAGGCCGCGACCGGCGTGCCGGCGACGCGCGCCCTCGACGCGCTCCTCGCCCACGCGGCACGGGGCTCGGCACGCGGCGGCATCATCGATGCCGCCGTGGCATCGCTCGGGCTGACGGTACCGGTCGCACCGTTGGTCGACACCTTCCGGGCATATCGAGCGGCGCGTCTCGATCCGTTCCCCGGCGCCCGGGCCGTCGTGGCGAGGCTCCGGAGCACGGTTCCGGTGGGCCTCGTGACCGATGGCGACCCTGGCATCCAGCGGGCCAAGCTGGCCGCATCAGGCCTGGACGGCGCGTTCGACGTCGTGGTGTGCTCCGACGAGCTCGGCCGTGCGTACCGCAAGCCGCACCCGTTGCCCTACCGCAGCGCCCTTCGGGTGCTCGGGGTGGGCGCCGAGGACACCGTCTTCGTGGGCGACCGCCCCGACACCGACCTGGTGGGTGCGGCTGCGCTCGGGATGGCGACCGTCCGCGTCACCACGGGCGAGTACGCCCGTAGTCCCGATGTGGTGCCCCCCACCGCCACCGTGCCCCACGTGCGCATGGTGGCCGAGCTCCTCGCGCTGCCGGCGCCATGAGGATCCTCGTGCCGCTCGGCACCCGCCCCGAGATCGTGAAGCTCGCACCTGTCGTGGGCGAGTTGCGCCGCCGTGGCCACGACGTGCACGTCCTGGCCACGGGCCAGCACGACGACCCGGCACTCAGCGACGCCTTCTTCGACGAGCTCGGCCTCCGCCCCGACACGCGCTGGGTGCTCCCTGCACAGGACGGGCCCCGGCTGGGGTCGATGCTCTCGAGTGCCGTGGCGCACTTTGCAGCGTCCTCTGACCGGCCCGAGCTCGTGCTGCTGCTCGGTGACACGAACACGGTACCCGTGTTCTGCTGGGCGGCCCGGCGCGCCCAGGTGCCCGTCGCCCACCTCGAGGCCGGCCTGCGCTCGGGCAACGACACCTCGCTCGAGGAGGTCAACCGCCGCATCGCTGCTGCGTGCGCCTCCCTGCACCTGGCACCGACGCCACTGGCCGCCCGCTTCCTCGCCGCCGAGGGTGTCGATGCCGAGCGCGTCCGGGTGGTGGGCAACCCCGTCCTCGACGTGCTGCGCGGGTGGGGCATCACACGGCGCCCGCCTGCCGACCGGGCCGGTGTGGTGGTGACCGCCCACCGTGCCACCAACGTGGACGACCCCGATCGGCTCGCCTCACTGGTGGCGATCGTCCAGGCACTGGGCCGCGAGCTGCCTCCCGTGCGCTTCCCGCTGCACCCGCGCACCGAGCAACGCCTGCGCGACGGCGGCTTGCTGGCGGGCCTTCGGCGCGCCGAGGGCGTGGAGCTCCTGCCACCGCTTGCCTACCGGGCCATGCTCGACGCCCTGGCCAGGGCACTCGTGGTGGTGACCGACTCGGGCGGGCTGCAGGAGGAGACCTCCTGGCTCGGTGTGCCGGTGGTCGTGCTGCGCCGGTCGACCCCGCGGTGGGAGGGCGTCGCGGCAGGCACCGCGGTGCTCGTGGGCATGGACGCAGAACGCGCCGTGACCCAAGCCCTGCACTGCGCGTCCGCCGAGGTCCAGACCCGGGTGGCGACAGTGCCGTGCCCCTACGGCGACGGCCAGGCCGCGCGCGCTGTCGCTGCCGTGCTCGAGGAGCCGGGCATCGACGACCTGCTCACCCTGCGCGAGCCCGACTTCACCGACGGCTCGTTGCCGGTGCCGCTGGGCTGACCGGTGAGGGACTGACCGGCGAGGGACTGGCCGGCGAGGGACTGCGAGACGCCGGCGATTGCCGGCAGGCGGACAGCGCGCTGGCAGCGCGGCGGTCGGTCGGGTCGGGTCCTGTCGCCGGCCCGGCGCTGCGAACCTCAGGGACCGGTCGACACGCCGTCGAGCTCGGCCTCGCCGATGAGCAGCTCTCCGGCGATCGCCGGGGTGTAGGGCCATGCGTCCGACACCGACGCTGCACCGATGCGGATCGCTGCCAACGCGTCGGCCGCCGGCGCGTCCTGCCCGGTGGCCAGCAGGGCCCACACGCCCAGGGGCCAGTAGGTCACGGGCTGGCTCTTCACCTGACCGTCGAGCCAGAACGTGGCTGTTGCCTGGGGCTGAGCCCACTGCGGCTGGGCGGCGGCGAACTCGTCGAGGATGGTGGTGGCCCTCGGCCCGCTCGCCAGGCCGTACGCCACGGTCCAGACCTGCTCGAGGGCGTCCGGATAGAGATGGGACCAGTCGGTGGGCTGCTGAACGCCGTCTGCGTGCTTGGCCCAGTCGTAGGCACCGGTTGCTGGATCCCACAACGACGCGATCCCCGCCGCCATGCGGCTCGCGTCCGCTGCTGCCCGAGCAGCCAGGACGTCGTCGCCCAGGGCGCGGGCGATCGCCGTTGCCGCCTGCAGGCCGGCGTAGGCTTCGTCCTCGTCCATCAGGTACTTGACGTGGTAGGTGGGAAGGGCCCACGTCAGTCCGTCGCTGTCCTGGGTGGACTCGATGACCCCCACCGCGTCGACCGCCGCGCCGTGCAGGGCGGCCAGCCGGGCCCCGTCCCCGGTAGCAGCCCACGCGTCACGCAAGGCGACGAGGAACATCCCGGCCGTGGCGTCGGTGGAGTCCACCGTGCCGGTGGGCGTGGTCGTCCCGGAGGGTCCCACGGTGGCGTTGGTGACCACGCCACCGTGGCCTTCGGCCGCGTGGTACCACTCGAGCCATCGCCAGGCGTCCCGGGCTGCGGTCATGTCGCCTGTCATGGCCGCCGCCTGGGCCAGGCCAGCGGCGGCGTAGCTGCCCTCGTAGGGGTCCACGATGCCGCTTCGGGGATAGGTCTGGATCGCACCGTCGGGCAGTTGGGCCGACTCGATGAACGACACCTCGCCGGCCACCGCTGCGCTGGGGGGCGCATGCGCAGCAGCTGTCGGACCGGCCGGTGCGACGGGAGCGGTGGTGGTGGTGGTTCCCGGACCGGCGGTCGTCGCCGGTACCGCGCCGCTGTCGGCGAACACCGGGAGGGTCGAGGGCGATTCGGGCACGGTGCCGCTCCCCGTCGTGGCGCCCTGGCTGGCCCCATGACCGTGGCGACCGGTGCCAGCCGCGGACGTCGCACCGTCGGCGCCATGTCGGCCCGGCACGGCCCCGGCCGTGGCGTGCGACACCGTGGCGGCCAATGCGGGCGCGCCACCTGGGCCGACGACCTGGAGCCCGCCCACTTCGATCCCGGCAGCGGCGGCGCCCGCCGTCACGATGGCGAGCACTCTGCGCGCTCCCCTCCCCACGATCTGAGGTCTCGGATGCCCCCGGAGCAAATCTGCACAACGGACGCCCAATTCCCGTGGGCACCTCGGTGCCGGTCGCTGCTGCCGCCACGGGTCGGGCGCATTGCCTCGGGGAAACGGTCTTCCGGCACTGTGCGGGCATGGTCCGGCGCGCCAGGGTGTTAAAGGCAGTGCACGACATGCATCGAGCGTGTCGGCGGCGCCGGAGGTGTGCCATGCGCCAGAGCGTCAAGCTGGGGAGGATCGCCGGAGTCCCGGTGGGGGTCCACTGGAGCGTGCTGGTGATCTTCTGGTTGATCGCCTGGGAGTTGGCCACGCTCGTGTTCCCCGGGGGGTCCCAGCAGGTGACGGCCGCGGACTGGATCGCCGGCGCGGTGGCGGCGGTGCTGTTCATGGGCTCGCTCCTGGCGCACGAACTGTCGCATGCCGTGGTTGCGAAGCACAACGGGATCGGCGTGTCCTCGATCACGCTGTGGCTGTTCGGTGGCGTGGCCCAGCTCGACCGCGAGGCACTCACTGCCGGCGTCGAGTTCCGCGTCGCAGCAGCCGGGCCAGCCGCGAGCGTGGCGGCGGCCGCGATCTTCGGCGGTGCCCATTACGCCATGGCGGGGCTGGGCGTGACCGGCTTGGTCGTGGCGGTGGCGGGGTGGCTCGGCTGGATCAACCTGCTCCTCGCCGGCTTCAACCTGGTTCCGGCGGCGCCGCTTGACGGCGGGCGCATCCTGCGGGCCATCCTGTGGCGCCGGTCCGGGGATCGCACGGCCGCTGCCGTGTCCGCGGCGCGTGCGGGACGGATCTTCGCATATGTCCTCATCGGCCTCGGACTGGTCGAGATTCTCGCTGGCAACCTGTTCGGCCTGTGGCCTGCCTTCCTCGGTTGGTTCCTGCTGTCCGCGGCGCGTGCCGAGGAGCAGCAGGCAGTGCTGCGGGGCTCGGTGGGCGGCCTGCGCGTGGCCGATGTGATGGCCTACCCGCCACCGGTGGTCGACGGCTCGGTGTCGGTGGCGGCGTTCGTGGAGCACCACCTGCTGGTATCGCGGATCGACGAATGGCTGGTACTCGACGCTGCCGGCGTGCCGGTGGGCGTGGTGACACTGGACGCCGTACGCCACGTACCGTTCACCGAACGCGCGGTGACCCGCATCTGGCAGGTCGCTGCGCCGCTGAGCGTGGTGGCCCGTGCTCGGGCGGACGAGCCACTCCTGCAGGTGCTCGAACGCGTGGCGGGGTCGGAAGTCTTCGCCCGGTTCGGCGTGGTGGTCACCGACGCCACTGGCGCGGTCGTCGGCCTCCTGTCCCCGGCCGCGGTCGAGCGGGCTGCCCGGCTCCATCCCGGTACCGGTACCCGTCCCCGGACCCACGTGCCCGCCGCGTGAGGGCCAGCCCTCCTGGCGGCCGAGCTCGGCGACCGGTCGTCTCGTGACCTGTGGTGGCGCCACCCGGCGAGCGCGGCCCACCGGCGCCGCGCCAGGGGCGCGGCCTCAAACGCCACCCGCCGTCACGACGAGATCGGTCGCCACGCCGAGGAGCAGACCCAGCAGCACGCCGGCCAGCAGCACCTGGCTCCGACCCCTGCGAGCGGCGATGCCGACCAGCTGGACGACGACGTAGAGGATCGAGCCCGCAGCCAGGGCCAGGAACGCCACCGACAGGTAGTCGTCGGTCACGAACCGGCCCACCGCCGTGCCCACTGCCGTGGGACCGCCGCCGATCACGCCGGCCAGGAGCAGGAAGAGCCAGCTGGGACGCTCGGAGGCGCCGGCCAACGGTGCCGTGATGCCGAACCCCTCTGTGGCGTTGTGCACGGCGAAACCGACGACGAGCACCGTGGCAAAACCGATGGCACCCCGGGCGGCAGCCTGCCCGATGGCCAGCCCCTCGGCGAAGTTGTGCAGGCCGATGCCCGTGGCGATGAACAGCGCGAGTTCCCGCGGGCCCCCCGCGCCCCGGGGCCGGCCGGTGCCGGCCACGGCACCGGGCAACGCCGAGGTCGCCAGCGCCGCGCCCGGCCCGGCGGGTCGGGTGCCCCCGTCGCCGCCAGCGGCCAGTGCCGCGTCGGCGGCACCACGCCGGCGCCGGTCGAGCCAGGCGTCGTAGAGGTCCAGTGACAGCAGGCCGACCGCAAGTCCCCCGGCGAACACCGCACCCAAGCCGCCGGCCCGGCCGAGATTGCGGACGTGCCCAGCGCCGGGGGCGACCGCGGCCGCGATGGGATCGATGCCGTTGGCGAGCACGTCGTAGAGGATGAACACGAGCACGCCAATCGCCACGGCCGTCAGGAAGGCCCGCAGTTGGCGGCGCTCGTGTCGGAGCCGGCCAATGGGGACGCCGGCGAAGATGGTCACGCCCGCGATGGCACCGAGCAGGAGCGTCTTGGCCGGCGACACGTGCCGCATCCCCTTTCCGCAGTGCGCTGGGCATGCTCACGCACGCCCGTGACGAGATGCTTAGGTTAGGCTAACCTAATATCAGCGTCAAGGGCCCCTGTCTCAGGCGGCGGGTGGCGACGCCGGGCCACCGATACCGCCCGCCGGCGGTGCGGTACGCGGTCGATGCCGTCGTGTGCACCGTGGTGGTGCCGCTGTGCGTCTGCAACGTCCGGGTGGCGCCGAAGAGGGCGATCACCTGTGCCGCCACCGCGGGGAGCTCGACGGCGACGCTGGTGGCGTCGAGGCCGGTGTGATCGGCGTCGGTACCCGTGGCCAGGACCCGGACAGCGCCACGACGGTGCCCGCCACGTGCGGCGACACGATGTCCACCGCAGCCGCCACCGCTGGCGAGGTGCCGGGACGTGGCCGTCGAGGCGGTGGCAGTCGGCGCTTCAGCCCGTCCCGGAGGGCACCGGCACCGAGGTGGCGTGCGTGGACCCGGCCGCCGCCAGTGGCATGGCGACCCGGAACACGGCGCCCCCCGCAGGTGCGTCGGCGACCTCCACGGTCCCCCCGTGGGCACGCGCGATGGCCGACACGATGGCGAGCCCCAGCCCCACGCCCCCCGTGCTCCGGGCACGCGAGGAATCAGCGCGGTGGAAGGGCTCGAAGATCCGGGCACGCTCCGCTGGTGGCACGCCCGGGCCCCGGTCCTCCACCTCGAGCACGGCCGATCCGCCCCAGGATCGCACCCGGACGGTGACCGGTTGGCCGGGCGCGCTGTACTGGCAGGCGTTGGTCACCAGGTTGTCGACGACCTGTCGCAGGCGGTCGGCATCCCCGTCGACGACCACCGGCCCGGCCGCCTGCAGCCCGATGGCGCGCTCGGGATGCGCGGCACGCGCCGCGTCCACGGCACTGGTCGCCACACCAGCCAGGTCCACCGGCGCCAGATCGAGCGGGCGTGGCCGGTCGAGGCGCGCCAGGAGCAGCAGGTCCTCGACGAGCACGCTCATCCGATCCGCCTCCGCCCGGATGTGCCGCATGGACGTGGCCAGGTCCTCGGGCCGATCACGTGCGCCGCGATCGAACATCTCGGCGTAGCCGCGGATCGAGGTGAGCGGGGTCCGCAGCTCGTGGGACGCATCGGCCAGGAACCGCCGCATGCGCTCCTCGGACGCAGCACGGGCGGCGAAGGCCCGCTCGATCTCGCCCAGCATGGTGTTGAGCGCGCCGGCAAGTTTGCCCACCTCGGTCCGCTCGTCGACCGCGTGGACCCGTCGGGACAGGTCCCCGGCTGCGATGGCGCCTGCGGTCTGGGCCATCTGGTCGAGCGGACGCAGGCCCTGGCGCACCACGAACCAGGCCAGCGCGCCCAGACCGGCCACCACCGCCGCCGACACCAACAGCTCGATGAGCACCAGACGGCCGAGGGTCTGCGAGATGTCGGAGAGGGGCACGGCCACCACGACGATGCCCCCGCGGTCTGTCGGCACCGCCACGGCCTCGTAGGTCGCACCGCCTGGCCCCCGTCCGGTCACGGTGAAGATGCTGGGGTTCTGCGCGTCGGCGGAGACGGGAAGGGCAGCGGGAAGCTGGGGCACGGGTTGTGCCGCGCCCTGGGGTCCGGCCCCGAAGAACCCGTGGATCTCACTGCCGTCGGCGGTGCGCAGCTCGCCGAAGGTCCCCGGAGGCACCTGCGGAGCCAGCCCCAATGGCAGCTGGCAGCCGGCCGACGCGCTGCCGAACAGCGGGTTGGCCGCCTGGTTGGCGCACACCACGAGGGCCCGGTTGACCGCAGGCGGCGCCGCCACCAGCTGCTGGTCCAGCCGTGACAGCAGGAACGAGCGCAGCGACGCGTACGTGACGACGTCGGAGACGCCGATCCCGGCCGCCACGATGCACACCAGTGCCAGCAGGAGGCGGGCCCGCAGGGTCATGGTCCGGCCGGCGAGCGCTGCGCCGGCGGGGGCCGGAGGCTGTAACCAACGCCACGCACGGTGTGGATCAGCCGAGGACCGAGCCCGTCGATCTTTTTGCGCAGGTAGCTGATGTAGATCTCCACGACATTGGCATTGCCGCCGAAGTCGTAGTTCCACACCCGGTCGAGGATCTGCGCCTTGGACACGACCCGCCCGGCGTTGAGCATGAGGTAGTGCAAGAGCTTGAACTCCGTGGGCGTCAGCTCGATGGGCACCGAGCCGCGGAAGACCTCATGGCTGTCCTCGTCGAGTTCGAGGTCGGCCACCGCGAGCGTGGACGACTGCTCCGCCTCACCGTGCACCCGCCGGAGGATGGCCCGGACGCGCACGATGAGCTCCTCGACGCTGAACGGCTTGGTCATGTAGTCGTCGCCGCCCAACGTGAACCCTCGCAGTTTGTCGTCAAGGGTGTCGCGTGCTGTCAGGAACAGTACGGGAGGACGCGTGCCCGGGCGCTCATTGCCCAGCCGCCGCAGCACCTCGAACCCGTCGAGGTCCGGCAGCATCACGTCGAGGACGACGAGGTGCGGGCGGAACCGACCCACCGCGTCGAGCGCCTCGCGCCCGCCTGACGCCACCTGCACATCCATACCCTCGTAGCGCAGGGCCATGGACACCAGCTCCGTGATGCTCTGCTCGTCATCGACGACGAGGATGCGAGGTGTGCTGGTCATGGTTGGGCCTCCGGCCACCATGGTGCCCGCTCCACCTGTGAACTTCCTGTGAATCAGGTGCCGTGCTCGGGGCGGGCCCGTGCCGAGAGGGGACCCCCCGCACGCGGCAGGGCGATCACAGGCGCAACGGGCGGATGGGGCTGGCGATCAGTTCCGGGCGCGCCATCCAGTCCACCCCGGGCACGTCCACGTACAGCTCGATCTCGTTGCCGTCGGGATCGCGGATGTAGAGGCTGTGGGTGACCGTGTGGTCGCTCGCCCCCACCAGCTCGACGCCAGCCTCCTGCAGGCGACGGAGGGCGTCGCGCAACTCCTCGTCGGTGTCGCCCACCTTCAGCCCGAAGTGGTAGAGCCCGACGCGGCGCCCCGAGGGCACGCTGGCGGCATCCTCGCCCACCTCGATGAGCAGCAGCTCGTGGTGGGTCCGGCCGGAGGAGAACGCGGCAGCCGGGAACGGCAGGTCCCCGGTGCCCGGTCCGGCAACTTGCCGCCATCCGAGCACGTCGCGGTAGAAGGCCGCCGAGCGCTGCAGGTTGCGGACGTAGAGCACCAGGTGGCCGAGCTCCTTGACCTCCATGGGGACCTCCTCGGGAAACCGGTGCACACGCGGCGCCAGACGGCCGGCGAAGCGGGCACCGGGGCCATCTCGCCGTCCAACACCGGACCGGCGATGGATTGTTCCTGGTACCGCGGTGTTCGCCGTGGTGCCGCTGGCGCACCCAGGCGACTGGGTCGACCGAAAGAGACCGGTCAGCTGCCGGCGCGTGCAACGGTGACCATGGTCGGCAGCAGGAGGCCGCCGGGGCGGACGACGTGGTGCTGGCGCACGATGCGAAAACCGGCGAGCTCGACGCACTGGCGCAAGGCAGCGCCATCCAGCCAGTACCCGGGCTGGCCCACCGCAGCCGACACGGCGTGCAGGGCGCGGGCGCCAGGTGCCGTTCTCGGGCTCGCGACGCCGATCACGAGCAGCCCCCCGCGGCGCACGATACGCCGGAACTCCGTCAGGGCGGCGCCGGGATCGGGGAGCCAGTGGAAGGCCTCGGTGCACACCACGGCGTCGACCGAGCCAGACCCCAGCGGCAGCCGCAGTCCGTCCGCACACACCCAGGGGCCCGGTCCACGCGCCGCGGCACGATGCAGCATGCCCATCGACAGATCGCACCCGCACACCAGCTCGGCCCCGACCTCACGGGCCAACCGACCGGCCAGGATGCCGGTGCCGCAACCGACGTCGACGATGCGCCGTGCCGGCTCGTCCCGGAGCTCGTCGACCACGATCTGCTGGACGGGACGGTACACGAGCCACTGCACCACCGGCGCGTCGTAGACGTGCGACCACAGGTCGAACAGCCGTGCTCGGCCGCCATCGACACCCGCCACGGCCGCAACGCTATCCGCCACGCGCATGTGACCATCGACCCTGTTCTCTGTTCGTGGCGCGACATCCGCTTGTCGTGACGGCGAGACGCCTGGACCATCGAGATCCTGTTCATGGGAACCAGCACATCCGACACCGCCAGAGGGAAGGCCGCGGCACCACGGGCGCTGCAATCGCTGGCGCGCCGGCTGGAACGGGAGCACAACGACGCGGCAGCACGTCGTGACCCGGCGTTCATCGCCGCACAGGTGCCGCTGGTGGAACGGCTCGTCGGCTACTTCTCGCCAACGGTCACGGGGATCGAGCACCTGCCCACCAGCGGTCCCGTGCTGGTCGTGGGCAACCACTCGGCGCTCTACTACATGCCCGACATCTGGGTGGTGGGACTTGCCGTCGTGCGGCGGCGGGGGGTGGAGCAGGATGCCTATGCCCTGGCCCACGACCTGGTCGTGGGCCTGCCGGGGATCGGACCCGTCCTCCGCCGGATCGGCGCCCTCCCGGCCAGCAGTCGGGAGGCAGAGCGGGCCCTGCGCGCCGGCGCCCTGGTCCTGGTCTATCCGGGCGGCGACTGGGAGGCGTGCCGGCCGTGGACGGCACGCAACCGAATCGACTTCCACCAACGCAAGGGGTTCGTCCGGCTCGCCCTGCGCACGGGTGTGCCGGTCGTGCCCGTGGTGGCCCACGGCGCGCACCATGCGGTGGTCGTGGTGAGCCGGGGAGCGCGCATCGCCCGGGCGCTGGGCCTGCACCACCTGCGAATCGACGTGTTCCCGCTGGTGGCCGGACCACTGGGCGTCCTGCCCATCCTCGCCCCGCCGCCGTTGCCGGCAGCCGTCACCGTGGAGTTCCTGGCGCCGCTGGACTGGCGCCACCACGGGCCCCAGGCGGCCGATGACGACCAGGTGGTCGATGCGTGCTTCCGCCAGGTCACCCGAACCATGCAAGCGGCCCTCGACCGTCTGCGCGCCGAACACCCGTACCCGGTGATGGAGGGCGTGTCCAAGCTGGCGGGACGTGCCGTGGCACACGTGGTCCACCGGCGACGGTGATCCCATCCGGGGAAACCCGTCCCGTCGCGCGGGCCGCCCATCCGGGGCCGGCGGCGTCGCCGCGTGCTGGACCTGTCCCCGTGGCGGGCACGGGGCGTGCTCGGGAGAGAAGATGGCGCCATGGACACTGACGCGGATGTGGTGGTGGTGGGAGCTGGCCTGGCCGGCCTGGTGGCGGCATGGCGGCTGGTGGAGGCGGGGCACACGACGGTGGTGCTCGAAGCGCGCGACCGCGTGGGGGGCCGGATCCTCAACGGCGCCACCGCTGACGGCACGGTGGTCGAGCTCGGGGGGCAGTGGGTCGGTCCCACCCAGGACCGCGTGCTCGCCCTGGCCGCCGAGCTTGGCGCCGAGCTGTTCCCGACCTACAACGAGGGGCACAACATCGTGCTCTACCGGGGCCGGCGCCGCCGCTACCGGGGCACCATTCCGCGCCTGCCGGCACCCGTGCTGGCCGACGTCGGCCAGGCACAGCTCCGGCTCGACCGCATGGCGCGCACGGTGCCCCTCGAGGCGCCCTGGGACGCCAGCCGAGCCCAGGCCTGGGACTCCCAGACGGTGGAGACCTGGATGCGCCGGCACATGCGCACCCGGGGCGGGCGGGAGATGTTGCGGCTCGGCGTGCGCGCCGTGTTCGCGGCCGAGGCCCGCGACATGTCGCTGCTGCACTTCCTCTTCTACAGCCACTCCGGCGGGCTGCTCGACCGGCTGTTCGGCGTGGAGAACGGTGCGCAGGAGTCACGGGTGGTGGGAGGATCCCAGGTCCTGGCCACGGCGCTGGCGGCCCGTCTGGGCGACCGGGTGCGCCTGGGTGTGCCGGTGCGGCGGATCACCCACGACGACGAGGGCGTCACCGTCCACGGTGATGGCGCCGAGCTGCGTGCCCGGCGGGTGCTCGTCACCGTCCCGCCGGCACTGGCCGGGCAGATCGAGGTCGACCCGGCCCTGCCACCGGCGCGCGCGCAGCTGACCCAGCGCATGCCCATGGGCTCGGTGATCAAGTGCATGGCCGTCTACGACGAGCCGTTCTGGCGTGCCGAGGGGCTGACGGGGCAGGCCACGTCCGACGTCGGGCCGGCCCAGCTCACCTTCGACAACTCCCCGCCGTCGGGGACCCCTGGGATCCTGCTCGCATTCGTCGAGGGTGCCCATGCACGTCAGCTGTCGGCGCGCCCGGCGGCAGAGCGCCGGGACGCCGTCGTCGAGGGCCTGGTCCGGTGCTTCGGGCCGCGCGCCGGTTCCCCGTCGGAATTCCTCGAGCTCGACTGGTCGGCAGAACGATGGAGCGGCGGGTGCTACGGCGCCCACCTCCCCCCGGGCGTGCTGTCAGCCTACGGACCGGCGCTGCGCCAGCCGTGCGGGCGGATCCACTGGGCCGGGACCGAGACCGCCGCCGTGTGGTGCGGCTACATGGATGGCGCCGTGCGCTCGGGGGAGCGGGCGGCCGACGAGCTGGCGCGAGCGTTGGGAGGCTGAGGTGTGCGACACCCTGTGCGTGGTGGGGACGCACGGCACGCTGTTCGCCAAGAACTCCGACCGGCCCCCGTCTGAGGTCCAGCTGCCCGAGGCCCACGCGCGCCGCAGCGGCAGCGGGGTGCTTCGGACGCAGTACCTGCAGGTCGAGTCCAGCCCGACGGCCGCCGTGCTGCTGTCTCGGCCGTTGTGGCTGTGGGGTGCCGAGCACGGGGTGAACGAGCACGGGGTGGCCATCGGCAACGAGCGCGTCGACACCCGAAGCGGCGCCGCCGGCGCGCCGCCGGCACTCATCGGCATGGATGTGGTCCGCCTGGGCCTGGAGCGGGCACGCACGGCGGACGAGGCGCTGGAGGTGATGACGTCACTGCTCGAGCGCTACGGCCAGGGCGGGGTCTGCGACCAGGTGTTCGGCCAGGCCTACGACTCCTCGTTCCTGATCGCCGACGGGTCCTCCGCCTGGGTACTCGAGACCGCGGGACGCACGTGGGCGGCCGAACCCGTGGGGCCAGGTCACTCGCGGGCCATCTCCAACCGCCTGACGATCGGCACCCGCTGGACACGGGCCTCGCCTGAGGTCGCACCCGGCGAATCCGTCGACTCCTGGGCGGATCCTGCAGTGGACACGGCCTACGCTGACATCCGGTTGGCCGCGAGTCGGTCCTTCCTGGCCGGAAGTGGCCTCGGCCCGCACGGGGGAGCTGGGGCCGAGCCCGGGTCGGGGCCCACTGGGCCCTCGGCGGCCGCCTGGCACGGGGACGGCGAACCTCCGGCCCTCACCCCGGCGCGCGTGGTGGCGCACCTGCGCGACCACGGCACCGGGCCCTGGCGGCGTGCGGGCGCGCCGCCTCCCCCGCCCACCGAGGCCCGGGCCGACGGCACCGGCATCACGCTGTGCATGCATCTGCGCGGCCTCATGGCCACGACGGCCTCGCTCGTTGCGCAGCTGCCGGCGGCGGGCGCCGGCCCGCTGCGGAGCTGGGTGGCCGTGGGCAGCCCGTGCGTGTCGGTGTACGTGCCCTTGTTCGGAATCCCCACCGGACCGGGCGAACTGCCTGGTGCCGAGATCTGGCACGCGGCCGCCGACCTGCGCGACCGGGTGGAGGCACACGGAGAGGACCTGGCGGCAGTCCGCCAGGTCCTCGATCCGCTCGAAGCCGACCTGTGGGCCGAGGCGGACGACCTGGTGCAGCATCCGGGGCGGTGGCGCCAATTCCACCGCCACGCCTGGCCACGGGTCGCCCGGGCGATGGCCATGGCCGCGGCCCAGGCGGGCTGATTCGGCGCGACACTCCACAGTGGACACGACACTCCACAGTGGACACGACACTCCACAGTGGACGCGACCACAGCGGACACGACCGCCGTGGGCAGGACCACAGCGGACAGGACCGACGCACGACACAGCGAGGTGAGTCGTCATGGAGGGTTCCGAGTACCCGATCGACCGATTCGACCCGTTGCTGCGGGACCTGGTGACCTGGAACCTGGTGGTCAGGGACGGCGCCGCCGGCCGGTCTCGGTGGCGCCTGGCAGAGGCTGCCCAACGACGCCTCGACGAACTGGCGACCTCGGCCGACCCCGTCCCCGTGGACCAGCTGGTCTTCCTCGACCACCGCTGCACCGACTGCCGGCTCCGCCAGCGCACCCGCCTCTACGACGGCGTCTACCTCTGCGACAGCTGCCGGGACCAGCGCAGGGCACGCGCCGGGGGGACGGCCACCGACCCCGCGAGCCTCGACGGCCGCCTCACCGGCACCGTGCCAGGCATCGCCGCCGGCGGAACTGGAACCGGGTCCGGCACTGGCGAGGCCGCGTCCTCCGGCAGCATGGCCGCGACCGGGGCTGCGTTCCCCGGCGCGCCGACCAGCGCGCGCGGCGACGGCGCGTCCGGCACCGGCTGGCGTGGACCCTGGTGGCGCCGACGCCACGGCACCCAGGCGACTCCGCTCGCGGGATGACCAGCACCAGTCGGCGCTCGCCCGTCCATCACCGGCCGACCCAGTCGAGTCCCTCGGCAGCTCACAGGTCGAGCGACGACGTCCCAGCCGCGGGGTCGACGGTCGCGGGGTCGACGGTCGCGGGGTCGACGGTCGCAGACTCCACCGTAGGCACCGCCGTCGCGTGATCGACGGCCACGCCGTCCTCCCCCGTCGTCCCGCGCAGCGAGGGCATTCGCCGCCCCCCGTCCGGTTGCCGCCCGACGACGAGCCCGTGCGCCAGCTCCACCACCTCGTCGACCAGCCGGCCGATGGTGTCGGTGTCGTGGCTCACGAGAAGCACCGACCGCCCCCGCGCCGCTGTCATGAGCAGGTCGAGCATCGACGGGGCCGACACCGGGTCGAGATGCGCCGTTGGCTCGTCGAGGAGGAGCACGCCGCCTCCGGCCAGAAGCGCCCGGGCCATCCCGAGCCGCTGGCGTTCCCCCGCACTGACGGGTCGGCCACCTGCCCCGATCACAGTGTCCAAACCTGCCGGGAGCGAGGCGAGCCACGCCGACAGGCCCACGCGCCCGAGCACGTCGAGCAGCTCGGCGTCGCTGGCGGTGGGTTGGGCGATGCGGAGGTTGTCGGCCACGGTGGCCGCGAACAGGTAGGTGTCGTCGGCCATCCATCCCACCAGCGATGCGATGTCCGCACGGCTCATGGCCGAGACGTCGACCCCGCCCAGCGACACGGTGCCGGCGGAGGGAGTGAGGAAGTGCAGCAGGGCGTGGAGGACCGTGGTCTTGCCCGAACCGCTGGGCCCGGTCAGTGCGAGCCGGCGGCCTGCTCCCAGGTCGAACGACACGGCACGCAGGGCCGGGTGCTCCCCGAGCTCGACGTCCACCCGGTCGAGCCGAGCCGTCGTCGCTCCGGGTGCAGGGCGCAACGGGACGCGGGGCTCGGGCGCCGGCGGCGGGAGCTCGCCCACCGCCCGCAGCCGCCGCTCGGCCAGGCGGGCGCTGCCCACGGCGGTCAGGACTGGAGCGAGGTTGGCCACCTGATCGAAGACGGCGATGGCGGTGAAGACGACGACGGCCAGCGCCACACCCGACACGTCCCCAGCGTGGCGCGCTGCCAGTCCGGCGCCTACCACGGCGACGAGGCCGGCGCCGCCGAGCCCCATGGCCACGGCGCGGCCCGCTCCCGCACCGAGGGCCTGGCGCCTGGCCGCCGCCGCTGCCTGCCGGTCCACCGCCTGCAAGCGGGCCTCGAGGAGATCCGCCCGGCCGTAGGCAACGAGCTCGGGCGCAGCCCGCAGGATCTCGACGACGGTGTCGGCCAACTGGGCGCGGCCAGCGGCGTCGGCCTCCGCACCCGATCGCCCCAGGCGCGCCATCCCCCATGCCCCGAGCGCCGCCGCCGCGGCTGCGGCGACGAGGATGGCTCCCAGCGGGGGATCGATCGCAGCGGCTACCACCGCCCCCATCACGACGCTCGCCACCACGTCCACGGCAGCGGTGAGCCCCGTGGCCAGGCCGTTGGCCACCAGTTCCGCATCCGACATGAAACCCGAGATCACCGCACCCGGCGCCACCGGCCCGAGGCCAGCGGGGACCAGTGGCTCCAGGGCGTCGAAGAGCCGCAGGCGCACGGATCCGAGCACGTCCAGGGCAACGGCGTGGACCCCGAGGCGCTGGGCGTAGCGAGCGACGCCCCGACCGAGGGCAGCGGCCTGCACCGCACCGATGGCAATGCTCAGGGCGAAAATGGGCGGGCGCTGCGAGGCACGGGTGATGAGCCAACCGGACAGGGCGAGCAGGCCGATGCCGCACGCCGAGCCGATGACACCCGAGACGACCGCTGGCAACAGCCGCCGGACCGCCACCCCGGCTGCCGCGAGGTGGGCGTGCGTCACGGCGGCCACCCCACCGGCCGACTCCTCGCGTTCTGGCCGGCATGCACCCGCTGGCACACCCCATCCGCTGGCGGGTGAACGGCGAGGTCGGGGACCGGCGCGTCGAGGTGGGCACCGTCGCCCGATGGCGTGCGACGCGATCCGCCAGGTGATACGGGCACGATGTGCCCGTCGGCCAGTCGGACGACCCGATCGGCGAGCTCGAGCACGACCGGGCTGTGCGTCACGATGAGCGCGCTGCGGCCCCGGAGGACCCGCTGCAGCTCCCCCACCACACAGCGCTCGGCGTCGCGCTCGAGGTGAACGGTCGGTTCGTCGAGCACGTAGAACGACGCTGGCCGGAGCAGCACACGAGCCAGGGCAATGCGCTGGCGCTCGCCTGCCGACAGCGGCCGCCCCCCGTCGCCGATCACCGTGTGCAGGCCGGCCGGGAACCGGTCGAGGAATCCGCCGCCCCCCACCCGCTCCATCGCGTCGCGCATCGCCGCCTCGCTCGCCGAGGGGCAGGCGAGCCGGAGGTTCTCTGCCAGCGTTCCCGCCAGGATCACTGGGTGCTCCGGCAGGTAGGCGACCCGCTCCCGCCACCGAGCCAGGTCCAGGTCGCCGAGGTCGGCATCCCCGACCGTGACCTGACCGCGGCTGGGCGCCCGCATGCCCAGCACGAGCGCGCCGAGGGTGGACTTGCCGGACCCGTTGGCACCGACGACCACCACGGTCTCACCCGGGTCGATGACCAGATCGGCGACGGCGAGCACCGGGGTGGTGCGACCCGGCAGGTCGACGCCCACGGCACGCAGCGCCACCGGCACGCACGTCGGATCGGGAACGTCCATCGTGCGCCACTGGCCGACGCGAGGTGCGCCAGGCACCTCCGCCCAGTCGGTGTCGCCGGTCGGGCGATCGCCGACGACGGCGAGCACCTCGCTGAGCGCGGCCAGCCCCTCGGTGCTGTCGTGGAACTCGGCGCTGGCCCGGCGGAGCGGCACGAACACCTCCGGTGCCACGATCAGGACGCCCAAGGCGGCTGACAGGTGCACCGACCCCTCGAGGAGGCGAATGCCGAGCGGCACAGCCACCAGTGCCACCGATACCGACGCCAACGTGTCGAGAACCAGGCCAGAGAGGAACGCCAACCGCAGGCTGCGCAGGCTGGCAGCGCGCAGCGCCTCGTTGGCACGCTCGATCCGTGCACGCTGGGTGCTGGCACGGCCCAATGCCCGCAGCACGGGCAGGCCGAGGAACACGTCCGCTACCTGGCGACCCAGGGTTTCGAGCTGGTGCCAGCGCCGGTTGGCGAGGCCCATGCTCGTGCGCCCGACCAGCGCGCCGAACAGGGGGAACAGGACGATGGCGCATCCCAGGACGATCCCCGACAGCCAGTCCATGGCGCCGGCGGCGGCCGCCAACGCGACGGGCGCGACCACCGCCAGCACCAGGTCCCCCAGGTAGCGGCCCACGAAGACGTCGAGCGCATCAAGGCCACGCCCAGCCAGCACGGCCAGCGTGCCGGGGGCTGGCGCGCGGCCCGCGGCCCCGGGCACCACCATCGAGGACAGGAGCAAACGTCGCAGTCGGGCCCGGGTGGCGGCCGCGCCAATGCGGGCCACGAACTCGCCACCCAGGGCCACAGCGCCCCGCAGCACCACGGCAGCGGCCAGCCAGGTGAGCTCGCCCACGACGTCGACGTCGCGAGTTCGCGCCATCGCACCGGCCAGCAGGTGCGCCAGCACCACCGCCTGCCAGACGACGGTGCCCGTCGACACCAGTCCGAGGAGCACTGAAGCGACCACGGTGACCCCGACAACCGGCACCTCGCGTACGAGGCGGCGGCCCGGTGCGAGCCCCCGGGAACTGGCGCGCCCAGCTGGTGGCTGCCCGTCAACCACCCTCAGCTCCGGGCGCCACCGCCCGGCTCGCAGCTCGCAGGCCGCCACCGCTGCCACCGGCAGACCGGGCGCCGAGCCCGCCACCGGGCCCGCCTGCTCGCGGCCCGCCCAGCACCGATCCGATGCCCATGGGGCCATCGTCGCCGGCAGGACGGACCAGGCGCTGCCGGAACACCCAGTAGGTCCAGCCCTGGTAGGCGAGCACGAAGGGGGTGAAGATGGCCGCCACGATCGTCATCACCGACAACGTGTTGTGGAGGGAGGCTGCCGTCCCGATGAGCAGCCCGCCGTTGGCGCCGGGGTTGGACGCCGGCAGGACGGCCGGGAACATGCGGGCGAAGATGGCGCCGACCCCGACCACGATGCTTGTGCCGGTGGCCACGAATGCCCACCCGTCGCGCCCGACGCTCGTGAGCACGACGGCAACGGCGACGGCGACCACGGACGCCAGGCCGATGGCCAGCGGCACCCAGCCGGGCAGCTCGCCCGGCACGGGCGGGCGACCGGCCACGACGAGCCAGGCGACGAGCCCGCCGACCAACGCGGTCGCGCCGGCTCCCGTCACTCGAGCCGCTGCCCGGGCACGCGCCATCAGGTCGCCGTCGGTCTTGAGCGACAGGAACAGCGATCCGTGGAACATGAAGAGGGCCAGGCTGGCCAGTCCACCGAAGATGGCGATGGGGTGCACCGCACCGAGGAGGCCGCCGCTGTAGCCCTTGGCCGAAAGCGGCACACCGTGGGCGAAGTCGGTGAATGCCGCTCCCCAGACGATGGCCGGCACGAGGTTGCCCGCGAAATTGGCGACGTCCCACGTCCGCCGCCAACCCGGGCGTGTGAGCTTGTTCCGGAACTCGAACGACACACCGCGCACGATGAGGGCGAGGAGGACCAGGAACAGCACGAGGTAGAAACCGCTGAACAGCGCTGCGTACCAGCCAGGGAAGGCGGCGAAGGTGGCGCCGCCGGCCACGATCAGCCACACCTCGTTGCCATCCCACACTGGGCCGACGGCATTGAGGCAGATGCGCCGGTCGGTGTCGTCGCGGCTGATTAGCGGGCCCACGACACCCACACCGAAGTCGAAGCCCTCCAGGAAGAGGTAGCCCGCCCACAGCAGGCCGATCAGCGCGAACCAGGTGGTGTTGAGCGGTGCGAAGTTCACCGGTGTCCCCGATCAGTACACGAGCCCGGGCACGGCCGCAGCCTCGGCTGCGGCCTCCGGCTCCTCCAGCGGTTGACGGGCAGCTCGCACGACGAGGACCAGCGCGATGGCGCCGAGCGTGCTGTAGACGAGGACGAAGGCGGCCAGCGTGGCAGCGACGTCGGCTGCCGGTACGCTCGACACCCCCTTGGCGGTGGTGAGGACGCCGTAGACCACCCATGGCTGGCGCCCCACCTCCGTGAAGATCCATCCTGTCGTATTGGCCACGAACGGCAGGGCAATCCCGACGAGGGCGGCTCTGCGGAACCAGCGGCTCTCGAGGAGCTTCCCCCGTCGCCCCAACCACACGCCCCACGCGCCGAGCGCGATGAGCAGGATCCCGGCGCCCACCATGAGCCGGAACGACCAGTACGTGAGCCAGATCACGGGCACGTAGCTGCCCGGTCCGTACTTCGCCGCTTCGGCCGCCTGGACCTGGCGGATCCCCTGGACCCGCCCGTTCCACGACAGGTCGGCGATCAGCGAGAGCACGTGGGGCACGCGGATCTGCAACACCGGCTTGGAGCCGTTGAGCGTCCCGATGGTGAGCAGCGAGAAGCTGGCGCCGCTGGCGGTGTCGTACAGTGCCTCGGCCGAGGCCATCTTCATCGGTTGCTGCGTGTCCATGAGCCTGGCCTGTGCGTCGCCCGCCACTGCGGTCAATACCACCGTCACCACGGTGAACGCGGCCGCGAACCGGGCCGATGTCACGAAGGCCGCACCGTCACCGCTGTCCCGGTCCCGCCAGGCCCGCCACGCGCTGATGCCGAGCACGATGGCACCAGCGGTCGAGAAGGCGCCCAGCACGGTGTGGACGAAGGATCCCCACAGCGTCGAGTTGCCGAGCACGGCCCAGAAGTTCGTGAGCACGGCCTGGCCGTGGACGATGCGGTAGCCCACGGGATGCTGCATCCAGGCGTTCGCGGCCAGGATCCACAGCGCGGAGACGATCGTGCCGGCGCTCGTGAGCCAGATCGTCGCCAGGTGGAGCCGGGGGGAGAGCCGGTCCCTGCCGAAGACCCACAACCCGATGAAGGTGGACTCCAAGAAGAACGCCAGCAGCCCTTCGATGGCCAGTGGCGCCCCGAAGATGTTGCCCACGAAGACCGAGTAGGCCGACCAGTTGAGCCCGAACTGGAACTCGAGGACGATCCCCGTCACGACGCCCACGGCCATCGAGATCAGGAACACCCGGCCGAAGAACCTGCTGAGCCGGTCCCAGGTCATGTCGTGGCGGCGGTAGGCCAGTGTCTGCACGGTGGCGACCAGGAAGGCGAGCCCGATGCTCACCGGCACGAAGAAGAAGTGGAACACCGTGACGATGGCGAACTGCCACCGGGCCAGTGTCAAGGTCACCGCGCCACCTCCAGCTGCGGACGCCGCTCCGCCATCACGCTAGGAGGAAGTGGCGCCCGAGCCATAGGGCCAAAGGTCCCGTCGGCCGCGCCACGCCCTTCGGGATCCGTCGTTCCGTCAGGACCTCTCGTCCGTTGTCCCACATCACTCGCGGCCCGGTGGACCGTCCTGTTCCCCGCGCGCTCACCCCGATCGCGGGGGACGCCCCCGGGCCAACAGGTGGAGCAGATCGAGCGCGAGGGTTGCGCCGGTGATCGCCGTGACGCCCGAGACGTCGAGTGCTGGTGCCACCTCGACCAGGTCCGCACCCACCACGCGAAGCCCGGCCAGGGACAGCAGCAGGTGGCGAGCCTGACGCGCACTCGGCCCGCCGACAACCGGTGTGCCGGTCCCCGGTGCCGACGCCGGGTCGAGGAAGTCGATGTCGAAGGACAGGTAGACCGCATGCGTGCCGACGACGGAGCGGATCTCTGCGACCGTGTGCGCCAGCGGCCTGTCGAGGAGCCTGTCCGCATCGACGATGGTAAAGCCACAGGTCTCGGGGTTCGGCGTGCGGATGCCGACCTGGATCGAGCGCGACGGGTCGACGAGACCGTGGCGTGCCGCAAGCCTGAACATCGTCCCGTGGTTGAGGTCATCCCCCATGTCCCACGTGTCGGAGTGGGCGTCGAAATGGACGAGGGAGAGCGGGCCGTGCACGGCGGCGGCCGCCGCCAACAACGGATAGGCCACCATGTGGTCGCCGCCGAGGCCGAGCACCGATGCACCGCTGGCGACGATCCCGCCGACTTCCCGCCGGACGTCCTCCACCATGCGACTGGGGTACCCGGCCCAGAAGCTGGTCACGGGAATGTCTCCCCAGTCGACGACGCGGTACTCGTCGAACACGTTGAAGTCCCACGGCCAGTGGCCCCAGGGATACTGACCGACGAACACCGACTGCTCGCGCAGCGCGCGCGGGCCGAACCGAGCCCCCGGGCGATTGGTGGTCCCCATGTCGAAGGGAACACCCACCACGGCGACATCGACACCCTCGACGTCTTTGGTCACCGGGCGCCGCGCGAAGGACAGCGGGCCAGCGTAGGGGGCAGCGGCCAGAGCGAGCAGGTGCGATTCGTCTGCCATGACCAGCGACTCCCCGACATCCGGTGCTTGGCGGTCCTCCCGGCGCGGCGCCGGGCACGGCCGCGCTCGCGGAGGAGCGAGCGTCGTTGAGACTACTCCCGCAGTGGCGCACGTCCCGGGTGGACCGGTGGCCGGTCCCTGCTGGCACGCCTCGACCCTGTCACCCCCCTTCGCTATCGTCGGCCCGTGACCAGCGCTGCCCGTCGTCGCCCTCGCGCCCGGTTGGCCACTGGATGCGGCGCTGTCTGGAGCTCGCGGCCGGACGCGGTCGGTGCCATCGCCCGCCACCGCGCCGCTCGATGACGGCACGACCTGGCCCCAGCCGCACCGGAACAGCGGCTCCGCGAAGCACAATGCCTGATCCTGAGGCCGCCGTGGTGGTGGAGCACCTGAGCAAGCGGTTCGGGAACCGGGTGGCCTTCGACGATGTGTCGTTCGAGGTCGGCTCGGGCGAGGTGTTCGGCTTCCTCGGTCCCAACGGCGCAGGCAAGACCACGACCGTACGAACCCTCGGGACCTTGCTCGCGCCGACCTCCGGCTCGGCCACGGTAGCCGGCATCGAACTGTGCCCGGAGAACGGACCGGCCATCCGGTCCCGGATCTCGATCATGCCCGAGTCTCCCGGGCTGTACCTGCGCCTGACAGCAGCGGAGAACCTCGAATGCTTCGCCCGGCTCCACCAGCTCCCGGACCGCCGCGGCCGGATCGAGCGGGCCCTCGCGGCGGTCGGGCTCCTCGAACGAGCCAACGACCTGTGCGGATCGCTCTCCAAGGGTCTCCGCCAGCGGGTCGCGCTGGCCCGGGCACTGCTCAACGACCCGCAGGTCCTCTTCCTCGACGAACCCACCTCGGGGCTCGATCCCGCTGCGACCCGGGACGTCCACGAGCTCGTCACTCGGCTCCGGGATCGAGGGGTCACTATCTTCCTGACCACGCACCGGCTCGAAGAGGCCGAGCGCCTGTGCGATCGCGTGGCCATCTTGAACACGACGATACGACTGGTGGGCCGACCAGCCGACTTGCGAATCGAGCTGTTCAGCAGGGGACTGGACGTCCGCCTGCGCGCCGAGCTGCAGGATCCCGCCTCCGTGTTCGCCCAGGCACCCGGCATCGAGCACTGGGAGGCCGTGTCGCCGGGCTCGTACCACGTGACGGTGGCGGACCCCGACGCCACCGCGCCCGACCTCGTCCGCGCCCTCGTGCGGGCCGGAGCGGACATCTGCTCGATCGCCGAGTCCTCGCACTCGCTGGAGGACGTCTATCTCCAGCTGGTCGACGACGATGGCGAGGAGCAACCCCGATGAGCTTCAGCTGGACCCGGGCGGGTGCGATCCTGCAGAAGGAGCTGCGAGACTACCGGCGCAACCGCTTCGTCGTCGTCTTCGCCATGTCGGTTTTGCCCCTGGTCTTCGTGATCGTCCCCACCGTTCAGCTCTTTTCCATCAACGTCACGACCACGAGTTCCAAGCTCAATGACCGGATCGGGATCTCCCTGCTCTACATGTTGATCCTCCCGGCGCTCATTCCTTCGGTCCTCGCCGCCTACTCCGTCGTCGGTGAACGGGAGCAGGGCACGCTCGAACCCGTCCTCACCACGCCCATGCACAGCGAGGAGTTCCTCGTCGGCAAGGCGTTGGCCGCGTTCGTACCGGCGGTTCTCGTTGCATATGTGATCTTCGGCGTCTTCTTGGGCGCCGCAGCGATCTTCGCCCATCCGGTCGTGGCCTCAGCCGTCTTCCAACGAGACCACCTCCTCATCCAGCTCCTCTTCACTCCCCTGGTCGCTGGCTGGTCGATCTGGGTGGGCATCGGTGTCTCGACACGCGTGAACGACGTGCGCGCCGCGCAACAGATCTCCTCGTTCGCCAGCCTGCCGCCCCTCGTCATCGTGGCCCTCATGTCCTTCAACGTGATCAGGCCGTCGATCGCCCTGGCGCTGGGGCTCGCGGCCGTGCTCCTTGTCATCGACGCCGTGGCGTGGCGGGTGGTCGCCGCCATGTTCGATCGGGAGCGCCTGGTCACTGCCGGCAGGTAGCCGTCCGGGGTCGCAATGTCGGATTGTCTGCTGGACGACACCCGCGGGACCGCATCCCACAGCACGGGTGCCATCGCGTGGCCGTCCGCCACCGTCGGCGTCTCCCAGCGACGGTGGTGTCACTCGCTCGCCTCGACCGTTGCCATCGCACCGGATCGACAGGGCCCGATCGGCAGCGCCACCTGGATCCGGCGCTATCCTGAGCGACGCACCTGGGGGTGTAGCTCAGTTGGCAGAGCGCTACGTTCGCAACGTAGAAGTCGGCGGTTCGAGTCCGCTCACCTCCACGTCACGTCAGTTCGTTTCATGTCATCCCGCTTGATGACCCGGTGGCGGGGTCCAGCGGATCCCGGCCTGCTCGATGGCCCGCTGCAGGCCGGCCTGGAGGACCGTGGTGGTCACGTCCGCCCGGCTGCGCTCGACCACCGCCCGCAAGGCGTCGACGCTGCGGCGCAACCCACCCGTGAGCGCATCGGCGTACTCGATGGTCACGAGCAGGTCGTAGACGTCCTCCATGGCACCCAGCAGCTCCGCTCCCCGGGACACCTCGCCGGCCCGCAGACGGTCGAGGAGGTGGCGGCGCAACTCCGAGGCTGCCTCGGCCAGGCCGTTGAGCCACGCCGGGAGGCCGACGCCCAAGACCGAATCCCCCGGCAGGGGCTCACCTGACACCAACGCGAGGGTCAGACGTGCCTCGGCGTATTCCTTCTCGGCGTCGTGCAGGAAGCCAGCTGCTGCCAGGGCGGGGAACGGTGCCAGGACGTCCTGGGCACGGCGGAGTGCCGACTCGGCATCGCGCAGGAGCGTGCCGGCCTCGGCTGGCCGCAGGCGGTGCACTGCCCGGATGGCGCGCCCGCAGACCTGGATGGTTCGCCGGCAACAGTTGAGCGCCTCTTCTCGGGCGTCGTGGGCCGCCTCCAGCCGAGCACGGGCGTCCTCACCGAGGGCAGCAAGCTCGACGCTGCGCGACGTCTCTTCGCTGCCGAGGTCCACCGACGCGGCGTTCAGCGTGACGCGGCGCGCCGGACCACGATCGACGGCTCGTGCGCGATCGGCTCCGGCAGGTAGCGGAGCTTGACCTGCCGCTCGAGGGCCAGGTTGCGCAGGTGCACGAGGAGCACCACGTAGCCGGCGAGCGCCAACCCCACAACGCCCGTCAGCGCTGCCAACAGATGCAGGCCGGGCACGGCGGCAAGAAGGCCGCTCAGGACGAAGCCCGCAGCCAACCCGACCAGGATGTCGCGCCGGCGCTTGCAGGCCTCGGGCCGGAAGTAGGGGTCGGGGCGGCGCACGCCACCCTCGGCCCAGGACATCGCACCAGGTTCATTGCCGCCGTGGCCGAGGCGCTCCCCCGTGTCGCCACGACCGGGTGGGGACGTTTCGCGCCAAAGCCCATCGGGCACGACCGGCAGCCCTGTCGCACCCGGCACCACGCCGCTCGCGGGCTCCTCCGTACGGAGCCGGTGCGCCGGCCGGACAAGCTGTGGACTGGTCCGCCCGAGGATCCCCAGCTGCCGGCGGAAGTCGCCGATCGAATCGCCCGAGTGGTGCTGGACGTAGCGCCGCCACAGGCCAGGCCCCAGGACGACTGCCCACACCATCGCCAGGATCAGGAGGATCACGATCGTCAAGACCCCTCGACCTACCTTCCGATGCCACGACCCTAGAGCAGGGTCCGCCACGACTGGTGGATGGTCGGGAACCGTCCGTGCCCCCGTTCCCTGGGTTGCCGAGTTGTCTAGCCAACTGCGACCGTCCCTGCAAGCGCGCTGGTCGCATCGGCATGCGAGCAGGTGACTTCCCACGGATGGTCACTATCGACTCACGCGTGGTCGTCCGGGCTCGGCTGCCGACACCGATCACATCTGCAGGGGTTCCCTCGACGACACGTGCGGTGCACAATCGCGCAGAGGCACCACGCCGATGGCCCCACCGCACACCCGCCGCACCCTTTCCCGTGACCTGCGCGACCGTGCCCTCGACGTGCTCGACCGCTGGCTGGCAGCCCTCGCAGCTGGCCGACACCGGTCGAGCTCGAGAGCGCTCGCCGCACTCGCCCGGCGACGGCAGTGGATCCGCCGCGGCATCGTGGCCGCAGGCGCCGCTTTGAGCCTCCTGCTCGGCATGATCGTCGGCGGAGCGTTCACCGGCGTGCGCGTCGCCCTGCCGCCGAGCACCGGCGCTGGTTCGTCCCCGTGGTCCGTCGAACCGGGCACCACCAGCGGCCGCCAGTCCGAGGGACAGCAGCCGCGCACCGCAGCCGCCGGAGCGGGCCGCCAGCGCGCCGCTTCGTCGTCGGCCATCCCGACGACATCACCCCGTGCACTGCCCGCGTCGACCACGACCGCCCCGACGGGTGGGAGCAGTCCCTCCACGAACCAGCCGCCGGTCGCTCCCCCCAGCACCCCACCGACGAGCGCCACACCCACGAGCTCGCCGCCCACCACCAGCCAACCGAAGCCGTCGCCACATCCACCGACCACAAGCCCGGCACCGACCACCACGACGACCGATCCGCTGTCCCAGCTCGGTCAGCTCCTCTTCGGCAGCTCCTGATTCCCTTCTGCATCTGCGGTCTGCATCACGCCTTCAGCACACGGCCCGCGCGTACCACCGCCCCTGGCTGTGCACCACGTCGACGTCGAGTCCGAATGCAGCTGACACCGGCGCGCTCGTCAGCACGGTCGCTGCAGGGCCGACCGCCACCATCCGTCCCGCCTGCAGCAGCGCCGCGTGGGTGGTGCCGGGCGGGATCTCCTCGGTGTGATGGGTCACCAGCACCACGGGCGGTGCCGCCGGATCGGATGCAAGCGACGCCAGCCGTTCCACGACGCGCTCGCGCGCACCGAGGTCAAGGCCGGCCGCGGGCTCGTCGAGCAGCAGCAGCTCCGGCTCGCCCATGAGTGCTCGGGCAAGCAACACCTGTTGGCGCTCGCCCTCGGACAACACGCCGAGCTCGCGCTGTGCCACGTGATCCATGCCCGCCGCGGCCAACAGCTGCATGGCCCGATCCCGCGCCCTGTCGTCGTACCGGTGCCACCACGGCTCCAAGGCGGCGTACCGACCAGTCATGACGGCCTCCAGCGCCCGCAGCGAGGGGCGCAGGATCCGTAGCGTCGACTGGCTCACGAACGCCACCCGCCGGCGCAGCACGCGGGCGTCGGTGCGGCCGTAGCGTTCGCCCAAGACCTCGACCACGCCGCGCGTCGGCAGCAGCTGCATGCCGGCCACCAGCAGCAGAGTGGTCTTGCCTGACCCGTTGGGACCGAGCACGACCCAGCGCTCGCCGCGGCGGACCTCCCAGTCCACGCTGTCGAGCACGGCAACGCCCTCCCGCACGACGGTGACGCCGCGCAGGCGGACCGCGGGCGCGCTCAGCGCTGGTCGGGCAGCCGGCGACCGACCCGGCCGGCCAGCCCTTCGACGACCTGTGCCCACGGCCGTTCGCCCGCGATCCACAACCACAGTTCGCGCCCGTACCCGACCACTACGTCGAGGAACGCTTCCCGGTCCACACCGAGCGGCTCCAGGCTGGGTCGCCACTGCTGCCAGAGCCAGACGCCCACGCACAGGTCGTCGCCCAGGCCCTCGCGCCAATCGGCGCCCGACAGGATGGCGCCGTACAGCTTGGCGCGCATGGCGACCGGCTCGTCGGGTTGTTCGAGCCGCACACCCTCCACCGGCTCGACCACGCTCATGGCACCGCCCTGGTACGGCACGTCCGGCACGTCCGGCACGTCCCGCAATGCCCGCCGGCACGCCGCTGACCGAAATTCCCCATGTCACCTACCTCGACGCTCGACTCTCGGCCTCCCCCGGCGCTCAGGCCCCGGAGCGTGACCGTCAATGATCCCATGGACCGCCGGGTGCCGGCTGCCATCCTGCGACCGACCGGGTGCACGATGCGCTCGGATCCGACTTATCGTTCACGCACAACCGGTGCGCGGTCGGTACCGGCGTAGTGCGACAGGTGCTCGGCGTAGTCGATGAACAGGGGCGCATCGGGGTCGAGCTTGCGCTGCAAGGAGCGCTCGGCGATCCGCTTGTCCAGCGCGTCCAGCCGCAGCAGGGCGTCGGGGTCGTCAAGGGCCCGCACGTCGAGCCGGGGCCGGGCACGCTCGAAGGCCAGGCGCCCGGTCTCGGTGCGCACGATAACACTGGACCAGCCAGCAAGCGAGCCCACGCTCCCGACCGACAGGTCCGCGGTACGGCCGAGGAAGTCGGCGCACTCGTCGCAACCCTTCAGCGCTGCGCCATGGAAGTCCTTGACCGGCTCGTCCACCGCCATCTGTCCGTCGCGGTACTCGACCATCAGCCGACCGTGGACGACGTCGATCCTCGCCACCCGGTCCAGGTCCACCCCGCGCCGGTCACGCAGCTCCCGCAACATCAGCGCTTCGTAGTCGAAGCTCTTGGTGCACAGCAGGGCCACCGTGAGCACCACGGCATCGACGCGGTGCGCTCCGGTCCCTCCCGGCCAGCGCCGTGCCTGCATGGCCCTGATGCCCTGGATCTCGCACGGCGTGCCGACGACGGCGAGGCGGGGGCGCTGCGGCAGGTCGTAGCGGGACAGGTCCAGCTCGGCGAGTGCCATGGTCTGGTTGTAGAAGCTGCCGGCAGCCGCCGCGATCTCCTCCGGAGTCGTCGCCACCGTCGCCACGCCCTTCCAAGGCTCGTCGGGGTCGTCACTTGGCGCGCTGACCACGGCGCCGTCGATGTCACCGGCCGCCAGCGCGGCGAGCAGCAAGGCGCTCACGACACCGCCGTCCTGCGCCCCGTCGGGTGCCCTCGCCGCCCTGACGGCGTAGGTGGCGACCACCGCACCCAAGCCGTCCCCAGGCGGACCTCCGGTCAGCTTCCAGTAGGGATCGGCGGCATCCGCACGGACCACCACGGGCGACGACTCGTCGCAGCCGGTCGACGGCGGCCACAATGCCTCGTACCGCAGGCCGCCCCGAGGGCAGAAGTCCCAGCACAATGAGCAGCCGGTGCACATCTTGACGAGCTCGGGCAGGGAGCGCTCGAGGCTCACACCGATCGAGTTCGACGGGCAGACAGCCACGCACGTACCGCACTGGATGCAGCGCCCGGCATCGATCACTCCGGCCTCGAGCTCCCAGAACCAGGTCTTGCCGGGAGGCTCCTCCACGCCGTTCATCTGCTCCCGAATGGCGAAACCCTTCACGGGCCCTCCTCTCCGACCCCCTCGCCACCGGAGCCGGCCACTCGGTCCACGTCCAACCCGCTCAGGATCGCCCGCAGCTCGTCATTGGGCGTGCGACGCGCCCAGGTCGAGAACGCCTCGCCTCGCTGCCTGGTGCTCAGGAAGCGGTCGACGACGCGCGCCAGCGCCTCGGGGACGTCGTCGACGGGACGAGCGTGCTCGACCCAGTCGATGAACGCGGCACCGGGACCGAGCGAACCACCCATCCCGATGTCCACCGCCTCGACCAGTCGATCCGGCAGATGCGCCGTCTCGCCCCGGAACCCGATGTCGGCGATCTGCGGCTGGGCGCACGATGCCGAGCACCCGGAGAAGTGCATGCGCAGGACCTCCACCCCCCGCTCGCGCACGCGGTCGGAAAAGTGTTCGTCCATCCACCGGGCCCAGCGCACCGCCCGCTCCTTGGTCTCCACCACGGCGAAGCGGCAGAACTCGTTCCCCGTGCACGCCACCACGCCACGCACGAAGGGGCCGGGTGTCGGCGAGTACTTCTGCAACAGCTCCTCGGCCAGCAGGTCCTCGAGGCGCTCGTCGGGGATCCCCGTCAGGATGAAATTCTGGTCCGTACCCAGCCTGACCGTCCCGTCGCCGTAGGTTGCCGCCAGGCGGGCGGCTTCCACGAGCTCGAGGCCGTTCATGCGCCCAACCGGTACGCAGCAGCCGACGTAGGAGACGCCGGCCTGCCGCTGGGGGTGCACACCCACGTGGTCGCCGCGCGCGCGCCGGGTGAGCTCCTCACCGCCGGGCACAAGGGGGAACCGGACGCGGGCAGCCAATTCGGCCCGGAACCCTTCGGGACCGAGCTCGTGGACGAGATACCGCATACGCGACAGCCCGCGGTTCTCGCGATTGCCCAGCTCCCCGAAGACCTGGGCGATGGCCCTCGTGAGCTCGACGGCCTGGTGGGGCGTGACGAACACGTCGATGTCCGATGCCATGCGCTCGCCATCGGACAGCCCGCCACCGACGAGGACGTTGAACCCGATGGTGCCGTCGGCGCTGCGGGCGGGCCAGAGGCCGATGTCGTTGATCTCAGCCTGGGCGCAGTCCTCCGTGCAGCCGGTCACGCTCATCTTGAACTTGCGCGGCAGATTGGCGTACTCGCGGTTTCCGGTGAAGAAGGCCGAGATGGCCCGCACCACCGGCAGGGCGTCCACCACTTCGTGGGCGTCCACGCCCGCCACCGGACAGCCCAGCACGTTGCGAGCCGAGTCGCCGCATGCCTGCACCGTGGTCAGGCCCACTGCCGCCAGCCGCTCCCAGATCCTGGGCACGTCCTCGATACGGATCCAGTGGATCTGGATGTCCTGGCGGGTGGTCAGGTCGGCGTAGCCGTTGCCGAACAACGCGCTGTCGTCGGGACCTTGGCCGAACGCCTCGGCCACCACGCCGATCTCGCGGGCCTGCTCGGCCCGCAGCACCCCGCCGGGCACCTTCACCCGCAGCATGAAGGCGTCTCCCCCCTGGCGCTGGGGGTAGAGCCCGACCCACTTGAGCCGCTCCTGCTCGCCGGGCACCGCGGCGATGGCCGCCACCCCCTGCCGGGCGTAGACATCGATCACGTCCTGGGCCACCCGTAGCGGGTGCCGGGCCAACTTCCACTGCTCGACCTGGTTGAGCTCACCCACGCGCCGGTAGGGCCGGACGAAGGGCATCGGACGCTCACTGCCGCGCAGCTCCACGCCATAGGGCGGATCGCTTCGCCCGCCCATCACACGTGCAGCCCGCACTCGACCTTGCCCGTCCCTGGCCACCGTCCGGCGCGGGGATCCTCGCCCGGTGCCACCGGACGGGTCGTGGGCGCGCAGCCGATCGACAGGTACCCCCGCGGCACCAAGGGATGCACGGGGAGCCCGTGATCGGCCACGTAGTTCGCGATGTCGGCGTCGGTCCAGCTCGCCATGGGGTTCACCTTCACCAACCCGCGTGCGGCATCCCAGGCCACGACCGGCGCGTCCGCCCGGGTGGGGGCATCGACCCGCTTGAGCCCGGTGATCCACGCCCGGCGGCCCGCCAGCGCGGCCGCCAACGGGACGACCTTGCGTAGCTCGCAGCAGCGCGCCGTCCCGCACGGCCATGGTTCGGCGTCGGCACCCGGCCGCACGACGCGCAGGTTCAGGTCGTAGCGGGCCCGGACACGTTCGACGAACTCCAGGGTCTCGGGGAAGTGGAACCCCGTGTCCAGGAACAGCACCTCGATGGCCGGGTCGACCTGCACCGCGATGTCGACCACCACACAATCCTGAAAGGAGCACGCCAGGCTGACGGCACGTCCGAATCGTGACACGGCCCAGGCGATGGCTCGACCCGCCGGGGCGTGCTCGAGCTCGGCCGCCGCCGCAGCCACTTCCGCCGGGTCAATGGCCGGAGCCGTGGTCACGTCCGTGGCCGGGCCCGTGACCACCTCGTGGTCGGTCGGTCTCGGGCTCCCCACCTGTCCGGTGACCCGGTCCGGAGCGGGTCGGGTCCTTGAGGCTGCCGGCTCTGCACCCACTGGTGTCCTTTCCGGGCGCCGCGGCCCTCCGCTGGCGCTTCCTGGCTCCGTCTACTATATATGACTATTCAGATCAAGTTTTTACCCTTTATCCCCCGGGCGCGGCGCCGGTCTGGCACCAACCGGTGCCGGCGGCGGCGCCCACCGGGACCCGAGCGAGGAGCTGCCACCTGTGACTGCCCTGGTCGATGCCAACCGGCGCCGCGACGACGATGCAGACGAGCACCGGGGGCATCCGGATCACCTCGATCTGCTCGAGTCCCATGCCGTCTTCGTCATGCGCGAGGTGGCCGCCGAGTGCGAGCGGCCCGTGCTGCTGTTCAGCGGGGGCAAGGACTCCGCCGTGCTGCTCCGGCTGGCGGAGAAGGCCTTCCGGCCGGGGCGTTTCCCCTTCCCCGTCCTGCACGTCGACACCGGCCACAACTTCCCTGAGGTCCTCGCCTTCCGCGACCGGCGCGTCGGCGAACTCGGAGAGGAGCTGCTCGTCGCCTCCGTCCAGGATTCGATCGACCGGGGTCTGGTGGCCGACCCCGGCCCCGGGGCCTCCCGCAACCGGCTCCAGAGCGTCACCCTGCTCGACGCCGTGTCGCGCCACGGTTTCGACGCCTGCATCGGTGGCGCGCGCCGCGACGAGGACAAGGCTCGGGCCAAGGAGCGGGTCCTGTCGTTTCGCGACGCCTTCGGCCAGTGGGATCCCCGGAACCAGCGGCCAGAGCTTTGGCACCTGTACCACGGACGGGTCAATCGAGGGGAGCACCTGCGTGCCTTTCCCCTCTCGGACTGGACGGAGCTCGACGTCTGGCAGTACATCGAGCGCGAGGACATCGAGCTCCCCTCCATCTACTTCGCCCACCGCCGCCCCGTACTGACGCGGGAGGGAATGCTGCTGGCGGTCTCCGAGTGGGTCCAGCCCGGTCCCGGCGAGATGGTCGAAGAGGCCACCGTGCGGTTCCGCACCGTGGGCGATGCCACGTGCACCGGAGCGGTCCGTTCACACGCTACGACAGTGCGGGAGGTGATCACCGAGATCGCTGCCTCCCGGGTGAGCGAACGGGGTGCCACACGCGCCGACGACCGCTTCTCCGACGCCGCCATGGAAGATCGCAAGCGTGAGGGGTACTTCTAGGTGACGACCCCGGCAAGCGTCGCCTCGACCGCAGCGGGATCGCAGCTGCTGCGTTTCGCGGCCATCGGCTCGGTGGACGACGGCAAGTCGACGTTGATCGGCCGCCTGCTGCATGACACGAAACAGTTGTTCGACGACCAGATCGAGGCCGTGGCGTCGGCCAGCCGGCGAGCAGGGGCCACCGGAGTCGAGCTCGCGTTCGTCACCGATGGGCTGCGGGCCGAGCGCGAGCAGGGCATCACCATCGATGTCGCCTATCGGTACGCGGCCACGCCGCGGCGCAAGTTCGTGATCGCCGACTGCCCGGGTCATGTGCAGTACACGCGCAACATGGCCACCGGTGCCTCGACCGCCGACTTGGCGGTCGTCGTGGTGGACGCCACCGTCGGGTTGCGGGAGCAGACACGCCGCCATTGCGCCATCGCCGCGCTGCTGGGCGTGCGGCACCTGGTCGTCGCCGCCAACAAGATGGATCTGGTGCAATTCGACCGCGACGCGTTCGTGGCCGTGGACGCTGCCGTGGGCGACTTGGCTCGCCGCCTGGACGTCGCCACCGTGGTGAGCGTCCCTGTCTCCGCCCTCCACGGCGACAACGTTGCCGAGCGCTCCACCCGGACCCCGTGGTACGAGGGGCCAACGGTGCTCGAGGCGCTCGAAGCAGCCCCTGCCGGCGCGTGGGCGGCACCGAACGCCGGTGGTGCCCGCCTGCCGGTGCAATGGGTCGTACGCCATCCTCAGGGTGGCCGGAGCTACGCCGGCATGGTGAGCGGCGGCACGCTGCGCGTGGGCGACGAGGTGGTCGTGCTGCCCAGCGGGCTGCGCACCACGGTGGCCGGCATCGCCACCTACGACGGTGCCCTGGTCGAGGCCGTGCCGCCGATGTCCGTCACCGTCACCCTCGACCACGAGCTCGACGTCGGGCGCGGCGACCTGCTGGCGGCGGCAGGCTCCGCGCCGGAGCCGGTGCACGAGCTGCGCGCCACGGTGTGCTGGTTCGGCACCCGGCCCCTCGAGTCCGGCCAGCGGTACAGGATCAAGCACACCACCCGGGTCACTCCCGCCCGGGTCCTGGCAGTGACGAGCCGTCTGGACGTGGACGAGTTGGCCCTCGAGCCGGCCCGTACACTGGCCGGCAACGACATCGGCGTGGTGGAGCTGGCGGTGGCGACGCCGCTCGCCGTGGACCCGTACCGCACGAACCGCATGACGGGGAGTTTCGTGGTGATCGACGAGTCGACCAACGCCACGGTGGGCGCAGGCATGGTGGGGATCCCGTCGCTCGCCACGATCTCAGGCGGCTGACGGTGCCCGTGGCGTCGCCGCTGTACCCGGTCGGCCTGGTGGTCGCCGGGCGACGCTGCCTGGTGGTGGGCGGTGGCTCGGTGGCGGCCCGCAAGATCGCCGGCCTGCTGGCGTGCGGCGCCGCCGTGACGGTGGTCGCTCCCGAAGCCCACACCGCCATCGGCATCCTGGCCCGCGACGGCACCCTGGCCGCCATCGCCGGTCCGCCGCTGGACGTGCAGTTGCGCCCGTACCGGCCCGGTGAGGCTGCCGGCTACCGCCTCGTGATCACCGCCACCGGAGACCCCGAGGTGGACGAGCTGGTCCATCGTGACGCCGAGGCGGCCGGCGTGTGGGTCAACTGCGCGGACGACGCCGGCAACTGCACCTTCGTGCTCCCTGCCGTCCACCGTGACGGCGCGGTGACCGTGGCCGTCGCCACTGGGGGTGCCAGTCCGGCCCTGGCGAGATGGCTGCGGACACAGGTGGCTACGGCGCTGGGCCCGGGCATCGCCATCCTGGCCGAACTGCTCGACGGCGCCCGCCGTCGCCTCCACGACCACGGGGCGAGCACCGAGGCCATCGACTGGCAGGCGGTCCTTGAGGGTCAGCTCCCCGCGCTGGTCCGCAGCGGTCGGATCGACGATGCGCGCCGCCTCCTCGCCGAGGTCGTCGACGCTGCACTGGCGCACCCGTCCCCGGACCCCTGACGAGCGATAATGGGCCTGAGCGGGAGGGCGATCGGCAGCCGGCGGGAGGGCGATCGGCAGCCGGCGGGCGGCCGAGGTGCCGGAAGGGTGGGGAGACGAGCCATGACCGAGGGTGCAAAGGCCCTGCAGGCCGCGACCGACGACGACCAGCTGGCGGAGGCGATCATCCTGGCGAGCCGTGCCATGGTGGCCACCTCCGCCAGGTCCCTGGCGGAGGTGGCCGAAGACGTGACGCTCCCCCAGTACCGGACGCTGGTTGTGCTGGCCCATCAGGGACCACGCCGCCTGGCCGACCTGGCCGAGGCCTTGGCCGTGAGCCCGTCCACCGCCACCCGCATGTGCGACCGTCTCGTCAAGAAGCGGCTCGTCCACCGCAGCCGCGACGAGCTCGACCGGCGCGAGGTGAATCTCACCGTGACCGGGGCTGGACGGGCCCTCGTCGAGCGCGTCATCGAACGGCGCCGGCAGCAGGTCCATGCCCTGCTGCAGCACATCCCTGCCAGCCGGCGGTCCACGCTCGTCGAGTCCCTCACGACGCTCGCCGCCGCCGTGGGCGAGGCACCCGAACCCAACTGGTCCCCGGGCTGGCGAGCCTGAGCACCAGGCACATTTCCATCCGACGCTGGCGACCTGTCGGTGAGAACGTTTGCAACCCGCTGATGCGACGGCGCGTCGATCGTGGCGCCGGCGCCTTCGGCACCCCGGGCAGCGCCAGTGATCCCGCCCGCGCCCGATGATCGTGGGCGATCCGGTACGCCTTCGCCAGCCCGACGTTCACGGTGGCGGACGTACCATGGGTGTGCCTGCAGGCAGAATCCACCGAGATTCCGGGGAACCCGTCGGTGCACGGCCGGTCAGCAGCTCCAGGCGCCGACGCTCGCGAGGTTGGGTCTGTGCCGACGTCAGGGCTCGAAGACCGACCGCACGACGCAGAATTCGCGGATGCCCTGGCCGGCCAGCTCCCGCCCGTAGCCCGACGCCTTCACCCCCCCGAAGGGGAGCTCAGGCATGGAAGCCACCATGGCGTTGACGAACACCATGCCCGCGTCCAGGCCCTCCACGAACCGCTGGCGCTCCTGTGGGTCGTTGGTCCACACGCTCGCTCCAAGGCCGAAAGGCGTGTCGTTGGCGATGGCCAGGGCCTCGTCGGCGTCGTCGGCCCGGTACAGCAGAGCCACCGGCCCGAACACCTCCTCCGTCGCCACCCGCATGCCGGGGGCGATGCCGGTGAGCACCGTGGGGGGGTAGAACCAGCCGTCCCCCTCGAGAGGCCGGCCACCGCACAGCAGGCGCGCCCCGCGCGCCACGGCGTCATCGACCTGAGCCGCCACCGTGGCGCGCCCGGCCGCCAGCGCCAAGGGACCGAGCTCGGTCGCCGGGTCGAAGGGGTCGCCCACGCTGAGCGCGGCCATGGCCTCCACGAAGGCGGACTCGAACCGCTGGTAGACGTCGCGATGGACGACGAAACGCTTGGCCGCGATACAGCTCTGGCCGTTGTTCTGGACCCGCGCCTGGACCCCCACGGCCACGGCCCGCTCCAGGTCGGCCGAGGGCAGCACGACGAACGGGTCGCTGCCTCCCAATTCGAGCACGGACTTCTTGAGGGCCTGGCCTGCAGCAGCCGCCACTGATCGCCCGGCAGCCTCGGACCCCGTCAGGGTCACGGCCCGCACCCGCCGATCGCGCACGATGGAGGCCACCCGGTCGGCCTCGACCAGCAATGTCTGGAACACGCCCTCGGGAAACCCGGCGCGGCGGAACAGGTTCTCGATGGCGAGAGCCGTCTGGGGCACGTTGGACGCGTGCTTGAGCAACCCGACGTTGCCTGCCATCAACGCGGGGGCGGCGAAGCGCATGACCTGCCACAACGGGAAGTTCCACGGCATGACGGCCAGCACGGGGCCCATGGGGCGGTAGAGCGCACGCGCGTCGGACGCCGCCACTGCCGCGACCTCGTCGGCCAGCAACGACTCGGCGTGCGCTGCGAACCACCGCATGGCGTTGGCGCACTTGGCCACCTCACCCTTGGCGGCCGCGAACGTCTTGCCCATCTCGGTGGTGACCAGGGCAGCCAGGTCCGGAAGCTCGCCTTCGAGCAGCTCGGCGGCGGTCACCATCCATCGTGCCCGCTCGTCGAAGGTCGAGTGCCGGTACTCGGCGAAGGCAGCCTCGGCCCGGTCCAGACAGTGGCCGACGCTGGTATCGGAGAACGCGTCGAAGACCTTCTCGGTCCTGCCCGTCGTTGGGTTCACCGTCGCGATCGTCACGGAGCAATCACCCTCCCTTCGCCGCCGTCGGGCACGGCCAGGCCCAGCAGGCCAGCCAGGGCGCCGCGGCGCAGTTTGCCCGTGGGGGTGTAGGGCAGCGTCTCCACGAACACGTAGGACTTGGGCCGCTTGTACGGCGCCAGGTGGCTCGCTGCATGCGCACGCAGCGCCTCCTCGTCGGCCTCTCCCACCACCGCAGCGCACACCCGCTCACCCCACTCGGCGTCCGGCACTCCGAACACCGCCACGGCGGATACACCGGGTGCCTCGCCCAACACGGCCTCGACCTCGGCCGGGTAGACGTTGACCCCTCCGGTGATCACCAGGTCGTCGCGGCGTCCGTCCAGGTAGAGGTAGCCATCGGCGTCCAGCCGGCCGAGGTCGCCCACGGTGAAGGCGTCACCGCGCCAGGCCCGGTCCGTGGCCTCGGGGTCGCGCCAGTACTCGAACCGGGCGAAGCGAGGGGCGCGACACCACACCAGGCCGTCGCCATCGACCGCCAGCCGTCGCCCGGCCCTGGCCCGGCCGACGGTGCCGGGACGCGCGCACCATTCCTCGGGCGAGCACGCCGTGAATTGGCCCTCGGTGGCGCCGTAGAACTCCCAGACGACACCCGCCCCCGTCCGGTCGATGGCCGCCTGCTTCACCCGCGGGGGACACGGGGAGCCGGCGTGCGCGAGCAGGCGCAGGCTGCGGAGATCGACAGGAGGATCATCGAGCGCCAGCAGCCGTGCCAGCGCGGTGGGCGCCAGGAAGGTCGTGGTGGGTCGGTAGGTGTCGAGGGCCGCGCGGGCGAGCGCGGCGTCAAAACGCGGCAGGATCACGACGGTCCCGCCGGAGAGCAAGGTGGCGCCAGCGAAGCGCACCGACACCGAGTGGTACATGGGCGAGCACACGAGGTGGACGTCGTGGGGGCCGAAGCCCCACTGTCGCACCTCGTCCTCGAACAGAGCCCGGGCGTCGTCGGGAGTGAGCACGCCACTCCACACCCCCTTGGGCCGACCGGTGGTCCCGGAGGTGTAGTGCATGGGCCGGGCCAGGGGCCAAGGTGCGAGGTCGGCGGCGGGTCCGTGCACCAGGTCCTCGAGCTCAGCGTCGTCGAGGACCACCACGCCCGGATCGGCATCGGCGAGCAGGGCGTCGCGCTCGGCCGGCAGCAAGGTGGCATTGAGCAGGACGGGGACGATCCCCGAGCGCAGGGCCCCGAGCACGCACACCAGCACGGCGGCCGACGACGGCAGGCAGAACGCCACCCGATCGCCGCGGCCAAGCCCACGGGCAGCAAGGGCACCCGCGGCGCGGCGCTGGGCGGCTTCGGCCTGGTCGGGCCGGAGGACCTCGATCGCAGGGACAGGAGCGCTCACGGTGCCACCGCCTCGCCCGCCACGACCGGTTCGGGGACGGCGGGCTCGGCCACGGGATCCTGCAGGTGTGCGAAGAGGGATCTGCCGGCCACGACCAGCGCAGCCATGGCGACCAGCAGGACCACGCCGGAACCTGCGGTGACCGGGCGGATGCCGGCATGGTTGGCGATCTGGCCCTGGAGCAGCGCCCCGATGGGGTAGATGGTCCCCAACGACAGCATGTACAGGCTCAGCACCCGTCCCCGGGCCTCGACCGGCGCCCGGAGTTGCACCACGGTGTTGAGGCCCGACAGCACGCCGATGTAGCACGCGCCCACGACAAAGATGGCCGCCGCCGCGCTCCACAGGGTCGGAGCCAGGCCGTAGGCGACCAGCGCGCACGGCAGGGCGAACAGCGCTCGCAGCAGCAGGCGCCGACGACCGAGCACCCGGGCAGCAGGAGCCAGCGCCAGCGCGCCCGCCACGGCACCCATCCCCTGGGACGTCACCAGCGCCGACGTGCCGCCCGCCCCGGCGTGCAGGCCCACGATGGCGACCGCGGGGACGAGGGCGATGAACGGTGAGCCCAGCAGGGCCACGATCCCGATGAGGACGATGGCACTGCGACACCCGGGCTCGCCGAAGGCGAGGCGCACGCCGTCGCCGATACGGCGCACGATGGGTTCGACCACAGCCGATCGCTGCCGTCGCGGCAAAACGGTGAGCGCCAGCGCGCCCACCACCGCACCGAAGGACACGGCGTTGATGACGAACACCCAGCCGGCGGCGGTGGTCAGCTGGTCCAACGCTGGTACCCGAAGGCGGGATGCCGACGCACCCAGCGGCAGCACCGCTGCAGAAAGTGCGGGGCCAACCACCCGTCCGAAGTTGAATTGGGCCGAGGACAGTGACACGGCGGCCAGGAGCTGCTCCCGCGCCACCAGGTCGGGCAACATGGCTTGGTACGTCGGGAACCCCACCGCCGACGCGCACCCACCCAGGAAAGCCACGAGCGTGACGAGTCCGGGCGCGGCATGGTGGGTGAAGCACAGCGTGGCCAGGGTGGCTGCCATGGCGGCTTCGGCCAGCGTGGTGGTGGTGAGCCATCGACGGTGATCGAGCCGGTCGGCAAGGGCGCCACCGACCGGCGCCAGCAAGCCGGCGGGGACGAACGCCGCTGCCGCCACGACGCCGGTCCAGCCTGGTTCGTGCGTTTCGGCCGTGACCAGCACCCCCAGCGCGACCGCCTGCATCCACGATCCCACGTTCGACACCAACGCGGCCGACCACACGAGGGCGAAGTTGCGCGACCGCAGCGGCCGGAGCGAGCTGATGGCCACAGGTGGAGGCTACCGCCGCCGCCCGCCGGACCCTTGGGCCCAGGAGCACGCCAGCTGGCAACCCCCCCCCAGGGAGCACGCCCCCGGTACCATGCCGCCGATGGCCGACTGTGGCGACCGTCCCGACGACGCCCTCGAGCGCGCCCGCAGGCTGGTCGGTTCGAGCACCCGGATCGTGGTGCTCACCGGGGCGGGCATCTCCACTGACTCGGGGATCCCCGACTTCCGCGGTCCGCAGGGCGTGTGGACCAGGAACCCCGACGCCGAGAAGCTGGCGTCGTTGCAGCATTACCTGGCAGACCCGGAGGTCCGCCGCCACGCCTGGCGCAGCCGACTGGAATCGGCGGCGTGGACGGCGCGACCGAACGCCGGCCACGTCGCCCTCGTCGAGCTCGAGCGCCGGGGCGTCCTGCACCTGCTCGTGACCCAGAACGTCGACGGCCTGCACCATGCCGCCGGGCACGACCCTGCCCGGGTGGTCGAGATCCACGGCACCATGCGCGACGTTCAGTGCATGGCGTGCGGGGTGCGCCAGCCCATGGGCAACGTGCTCGACCGGGTACGCGCCGGTGAGGACGACCCCCGCTGCACGGCTCCGGTGGGCGCCAGCGGCTCGCCCTGCGGCGGCATCCTCAAGTCCGCCACCATCAGCTTCGGGCAGCACCTCGTGCCCGAGGACCTCGACCGGGCTGAGCGTGCCGCTGCCACCTGCGACCTGATGATGGCCGTCGGCTCCACGCTCAGCGTCTACCCCGCCGCGGGCCTGGTGCCCCTCGCACATCGCTCCGGCGCACCGGTCGTCATCGTCAACGGCGGACCCACCGAGTACGACGCCCTGGCGGACGTGGTCGTACGCGGCTCGATCAGCGAGGTGCTGCCCGCCATCGTCGCCCCGTCGGCGCCATCTGCGGGGGCGCCTGGCGCGCCTGCCGAGGCACCGCCTGCCTAGGCGCCGCCTGCCTCGCCTGCGGCCTGCTCCCTTCGCTGCTCGCCCGACCGCTTGCGCCGCGGACGAAGGGCGAACCACCACACGCTCGCCATGGTTCCGAGCAGGCCCACGGCTGCGAACAGGGCTTTGACTCCCCTGTGTGCCGTCTCGTCGTTCCCCGTCGTGTTGCTCACGCCACGACCCTACCGGTCACCGCCCCGGGCCGGCCACGCGTCCGGCAGCACCCGAGCCCGCCACAGGGCGCCTCCCCAGGACGCCAGCGCACCGGTGGTCGGTGGATGCAGCGCGTGCAGCCCGACCCGGCGACGCACCAAACCCGCACCGACCCGTGACCTCGTCCCGGCCCTGGAGTCCGGGGCGTGCGCGTGCCGTTCGGACGACGGTCGCGTCAACGATCGAACTGCTGGACCATCAATTGGGCGGTGTGCCGGGTGCCGCTGCGGGACCGCAGCCCCGGCGACATGGTGGGCCGGCCGTGGCGGCGGAACCCCAGGGCCTCGAAGAAGGCGATGGCGGCGGCATTTTCGCCCCAGGTCTCGAGGTGGCAGCCGGGCACCCCGAGGTCTCGCAGCGTGCCGAGCCACCGATCCACCAGGCGCCGACCCACGCCCCTCCCTCGGATGGAGGGGAGGAGGTCGATGTGGAGGTGCGCCGGCCAACGGGGATCGTAGGCGGATCGCGGGGGAAGCTGGTGCCGGATCCCGTCCGTCACGATGTCGCCGAACGAGCGCCAGATCACGCCAGCGGTCCCCGGCCGGAACGCGATGCCCCGGCGCAGCAGGTGCCGCCCCACGACGAGCGCGGGGTTCCAGGCCCGGCGCGAGTCGACACACCCCAACAGGTAGCCCTCCACGCTGCCATCGACCTCGGCCACCAGTGCCGACTCGGGCTCAGCATCGGTGTAGTAGGCGGTGAACACGTCGGCGAAGCTCTCGGCGTCCCGCCACAGCCAGTCCACGGGATCGCCCATGTACCCCGTCACGAAGCAGATGTGGCGCACCCGCGCACGATCCCGGGGTTCGTACGGGCGAATCACCACGTCACCAGCCACCGGTTACCACACTCCGTCGTGACCAGGCCACCGTGCACCGCGTTCGGGGCGTGGCGTGCCGCGTGGGTCCGGCAGGCCGGGTCGTTCGGGCCCACGGTGCGGTCCCGACTCGCCCGGTGGTTCCGACCGGGACTGCAGATGGCGATGCCTCGGCTCGTCGGGAACCCGCACGACGACATCCTGCCCGACCGTCTCGGGCGCCGCCGCACCGAACGCCAGCTCCACCACGGCGTCGGCCACCCATCCTGGCGAGTTGAACGACCCGGCCGCCTTGGCGCGGAGGAACCGTCCGACGGCGGGGAACCGCTCCGCAGGCGTGGCACGGATGGTGGCTTGCATGTCGGTGTCGACCAGACCCGGCGCCACGGCGAGGGCGCGGAGGCCGTTGGCAGCCTCTTCCACGGCGATCACCCGCGTCAGCTGGTCCACCGCGGCCTTCGCTGCGCAATACGGCGCCCAGCCCGCATAGGGAGTCACCGCCGCCCCCGACGTGACGTTCACGAGCACCCCGCCACCGGGGCGTGAACGCACGTGCCGGCAGAAGGCCTGGGTACCGTGCACGACACCGCCGACGTCGACCTCGAACAGGTGCCGAATCGCGAGCGGATCGGCGTCGGCGAGCGGCCCGATGGGCTCGAGGACCCCGGCGTTGTTGACCCACAGGTCGATCCTGCCGAAGCGCCCGATCACCTCGAGGGCGAACCGTTCCACCTCGCCGGGGTCCGTCACGTCGACCGCCCGGCACAGCGCGCCACGCGGGCCGGGCGGATCGGGTGGCACGGGCTCGTGGCGCGCGCACATCCCCAGACGCAGACCCAGCTGGCCGAACCGCCGGCACAGGCCCAAGCCCAGCCCACGGCTCGCACCGGTGACCACCGCCACGAGACCCTCGAGGCTCGCCGCTTCGAGAGGCGGACCGAACACCCCGGCCGACGCCACCGACATCCTCATGCACTGCTCCCTCTGGCCGGCACTGCTCCCTCTGGCCGGCACTGCTCCCTCTGGCCGGCACTGCTCCTTCTGGCCGGCATCATGCCGTGGGGACGGGAACCGGCATCCCGTCCTCGACGCCTCCGTCGCGCCCACCGACGGTGCCCGGCGCCGCCATCCCACGACCGTCCGAACCCGACGCCCCACACTCCCACCAGTACCGCCGTCAGCGCTGCGGGTCAGACCTCGAACTGCAGGTCGCCGTAGCGCTCCAGGAGGTCCTCGACGGCTCCCCGTGTCTCGAGGGCGCCGGTCATGCCGTAGATGGGCGCCATGGCACCGCGGTGGCCAGCCGGGAGCCGGCGGACTTCCTCCACCGAGGCGCGCAGGTCCTCCACGAACCGCTCGGCCACACCCGGCTGGGCATGGCGCAGCGTCGTGCAGATGTGGAGTGCAGCTGGGTGCTGCAGGCCGTTGAGGCGCCACCCGCGCTGGTTCATCTGGTCGCCGACGGCATAGATGTCCAGCTCGTCGGAGCCGAAGGCGATCACCCACAACGGATCACCCAGCACAGACAGCCCGTCGATGGACTCGATGCCCTGGCGGATGGTGGCCGCGGCCTGCAGGACCGCCCGCGTGGCCACCAGGTAGCCCTCCTCGCCGAAGGTCACCATGGCCGCCCAGCACTGTGCGGACAGGGCCCCGGATCGGCTGCCAGCCACCGTGGGCGAGAAGTACAACCCGCCCATCCATGACGCGTTCCGGTAGTACTGGTAGCGGCGGAGCTCAGGCGTGCGGTACAACACCACCGAGGTGCCTTTGGCCGCGTAGCCGAACTTGTGGGTGTCGGCCGACATCGACGTGACACCCCGGAGGGTGAAGTCGAACCTGGGCACCTCGTAGCCGAGCCGGGCTGCCCAGGGGAGCACGAACGCCCCCAGGCAGGCGTCGGTGTGGAACCCGATGTCGTGCTCGTAGGCGATCTCGGACAGCTCGTCGATGGGATCGATGATCCCGTGGGGGAAGCCCGGCGCCGAGCCCACGATGGCCACCGTGTCGTCGTCGACCAGGTCGGCCGCCGCCTGCGTGTCGGCCTCGAGGGCGTCGGTGAGGGGCACTGGCACCACCTGCAGCCCGAGGAGCTGTGCCGCCTTGTCGAACGCGACGTGGGCGCTGAGGGGCACGAGGATCTTGGGCTGCTCGATGCCCCGGTAGTGGCGCCCCCAGTCCCGGTACGCCTTCATGGCGAGCACGATGCTCTCCGTGCCCCCTGAGGTCACCGTGCCCGAAACCCGCGGCGCCTCGTCGCTCCCACCGCCGAGCATGGCTGCGGTCATGGCCACGATCTCGGCCTCGAACTTGACGGCGCTCGGCCACAGTTCGGGATGGAGCGGATTCGTCTGCGAGTTGAGGGCGTAGACCTCGTCGAGGAACGCGACGTGCTCCTCGCCCCCGTGGTAGACAGCACCGGAGGCGTAGCCCTGGCGCCACGTCGGCTCCTCCGCTTCGGCGAGCGCCCGCATTTCCTCGAGCACCTCGGCCCGGTCCCGGCCCGTCGCCGGCAGCGTCCGGTGGACGGGGTAGCGATCGCGGTAGGGGTGGAGCTCGGCGTCGAGAAGCTCGGTGACGGCATCGAGGTCGAGAGGTTCCATCGGCAACTCCTTCCGAACCGGTGCCGGTGCCAGGTGGCTCCGGTGCGATGGTACGGGACGGCGGGCACCTGGCCGACAGGCTCACACCGCGGTGGAGGGGTGGCGTGGTTCGTCGATGAGCTCGATGTGCGAGGGCAGCCCGCGCACCTCCACCTCGTCGCCCTCGATCTCGACCGTCACCCGGGATCCCGCCAGCGGGATGCCCTCGACCTTGAGGCGCTTCATCCGCTCGGGCAGCGCCGGTGCCAGCCACGTCTTGCCGTAGGGCACCCACGGATCGAGGCGCAGCATGATGCGCAGGCACAGCAGCGGGGACGCCGCAGCCCACGCCTGCGGCGAGCACGAGGTGGGGTACGCCACCGGCGCCGGCAGCTCCGAGCGGTCGAGCCCGCTGAACAGCTCGGGGAGACGTCCCCCCATCTCCATGGCGGCGTCGAAGAGGGCACCGACCAGCTGCAGGGCCTGCTCCTGCAGGCCGTAGCGCGCCAGGCCGGCGGCCACGATGGCGGTGTCGTGCGGCCACACCGATCCGCAGTGGTAGCTGATCGGGTTGTATCCCCCCATGCTGGTGGCCAGGGTACGCACGCCCCAACCACTGAACAGCTCCGGCGACAAGAGGCGCTCGGCCACGATGGGCGCCTTGTCCTCGTCGACGATGCCGGTCCACAGACAGTGGCCCATGTTGGAGGTGAGCGAGTCGATGGGGCGTTTGTCGGGGTCCAGCCCCACCGCGTACCAGCCCCGGTCCTCGAGCCAGAAGTCGCGGTTGAAGTCGGCCTTGAGCCTGGCAGCTTTGGCCGCGTAGTGGTCGTACGTAGCGTCGTCGCCAGCCTCGTGGGCGAAGTGCGCCCGGGCCAGGTACGCACCGTACACATAGGCCTGGACCTCGCACAGGGCGATGGGTGCGTGAGCCACCGTACCGTCGGCGTAGCGGATGCCGTCCCACGAGTCCTTCCACCCCTGGTTGGCAAGTCCGCGGTCGGTGGCCCGCTGGTACTCGACGTAGCCGTCACCGTCGAGGTCCCCGAAGGTGGTGATCCACTCGAGGGCACGCTCCGCGTTGGGCATGAGCTCGTCCACCGCCTCGCGGGCCAACCCCCACCGGCGAAGCTCGCCCAGCAGCATGACGAACAACGGCGTGGCGTCGGCGGTGCCGTAGTAGATGTTCCCGCCACCGAGCGACAGCGACGGCGCTTCGCCGAAGCGCATCTCGTGGAGGATCCTGCCCGGCTGCTCGTCCTTGCGGGGGTCGATGTCCTTGCCTTGGAACCGGGCAAGGGTCTGCAGCACGCCGAGCGCGAGGTCCGGGTCGACCACCAGGGCCATCCACGACGTGAGCAGTGAGTCGCGCCCGAAGACGGTCATGAACCACGGGGCACCCGCCGCCACGACGACCCGTTCGGGGAAGTCGGGGTCGAAGATGCGCAGGGCACCGAGATCCTCTGAGCTGCGGAGCAGCACGTCGCGCAGGGGCTCGTAGTCGGACTCGACCTGGGGGACCTGGCGGCGCCACTTGGCCAACCGCTCCGCCGGGGCGGCCCGTTCCACCGGCTGACCGCACAGGTACCGTGGGTCGATGACCTTGCCCTCGATGACGGGGTGGACCTCGACGCACGCCGACCACTGCCCGTGGGCGGGGATGATCGCCTCCCAGGTGACGAGGTCCTCGGCGATGCTCGCGGGTACGGGCACGCAGTGCAGCTCGCAGCCCCGGCTCACCCCGCCGCGCCGGTAGGAGAACGCCAGCGTGTTCGCCCCGTGCTCCACCCCGATGTCGACGTCGGGGTCCCCGGCCCGGCCTTCCTTGACGGCGAAGAGATCGGCGAAGTCGCAGCCCACGAACAGCTCGAGCGTCACGAAGGTGGGCTCGTCACCGAAGTTGCGGATGGTGAGGTCTTCGCGCATGCCCTGGCCCACGTAGCGGTGCCGGAACACCATGAGCGTGGAATCGGACCGGCCGGGCTTGGGCTGGCACCGGGACACGAACGTGGCCGAGAACGGCTCCTCGCTCAGCGCGGCCAGCGGCTCGGGACGGGTGCCGTTGACCCGGACCTCGAACCGGGAGAGGATGCGCGTATCGCGCACGAACAGCCCCTGGGCGGATCCGGGCACCACATCGCCCACCCGCCCGCTGATGGCGAAGGTCGACTCCTCGACCAGGGTCACCACGCCACCAACCTGGTCGAGGACGCTGACCCTGCCCGAGAAGGTCCAGGGCGTGCTCATCGGGCTCATCGGGGCCCGACGCTACCGGACACCGGCAGCGAGCCCGTTCGCCCGGGCGGCGCGCACGGATCGCCGTCCCCGGCACGCTGCCTGCGCTCCGCCCGCATGCCGAGGACGGGCACGGCCACCGTCGTGGTGGCGCGCCGACGGGCAGGAGCCCGCCGCCTTGGGCCGTACCGCGCACGGCCCGCACTCGCCGGCTGCGGGACCCGGTTCGTCCCCGCTCGGAAGCCGCCGGCTCCGGCGTCCCGCCCCCTGGGGCCAGTATTCCCGCTCTGGCCCCGATATTCCCACTATGGCCGTAGTGCAAATCAGACCGAGCCGGCTAGACTGCCGGGCGTGCCCCCCTTCCGCCAGTCCGGACCCCCCTTGCTCCAGATCGGCGTGCGCTCCCCCTCCCGGAGGCGAACATGACCCCCCTTCTCGAGGTCGAGGGGCTGCACGTGGCCGCTGCCGGCACCGAGATCCTCCGGGGCGTGGACCTCACCGTCGGCGAGGGCGAAGTCCATGCGCTCATGGGTCCGAACGGCTCGGGCAAGACCACGCTTGCCGCCACGCTGTTGGGCAACCCGGCGTACCAGGTGACGACGGGGACCATCCGGTTCCGGGGCGAGGACGTCACCAGCTGGCCCACCGACGTGCGCGCCAAGGCCGGGATGTTCCTGGCCTTCCAGCATCCCGAGGCCATTGCCGGCGTCCCGGTCGTCCAGTTCCTCAGGCAGGCGGTCTCGGCTCGCAAGGGTGAGGACCGCTCCGTGCTCGAGGTGCGGGTGGCCATGCTGGAGTGGATGCAGCGGCTCGGCATCGACCCGGCGTTCGGCGAACGGCACTTGAACGAGGGTTTCTCCGGCGGTGAACGCAAGCGCAACGAGATCCTCCAGATGGCCCTGCTCGAACCGGACCTCGCCGTGCTCGACGAGACCGACTCGGGGCTCGACATCGACGCCTTGCAGGTGGTGGCACACGGGATCGACGCCGTGCGAACCGAGCGCCCGGCACTGGGCGTCGTGCTGGTGACCCACTACACCCGCATCCTCGAGTTGCTGCATCCGGACGTGGTGCACGTCCTCATCGATGGCCGGGTCGTCACCAGCGGCGGGCCGGAGCTGGCCCGGCAGCTGGAGGAGAAGGGGTTCGAACCATGGCGGACGTGATCCGGCGCCCGGCACCGCGCGTGGACGTCGACAAGGTCAAGGCAGACTTCCCGGTCCTCAACCGGCCCGTGCACGGCAAGCGCCTCGTCTACCTCGACTCCGCCGCGTCGTCGCAGCACCCGCTGACGGTGCTCGAAGCCATGGACGAGTACTACGAGACCACCCACGCCAATGTCCACCGGGGTGTCTATGCCCTGGCCGAGGAAGCCGACCGCCGCTACGAGCAGGCACGCATGGCAGTGGGGCGGTTCATCGGCGCACCGCACCCGGCCGAGGAGGTCGTGTTCACGAAGAACGCCACCGAGGCCGTCAACCTGGTGGCGCAGACTTGGGGACGTCGCAATCTCGGCCCCGGCGACGCCGTGCTGGTCACCGACATGGAGCACCACGCCAACCTGGTGCCCTGGCTCATGCTCGCCGAGGAGCGCGGCATCGAGCTGCGCTGGCTGGGGATCACCGACGAGTACCGGCTCGACCTGTCCGATCTCGAACGCCAGCTGCAGGGAGTCAAGCTCGTCGCCTGCACCCTGATGTCCAACGTGCTCGGGACCGTCACGCCGTTCGCTGCCATCGCCGAGGCCGCCCACCAGGCCGGCGCCCTGGTGCTGGCCGACGGTGCCCAGGCCGTGCCCCACTTCCCCACCGACGTCGGCGCGCTGGGCTGCGACTTCCTGGTCTTCTCGGGCCACAAGATGCTGGGTCCGACCGGTATCGGTGTCCTGTGGTCGCGCCGTGAGCTGCTCCAGGAGATGCCGCCGTTCCTCGGCGGTGGCGGCATGATCCGCGACGTGCGCCGGGACGGCTTCACCCCCAACGTGCTGCCATGGAAGTTCGAGGCCGGCACTCCACCCATCGCCGAGGCGATCGGGCTGGGCGCCGCCATCGAGTACTTGTCGGCTCTGGGCATGGACGCCATCCGGTCCCACGAGGCCGGGCTCACGAGCTATGCGTTGGAGACCCTCGCCGATCGGTTCGGGAGCGACCTCACGATCTTCGGGCCGCACACCGCCGAGGACCGCGGCGGGGTGCTCTCGCTCAAGTACCGTGACGTCCATCCTCACGACTTGGCCCAGGTGCTCGACCAGGCCGGGGTGTGCGTCCGTGCCGGGCACCATTGCGCCAAGCCGCTCATGCGCCGGTTGGGTGTGAACGCCACCGCCCGGGCCTCGCTCTACCTCTACAACGACGAAGCCGACGTCGACGCCCTGGCCGAGGCACTGGCCCAGGCCGGTAGCCTGTTCGGGTAGACCCACCGGAGACCGCACCCAGCGCCATGACCGGACTCGAAGACCTCTACCGCGAGATCATCCTCGACCACTACCGCAGCCCCCGGAACCGGGGGGAGCTGCCCACCCCGCCCGCGCACCGCACCGAAGGCTTCAACCCCCTGTGCGGCGACGAGGTCGTCGTCTACCTGCAGGTCGACGACGGCGTGGTGAGCGACATCCGCATCGGTGGCCAGGGGTGCTCCATCAGCCAGTCCTCCGCCTCGCTCATGTCCGACGCCGTCAAGGGTAGGAAGGTGACCGAGGTGCGCACCCTGATCGACACGTTCAAGCGCATGATGTCGATCCACGAAGCGCGCCTTGGCGACGGCGAGAGCGAGGGCGACGGTCCCGGGCCGGTCGACGTCGACGAGCTGGGCGAATTGGCCGCACTGCAGGGCGTCGTCAAGTTCCCCGTGCGGATCAAGTGCGCCACGCTGTCGTGGAACACGCTGGCGCAGGGCCTCGACGAGCTCGAGGTGGCCAGGGGCTGACCTGCCGGGCCGCCCGGGGGCTGGCGCCGCGGGTCGATCCCCGGGCAGGGTGCCTCACGCCCCGGGCAGGGTCACCGGCGGCGACGTCCCGACGGACGAGTACGACACCGTCGTCGCCAGGACGGAGCCTTTGACCGGGACCGTGATGGCAAGCTGCGTGATCACTCCGGCGAGCACCGTGGCCGTGCCGGTGGCGTCCGCCTGGGACCCAGTCGCGCCGGCAACACCGGTGGTTCCGGGCGCGGCGCCACGCAGGAGGGACGCCACCGCTCGCGCCGGCAGGTGGAAGCGCAGGTGCGTGCCGGGGCCGCTGCCCCCTGCTGCAGGCTGGACGTCGACCGCATCCTGCAGGACCGAGAACGCTGCACGGGGATCGGCAGGCGCCGACGCACCGTTGAGCTGGTCGACCCACCCCGTAGCGGTCCGTACGTACGCCTTGGTGCCGGCGAACAGCACTTCGGTGGCCTTGCCCCCCGGAACCGTCACGACGACGTCGGATCGATCCGGGGCCGAGAACCGTCCAGCAAGGCTCGTGGTCGTACCCCCCACCGCCACGCTCCCGGAGAAGGTGAAGCTCTGGGCTCGCTGCATGGCAGCAGCGGCGGCACGCAGGAGCGTCGCATCGGGTCCCGGCGGCGGTGCCAGCGGCGGGTGGGACGCCGGTCCTGCGGCACCGTGGCCGCCACAACCCGTTGCGACCAGCGAGAGCCCGAGCGCCATCGCTGCAGTCCGCATGGCCGGTGTCCGGCCCGCGCGTGGTGCCTGGCGGCGAGGTGCCTGGTGGCGTGGTGCCTGGCGGCGAGGTGCCTGGTGGCGTGGCGCCTGGCGCCGGCGCGCCATCGACCACACACCGCGAGCGCGGGTATCGGGGCTCGGCCGCCACGCATGGCCCCGAGCCCTCGCGACACGCGAGGGCTCGGGTGCGTCCTGTGCCGACGTTGCCGGCGTCATCGTCTGCTCCACCACCTCGCGGCTCAATCGTCCGTGCTCCTCGCGGGCGAGCTCGTGGTGGTGGTGGTGCCAGAGCCTGTCGACGCGGCGCCCGAACTCGTGGACGAGCTCCCGTCCGTGGTGGCGGCGTCGGCGCCATCCGTCGAGGAGCTGCTGTCGGGGCTCGAGGAGCGGTCCGACGACGTCCCGTCGCTCCCGGTCCCGGCGCTGCCCCCACTGCCGTTCGTGCTGGACGACCCGCTTTCGGGCCGCTGCTCGTCCGTGCCGCTCGCGGTCGCGCCGGTACTGGCCGAGGAGGGCTCGCCCTCGGTGGCCGACGACTGGGTCGCGTCGCTGGACGTGCCGGCGGACGTGGACTCGGTCGAGGCCTCATCGCCGGACGCAGTGTCGGGCACGTCCATCGATGCCGTCACCTGCACGCCGGCTGCGCTCTGATGAACCTCGACCTCGAGCACCTGAGCGCTGCCCCCTGCCGACGTGAACGGCACCGACACGCCTTCGGTCGTCGCGACCGGCGTGCCGGCGGTGACACCCGGAGCGGTCGCCGTCACCGTCAGGCCCGACACGGCACCGGTCGAGGGGTCCACGGAGAACGTGAGCACGCCCACGCCGGGGACGGTCACCGTCCAGCCGCCGCTCGACTGGCTCACCACCGCAGGAGGCGCTGTCGAGGAAGGTCCGGTATCCGCCCACGCCGCTGCAGCTGGCGCCGCGATCGCCGCCGTCGCCAGCGCCGCCGAGGCACCCCACCGTCGAAGTGTCCTGGTCGTCACATGGTCCCCCTTCGGATCACGCGGTTGCCCCGAACGGGCATGCCGCCTGGCGCACCCGCCTGCTGCGGGACGCTCGTCGCCGCACACGTCGCGCCAGACCGCCTGCCGTCACACAATTCGCTCCCACCGTCTGCCGCCGTCACCACACGGGTGGATGCACCATGGCGCCGGCTGCCCCGGTGGACTGCTGCCCCGGTGGACGGTGGCCCCGGTGGACGGTGGCCCCGGTGGACGGTGACCCCGGTGGACGGTGGCCCCGGTGCCTGCGTACCACGGTGGCGAACCGCCCCCGTGGCCGACGCGGGGCCGGGTCCGCACCGGCGCCGTCGCTGCCGGCCGGCTGACGACTGCCATGGCATGATCGTGCCCACGCCCGGCGTCCGCGTCCCACGCACCGGTGCCGTCCGGCACGGCCGCCGACCGAGGTGCAGATGATGTGCGCGCCGGCCGACGAGCACGGAGCCCAAGTCACGCAGGGAGGTGGGTCGATGCCCGACAGCCCGTACCCGGCCTCCGGGCCGGCCTGGCCCGTCCAACCGTGGCCCGGACCGCCACCACCCAGCCCGCGGGATCGGGTGCGCGCAGCATGGGCAGGTCGGGCCGCCACCGACTACCTCTTCGACTACTGGTCGGCGCTGGGCTGGACCGTGCTCACCGTGGGCGTGTTCAGCTTCTACGTCTTCTACCAGCTGATCCGCCGCATGCGCGATCACAACCTGCGCCGGATCGAATTGCTCGACGCATCGATCGCCTTCGCCTGGGAGCAAGCCGGTCGCCAGGGCCTCCAGGCAGAGCTCACACCTGCGTTCGAGCGGGCAGCGGCGCACATGGCCGAGCTGCGGCGTCTGGCAGGCGAATTCCGCGAACCCGCCGTGTGGGTCGTCATCGCCCTGGTGGCACGGGGCATCGCCGAGATCGTCGGCTTCATCCTCCTGGACCAGGATCTCGTCCGCCATGACCGGGCCGAAGGCGGCGTGGAGCACGAGCTGGCAATCATCTTCGGTCGCCTGGGCCATCCCATCCCGCCGCCCGACCCTGCCCGCGTCAAGCGGCCGGACAACTACGCAGGGCGAATCGTGGCAACGGTGTTCACCCTGGGCATCTACCTGTTCTGGTGGTACTACGACCAGATGGAGCTCCCGAACCGCCACTTCCGGCTGTCGTGGGCGTACGACGACGCCCTGGCAGGCGCCGTGGAAGCGCTCGCCGCGTCGACCTGATCGGTCAGCCGTCCCCGCCGTCGGCAGTAGCACCATCGGTCGAGGTGCTCTTCTCGGACGGCGCGCTGGTGGTCGCGGTCGAACTGGCCACGGTGCCCGACGGCGCGCCCGCCACGGTGGTCGAGCTCCCGTCCGTCAGCCCGCCATCGCCGCCGGGCGAGGGCTGTTCCGCAGGCAACTGGCTCACCGACCCGGCGTCGCCGCTGATGGCGGCACCTGCGGGAGCGGAGCTGTCGTCACCGCCCGCCGAGCCGGTCGTGCCGTCATCGGTGGCAGGTGGTGCAGTGGCCGGCGGTACTCCACCCGAACCGCCCCCAGTACCAGGCGCAGCTCTTCCGGGCACCGCCTGCGTTCCCCCTTGCAGCGCCAGGAAGGACGCAGCGGCCCCCAGGAGCCGGTCGGCCAGCGGCTCGACCTGCTGCCGGTCCTGGTCGTCGAGACCAGAGAGGTCCGACTGCAGCTCCTGGGCGGCGGCACGCACCTCGGCAGGGTCCCTCGACCCGAGTGCCTGCTCGAGCGTGGCCATCGCCCCCCGCGTGGCCGCAAGCGCCGGGGAGGAGACCGGCAGGCCCAGGTCGTAGGCAACGCCGCGCAGCGGACCCAGGTACGAGTCCGTAGCGACCGCAGCGGCTCCGGCGCCGCTGGCGCACGCCAGGAGCACCGCACCGACGGCAAGCGCGTAGCGCCGCGCCGACGTGGCGGCTGCCGACCAGCGCACCCGGTGCACCAGCCCGAAGCTGGCGCTCCGCCGGGCGAACCGCCACCGAAGGCCACCGCCGCCAGCGGACACGGCGAGCGCCTGGTGCAGGTGACCGATCTCCGACGCGTCGGGCTCCACCGGCGGCGGGGCCAGCGCAGCACGAAGGGCATCGAGAAGGGCGTCGTACTCGGTCATCGGCGTTCACCTGTCTGGCCGGACACCGGATCGAGCTCGGCCAGCGCCCGGCGCAGTCGGTCGAGCGCCCGGTTCTGAGCCATGCGCACGGCACCGGGACGCATCTGGAGCACGCGCCCGACCTCCTCGGCGCTCAGGCCGGCCACCACGCGCAGCTCCAACAGGTCCTGCTCCTTTGGGCGCAGGGATCGGAAGGCTCTCCGCAACAGGTCGTACTCGTCGTGCCGCTCGAGATCCTCCGCCGGGTCTTGACCCTCCGCCGGATCCGCCACGGCCGGGCGCTGTCGCCGCCGGTAGCGGCGGCGGTGGACGTCGAGCACGACGTGGCGCAGGATGCCGAAGAGCCAGGCCGTGGGACTGACCTCGTCCGGCAGGCGGTCGATCCCCGCCACGGCCCGAGCCAGCGCGTCGGAGACGGCGTCTCGGGCGTCCTCCCGGTGCGGCAGGCGGCGGTTGGCGTAGGCGAGCATGGCCGGATACACGGTACGGAACAGCTCCTCCCACGCGACCGGATCCCGGGCTCGCACCCGGGACACGGCGACACCCGGGCCGGTGGCTCCGTCCACGTCGATGAACTTCATCGTCGGCGACCCCTCCGCGTCACACCCGAGCACCACTGTTGTCGGCAGGAAGGGGCCGCGACTCGAGCGGACGGCCTGGTCGTTCAGGCGAACCGCGAATTGCTCGGCGCGCTGCTTCGCCCTCGGGTGTGGAGGAGTCAGGTCCCGACGTGCTCCCTCACCAAGGCGGCGAGCTCCACCGGTCGCTCGAGCACGGCCAGGTGGGCGGCGTGGTCGAGCTCCACCAGTCGGGCGTCGGGGATGGCCTCGGCATAGGCACGGGCGTGGGCGGCGGGCACGATCCCGTCGCGCACCCCGTGGACGACGAGCGTCGGCGCCGCGATGCGCCCCAGGCGCCCGGGAAGCTTTGGGTCGTGCAGGTACGGCCGCCACCCGAGCTTGGCAGTTGCCGCTTGGGCCTGGAGCATCGGCCGCAACAGCTCGAACGGCACGGCCGAGGGATCCTGCTCGGCCTTGGCCAGCTCGCGCATGAGCTGTGCCAGGGGGAACTCCGGATCGGCGAACAGCTCGCCCGCCAGCTCGTCGAGGGGGCGGCCGAAGATCTCGGTGATGGGCGACCCCTCCACGTACAGGCCCACGGCGTTGACCAGCACCAGCCGGCGGACGCGCTCGGGCCAGCGCACGGCCAGCTCGGCGGCCATCCACCCGCCCAGTGACATCCCCACCAGGTCGGCACTGGCGAGACCGAGCCGGTCCAGCACGTCGAGCAGGTGGAAGGCGGCATCCTCGATGTCCTCGATACGGTCGAGGCCCTCTGAGTCGCCGAAACCGGGAAACTCCGGCGCCACCACTGCCCGGTCGTCGGCGAGGTCCTCGAGCATCGGTACCGACGCACCTTCGCCGCTGGCAGAGTGGAGGTAGACGAGCGGGGCCGGCCCTCCGCTGCCGCCGCGGCGCACGGTGACGGCTCCAACCGCCGTGTCCAGGCGGAACGGGGTGAGCACGCTCACCGTGCCACCTCCGCCACGCCGGCGCCAGGTGCGCTTCCCGCGCCAGGTGCACCGGCGACGGTGGTGGCGCCGAAGCGGTCCCGCAACCGGGGCATGACCTCGCTGGCGAAGAGCTCCAGATTGCGACGGGTGTCCTGCGCGGGAAGGGTGCCCAGCTGGAACAATCCGAGCAGATTGCCCACACCGAGCCGCTCGATATTCGCAGTCAGCAGCTCCGTGACCGTTTCCGGCGATCCGACGATGGCGTACTGACCGGCGACCACCTCGTCCCAGCTCTGCAGGTGCAAGGCGAAGGAACGGAGCCCCTTCACGATGTTCTCCACCGACCGCACGGAGGTGTAGCCCGGGGGCGAGATGTTGATGCCAGGCAGCAGGCGCCGGACGAAGTACCAGAAGTGCTCCTCGTATCGGCGGCGCGCCTCGCTGTCGGTCTCGGCCACGAAGATGGGTACGAGCCACCCCAACTGGAGCGGGTCCGCCTCGTACCCCTCGCTGCGGCACGCCTCGCGCATCAACGAGAACATTCGGTCGAACATGTCGATGTGGAAGTAGGGGATGCCCATGTACGCGTACCGGTGTCGGGCAACGAATTCCACGGTCTCGACCGATCCGGCGCCGGGGATCCACACCTCGGGGTGGGGCTGCTGGAGCGGTCGGGGCCATGGGTTCACGTAGCGCAGCTTGTAATGCTTGCCGATGAACTCGAAGGGACCGGGCTCGGTCCACGCCCGGATGATGAGGTCATGGGCCTCGGCGAAGCGCTCCCGGGCCTGGGCCGGGTTGAGGGAGAAGGAGTAGTACTCGGGTCCGCCCCCGACCACCATGCCGGCGATGAGGCGACCACCGCTGATGCAATCCAGCATGGCGAACTCCTCGGCCACCCTGGTGGGCGGGTCGTAGAGCGGGAGGGCGTTCCCCACCACGGCGATGCGCACCCGCGACGTCTGTCGTGCCAGCACGGCGGCGATCAGGTTGGGAGACGGCATCGTCCCGTACGCGTTCTGGTGGTGCTCGTTGACGCACACGCCGTCGAAGCCAAGCTCCTCGGCATACAGCAGCTCGTCGATGTAGCGGTTGTAGAGCTGCGCCCCCAGGGCAGGGTCGTAGAAGCGGTTCGGGCAGGTGATCCACGCCGGACCGTCATATCCCGCGGGCAGGTCGGGGTACGGCATGAGGTGGAAGCTGAAGAAGCGCACTGGCCCCTCCCTTCGTACGTCGCCCCTGGCACCCGGAAGCCGGCGCCCGGCGGAGCGGGATCATGGTAACGACCGCTGTCCGGGCACGCTCGGCGCCTGCCGCCCGCGCCGACAGCGGGCGCCGCGGCGGCGACGAGGCGGATCAGCAGGGAACCGGGTCGAAGCTGGTGGGTCGAGAGGGAGCCACGGTGGTGGTCGTGGCACCCGTGCCACCGGTCGTCGGAGCCGCCGACCCGCCCGTGGCCGCGGCCTGGGCACCGGGCACCGATCCGCTGCCAGACGCCGACGAGCCCGCGCTCGGCACGCTCATCGGGAGGCCGTCGGCCGCCAGCGGCGGCGTGGTGACGGGATCAGGTGGGCCCCCCAGGAACGTGGCGATCATCTCCTGCGCCTGGGGCTCCTGCACGATCAGCGCGTCCCCGGCGCTGGTCGTGGCTGGCACGGTGGGCAACAGGTAGGTCGGCACCTGGCCGCTGAAGGCGTGGTACTGCTGGAGCAGCGCCCGCATCTTGCCGATCGACAAGTTGTCGTCGCGTGACATGTGTGGACCGATGGCGCTCAGGAACGAGTTGATCGTGAACGGATTCAAGGTCGACTTCGCCTTGTCCCCCATGGCCTCGATGATGAGGTTCTGCCGCTCGATGCGGCCGATGTCGGACGTGGGGTCCGAGTGCCAGTACCCATCGGCGTAGTACTGGAAGTACCGGGAACGGGCCAGGGCCAGGGCCTGGGCCCCGTCGATCGTCTGGCATCCGGTCCTCGGGATGTTCAGCCCTGAATTGTTGTTGCCGTTGTCGTCGTCGCGCACCGGGTAGGGAAAGTCCATCGAGATGCCGCCCAAGGCGTCCACGGCGTTGCTCAACCCGGCGAAGTCGATGGTGACGTAGTCGGAGATCTCGATCCCGAAGGTGTTGTGGATCGTTTGGATGAGGCTGTCCGGCCCGTCGTTGTAGGCCGCGTTGATCTTGTTGCGGCTGGAGAGCCCCGATGCCGGGGACACGCCCGACAGCGTGACGAAGGTGTCACGGGGAATGCTCAGGATTCGGGCCGTTCCCGCGGCCGGGTCGACGTGGACGATCTTGATGGTGTCGGCGCGCTGGCCGGTCACCTGGGTGGCGCTCCCGAACGCCTGAGCGGCTGCGCCGGTGTCACCCGCCCGGCTGTCGGAACCGACCAGGAGCACGTTGTAGGGGCCACTGCCGGCATCCGCGCACGAAGGGCAGGCATGGCTCGGGATCTTGTCCCATTCGTAGCGGATGTAGCCGTATGCCGACACGGCCAGCACGACCACCAGCGCCACCAGCGACACCGCACCCGTGAGCACCCGGCGGCGCCAGTTCCGGTGCCGGCGCTGGCGCGCCACGCCGGGTGCCGCGGCCCCGGTCCGAGCCGTGGGGACCTGCTCCAGTCGCTCGATCTCCTCGCCCAGGCGCTGCAGGCCAGCGAGCGCCGGGGGAACGTCACCGGCGCGCCGAAGAGCTCGTCGACCCATGACTGACGACGCTACCGGTCCCGCACCCGGGGTCCGGTGTCAGCACCAGGATGCCAACAGGACTCTGCGTGGTCGCGCTGCTGCAAAACGTAGGACACCAGGCGGTTTGCCCTGCCGACGGCGGTCGGGCAACCAGCCCTGTCGGCGGCGGACGGCTATCTAGCCTTGCCGGCGCCGCCCGAGCCGTCACGGTCAGCGGCCCCGGCCGCCGTCTGGAAGGCGTACCCGGTGCGCTCGAGCTGCTCGGACAGCTCCGGGCCGCCGGTCGCCACGATGCGGCCGCCGACGAGCACGTGCACGACATCGGGCCGGAGCTCGGCGAGCAGCCGCCGGTAGTGGGTGATCGCCAGCACACCCAGCCCCCACTCCTCCACGCCGGCACGCACCCGCCGGGCCACCGCCCGAAGGCCGTCGACGTCGAGGCCGGAATCGAGCTCGTCGAGCACGGCGAACAGCGGCCGGAGCACGGCCAGCTGGAGCGTCTCGCTGCGCTTGCGCTCCCCACCGGAGAGATCGACGTTGAGCGGTCGGTCGAGGAACTCGGCAGGCAGACCGACGCGCGCCGCCTCCGCCGTGGCGGCAACCAGCAGCCCGTCCTCGCCGGCACCGGAGGCCACCTCTGGCGCACCGGCCCGGGCAGCGGCGAGCGCATCGGTGAGGCGCACGCCCGGCACCTCGGTGGGGTACTGGGGTGCCACGAACAGCCCCGCCCGTGCCCGACGCCACGCTGGCAGGGCCAGCAGATCCTCGCCGTCGAGGGTCACCGACCCACCGATGACCTGGTAGCCGGGCCGCCCCATGAGCACGTTGGCCAGCGTGCTCTTGCCCGATCCGTTCGGGCCCATGACGGCATGGACCTCCCCGCTGCGAACCGTCAGGTCGATGCCGCCGAGCACCTCGCGCCCAGGAACGCCGGCACGCAACCCCTCCACCGCCAGCACGTGCACGCGCGTCGTGGCCGGCGTGCGAGAAGCTGGGGTGTCCCTGTCAGCTGTCGCGGCGCTCACGGCAGCTCGACCACCACATCGTCACCCTCCACACGGACGGCGTAGGTGGGCACCGGCCTGGTCGCCGGCAACGAGCGGGGCTCACCCGAGCGCAGGTCGAACGACGAGCCGTGCTTGGGGCATTCCAGTTCGCACTCCTCCACGAGCACCTCCCCTTCCGACAACGAGTAGTCCTCGTGGCTGCACGTGTCGCCGATGGCGTAGAAGTCGTCACCGATGCGTACCAGCGCGATGCGATGCGGCCCCACGTCGAAGCGCCGGACCGCCCCCGGGTCGAGGTCGGACGTGGCGCACAGGCGGACGAGGTCACCCACGGTCGTCACCTCCCGACCTGGTGGGAGCAGTGGGCGGCGTCCCCAACTGATTGCCACCTGAACCCGGTGCGGCCCCCGGCGCGATCCGGGTCCCGAGACGGCGGGCGACCTCGCCGTCGAGCCACGATCCGACGCCGGCAATGGGTGCCCGCGCCGCAAGGTCGGAGAAGAACCCCAGGACGACGAGCCGTTCGGCGACGGCTGGCTCGATACCACGTGACTCGAGGTAGACGCGCTGGTCCTCGTCGATCGGCCCGACCGTCGAGGCGTGGCTGCAACGGACGTCGTTCTCCTCGATGTCGAGGTTGGGCACCGAGTCGGCGTGGGCACCCTCGGAGAGGACGAGATTGTGGTTGGTCTGGAAGGCGTCCGCGCCGCGTGCCCCCCGGCGGATGCGGATGAGCCCGCTGTACACCGAACGCGCCTGGTCGGCCACCGCGCCCTTGAACAGCAGCTCGCTCGAGGTGTGCGGCGCCTCGTGGTGCTGCAGGGTGCGAAAGTCGTGCACCTGCTCGTCGGTCCCGAGGTAAGCCGCCAGGAGGCTGGCGTGACCGCCGTGGCCCGTGAGCCTCGAGTCGGTGAGCACGCGACCGTAATGGCTGCCCAGGCCGGCGGTGAACGACCGCAGCACGCCGTCGCGTCCGACGTCGCTGACCTGTGTGGCGATCTGCCAGCACGCCGTGCCCAGGAGCTGGACGTTGGCGTAGGACAGGTGGGCGTCGTCGGCGACGTGGAGCTCGGTGACCGGGACCACCAGTGCCGCCCCGTCGCCGGTCGACACGACGAGCTCGAGCACGGCCGCCTGCGCCGAGGGCCCCAGCTGGACCAGGGTGTGCGGGAAGCTGGCGACCTGGCGAGGGCTGGCGTCCGGCGCTTCCACGACGTGCACGACCACCACGGGGTCCCGCACCACCGCCTTGGCCGCCACCGCCACCTCCACCACGTCCACCAGGAAGGCGTCGTGGAGCTCGCCGAAGGCGTCGCGTGCCGGGACGAGCTCGAGGCCGGTCCGGTCGGGCCCCGACCGCCAGCTCCTCGCCTCGACCGCCTCGTCGCCCAGCCCGTCGACGGCCACGACGGCGCCATCCCAGGTCACCACCAGTGCCGCCCGGGGACCCAGCGGTCCGGCAACCTGGCGCGCCAGGCGCACTGCCGCATCGGCGGTGCCCGACGGCACGGCGGCCGGCTCGAACCGCTCCAGGTCGAAGGCGTCGATGCCGCTGTAACGCCAGATCTCCTCCGCTTCTCGTGGGAGCGCGGCAGCAGCGAACCGGTCCCACGCCTCGGTACGTCGGCGCGCCAGCAGGGGGGGACCCCCCAGGGCAGCGGATGCATCAGCGGTGAAAGCGCTCAGGGCGGCACCTCGTAGGAACGGGGAAGACCGGAGCGGGCCAACGCGGTACGCCCACGCACCACGACATGCCCACAGCCATGCTAGTCGCCGGCAACGAACCCTAGGCTGGGCGCATGTCGACAGAGGTGATCGGGGTCGAGCGCGACGGGCACGTCGCCGTCGTCTGGTTGCAGCGGCCCGAAGCACGCAACGCCATGGGGCCGGCGTTCTTCGAACAGCTCCCGGTCGCCATGGCCGACGTGAGCGCCGATCCGGCGGTGCGGGCGGTGGTGCTGGCCGCCAGAGGCCCCCATTTCAGCGTGGGCCTCGATCTCAAGGCCATGGGGTCGTTGCTGGCCGGTACCGCCGACGAGGGTCGCGCAGCGCAGGGCACCGGTGCGGGCACCGGACCCGCCGGTGACCCCTCCCCGGGCTCGGGGCGGCCGCCCTCAGCCGCCGTCCGCGCTGCGACCACCCGCGCCGCCATCCTCCGGCTGCAGGCGTCGATCTCCTCCGTGGCCGACTGCCCGAAACCGGTGATCGCCGCCGTCCACGGCTACTGCATCGGCGGAGGGGTGGACCTCGTCTCCGCCTGCGACATCCGGTTGGCCTCGGCCGACGCCGTGTTCTCGGTGCGCGAGACGAAGGTGGCCATCGTGGCCGATCTCGGGAGTCTTCAGCGCCTTCCCCGCATCCTGGCCCGGGGACATGTAGCCGAGCTGGCCTTCACGGGCAGGGACATCGGTGCCGACCGGGCGCTGGCCATCGGGCTGGTCAACGACGTCCTCCCCGACCCTGGTGCCGTCCAGACCGCGGCCCTGGCGGTGGCGGGCGAGATCGCCGCCAATTCCCCTCTTGCCGTCCAGGGGACGAAAGCGGTGCTGCGGGCGTGCGAGGACCGGACGGTGGCCGAAGGGCTCGACTACGTCGCCACCTGGAACGCCGGGTTCCTCCAGTCCGAGGACCTGACGGAAGCGGTCACGGCGTTCATGGAGAAACGACCCCCCCGATTCAGCGGCCACTGAGCACGGCGCGCTGCACCTGGTCGGCATCCGATCGGGCGTGGCGAGGACGTCCCGGGCCCGGAGGTCAGCCGCGCCGGCGCCATGGCCAGCGGCGGGGGCGGCTGGCGGCCTCGCTGTCCCGCCGCCGCTCGATTTCCTCGAGCGCGTCGGGAACGACGGCGTTCACGATGTCCTCGGCGTCGTCGAGCAGCTGCGCCACGCCCTCCCCGGGTGGCTCGTCCTCGATCGGCGGTTCGACCAGCGAACCGTGCACCCAGCCGGCGTCGGCCAGCCGACGTTCGTAGCGGGGACAATCGTCCGGGCACCGCCACGGTGCCTCGGGAGCGAGGTCGAGGGCGCAGAACCGCGCCACTTCACCCGAGGCGTAGGTCCGGCTCTGGAAGTGCTTGCACTCCTCCCGCATGGGCACGCGCCCATTCTCCCATCGTGAAGCCCCGCCTCGGAACCGTCCCTCCGGGCTCGACCGCCAGCAGCCACCAGCCAGCCGCCGGTCGTCGGTCAGCCGACCGCCCCCTCCATCTGCAGCTCGATCAGCCGGCTCCATTCCACGGCGTACTCCATGGGCAATGTCCGGGTGATCGGCTCGATGAAGCCGTTGACGACCATGCTCATCGCCTGGCTCTCCGACAGTCCCCGGCTCATGAGGTAGAAGAGCTGGTCTTCGCCCACCTTGGAGACGGTGGCCTCGTGGCCGATCTGGGCGTCTCGCTCCTCGACCTCCATGTAGGGCTTGGTCTCCGAGGTGGACGTCTCGTCCAGGATGAGGGCGTCGCAGCGCACGAAGCTCTTGGCCCGCTTGGCGCCCTCCTCCACCCGCACCAGGCCACGGTACGTCGACAGGCCGCCGTCCTTGGAGATCGACTTCGACACGATCGTCGAGGTGGTCTCCGGTGCCGCATGGATCATCTTGGCGCCGGCATCCTGGTGCTGGCCTGGACCGGCGTAGGCCACCGACAGCACCTCGCCCGAGGCCTTCGGGCCCACCAGGTACACCGACGGGTACTTCATGGTGAGCCTCGAGCCGATGTTGCCGTCGATCCACTCGACGTGTGCCTCGGCCTCGGCCCTCGCCCGCTTGGTCACGAGGTTGTAGACGTTCGTCGACCAGTTCTGGATGGTGGTGTAGGTGATGCGGCTGCCTGGCAGGGCTACGAGCTCGACCACGGCGGAGTGCAGCGAATCCGACGAGTACACGGGCGCGGAGCATCCTTCGACGTAGTGCACCTGGGCTCCCTCGTCCGCGATGATCAGGGTCCGCTCGAACTGCCCCATGTTCTCGGCGTTGATCCGGAAGTAGGCCTGCAACGGCATGTCCACCTTGACACCTGGGGGCACGTAGATGAACGAACCGCCCGACCACACCGCCGAGTTCAGCGCGGCAAACTTGTTGTCGTTGGGCGGGATGACCGTCCCGAACCACTTGCGCACCAGATCGGGGTATTCCCGCACCGCCGTGTCCATGTCGCTGAACAGCACGCCCTGCTTCTCGAGCTCGGCGCGGTTGCGGTGGAACACCACTTCGCTCTCGTACTGCGCGGTGACGCCGGCCAGGTACTTGCGCTCGGCCTCGGGGATGCCGAGGCGGTCGTAGGTGCTACGGATCGACTCCGGCAGCTGGTCCCACTCCTTGACCTGTCCCTCGGTGGGCTTGATGTAGTAGTAGATGTCGTCGAAGTCGAGGTCCGGCATGTTCACCGCGAACCACGGGGCCATCGGCTTGGCGAAGAACCGCTTGAGGGCCCGCAGGCGGAACTCCCGCATCCACGCCGGCTCGCCCTTCATCGCCGACATCTCCCGGACGATCTCCTCGGACAGGCCCTTCTTGGGCTTGTAGACGTAGTCCTCGACGTCGCTCCAGCCGAGCTTGTAGCGTCCGAGATCCAGTTCCGTGGTGGCCATGGGCGACGCTCCTGCGCTCGAGGGACCCGAGGCCGGCCACCTCAGCGTGCGCCCGGCTCGGGGATTTCTCCTATCCAGATAGTAACAACTCTGCCACCCGGCCTCGACCGCCGGAGCCCGCCGGCACCGACCGAGCCCCCTCGGCACCGGCCCGTCCCGCCGGCACCAGCCCAGCCGTCGGCACCAGCCCAGCCGTCGGCACCTGCCTGGTCACGGCCGGGTTTCGCGACCTGCTCCGGGCTCGGCGTCCTGCCATCATCGCGCCGACATGGGAACCCAGTCCCCTCCCCCGGCGGCCGCTGCCGGTCCGGGCGGCGTCGACCTCGCCGCCGACCACGGACCTGGCATCCGTCCTCCCGCCGCACCGCGTCGGCCCAGCGTGACGGCGGTGCACGGGGAGCGCCGCGTCGACGACTGGGCCTGGCTGCGCGATCGGGACGATCCTGCCGTCCTGGCGCATCTCCGGGCAGAGAACGCCTACACCGACGCCAGCACAGCGCACCTGGCAGCCCTGCGGGAACAGCTGTTCACCGAGATCCGTTCCCGCATCGCCGAGACGGACCTCACCGTGCCCGTGCGCAAGGGTCCGTGGTGGTACTACCAGCGCACCGTCGAAGGGAAGGACTACCTCATCCACTGCCGGCTGCCGGTGGAGGGACCGGGTCGGGACCCGGCCACGCCGCCCGACGCACCACCGGGTGCGCCGCCCGGAACACCATGGCCCGACGAGCAGGTCGTGCTCGACGAGAACGCTCTGGCACGAGAGCTCGAGGCAGGCGAGCCCCGGGAGGCGCTGTACCTGGACGTCGCGAACCTGGCGGTGAGCCCCGACCACCGCATCCTGGCGTTCGCCGTGGACAGCACCGGGGACGAGCGGTTCTCGCTGCGCTTCCACAACCTGGACGGAGGCGGCGATCCACCCGAGAGCATCGACGGCGTCTCCTACGGCGTGGCCTGGGCGTCCGACGGCGCGACCATCTTCTACACCCGGCCCGACGCCGCCAACCGGCCCGCTGAACTGTGGCGGCATCGGGTGGGCACGGATCCTGCCACGGACGTCCTCGTCTACCGCGAGGACGACGAGCGCTTCCACGTGGGCGTCCGCCGGAGCAAGGACGGCGCCTACGTCCTGCTCGAGCTGCACTCGAAGGTCACCTCCGAGGTCCACGTCCTGCCCAGCGACCACCCTGAGGCGACCTTTGCAGTCTTCGCGCCCCGTCGTGAGGGCGTGGAGTACTCCATCGAACCCCACGGTGACCACGTCGTCGTGCTCACCAACGACGGGGCGGAGAATTTCCGGGCACTGGTGGCGCCTGTCCCGCCGCTGGCAGCCAGAGCCCGCACCGCGCCCCGTGCTCGTGAGACCGGTGCCAATGAGCCCAGTGCCAATGAGCCCAGCGCCAATGAGCCCAGTGCCAATGAGCCCAGCGCCAGCGACTGGGCCCCGTCCGACGGCCGCCGCTGGCGCGAGCTCATCGCTCACCGGCCCGATGTCCGCCTCGAGGGGCTCGAGGTGTTCGCACGCCACCTCGTCGCCTACGAGCGTGCGGGAGCGGAGACCCGGATCAGGGTCTACGCCCTGCCAGCCGACGACCCGTGGTCGGCACCGCTGTCCGAGGGATGGCTCGTCCCCGTGGCGGAATCACCCTCGGCGTCGTGGGGAGGGGCCAACCCCGAGTTCGACAGTGCGACGCTGCGCTACGAGTACTCCTCCCTGGTGACGCCACGAACGGTGTTCGATCTCGACCTCGACTCCGGCCGAGCCGTGCTGCGCAAGCAGCAGCCCGTGCTGGGTGGGTACCGGCCCAGCGACTACGTGACGCAGCGGCTGTGGGCACCGGCACCGGACGGCACGCGCGTCCCGGTGTCGATCGTGCGACACGCCACCACGCCGCTTGACGGGTCCGCTCCCTGCCTCCTCTACGGGTACGGCGCCTACGAGCACAGCGTGGACCCGGTGTTCTCCTCCATCCGCCTCAGCCTCCTCGATCGTGGGTTCGTCTTCGCCATCGCCCACGTGCGCGGTGGCGGGGAGCTGGGCCGGCGATGGTACGAGGAGGGCAAGCTACTGGCCAAGCCCAACACGTTCCACGACTTCCTCGCGGCGGCCCGCGCCCTTGTCGACGGCGGGTGGACCCGCCCCGAACGCCTCGTCGCCCGCGGCGGCTCCGCCGGCGGCCTGCTCATGGGCGCGGTGGCGAACCTCGCCCCCGACCTCTTCCGGGCCATCGTCGCCGAAGTGCCCTTCGTCGACTGTCTCACCACGATGCTCGATCCGACCCTCCCGCTCACTGTCATCGAGTACGACGAGTGGGGCGACCCCGCTACCGACCCCGTCGTGTACCGCACCATGCGGTCGTACGCGCCCTATGACAACGTCCGGCCAGGGCACTATCCCGACATGCTGGTCACCGCCGGACTCGAAGACCCGAGGGTGGGCTACTGGGAGCCGGCCAAGTGGGTACAAAAGCTGCGTGCTGCCGATCCCGACGCCCGGATCCTCCTCAAGACCGACCTGGGTGCCGGACACGGCGGCCCGACGGGCCGCTACGACGCCTGGCGGGACGAGGCGTTCGTCCTGGCGTTCGTGATCGACGAGACCGGCGCACCGTGGGCCACTCGGACGACGCCACCGACGAGCGCGGCAGCGCCCCAGCGCCACCACGGATCGGGCGGGTGACGGTGACCGGTTGCGACGGGATCCGGGCCAGCGCCCCGTCCGACGCATGGGTCGACCCGGTCAGCGGCGCCGTCAGGCGGGCTGGAACGTGACGACGTAGGGCGCCTGGTAACCGGCCGGGAGCGCCACCGGCACACCGTCGAGGGTCACCGACGCGTCGGCAGCACCGATCTCGAGCTCGACGGGCCCGACCACGGAGAAGCTGTGCTGCTCACCGGCGTGGAGCAGCCCGCTCCACAGCATCGACCCCCCAGGGGTGCGCTCGGCCATCCAGCACAGGCCGGTGACCGACACGAGCACGTTGTAGGTGCTCGACGGAGCGGGGACCGTTGCGTGGTAGAGGGTGGCCACGGCGGGCTGGACCTCAGGTGGGACGGTGGAGGTGGGCGACGCCGGCGGGTGGTGGGCCCGGCGATTCGCCAAAGCGCCGGTCGCGCTCGTCCGGGCCGATCCCGCGGTGGCGCCGTGATCGGCGGTGGCACCATGACCGACGACCAGTGCCAGCACGGCCACGGCCGCAGCTGCTGCCGCGACTCCCGCCACCTGCAAGACGTGGCGGCCTCCGCCTCCGGGACCAAATCGCCGGGCATGACGAGCACCGCCACGCCTCGCAGCACGGGCCCATCCCCCTGAGCGTCCGGGTGCCGCCAGCAGACCCTCCCCGGCTGCAGCGGGCGCAGCGGTGTCGTCGAAGACCGCGACCGGCTCCGCGCCCACCCCGGTCACCTCGACATCCTGACGAGCGGTCGCGGCCCCGCCGGCCTCCGACTCGCCGGCGCCCTGGTCACCACCCACGTGCACAGCTGGGATGCCAGCACCCGGTGCCGCATCTCCCGGTCGGCGGGCACCAGCCTCCGCCCCGGCGCGCCCGGACGGGGGCCGGCGGGAGACGGCAGGTCGCGACGGCGGGCGGGCCGGTGCCCGCGCGGCGCGAGCCGGGGGCCCGGTGCGCCGCAGCGGTGCCCCACCCGCGCCGTGGGACTGGTTGGCGGAGGCAGACGGCACGTCGCGTGGCGCCGCCGCCGTGCCCTGCGGCCCGGTCTGGCTCGGCCGTCGCTCCCCGGTCGACCGTACTGGTCGCCTTGCCTGCACGCGGCGGGTCGCGGACTCGCGGACCACCGGGTCCAGCCGCACCTCGGCCGAGCGCCGGTCTGTCATGGCCCGCAGGGTGTCGAGCGTCTGCCGGTAGTCGCGGACCGAGTGCCGGCCGTCGTCCGCCTGGCGCCACGTGGCACGGACGACGACAGCGACCACGACGGCCAGCAGCAGCGCCACGATGGCGACGGTCATCGCCACCATTCAACTCAACCTGGCCCGCCCGTGGTACCGCGGCCCCGCCGGCGGCACGGACCGTGGTCCGGATGCCACCATCCGGCCTCGAGACCCGGTCCCCGGCGGCCGCGGCCCTGGACGCAGGGCGATCAGCTCCAGCACGGCGGAACGGAGGCTTGTGCTGCAGCTCGTGCGGTGCAGAGTCGGGTCGTGGCGCGCGGTCCGGTTCAGAACTGGGGGGTCGCCGCAACGCCATAGCCCGCCGGCGCAGGCCGCGGGGGCGGGCGACGACCCAGGGCGGCCTCGATCGCCGGTGCCAGCAGCTCGGCCTTCCGGCGCTCGTGCTCAGGTGCTCGCTCGTGGAATTCGGGCATGACCTCGCGAGCGAACAGTTCCAACGACTCGCAGATGTGGTCGTGGCGGTTCCGGCCGGCTTGACTCACGAGGATGAGCTGGTCGACCCCGGCCTCCTCGTAGGCCCGGACGAGCTCCCGCACCTGCGCGGGCGTGCCGATCGCCCCCCGAAGCGAGCCCAGTCCCTGCTCGATCAGGCGCGCGCCGAGCACCTCACCTGTGCGGGCGGCCACCGGTCGACTGAACCCGAATCGATCCCGGTTGCGCTGGAACTCCTCCCACACGTTGGTCTCGGCCGGTCGGTGCACGCCGAAGACGTAGTAGTGGGCGAGCGAGTACCCGAAGAAATGCGCGCCGTCGAGCCCGCGCTCGATGGCCGTGGCCTCGTCGCGGTGGCACATGAACGGCAGGACGCATGCCACGTTGGCGTTGACGCTGAACCCGCCCGGGACGCACTGCTCCGAGCGAATCGTGGCGTAGTAGTCCTGTACCCAATGGCGGGCCTCGTCGGCCTCGACGAACGAGAACGAGAGTGCGCCGATCCCCTTTACCGCCGCCAGGTGGATGGTGTCGCGCCGGCTGCACGCCACCCACAGGGGCGGGTGGGGGCGTTGCAGTGGCTTGGGTACCACGTTGCGCGGCGGGATCGAGACGAAGGTGCCGTGGTGACCGGCGAACGGTTCTTCAACCATCAGCCGCGTGACCACGTCGAGGGCCTCGTGCCACTGGGCCCGCTTCTGCGAGCGCTCGACCCCGAAGCCGCCGAGCTCGGCTTCGGAGCTCGATTCGCCCGTGCCGAACTCCACCCGGCCGTGGGAGAGGAGGTCGAGCGTGGCGATCCGCTCGGCGACGCGCACGGGATGGTTGAAGGCCATCGGGAGCTGCACGATGCCGTGGCCGATTCGAATGCGCTCGGTGCGCTGGCTCACCGCGCCGAGGAACACCTCCGGCGCCGAGGAATGGGAGTACTCCTCCAGGAAGTGGTGCTCCACCTCCCAGACGTAGTCATACCCGAGGCGGTCGGCCAGCTCGATCTGCTCGAGGGCCTCCGTCAGCAGGCGGTGCTCGTCCCCCTCGGCCCACGGACGCGGGAGCTGGTGCTCGTAGAAGATGCCGAATCGCACGTGTGTCCCTCCCCCGCGGCAGACGGCGCCACCCCGTGCGGCGGTGACTATGTCCCCTGGCCGGGCTCGATGTCGAGCATGGCGTCGACGAGACGCTCCACCAGGGCCCGGTCACGCGGCGACAATCGCCGCAGCTTGACTGCCAGGAGGGAACCGTCGTCATCGGTCCGCACGGAGCCGGGTTCGGCGTTCCGACGCCGTGACACGCCGCGGCGGCCCACCCGTGCCAGGACGTCCTCCACCGGCAGCTCGAGGGCGCCGGCCACCCGCTCGAGGACGTCGTGGCTGGGATTGGGCAAGAGCCGGATGCCTCCCACCGCCTGCTTGCGACCACTCTCGAGGTCGCGCCACTGCGCGTCCGACAGCTTGGCGCGCTTGGCGGCCTCACGGCGGCGCAGGCCCATCTCCTCTCGGCGCTGGGCCAGCCAGCGCCCGAACTCCACCCACTGCTGGGACTCGTCCACCGTGCCAGCGTGCCGAATCGGCCCACCCCCCGTCCAGCCGGATCGGTGGTCAGGTGCGCATGGGGTACACGGGGTGGTTCGCCGGCCCGATGTCGGCTCGGCGGGGATTGGTGCGGTCGCGTGCAGAGACGACCGGGTCCTGGACAGCCCAGTCGGCACCGATGTCGGGATCGTCCCACGCCACGCCCAGCTCGTCGGCGGGGTTGTAGTAGCCGTCGACGAGGTACCACAACAGCACATCCGTGCGCGCCGCGAATCCATGGGCCACGCCGGGTGGGATGAACAGCCCGCGGTCGTGGTCCCCGTCGAGATCCAGCGCGAGGGTGGCCCCCTCGCTCGGCGAGCCCCTGCGCAGGTCGTGGAGCACCACCCGCGCCGTGCCCCGCAGGACGTACCAGTAGTCGGCCTGGTGGAGGTGGTAGTGCAGGCCCACCAGGGCGCCGGCCTGCTTCTCCGACCGGTTGCCCTGCACCATCTCGCGACCGAGGGGGAACCACGAGCGACGGTAGGTCTCGACGAACCGTCCCCGTTCGTCCCCATGGACATCGGGCTCGACCACGACGACGTCGGCGATCACCTCGGACGGCACGATGACGGGCATGGCCGCTCAGGCTACCGCCTGCCCCCGGCGGGACCGCCCGACGCTCGCTGTCCTGGCGTCGGGGATCAGGGCACGAAGCGGCCGAAGCCACCCCGGTAGAAGAGCAGGGGACCGGCCCCACCGTCGACGCCCATGTCCAGCACGCTGCCCAGGACGACCTCGTGGTCCCCTGCATCGTGGACACGCACCAGACGGCACTCGACCCACGCCAGGACGCCGTCGAGCACGGGCGCACCGTTGCCGGCCGGACGCCAGCCCACGCCGGCGAACTTGTCACCACCCGACACGGCGAAGTCGCGGCACAGCGCCTCCTGGGTGTCGGCCAGGATGTTGACGCAGAAGTCGCCGGCCGCCGCGATCTTCGGCCACGACGTCGAGTTCTTGCTGGGAGCCAGTGCCACCATCGGCGGATCGAGTGACAGCGAGGTGAACGCCTGGCACGTGAAGCCGACCGGCTCGCCCTCCGCAATGGCCGTCACCACCGTCACGCCGGTGGCGAAGTGTCCCAACACCTCCCGGAAGCGTGCTTGGTCGAACGGGCGAACGCCTTCGCGCGACGTGTGCCGGCTTACGTCCGCGCCAGCGCGCTCGGATTCGCTCCCATCCGGTGCCGCCCGGCCCATCGCTGCCCTCCTGCCGTGCCGTGCCGATGTCAGCGCGGGCTTAGCACGAGGGAAAGACCCTCGACAGCTGGCAGGACCTCCTCGAGGCGGGTAGCGGCGGGACGTGTCGTGGCCACCTCGACCAGCCGCTCCACTGTGTCGTCGGTGTGGGCGGGGTCGTGGTGGAACAGTGCCAGCTGGCGAACGCCCGCCTCGGCCGCGACGTGCACGGCGTAACCCACCGTACAGTGGCCCCACGACGCCTTGGCCGCGAATTCCTCCTCGCTGTACTGGGCATCGTGGACCAGGAGATCGACGCCGTCGCACAGCTCGAGGACCGAGGGTGCGATGGTGCGCAAATCGGCAGGAGCCTGGTGGTCCGACACGTAGGCCAGGCTCCGGCCATGGGCCTCCACGCGAAAGCCGAGGGTCGTGCCCAGGTGCGGGACCCGCCGGATGCGCACCTTGGCCGCCCCGAAACCAAGGTCGTCGTCAGCGACCTCGTGGAAGGCGACCGACCCGTGCAGCTCCTTGACCTGCACCGGGAAGAACGGCGGCTGAACGACCCGATCGATGACCTCGTGCAGGGAACCGCCCTCCTGCGGCGGGCCGTACACGTCCATGGTGCCGCCAGCGCGCTGGAGGGGCGTGAAGAAGGGGAGGCCGATGAGGTGGTCCCAGTGCAGATGGCTGAGCAATGCGCTCACGTGCAGCGGCCGGTCGCCCGACACCGCCTCGAGGACGTGGCCCAGCGGCCGCAGGCCCGTGCCGAGGTCGATGACGAGGGGGGGCTCGTCGTCGACCTCCACCACCACGCAGGAGGTGTTGCCCCCGACCCGGCGGTAGGCGTCACCCGAGCAGGGGCACGAGCCCCGGACGCCGTAGAACGTGACTCGCAGCGGTCCCCTCCCCCTCCATCCGCGTCCCGGCCCGGAGCCATCGCCGCAGGATCGTTCCTGGACGTGATACTACGCTCCGGCCATGGAGCAACGGACCGTCACCGTCGGCGACCTCCAGTTCGGCTACCTGGTCGAAGGGCCGGGGGACGGCCCCCTCGCCCTCTGCCTGCACGGGTTCCCCGACACGGCCCGGACCTTCCGGCACCTGTTGCCGCGCCTCGCCGCGGCCGGCTTCCGAGCCGTCGCCCCCTGGCTGCGCGGGTACGCCCCGACGGCGTTGGCCCCCGACGGCGCCTACCAGACAGGCGCCCTCGCCTTCGACGCCTGCGCCCTCCACGAGGCCCTGGGCGGCGACGCCGACGCCGTGGTGATCGGCCACGACTGGGGAGCCTTCGCCGCCTACGGCGCTGGCGCCTACCAGCCCGAGCGCTGGCGCCGGGTGGTGGCGATGGCCGTTCCACCGCCCGCCTCGCTGGCAACGGCCTTCTTCTCCTACGACCAGGTCAAGCGGAGCTTCTACGTGTTCTTCTTCCAGTCGCCGCTGGCCGAGACGGCGGTGTCGCTGGACGGCTATGCCTTCCTCGAGCGCCTCTGGCGCGACTGGTCGCCCGGTTACGACCCGACCGAGGACGTGGCATGGGTGAAGGAGTCGATCGGATCCTCGGACCGCCTGGCGGCCGCCATCGGCTACTACCGGGCGATGTTCGACCCGTCCCGCCACGTCCCGAGGTACGAGGCGGCCCAGGCCGCAACCCTCAGTGCCCCGCCCCAACCCACCTTGTACCTGCACGGGGCGCAGGACGGGTGCATGGGGGTGGAGTTGGCCCACGACGTGCTGGCCCATCTGCCCCCGGGCTCGGCGTCGCAGGTGGTCGACGGTGCGGGCCACTTCCTGCACCTCGAGCAACCCGACGCCGTCAACGACGCCATCGTGCGCTTCGTCGGGGCCTGAGGCGGATCGACGTCGAAGCGGCAGCTGGTCCACCACCGTGGTCGGTACGCGGCGGGCATCGGCCGGCGGCAGGCAGCATCACGGGAGGACGAGGGTGCCGTCGGGGCGCCGGCACGCCAGACCTTCCGCCACCAACGCGCCGGCTACGGCCACTGCCCGACGGGGATCCTCCGGCCAGCCCGCCACGCGAGCCAGCTCCGCCGGCTCGACCGGGCCCCGGCGCAGTGCCGCCACGAGTCGACCTCGTCCTTGGCGGTCCGAGCCCGGGAACGGCGCCTGTCGCGCGCTGGAAGCACCGGGATCCGGTGACGGGTGGCCGGCCCGGTGCCACGCGCAGCGCGCCGCCAGGGGGCACCGGCCACAGTCCGGCACCCGGCTGTGGCACCGCGTGGCTCCCACCTCCATGAGGGACTGGTTCCACAGCCAGGCCTGGCGGGCGGGGACGAGAGCATCGGCCAGTGCCTGCGCCTCGCCGGCATTCAGGCGGCGGCCGGCCACCGCCCGGCCCAACACGCGCCCGACGTTGCCGTCCACCACACCGACGCGGACTTCGAAGGCGAATGCGAGCACGGCTCGCGCCGTGTAGGGGCCCACCCCCGGCAAGGCCTGGAGTGCCGCCAGATCGGCGGGCACCGTCCCCCCGTGCCGCTCCAGGAGCACCGTGGCCGCCCGGTGAAGGTTGAGCGCCCGCCGGTTGTAGCCCAGGCCGTGCCAGGCACGCAGCACGTCGCCGGCCGTCGCGCCGGCGCAGGCGGCAGCAGTGGGGAACCGCGCCAGGAAGCGCCGGTAGGGCTCGACGACTCGAGCCGCCTGGGTCTGCTGCAGCATGGTCTCGCTCACCAGCACGGACCATGGGTCGCGCGTCGCCCGCCAGGGGAGTGGCCGCAGGCCGTGCCGCCCGAAATCGAGGATCGCCCGGCGCAGGGCGCCGACGGAGGACGTGAGGTGTGCGCTGGCGCTGTTACGACCAGACATCGGCTCCGTAGGGCCGCAGACGTGGCGGGAGGGCGTCACGCTTCCACACCATCACCTTGCGCCGGAAGGAGCAGACCTCCTCGCCCCGCTGGTTGAAGCCCTTGGTCTCGACCGTGACGATGCCCCGGTCGGGCTTCGAGGTGGACTCGACCTTGTCCACGACCCGGGTCTCGGCGTAGATGGTGTCGCCGTGGAACGTGGGAGCGCGGTGGACCAGCGATTCGACCTCGAGGTTGGCGATGGCCGAGCCGCTCACGTCGGGCACGCTCATGCCCAGGACCAGCGAGTACACGAGGTTGCCCACGACCACATTCTTCCCGTGCACGGTCTCGTGGGCGGCGAACCACTCGTTGGTGTGCAACGGGTGGTGGTTCATGGTGATCATGCAGAAGAGGTGGTCGTCGGCCTCGGTGATGGTCTTGCCTGGCCAGTGCCGGTAGACGTCGCCCACTTCGAAGTCCTCGAAGGCGCGGCCGAATGGTCGCTCGTAGGTGGTCATGGCTGCGGGTGTAGTACGGACCGCGCGCGCTCGTCCAGCCCGCTGGCGGACGGCGAGGCCAGCGGCATCGCCCCCGGCCTCCTTGGGACCGTACCGGAGCACGCAGCCCCAGGGCACCCGGTGGTCGGCCGGTCCCCGGCCGGGCCGACCCCCACGGACGGTGCCCCGCCCCGTGCCGGTGGTTCCAGCACCGCCGCCACTCCCACCAACCCCCACCAGGCCACGGCAGCCAGCCCGAGGATCTGCGGGAAGATGGTCGTGCGGTCCACCGACGTACCCAGCCAGAACTCGATCACGATCGTGCCGGTCACGTAGAAACCGCCCACCGCCACGACCTCGACGGCGCCGAGCACCCACAGCCAGGCGTCGGCCCCGAGCCCGGTACGCCGGCGGAAGCGGCCGAGGACCACCGTCGCAGCCACGCCGACCGCCAGGGCCAGGCCGGCAAGGTGCAGGTGGGCCGCCATGGCATGCCAGGTGGCATCGGCTCGTGACCCCAGGGTGCCATGTCGCGGCCCCGAGCGATCGGGGTCGGGCAGCGCGCCCAGGATGCGGACGGCCACGGGCCACACGACCAGCGCCGCAATTCCGGCCATGCCCCACCACGCCCCCGCCGGGCGCACGCCGGCCACCGCAGGGCCCGCCCTCTCCCCGCCCCGGTGGGCACCGGACCCGCTGCGCTGTGCATCGGGCTGGGCGTGGCCTGCACCGCTCCTGGCGCGCCGTGCATGGCGCCACCACCGGGCGGTCATGAGCGCTGCCAGGACGACGGCGGCCACGGTGCCTTCGTCCTTGGTGAGCCCAGCCACCGCCACCAGCACGGCGGCAGCCCGCATGCGCGCGGCGCTGACGGGCAGCACGAGACCGTACCCGGCGCCGGCCACGGCCGCAGCCGACCACAGCAGGTCGACGTACCCATTGGTGGCGCCCGCACCGGCCACGCCAAAGGCACCCAGGCACCAGGCTGCGGCTGCGGCGATCGCCAGCACGGACGGGACCACGCTGCGGGCCACGCCCCGGCCCCTCGCCCGGAGCCGGACCCCGAGCACGACACCGGATTCGACGACCGCGGCAGCGGCGGCAGCCACCGTGCACCCCGTGGCGATCCCGAGCACGACCTGCCCGATGCGGTCGCTTGCGGTCCCGGTCATGATCCATCCCACTGCCACCACCGCGGGCGCCAGCGGCGGGTAGCTCGAATGGGCGAAGGGCAGGGCGGGATCGCCCAATGCATGGCGCGCCGCGGCATGCCCGTCGGCGAGCCATGTGGCGTGCAGCAGCCAGATCGTCCGGGCGTCGAACCCGATCTCGGGCCGGATGAGCGCCCGCAGGCACCACCCCACGGCGCCGGCCACGGCGGCGACACCGAGTGCCCCTGCCACGACCGTCGCCCGACCTCCCTGCGGACGGCCCGAGGCGGACCCGTGCTGCCAGCGCTGCTCTCGGTGCGCCACCAACGAACCCAGCGCCGCGGCGTTGGCGGCGATGGCCAACGGCACGAACCATCGCAGTGGCTCCGCCGCGACCAGGACGGTCGCCATACCGGCGAGCCCGGCAAGGACCATGCCCGTGCACGGGGCGAGGAAGATCGTGACAGGGCGCCACCCCGCCATGCGCCAGGCGGGCAGCGCACCGGCGACGGTCAGCGCGGCGACGTCGGCGGCGACCGCCAACGGCGTGCTCACGGCGGCGAGGCGCTGCGCACGGGGACGGCGTGGGGGGAGGAGCTGGGGAGTTGTCCAGTCCGACCCGGACGCCCGGTTCCCGCCAGCCCGCCCGGCGCGCCGACCACGACCCGTCCGGCGCACGCCACCGGGCCGGGGCCGTCGCGCAGGCTCAGCACCACCTCGGCCTGCGCCGGGTCTCTCACCAGGTTGGCCCACCGGTCGATGGCCTTGGCCAGCGTGATCCACGCCCCAGGGTCGTCGTTGTAGGCGATCTCGACCGGCGTGGACGGGTCGGGCACCAACTGGTGCGCCTCGTCGCTCAGGCACTGGTAGAAGGCGTCGTCCAACTCCGCCAGGGCCACCGCCTTTGGGGAGCTCAACTGGCGGGTGGATCGGATGCCGTTGTCGGCGCGCACGGCAAGCACGACCCCCGCACCCACCGCCAGTGCGGCACCCACCAGCCGAAGGGCCGCTCCCTGCCACCAGCCGGGCAGCGAGGACAGGGATCGGTGCCCTGGTACGGCTGCCGGCGCCGCCAACTCAGGCGCCCACCCGAGGGCGGGTCGTAAAGCCCAGCATCCAGTCCTCACGGGAGTTGCCGTCGATGGTCAGCCGCCACGTGAACCGGCTGCCCGGCGCCAGGGGTAGTGGTGGGATGTTGATGGCGATGGCGATGTCGATCGGGGTCCCTTCGAGCACCGTGGTCGGGCGCGTCACGGTGAACTCACCTCTCACCTCGACCGGATGGGCACCCTCCGGCGTGTCCACCATGACCGGAGCACCGTCGGCATCCTCGAGGTGCAACACCCAGAAGTGTGCGACGTCGGCCTCGTGCCATCCGACGTCGACCTTGAGCGCGATCGACGACGGCACGGGGTCGGGTCCGGTCAGCGACCACCCTCCCCCCAAGATGTACAGCTTGCCGTCGGCGACCTGGGCGGCGTCGCACAGCAGCATGGTGACCTTCATCGGCGCCGAGGCTACCTGGCACCCGCCTCCGGTTCGGGCACACTCCGGCAGGTGGGGCATGCTCGGGCAGTTCGGGCATGCTCCGGCAGTTCGGGCACGCTCCGGGCGTCGTACGCAACCTGCCACGGTCCGCGTGCAGCAGGCTGCCCAGGCCAGCTGTGACAAAGCTCGTGCCGGCATGCCGGTAGCGTGGCGGGGCGTGCCCGACGCCCGACGCGACGACGTCTACCGCCGACCACTGGCGACCGCCCTCGAACGCCTTGGGATCGGACCCGGGTGGCGCTGCGCCGACGTGGGCGCCGGTGGCGGCGACGTGTCGGTCGCCCTGGCGGAGATCGTGGGCCGCGACGGGCGGGTGTACGCCGTCGACAGCGATCCCCGCGCCCGTGACGAGGTGGCAGCGGCAGCGGCGGCGTTCAGCCAGGTCCTCGCCATCACCCAGGCGGGCGAGGACTTGCTGCTGCCCGAGCCGGTCGACCTGGCGTTCTGCCGCTTCCTTCTCATGCACGTGGCCGAACCGGTGGTCGTCCTCGACCGCATGCGGCTGGCCGTCCGGCCCGGGGGCTGGGTGGTCGCCCAGGAGCCGGTCACGACGGCCGGGCGTGTGGACGGTCGCCCCCTGTCGATGCCCGACGCTCGCCATCCCGATGTGGGTGCTGTGCTCCCTGCACTGTTCCGCCGGGTCGGCATGGAGCTCGTCGACGCGTGGGCGGAGGCACCGGCCGGCGCCGGGCCGGGGCCCGTCGCCGAGTACCTGGCGTCGCTCACCGGCGTCGATCCGGGCGACGACCCGGTCGTGCTCCCGCCGCTGGTCACCGTCATCGGCCGCGTCCGCAGCGATACCGCTCGCGGCGCCCTCTAACCTCTGGCCGTGACCGATCCGACGACTGACTCGCCCCTCGCTGCCCCCGACCTGCAGGCGGCGGCAGCAGCCACGTCGCTCGCCGCCCGCGTGGTGGCCGGCGCCGCCGCCGCCCTGGCGGCCGGCGGTGACCTCGACGACCACCAGGTCGTCGCCTACGACCTCGCCCACACGGCGGCCGCGGTGCGCACCGCCCAAGCCGTCCTCGACTACGGCGAACGGGGCGAGGAGGAGGCCCGGATCGCGTGCGCGTTCGTGGCCGACGCCCTGGCCGAGATGGCAGCACGCGTCACCGGACGCGAGACCGCGTGGGGCACCGCAGCGGACTGGATGGCGCCCGCCGCCGCCTTTGTGGCCGCCTATCGCGACCCCGCCTACCTCGCCGCGTTGGCCGGCATCCAGGGCCCGCGCCACCTCGATCCCGATTTCGAACTCGTGCGTGAGACCTTCCACCGCTTCGCCGAGGAGCAGCTCCGGCCGCGGGCCGAGCACATCCACCGGACCAACGCGGACATCCCCGAGGAGATCATCTCCGGGCTGGCGGAGATGGGTGCGCTGGGCCTGTCGATCCCCGAGGAGTACGGGGGGTTTGCCACCGGTGGCGACAGCGACTACCTCGGCATGGTGGTCGCCACCGAGGAGCTCTCGTGGGGATCGTTGGGTGCAGGAGGATCGCTCATCACGCGACCGGAGATCCTCAGCCGGGCGCTGTTGGCCGGGGGGACGGAGGAGCAGAAGCGCCGCTGGTTGCCACGGCTCGCCTCGGGCGAGGTCATGAACGCGGTCGCGGTGACCGAACCGGACTACGGATCCGACGTCGCCAACATCACGACCAGTGCCACCCCGGTCGATGGCGGCTGGCTCGTCAACGGCGTCAAGACGTGGTGCACGTTCGCCGCACGTGCCGAGGTGCTCATGCTGCTCGCTCGGACCGACCCCGACCGCACCAAGGCCCACCGGGGGCTGTCGCTGTTCATCGTGGAGAAGCCGCGCGGGGATGGCCACGGCTTCCTCTTCACCCAGGATCCCCGGACCGAGGGCCGCGCCGGTCCCCCCGGTCGCATGGAGGGCAGGCCGATCGACACCCTCGGGTACCGCGGCATGCACTCCTATGAGATCGCGTTCGAGAACTGGTTCGTGCCCGCCACCAACCTGGTGGGCGGCGAGGCCGGCATCGGGCGGGGCTTCTACCTGCAGATGGCAGGCTTCGAGAACGGCCGGCTGCAGACGGCGGCTCGTGCCCTGGGCGTGATGCAAGCCGCCTACGAGGCCGCCGCCGACTACGCCGCCCACCGTGTGGTGTTCGGCCGGCCCATCGCCCACTACCAGCTCACCAGGGCCAAGCTCGCCCGCATGGCCGTGCTCGTGCAGGCTGCCCGTCAGTTCTCGTACCAGGTGGCCCGCCTCATGGCCAAGGGCGAGGGCACCCTCGAGGCCTCGATGCTCAAGGCCTACGTGTGCAGGGCAGCAGAATGGGTGACCCGCGAGGCGATGCAGATCCACGGCGGCATGGGGTACGCCGAGGAGTTCCCCGTCAGCCGCTACTTCGTGGACGCCCGGGTGCTGTCGATCTTCGAGGGCGCGGACGAGACCCTGGCGCTCAAGGTCGTGGCCCGGCGCTTGGTGGAACAGGCGTCGGGATGACCCAGCTCGCATCGAGCTGCCGCACGTCCGGGCACCCGAGCAGTGCCAGCGTGCGGGCCAGCTCGCCACGGAGGATCTCGAGGACCCGGGCCACCCCGGGCTCGCCGCCGACCGCCAGCCCGTACAAGTAGGGCCGGCCCACCAGCACCGCCCGGGCCCCCAGGGCGAGCGCCGTGGCCACGTCCGACCCGCGCCGCACGCCCCCGTCGACCAGCACCTCGAGTCGGTCGCCCACGGCAGCCGCCACCTCCGGCAGCGCCCGCAGTGCGGCCGGGGCACGGTCGAGCTGGCGGCCGCCGTGGTTGGAGACGACCACCCCCTCTGCACCCGCGTCAGCGGCTCGACGGGCGTCGTCCCCGGTGAGCAGGCCCTTCACCACCAGGGGACCCCGCCACACGCTCCGGAGCCACGCGACGTCCTCCCAGGTGAAGGGGGACGCCGCCATGGCGACCGCGCTGGCGGTGGGCGCCGGCGGGGCGCTGGTGCCCTGGTGGCGAGGCTGACGCAGCATCCTGACGCCGGTCCGCGCCAGACGCAGCGACCATCGCGGACGGCGCAGGACCTGGGGCCCCAGGTGCACGGCCGAGCCGACGAGGCGCAACGGCGGGACCACCCGGTTGCGCACGTCGCGCTCGCGGTTGCCCAGGACCGGCGTGTCGAGGGTGACGACGAGCACCGGGCACCCCGCAGCCGCGGCGCGGGCCACCAAGGCCTCGGCTTCGGCCCGCCCCCGGGCGTAGAGCTGGAACCACACCGTGCCACTCGCCGCTGGCGCGACGTCCTCGACAGGCGAGCCGGCAACCGTGGACAGCACCGACACCGTGCCCGCTGCAGCAGCGGCCCGGGCCACGCCCACGGCGCCATCGGGATGCAGGAGCCGGACGAGACCGCACGGGGCCAGGACCACCGGGAGGTCCAGCGTGGTGCCGAGCACCTCGGTCGCCAGCGCCGGGACCTGCACGCCAGTGCCCACGCGCGGCCGAAACGTCACCTCGTGGAAGGCCGACTCGTTGGCGGCCATCGTCCGCTCGTCGTCCGCCGCACCGTCGACGTAGTCGAAGACGACCTTCGGCAGCACCCGGCGGGCCCTGCGGCGCGCCTCGGCGACGCTGGAGAACGTCATCGTCCGAGCCATTGCGCGGCGCCCGGTCCGGAGCCCCGCACCGAGGCCCGCTCAGGCCTTCGAGCGCGTCAAGCCTGCCCGCTCGCCACGCGCCACGAACTTCAGCGCCATCTTGCGGCTGGCCTCGTCGATCATCTCGTCGCCGAACATCACCGCGCCCTTGCGCTCCTCCTCGGTGGCCTTGCGGTAGGCCTCGAGGATGTCCCATGCCCGGTCGAACTGCTCCTGGGTCGGCGAGTACACCTCGTTGAGCACCGTCACCTGGTCAGGGGTGAGCGCCCACTTGCCGTCATAGCCGAGCACCCGGGTGCGCTGGGCGAAGTCGCGCAGGGCGTCGAGCTCCCGCACCTTCAGGAACGGCCCGTCGATCACCTGGAGGCCGTTGGCCCGCCCGGCCATCAGGATCTTGGAGAACACGTAGTGGAAGTGGTCACCGGGGTACTCGGGGATCTGGACACCCCCGGTGAGCACCGGCATCTCCATGGAGGCGGCGAAATCCGCGGGACCGAAGATGATGGCCTCCAGCCGCTCGGACGCGGCGCAGATCTCCTCCACGTTGATCAGACCGCGCGTCGTCTCGATCTGCGCCTCGATCCCGACGTGACCCACCGGCAGGCCTGCCCGCTTCTCCACCTGGGTGAGCAGGAGGTCGAGCGCGACCACCTCCGCTGCAGACTGCACCTTCGGCAGCATGACCTCGTCGAGCCGCTCGCCCGCGTTGCCCACGACCTCGATGACGTCCCCATAGGTCCACTCGGTGTCCCAGGCGTTGACGCGGACGCACAGCACGCGGTCGTCCCACGGCTGCTTCCGGATGGCCTCCACCACCTTGGCCCGCGCCGCCTCCTTCTCGAGGGGGGCGACCGAGTCCTCGAGGTCGAGGAAGGACATGTCCGCCGGCACGCTGGGGGCCTTCTCGAGGAAGCGCTCGTTGGAGCCGGGCGTGGAGAAGCAGGACCGTCGTGGCATGTTCCTGGTGCGTGCGGACATGGCGGTGATGCTACCGGTCGACCCGCGCCGGTCTCCACGTGGCCGCGCCCGCCATGACCGGCGGTGGGTCAGCCACGAACCGACCAGGCACCGCTGGGACCGGTGCGCCCGGTGACATCGACGGGCAGCGGGTCTGCGGCCGCCACCGTGGCCAGCTCCGACGGGGTGAGCTGCTCGGACAGCAGTCGGGCGAAGCGCCCCGGGTCGCCGCCCACGAACCGCCGGCACAGCGGCAGGCCTTCGACGTAGCAGCTGACGTAGGTGCGCCAGGTGGGATGGCGCAGGAACTCGACTGCCTTCGCCGCCCTGGCCCGCGGCAGCAGAGCCCAGCGAGCCAGTTCGTCGACGACCACGTCGGGATCCGCTCCTTCGGCATGCAGGCGCCAGGCGGCATTGCCCCGAGCCGCCGCCAGCGTCTCGCTGGCATCTGCCACGGCAGCGATCGCCGCCGCGTCGTAGCGGATGCCCAGCGGCCGCAGGTGGTCGGCCACCATCGCCTCGGGACGTGGGCCGGCCACGATCTCGAGCCCGAGGTCCGCCAACCCCTCGGCCAGCAGGCACTGCGGGGTGCCGACGAGGAAGATCGTCTCCTCCAGGAAGCCCTGCCGCCGGACCAGGCCCACCTCCTTCCGGCAGTGCTCGGTATGGTGACCGGGGTAGGCCTCGTGGGCGACCAGGTGGGCAAGCGAGATCGACAGCACGGGAAGATCCGTGTTCAGCGCGACGTGCGAGCGCATGCCGCCCAGGTAGGTGTTGAACCCCGACCACGGCTTGCCCGTCACGAGCTCGAACTCGACTCGCTCGGCTTCGGGGAGGCCGAAGAGCACGTCGGTGCGTTCCCGCAGCTCCTGGGCGAGTGACGTGACCGCGTCGAGGAGCACGTCCGGGGCCACGGCGTGGGCTTCACGCCAGGCGATCAGGCGATCCGCCAGCCGGCCGCGCCCTGGCAGCACGTCGTCGAGGCGACGGTGGGCGGCAGCGAGGTCGTCCTCGGGCACCGGTCGGGGACGCACGCCGTAGCACGCTTCGACCTCATCGGCATAGGGAAGCACCTCCCCCGCCAGCCGTCGTGCCGTCGTCAGCAGACCTACGACCTGGGCACGCAGCCAGGCCCGTCGACGACCGTCGGCAGCCAGGTTCCCGTTCGCCGCCTGCCGACCGTCGCCGGCGCCGTCGAGCGGCACGCCGGCATCGAGGTCGGCCAGCAACGCCCGCGCCTCGCGCCAGAGCTGGCGCGGCGGCTGGAGCGGCTCGGCTGCCACCCGGCGGGCCAGCTCCGGCGGCCCGTAGTAGGCGTCGACCAGCCCTTCGACATGTCGGCCGAGCGCCAGGCCGAGCGCCAGGTACCGCTCGACCACGCCCGGGTGTGCCCCGCCCCGGCTGGCGGGCGTCACCGCAGCACGTCGTGGAGGAACGCCACCGTGCGCTGCCACGCCAGGGCGGCGGCAGAGGCGTCGTAGACCTCAGGACGCGTGTCGTTGAAGAACGCGTGGTCGGCGCCGGGATAGATGTGGAACGCCACGTCCTTGCCCAGGTCCCGGAGCGTCCGCTCGAGCTGGCGCGCCGCCTCGGGGCCGAAGAACCCGTCACGCTCGGCGAAATGACCCAGCACCCGGGCCCGCATGGCCGAGTAGTCGGGTGCCACGCCCGGCCACGGGATCACCCCGTAGAACGGCACGCACGCCGCCACCGCGTCCGGCCGCTGGCAGGCGAGCACGAGCGCCAGGCCGCCGCCCATGCAAAAGCCCACCACGCCCACCTCCGAGCGCGCCGTGCGGCGCAGCAGCTCGTCGACCGCACCCGACAGGTCCCGGCCCGCCTGGTCGAGCTTCATGGCCATCATCTGCTTGCCCGCTTCGTCCGGTTCGGTGACCGGCACCGTGGTGCCGTGGTAGAGGTCCGGGGCCAACGCCACGAAGCCCTCGGCGGCGAAGCGGTCGCACACGTCCTCGATGTGGGGCACGAGCCCCCACCACTCCTGGATCACCACGACGCCGGGGCCCGATCCGGAGGCGGGAGTCGCGAGGTACCCGCCGCCGGTGGTGCCGTTGCTCGGGAATTCGATGTGCTCACCCATGTCCGCCGACGCTACCGTGCGCCAGGCGCCGGGCGCTGGCCCTGCCCGGGTGCCGGCGCTGCCCAGGTGCCGGCGCTCACCAGGTGCCGGTGAGGGTGGCTGGCTCCGGGCACGCGACCCGAGCCACCGCCGCCGCCGGTGCCACCGGCCCACCGGGACCGACCACGAAGCAGACGCCGTCGAAGGGCTCCGGATCGCATGGGACACCGTGGCGCTCCGACAGGCGGAGGAGCCCCTCCCACAGTCGCACGGGCAGGACCGTGCCCACGCCGGCACGCACCCACACCGGTACCCCGGCAGCGCGTGCCGCCCGCAGCAAACCCCGGTCGTCGCCAGCCGCCAGCCCGTCGGGACCCATGGCCCTCGCCTCGATGACGACCAGCTCGGCCCGGGCCACCTCCGCCACACCTCCGCGGCGCACCACCCGCTGGCCCTGCGGCAGCGACGCCTCCAGCACGCCCTCGGTGGGGTCGTCGACCAGCTGCTCGGCGCAGCGAGCCGCTTCGGCCACTGGATCAGGGGAGCCCAGCACGCAGGCAGCCGTCCACCACAGCGGTCCGCAGTCAGGCTGGTGTTCGAGCAGGCGCCGACACGCGGCCACCAGCGCGGCCGGCTCCGTCGCCGCCAGATCGGCCAAGGCCCAGGCCGCCTCGGCTGCCACCAACTCCGCGTCCGCCCCCCGCGAGCGGGCCACGAAGCGGAGCCGTTCGATGGGGTGCACCGCCCCTGACGCTACCGGCGCCGCTCCCCGGCGGGGTCGGCCAGCCATCCCGGAGGGAGCCTGCCCTCGGCCCCGGGCTGGCGCGGGCCTGGGGCCCGGCCGAAGCGGTAGGCGACCGGCTCGCGCCCGGGCTGGACCACCACCGCAGCACCGGTGCCCTCACTCGTGACGCAGCCGAGCACGGCGTCGGCCACCGCGCCGGGGTCGACCAGGGGGAAGCCCGATGCCACCAGCGCGTCGCGGACCTCGCCGTCGATGAGCGGGGTGTCGACCAGGCCCGGGCACACAGCATCGATGGTGACGTGAAGCTCCTCCAGGCGGGGCGCCAGTGCCCGGACGAACCCCACGACGGCGTGCTTGGTCAGCGTGTAGACGGGATCGCCGGGGAAGGCCACGATCCCCGCGAGCGAGGCGGTCACCACGATGGCCCCGCCACCTCGTTGGGCCAGCTCCGGGACCATGGCGCGGGTCCCGAACACGACGCCGTCGACGTTGACGCCCATGATGCGCCGGTACTGCTCGATCGTCAGTTGGGTGATGTCCGGCTGACCGGTCGTCGTACCTGCGTTCAGATGCACGACGTCGGCACCGCCGAGCGCCCGGCAGGCATCGACGATGGCCCCCCACGACACGGGGTCACCCACGTCGGCCTGCACGGCCGTGGCACCGAACGGCGCCACGGCGTCGGCCGCCTTGGCGCCATCGAGGTCGACGGCGACCACCGAGGCACCCTCCTCGGCAAAGCGCCGAGCCGTGGCCAGACCGATACCGGACGCGGCGCCGGTGACCACTGCCACCTTGCCGTCGAGCACGCCCACCGAGGACCTCCTGGGTTCGAGGCGGGCCGAGCCACCCGCCGCCGGTACCGGGGAGGCTACGTCCCCGGCCAGGCGCCAGCCATCGCGGCATCGCACCCAGGTAGGCTCGGGGTGGTCGGGCACGGCAGCGGCCGCAGGGGTCGCAGCGACCAGCCCGCGCCCACCACGCCCGTGAAGCCGATCCCCGTCGAATTCCACGTTCCGCTGGGCTTCGCCCACCTGACGGTGCACACCTACGGGATCGGCCTGGCGATCACGTTCTGGTTCGCGTTCCGCTACTTCGAGCGCAGGCTCCGCCGCAACGGCTACCCCTGGCAATGGCTCACCGGGGTGTTCCTGTGGGTGGTGGTGGCCGCCATCGTGGGCGCTCGCGTCGTCCACGTGGTCGCCAACTTCAGCCAGTACTGGGCGGATCCGATCCAGGTGTTCGCCATCTGGAACGGCGGGCTGTCCTCCTTCGGTGGCCTGCTCTTCGGCGTGCCCACCGGCGTGGTGCTGGCACGCCGCCGCTGCCCGCAGTTGCCCACCGTGCGGGCGCTCGACCTGGTGTCGCCGGTGCTGATGGCAGCCTGGGGCGTCGGTCGCCTGCTCGGCCCCCAGCTCATGGTGAACGGCGGCGGGCACCCCACCACCCAGTGGTTCGGCATGCGCTACGCCTGCACCGGGCTCCCGCCGTACTGCGTCAACGGCACCACGCCCAGGGAGTTGCCGGTCCCGATCTTCCAGTCCATCGAGTCCTTCGTGATCTTCGGCATCCTGCTGCTGATCGAGCGGCGATTCGCCAGGCGTCCGCAGGGATTCGTGCTGGCAGCCGCCATGGCGCTGTGGGGGCTGGAACGCTTCGTGGAGCAGCACCTGTGGCTCAGCGACCGGGCCAGCACGGCCGGCGGCATCGCGGTGCAGGTCGCCGGACTGGCTCTGTTCGCCGCGGGCACGGCTGCCATGGCAGTCCTCTGGCGGCACCGGTCGTCAGCAACGGAGCGGACCGGTCCCGAACCGGACACCGCCACCGCTGACGGCCCCCCACGCCCGACCAGTGCCCCACGCCCCGACGGGGCGGCGGCCACCACCGAGCCCTCGGACGCTGGGAGCCCCGGCGGAACCGGCCCGCAGCCGGCGGGGATCGAGCCCCCGGGGACCGGTCCTCGGCTCAGTCCCCGCGTCTGAGACGAGGCGGGGAGCTGGTGCCAGACGGTGGGCGACCCGGCCCGGGTGGTCCGGCGTAGGCCTGGGCGATCGTCATCCATTGGCGCGCCAGCGGTCCGCGGACCTCGAGCGCAGTGTCGGCGATGTTGCGACGCTGGGTCACCACCAGGCAGAACTCGAGCGCCGACCCCTGGACACGGTCGGCTGCATCCTCCGGACCCCACGACCAACGCTCCCCAGCCGGCCCCTCGAGCTCGACGCGGACCTCCTCGTCGGGTACCGGCATGCCACGTACCGCGAACGAGAAGGAGCGCGTGGCGTTGCCCAGGTGGGCGACGTGACGGAGCCGGGCCGTGGGCGCCCGGAGGACCCCGAGAGCGTCGGCCACGTCCTGACCGTGGGCCCAGGTCTCCATGAGCCTGGCCGTCACGAGCGTACGGACCGACATCGACGGCCCGTACCACGGCACCCGGTGGCGGGGGTCGAGAGTCGCGACCGCGTCGGCCAGGGCCGACCGGGCCCCTCGCCACCACGCCAGGACACCATGGCCAGCGAGCTGCCTGGCACGGCGGAGGTGCTCCGACAGCGGATCGCTCTCCCCGCGCAGCGCTGCGTCGGCTGCAACCTGGAAGGCCGCCGGGTCGCGCACCGCCTGGAGTGCGGCGTCGTCGAAGAACGCCAGATGGCCGATCTGGTCGCGCACGCTCCAGCCCTCGGCAGGCGTCGGCGTGTCCCAGCCCCCGTCGTCCAATCCCTCGACGAGCTCGACGAGCGCGGCGGTCTCCGCCGCCAGGTCATCGAGCAACGCCGCCATCGGCGCTCGGGGGGACTCTGCCACCGCGCTGCACGCTACTACGGTGGGGCTTCGATACCCTGATGAACGTGGCGACCACCGCCGGGGCGACCGGCGTGCCGTGGCTCGACGACCTCGAGATGCGGGCCTGGCGCAGCCTGCTGTGCGCACACGCGAAGCTCCTCGCCCGCCTGGATGCCGAGCTGCAGGCGACCCAGCGGATGTCGGTGGCCGATTACGGCGTCCTGGTGGCGCTGTCCGAGGCGCCCGACAACCGGCTGCGGATGAGCGAGCTGGCCGAACAGTTGAACCTCTCGCCCAGCGGGCTCACTCGCCGGCTCGACGGACTGGTCGCTGGCGGCTTGGTGTGCCGGGTCCGCTGCACCAAGGACCGGCGGGGCAGCTACGCGGTCCTGACCGACGACGGGCGAGCTCGGCTGAAAGAGGCCGCCCCCGACCACGTGGCCCAGGTGCGCCGCCACTTCGTCTCCAAGCTCTCCCGCGCCCAACTGGGTGCGCTGGCGCACGCCTTGCAGCTGGTCGCCGGCGAGGACTGCACCCAGCGCTCGTAGGTGCCGGCGCTGCGCTCGGAGGCGCCCGACGGCTGGCTGCTTCCTGACGCGAGTGTCATACTCCTTCGTCGGGCGCTGCGTCCGCACACGGCGGGGGTCCACCGTGCCCGGTCGCCCGCGACGCACGAGCACGTGAGGGGGTCCGATGGACGATGGTCCGGTGAAGTTCCCGTCGGTGGGGTTCGACCGGTCACGGTTTGCAGCCCTGCTCTCCGAGATGGGCGTGGCAGCCGCCCTGGTGAGCTCGCCCGAGGCGGTCCAGTACGTGTCGGGCTACCCCGCCCTGCCGAGCGCCGGCAATCCCATCCTCCACACCCTCCAGAACCAGTTCCCGCCAGCGGTGCTGATCGACGCCAGCGGTTCGGTCACGCTGGCGTGCTGGCTGGTCTCCATGCTCGGCGTCGAGTTCGACGTCGACGAGGTGCGTCCGTACCTCGATCACGCCGGAGCGCTCGAGACGTGGGCCACACTCCTCTCGGGCGTTGCCCGGTCCGGCGGCCGCCTCGGTGTCGAGGCAACGTTCCCTCTGTTCGCGTTGCAGCTGTTCGAACGGGAGGGAGGACGCCCCTCCCAGCTCGTTCCCATCGACGATCAGCTGCTCGCGCTGCGGGTGGTGAAGTCACCCACGGAGATCGATCTCCTGGAGCGCAGCATCGGTATCGTCGAAGCAGCCGTCGCCGAGCTCTACGACCTGCTGGAGCCCGGCATGTCCCGACTCGACCTGATCGCCGAGGCAAAGACGCGGCTGTTCGCGCACGGCGCGACCGGGGTGAGCCATGTCACCATCTCGTTCGGTACGGCCAACCCCGAGCTCGGCATCGGCGAGCGCCTCGAAGCGAACAAGCTCGTCACACTCGACCTCGGTGCCGTCGTGGACGGCTACTGCTCCGACAACCGCCGTTACGCATGGATCGGTGATCCTCCCGAGGCACTGCTCGCCACCCACGCCACGATGGTCGAGGTTGTCGACGCCGTGGGTGCCGCCCTGGTGCCGGGGACGAGTGAGGCGCAGGTGTTCCGGCGCGGCGTGGAGCTGTTCGAGGAGCACGGCTTCGATCCCTACTTCACCCACGTCGGCCACCACATCGGCCTGCAGACCGAGGAGCGATGGCTCACGGCTGACTCCGACGCCGAGGTACAGCCCGGGATGGTGGTCAACATCGAGCTCTACACACCGGTGGAGGGCATCGACTTCGTGGGCGACGAGGAGACCTTCGTCGTGGGCGAGGACGGACCGCGGCGCATCTCCCGGTTGCCTCGGGCCATCAAGGTGATCCGATGACCACAGGTCCGGCCGCCACGGACGGGGTCCGGCGCAACGCGACCGGCACCGGCACGGCGTTGCCCACGCCCATCGGAGTCGGGATCATCGGCCTCGGGACGATCCACGCCCTGCACATGGAGGGCTTCCGCCAGGCACACGACCTGGCGAGAGTGGTGGCGGTGTGCGACGTGGACGGGGAGCGGTCCAGCGCCCACGCAGCTCGGCTCTCGGCCCGCCCCTTCCGCGACTACCAGGATCTCCTGGACGATCCCGAGGTGGACATGGTGGACGTCCTGCTGCCACACAACCTCCATGCGCCCGTGGTGACCGCCGCCTTGCAGGCAGGCAAGCACGTGCTCGTGGAGAAGCCGATGGCACCGAGCGTGGCCGAGTGCGAGGAGCTCGTGCGCCTGGCCCACTCCCGGAACCTCACCTTCACCGTGGCCGAGAACACGCGCTTTGTGGCGGCATATCGGGAAGTCGAGCGCCTCCTGCACGAGGGCGCCATCGGCACCATCCGCTCCGTGCGGACGTTCATCTACGGCAGCGAGGTGGATCGCCTGCGCGACCCGACACTGTGGAAGGGCAGGCGTGACGGCACGGTGGGCGGCGCCGTGATGGATGCGGGCGCGCACACCTTCTACCTGCTCGGCTGGCTGTTCGGCGGCGTCACCGAGGTGCGTGCCCTGGGTTCGAGGCTCGTCGAGCAGAGCGAGGTCGAGGACAACGCCATCGTCACCGGACGGCTCGGTGAGGGGGGGATCTTCTCGGCCGAGTTCAGCTTCACTGCCGAGATCCCCTGGGGGGAGCGGCTCGAGGTCTACGGATCGGAGGGCTCGATCGTGGTCGACCAGCTGGCCAACCCGCCGGTGGTGCACTACGCCGGCAAGTACGACTTCGACGGGACGGCGATCACCTCGGTCGCACGCGATGCGCTGTGGTGGAAGGGTGGGTCCATCGCCGCAGGCGTGGTGGACTTCGTCGAGGCACTCGCCGCGGGCCGCCGGCCCCAGGTCGACCCCGCCGACGGCGTCAGGGCCATGCGCGTGGTGGAGGCCGCCTACCGCTCCATGGATGTCGGCGGGGCCCCCGTCGAAGTGGCGTGAGGGGGAATCGCCGATGCCAGAGATGCAACCACTCGTGGTGACCGCCACGGCGAACGTCAGCTGGCTCCACCCGGAGATCGAGTACCCGAGGGACCCGGCAGCCCGTGGGAGAGCGGCGGCCGCCTGCGCTGCGGCGGGAGCCGCCGTGTACCACATGCACGCGGAGGACTCGTGGCGGGCATCGATCGAGGCGGTGCGCGATTCGTGCGACGTCATCGTCCAGTGCGGCATGTCGAGCCTCCCGATCCCCGATCGGATGGAGGTCTACGACAGCCGGGCGGACATGATCTCGGTCATCGCCAGCCACCACGACGAGGCGTTCGCCCAGGTCGAGACGAACGTCTTGCACGGCCGCGACGAACTGGCCCGCTACGGCGCGCTGTGCCGGGAGTACGGCGTGAAGCCCGAGCTCGAGATCTGGCATTCGGGATCGATCTGGAATCTTTGCTACCTCATCGAGCGCGGACTGCTCGATCCGCCCTACGTCACCACCCTCTTCTTCGGCTGGCCGGGCGGCACCTGGTCACCTCCCACCATCGAGGAGTACCTCTACCGCCGCCGCCAGCTCCCCGACGGCTGCGTCGTCACCGTCAGCGTCATGGGCGAGGGTCAACTCCCCCTGCTGGCGGCGGCCATCGGGCAGGGCGACCACGTGCGAGTCGGCACGGAGGACAACCCCTTCGGGCGCGACGGATCGCCCGCATCCACGGAGCGACTGGTTGCGGAGGTGGTGGAGCTGGCACGGGCCATGGGACGCCCGGTCGCCTCCCCCGACCAGGCACGATCGCTCCTGGGCATCGAGGGATCCAGGGCGGGAGGCAGAAGGTGAGCGCATCGAGCGGATCGGGTGCACCTCGTGCGACCTCCGATCCCGAACGCGGTGCTCCCGGCATCGCTGACACGGAGGCCCGCGACAGGGGGATCGGCGGGGCGGGGACCATCGGTACGGAGACCGGGCGGCGGGTCGCGCTCGTCACCGGTGCCGCCCGAGGCATCGGGCACGCCACCGCCCGGCGCTTCGCTGCCGCGGGCTACGACGTCGCCGCCCTCGACGTCGCCGGTGCGCCGGAGCCCGGGTTGCTCGACCCGCCTGTGGAGCCGGGCCGGGGCGAGGTGCTGTGGTCCCCGTGCGACGTCGCGGACGAGGGTTCGGTCAGCCGCGTCGCCGCTGCCGTGGTCGAGCACTTCGGCCGGGTGGACGTGCTCGTGAACGTCGCCGGCGTCATCGTCGTCAAGCCCCTCGAGGAGACCTCCTGGGAGGACTTCCGCACGATGGTCGACGTCAACCTCGGTGGGACGTTCCTGCTCTGCAAGCACCTGATCCCGGTGATGAAGCGCCAGCGACGCGGGGTGATCGTGAACATCGCCTCGGTCTCGGGTCACGTCGGACAGACCGACCACGTCATCTACGGCGCCACCAAAGGGGCCGTCCTGTCGATGGTGCGGGCCCTGGCATGGGAGCTCGCGCCATTCGGCATCCGGGTCGTGTCGGTGAGCCCGGGTTCGGTGGACACGGCAATGCTGCGCGGCGACGTGGCAGCCGAGGCCACGCGCCTTGGACGCAGCTTCGAATCGGTCAAGGCCGAGCGCGAAGCCGAGCAGGCCCTCGGACGTTGGGCCTCGCCGGAGGAGATCGCGGAGACCGTGTACTTCCTGGCGAGCGACGGCGCATCGTTCGTGACCGGTGCCGACCTCCTCGTCGACGGCGGCTGGGTGGCACGCTGAGACTGGCGGTGGGGGCGGAGGGATTCGAACCCTCACTGCAGGCGGTTTAAGCGCCCTGCCTCTGCCGGTTGGGCTACGCCCCCGCTGGATCGAGCGAGCCTCGGTCAGCCACGGCTGTGATCGCGGTGCGGGCTCACCCCCGCAGCTTCCCACGCCACTCGCTCGGCACGCCGCGGATCATCGGACACCCCACGGCGTGGGCCGAGCACCATGGTGGGGCGGCGGACCGGATCGTACGCGGGCCACGCACCCAGTTCCTCGGTCGAGGGGTCGCCGGTGCGGGCAAAGGACAGCCATGCCTGCTGGACCGCACGCGAGAGCGCCAGTGCCGCTGCACCCGTACCGGCGAAGGGCGCGACCGGCCGTTCCTCGACCGTGCCGAACACGAAAGGGATCTCCAGGGCGTGACACGCACCCAGCACGCCCCCGAGGAACGGAGACTCCCAGTCGAAGAGGTAGACGTAGGTGGCCGGTTGGCGCCGACCGTGCGCCTCGGCGAGGGCCAACGTCGGCAGACGGAACACGAGGTCGGTGGTGATCGCCGTCCACAGGTCGCGGCCGGTGGTCGGCTCGCCGCGCTCGTGCCGAGCGTCGCGGTAGGCCTCGATCACTTTCGGCGCGGCCTGTTCGCCCACCACCCGAGCCAGCCGCCGGAGGATGCCCGCATCGTCCAGCGCGGCCGCCTCGCGGTCGGCCAGCGAGAAGAACGCCGTCTCGTCGCGGTTGGTGCCGAGGAGCAGTGGCACCGGCGCGGCGGCACCCCTGGCCACGGCCTCCTCCGGCGGGCGGTCGAGCAGCTGGCCGTCGACGACCGGCAGGAAGGGGAGGGGAAGGCCGCCATGGCGCGCCGCCTCCCGAGCGGCCTCGTCCCCCAGCACGGCAGTGGCCTCGACGAGGGCGGGCGCGGGCACCTGCGCCAGCTGGTGCCGGTTGAGCCCAGCCCCGACCAGCTCCGCCAGGCGCTCCGCCCGCCGCGCGCCGACACGCGCGGAGTACGAGGCGGGCGGTCCGCTCTGGAGGACGGCCCGGTGGAACAGCCCGGCAGCCGATGGTGCGGCGAGGAGGGCCGCGATGCTCATGGCGCCGGCGGACTCCCCGAACACCGTCACGTTGCCCGGGTCACCCCCGAACTCGCCGATGGTGTCGGCCACCCACCGCAGCGCCGCCAGCTGGTCCAGCAGGCCCCAGTTGGCCGCCGGTGCGCCGTCGCCGTCGGCCAGCGCCGGATGTGCGAGGAACCCAAGCGCTCCGAGCCGGTAGTTGAGCGTGACCACCACGACGTCGCCGGTGGCGGCCAGGCGCGATCCGTCGTAGAGGAGGCTGGCCCCGGTCCCCCCCGTGAACCCCCCGCCGTGCACCCACACCAGCACCGGTCGCCTGGCGTCGTCGATGCCCGGCGTCCACACGTTGAGCGACAGGCAGTCCTCGGACCACTCCGTGGGGTCCCCGGGGAAGGCGGTGCCGGGCACCGGTGGGCGCTGGGGGGCGATCGGTCCCCACGTCACCGCCTCGCGTACCGCCACCCATCGGCGGGGGGGCACAGGGAGGCGCCACCGGTCGGGTCCCGCCAGCGCCCGCGCATAGGGGATCCCGCGAAAGACCCACACCCGACCCTGTTCCTCGCCCCGGACCGGGCCCGATGGTGTCCGCGCCACTCCTTCGCGCACGACGCGCTCCTCCTCACAGACGCCGCTTGCGGCCCGGGACCGACGCGCACCGTAGGGCGGTGCGCGCAAGCGGTCAAGGTGTGCCGCCCGGCTGCCGACCGTTTCCCCTGGGCCGAAAGGAAACTACTGTGGCGAAAGTGGTGGAAGTGGCCATTGGGGATCGAACCGATCGCTCCCGCGCTGCCCGCCGGTTCCTCGCCACTGGCGCCGCCGTGGCGGCCATCGCCGCCGCCATCGCCAGCGCACCGCCCCCCGGCACGGCGATGCCGATCGCCTGGGCGTCGCCGGCCGCGAGCCTGCCGCCGGCACCCCAGCCAGGCGGTGGCGCGCCCCCGGACGGCACCGGGGCTGCCATCGCCGAGGCGCAGCAGGAGGCGGCCCGGCTCGAGCAGACCATCGCCGCCCAGCAGCAGGCCGTGGCCTCCCTGTCGGAGCGCTACGACCAGGCCACCGTGACCCTGGAGCGGATCGACGAACAGCTGGCGCAGACAGGCGCCGCCTTGGACCAGGCGCGCGCCCGCGAGGCGGACGCCCGGCACCAGCTGCAGGTGGCCGCCGTGCACGCCTACATGTACGACCTGCCCGCCGCGCGCTTGGCGGGCCTGCTCGGCGCGTCCGACCGCACGACCCTGCGCGAGGCCTACCAGACCACCGCGGTGGGCGACGTCGATGCTGCCATCGCCCAGCTCCGTGCCAGCCAGCAGGCCCTCGAGGCCAGCCAGCAACGCTTGCACCAGCAGCGGGAAGCGGCGGCGGCACAGGCGCGCGCCGTGGCGCAGGCTCAGGATGCCGCCCGATCGGCCGCCGACGCCGCGCAGGCCACCTTGTCGACGGTGAGAGGACAGCTGGCCCAGCTCGTCGCGCAACAGGCGGCCGAACAGGCGGCCCGACAAGCAGCGGCGGCACAGGCTGCCGCCGACGCCGCCGCCCGCCAGCAGGCAGCCGGTGCCGCCGAGGCCGCCGCCCAGGTGGCCCAGACGCTCGGGCCCGGTACCGCGGCCGCCAGCAGTGCCGGTGCCGCCGCCAACCAGGCCGCGGCGGCCGCCGGCTTCCTCGGCACCGTCCCGGCACACCCGCCGGCAGCCACCGGCGCGGGGGCGGTCGCTCTGCGCGCCGCCGAGCAGTACCTCGGCGTGCCGTACGTGTGGGGTGGCGCCAGCACGGCGGGGGTGGACTGCTCGGGCCTCACCATGCTGGCCTGGGGCGCGGCCGGGGTGAGCCTGCCCCACTCGGCCGCCCTGCAGTACGCCGTCTCCGCCCACGTGGCCCTGAGCCAGCTCGAGCCGGGTGATCTCCTCTTCTACGACCTCGACGGGACCGGCATCGACCACGTGGTGATGTACGTGGGGTCGGGTCCCTACGGATCGGCCACCATCATCCAGGCCGCGCACACCGGAACCGTCGTCTCCTTCGACCCGGTGTGGTACGCCGGTCTCGTCGGTGCGGGCCGACCCTGACGCGCCGGCACGGGCGCGCTCGGGGCAGCAGCACCACGATCCCCGCTCGCAGCACCACGGCCGCCGGGAGTCGTCCAGCAGGCCGGCGGGTACCATGACGCGGTGCCCGCCGGCAAGGAAGCCTCCACCCGCCAGCAGCGTGCCGCCCTCGTGCCGCTGCCCAGACCGGAGGAGGGAACCCATACCGGGCACCGACTGAGCGACGTGGACGAGTGGGGCCGATCCGCACACATGCGCGAGATCGCCCGCCGCCTCTACGACCCCATCTACCGCCACTGGTTCCGCGTCGAGTGGGAGGGCCTGGAGAAGATCCCGCGCCAGGGCGGGGCGCTGCTCGTGGCCAACCACGCGGCGGCCATCCCCTCGGACGCGCCGGTCATCATGCACGGCATCGAGACGGAACTGGGCCGGCCGGTGTACGGACTGGCCGACTACTTCTTCCGTCGCGCGCCGGTGCTGGGCACGTTGTGGGCCCGTGTCGGCGGCGTGACGGCCCACCCCGACAACGCCCTCCGCCTCCTGCGCGACCAGGGGCAGCTGGCGCTGGTGTTCCCAGAGGGCACCAAGGGCCCGTCCAAGACCTACCAGGACCGCTACCGTCTGCGGCGCTTCGGGCGCGGCGGCTTCATCGAGATCGCCATGCGGGCGGGAGTGCCGGTGGTGCCCATCGCCGTGGTGGGTGCCGAGGAGTCGATGCCCATCGTGTTCCGCTTGCCGTCGGTCGCCAAGGCACTTGGCGTCCCGTACGTGCCCATCACCGCCAACATGCTGGCACTGGGCCCCCTGGGCGTGCTCGCCTACTTCCCCGCCAAGTTCAAGCTGCGGGTGCTCGACCCGGTGCGCTTCGACGTCCCCAGCGGCCAGGAGCGCTACTCCAAGAGCCGGGTGATGGAGGAGGCCGAGAACATCCGCACAGCCTTGCAGGAGACCCTCTACGAGATGCTGCGCGAGCGTCGCAGCATCTGGTTCGGCTGAGCGGCGCATGGGCCGGCGGGTCCTGATCACGGGGCTCGACACGTTCTGGGGCGGTCGCATGGCCCAGGCCCTGGAGTCGGACCCCGAGTTCGAGATGATCCTGGGGATGGGCACGCGGGAGCCCGCAGTACCCCTCGAGCGAACCGAGTTCGTCCGCGCCGACCAGACCTACTCGATCCTGTCCCGCATCGTGCGAGCCACGCACGTGGACACCGTGGTCCACACCTTCCTGGTCGTGGACTCGACCCAGGTGCCCGGACGCAAGCTGCACGAGATCAACGTCATCGGGACCATGAACCTCCTCGCCGCCGCAGGCCAGTCCGGCTCGCCGGTCCGCCAGGTCGTGGTGAAGTCCTCCACACTGGTGTACGGGGCGGCACCCACCGATCCCATGTGGTTCAGGGAGGAGTTCACCCGGACCTCTCCGCCTCGGACCCGCGTGGAGCGCTCGCTGCTCGAGGTCGAGTCGTTCGTGCGGGACTTCGCCGAGGACAACCCGGCCACCGTGGTGAGCGTGCTGCGGTTCGCCAACGTCCTGGGAACCGACATCGTGACGCCCATCTCGGCCAATCTGGCGCGGCGCATCGCACCGCAGGTGGCCGGCTTCGATCCCATGGTGCAATTCGTCGAGGAGGACGACGTCGTCCGCTGCCTCGAGCACGTCACCCGCCACCGCATCCCGGGGCTCTACAACGTGGCAGGGGCCGGCAAGCTGCCATGGAGCGAGGTGGCCGCCCTGTGCGGTGCGCATCTCCTGCCCCTCCCGCCCTTCGGCACGCGGGCCGCTGCCGCGCCCTTGGTCCGGATGCGGCTGATCGACTTCCCGCCGGAGCTGGAGGCGCTGCTGCGCTACGGGCGGGGCGTGGACACGAGCCGGCTGGCCTCGACCGGTTTCACCTTCCGCTACACCACCGCCGGCGCCGTTGACAGCTTCGTTCGAGCCCTGCGCCTGCGGCGCAGCGTCGGCACGGCGGCACCGCAGTACGTCTACCAGCAGGACGTCGAGCAGTTCTTCCGCCACTCACCTTCCGTCGTGCGCAGCAGGACCGACGGCACCCCGGCGGAATAGCCCCGGCGGATCATGCCTGGCGGAGCTGGCCTCGCAGCGTCGTCCTCGCAGCGTCGGCCCCGCAGCGTCGGACGGCCGACACGAGACTGACGGCGTACGCCCAGCTGACCGCAGGGCCAGGAGCCCCGCGGTCAGGGGGCCCGGCGGCGCTCGCCGGTGCCACCGGTCAGCCAGCGGCCCGGCTCGGGCACGCGCTTGAGCCACGCCTGGAGCAGTTCGGCGCGCCGTTGGACCCATTCCTCGACGGTGATGGCATAGCGGGCGTGGTCCTCCCACCGACCGTCGATCTCGAGGTAGCGCACGGCGACGCCCTCACGCCGCAGGCCGAGCTTCTCCACCACCCGCAGGCTGGGGGCGTTGCGTGGCACGATGGCGATCTCGACCCGGTGCAGGCCCAGCTCCTCGAAGGCGAACTGGAGCACGACCACGACAGCCTCCGGCGCGAACCCCTGCCCGGCCTCGGCCCGGTCCACCCAGTAGCCGATGAAGCCGTTCTGGAACGGGCCGCGCTGGATGGAGGACAAGGTGACCTCCCCCACGAGGCGGCCCTCGACGAAGATGCCGAAGCCATACCCACCGCCCAGCTGCCGCTCCCGCTCCCGTGCCGCGCACCGGGCGGCGAAGCTGGCACGGTCCTCCGGCGTCGGCGGCGCACCCGCCGGCCGGGGCTCCCAGGGCACGAGCCAGTCGCGACACCGAGCACGCACCGCGTACCAGGCGTCGTAGTCGTCCTCCGTCAGCGTCCGCAGCCGCACGCGCCAGCCGAGCAGCTCGAGGGGCGCCGGACGTCCCACCCGCCCGATCACCGCCCCAGCACCTCCGACAGTGCCGCCAGCAGCAACATCACGTTGCGCGGGCGGGCGGTATGCCCCATGCACCCGATCCGCCACACCGACCCTGCCATGGGACCGACACCGGCACCGATCTCGATGCCGTAGGTCTCCCGCAGCCGCCGGCGGACGTCCGCCTCGCTGGCACCGCCAGGCAGGCGGTCAGGGACGCGAACGGTGGTGAGCTGGGGCAGGCGGTGGGAGGCGGGGGCGACCAGCTCGAGCCCGAGCTCCTCGAGGCCCTCCTGCAGCAGCCGCCCGCAGGCCTCGTGGCGGGCATGGGCGGCGGCCAGCCCCTCGTCGAGCACGGCTCCCAGGCCCGCGTGCAGCGCGGCCACCATGGCGACGGGTGCGGTGTGGTGGTACAGGCGCCCGGCGTCGCCCTCGACGTAGCGGGCGATGAGCCCGAGGTCGAGGTACCACGACGACGGCCGCGCCACGAGGCGGGACCGGGCGCGCTCTGACAAGGTGAACGGTGCCAGGCCAGGGGGAACGCCGAGGCACTTCTGGGTCCCGCTGTAGGCGACGTCGATACCCCAGGCGTCGATCTCGACCGGGATGCCCCCCAGGGAGGTGACGGTGTCCACGAGGAGCAGGGCGTCGCCTTTGGCCTGCCCGAGCGGTGCCACGTCGTTGCGGACCCCGGTGGACGTCTCGGCGTGCACGACGGCGATCATCGCCGGAGCGGGATGGGCGGCCACCAGCTCGGCGGGGTCGATCGGCGTGCCCCACGGCGCCTCCACCCGCACGACCTGGGCGCCATGGCGCGACGCGACCTCGGCCATGCGCTCGCCGAACAGTCCGTTGACCCCTACCACCACAGGATCACCCGGCCGGACCAGGTTCACGAAGGCCGCCTCCATGCCCGCCGAGCCGGTGCCGCTGAGGGGCAGGGTGAGCCGGTTGCCGGTGCGGAACACGGCGCGCAGGCGTTCGCAGGTGTCGTCGAGGAGTGCGAGGAACTCGGGATCGAGGTGCCCGAGCAGGGGGCGGCCCAGCGCAGCGGTGACCTCGGGGTAGGGATTGCACGGCCCGGGTCCCATGAGCACGGGGTCGCTCCACGGCATCGGACGATGCTAGGCACGCCCGGGCGCGCCTCCGCCAGGTGGGCGGTGCTCGGGCACCACCGCCGGCAGGCCGGACTCCTGCCCTACCAACTGCTGCCCTACCATCGCCCGGCGTGCACACGGCGCCCGCCCCCTGGTCCGCCACGGGCACCGCCCGCCGGCAGGCGACCGCCACCGCAGCCACGTGGCACCGTTGGCGCCCCCGGCGAGACGGTGCGTCCCGCTCCGGGCTGGCTCCCTCCCTGCGGCGAGCCGCATGTCGGCTGGCGTCCAGCCCCCGTGGCCTGCCGGCGGTGCTCGTGACGGTCGCCGTGGTGATCGCCAACGGTCCGGTGCTGGTGCACCTCGTCACCATCGACCCCCTGCAGCTGTTCGCCTGGCTGCCGGGGCCCGTCGGCCACCAAGTGCTGCCCGGCAGGGCCACCATCGACCCCAACGCCGGGTACGTCACCCAGGCACTGGGCCGGCTGGTCGCAACCGACTGGCTCCATGGCACGGTGCCGTGGTGGAACCCGTACGAGGGTCTGGGTGCTCCGCTGGCAGCCGGTCCCCAGGCAGCCGCCTTCTTCCCCCTGACGATGCTGGTGGGCACCCCCGTCGGCTACGTCGCTTTCCGGCTGCTGCTCGAGCTCGTCGCCGGCTGGTCGGCTGCCGCCGTGGTCGGGCGCCTCGGCGCCGGACGCGCCGCTGCCACTGCGGCGGGTGTGGCCACGGCCCTGAACGGCACGTTCGCCTGGTTCGACCACGCGCCGGCCAGTGTGGCTGCGTTCTTGCCCATGGCCGTCCTCGGCGTGGAGCGGTGCCGCCAGGCCGCCGCCGAGGGACGCCGTGGTGGCTGGTGCCTGCTGGCCCTGGCGCTCGCCCTGTCGATGGTGGCCGGATTCCCGGAGACCGCGTACCTCGACGGCCTGTTCGTGGGGGTATGGGCGGCACTGCGGCTGGCCGGTGGGAGCCGGTGGCGGACCCGGTTCGTGGTCAAGCTGGGCGCCGGCGCCGCGGTGGCCGGTCTACTGGCGGCGCCCGCCCTGGTCGCCTTCGCTGCCTACCTCCCCGAGGCGTTCGTGGGCCCCCACGCGGGCCAGATCGGCAGTTGGTCGCTGCCGTCGCCGGCCGTGGCGCAATTGCTGCTGCCCTACGTCTACGGCCCCATCTTCGCCCTCCACTCCACGGGGCCGGTCGACACGCTGACGGGGATCTGGGGCACCGTCGGCGGCTACCTGGGCGCCACCACGGTGCTGGTGGGCCTCACCGGGCTGGTCGCCGCCCTCCGATGGGGTGGCCCGCGGCGCGTGCTGGGCGTGGGGCTCGGCGCCTGGACGGCGCTGGCGCTGGCCAAGATGTTCGGTGCCAGCCCCGTGGCGGCCGCCGTGACGCGTCTGCCGGGCATGCGCGACGTGGCGTTCTTCCGCTACGCCACCCCCTCGGTCGAATTCGCCGCAGTGGTGCTGGCGGCGCTGGGCATCGACGCCATCGCCCGGCGACAGGTGCCGCCCGCCGTGGTGGCCGGCGCGGCGCTGGCCACCCTCGGGCTGGTGGCCGCTGCGGCGTGGTCCGCCTGGCCGGTGCTGACCGCCGCCACCGGTGCCCCGCACCGCCATGCCTACCCGCTGGCGAGCGCCCTGTGGGCTGCCGCCACGGTGGCCGTGGCGGCCATCGCCGGCGTGGCGGCACGGGCACGGAGATCGGCACCCCCACCGCCAGCAGCACGTGCGCCGGCGTCCCGCGCCCCGCGAGCGCCCCACCGCCTGGTGGCAGCCGTGCTCGCCCTCGACGCCATGGTGCTGTTCGCCGTGCCGCTGCTGTCCGCGCCGACACCGGTGGCAGCCGACATGGGCGCCGTCCGCTACCTGCAGCGCCATCTGGGCCTGGCGCGGTTCACCACCCTCGGGCCGCTGCAGCCCAATTACGGGTCCTTCTTCGGCATGGCCGAGCTGGCCGTGAACGACCTGCCCGTCCCCGCGGCCTTCGCCCGCTACGCCTCGACCCGGCTCGACCCCAACGTCGAACCCGACCTGCTGACGGGCACGGCCCGCTCGAACCCGTCGGCGCCCGGACCGGCAGTGGAGCTGTGGGACCACCTGCCGGCCTACGAGGACGCCGGCGTCGCGTACGTGGTGGTGCCGGCGTCGGGCACCGACGTGTTCGGCGAGCCGTTCCCTCCCCCCGGCTCGCCCCCGGGCGCGGTCCGGCTGGCCTACCGGGACCGCTGGGTGCTCGTCTACCGCCTCGCCCACCCCGCGCCGTTCTTCGCCGCTGTCGGTTCGGCCTGCACCATCGCACCGCGGGATCGCGACGAGGCGACCGTGCGCTGTGCCGCACCGGCCACCGTGGTGCGCCGGGAATTGGTCATGTCCGGCTGGCGCGCCTCGGTATCGGGGCACGCGGTGCGCGTGCGCAGGTGGGAAGGAACCTTCCAGGCCGTGCCCGTACCGGCCGGCGCCAGCACGGTCCGCTTCCGCTACGAGCCTCCCGCCGGGAACTGGCTCTTCGCACCGGCAGTCGCCGGCCTGGTGCTGCTTGCTGCGGCCGCCTGGCGCCGTGGTACCGTCCGGCGTGTCCCAGCCCACCTCGCCCGCGGCGCCACCGCCGCGCGCCGGCCGCGGGGCGTCGACGCCGGACGCTGACACCGGGCCGACCGGTCAGCCCGGTGCCCTGGCGGGGACGGCCGGCCACGACCCGTGGCGTGCCGTGGTCCTGCTGGCCAGCGTGCTGGCCGACCGGGCGTTGGCCACGGACCCGACGGCGCGCCCCGGCAGGGCGGCGACGGAGCTCGCGCCCCAGCGCGGCGAACGGGCGCTCGATGCATTCCACGACACGACCCGCTATCGCTCGTGGCTGGAGGAGCGGCACCGGCTCGGCGTCGACGCGCCGCTCGAGCGGCCGCCGACGGCGGTGTCCTTCGCCCTTGCCATGGCGGTGTGCCCGGACGACGAGCCATCCTTCGTGCGCCGGTGCCTGGACGCCGTCCGAGCCCAGCGCTGGGACGACTGGCAGCTGTGCGTGGCGGACGGTTCGCACGGTGACCCGGTGCTGGGTGCCATCGTCGCCGACGCGGCAGCCGCGGACCGCCGGATCACCACGGTGCCTGCGCCGGAGGGGGGGCCAAGCGCCGACGACGCCCACCGGGCCCGTGCCCTGCACCGCGCGCTGGGAATGGGCGGGGGCGACTGGTCGGTGATCCTGGGCGCCGAGGACGAGCTCGACGCCGATGCCCTGGGCGCCGTCGCGGCCACCATCGGCACGCACCCCGACGCCACGCTCGTCTACAGCGACGAGGACCAGGTGGACGCGACCGGCCAGCGCTGCGCCCCGCAGTTCAAGCCGGACTGGGCACCGGACCTGCTCCTGTCGTACGGGTACGTGGGCGGCCTGCTGGCAGTGCGCACCGACGTCCTGCGGGCCGTCGGCGGACTTCGGCCCGAGCTCGCGGGCGGCGCGTGCTACGACCTCATGCTGCGGGTCACCGAGCAGCCCGGTGCCGTCGTCCACGTGCCCCGTGTCCTGTACCACCGGCGGCTGTCCGCTCGGGGACCGCAGGCGGCGTTCCCGCCCGAGCCGCGCACTGACGGCGGCGGTCGTCGTGCCCTCGAGGACGCGCTCGAGCGGCGGTCGACGCCCGGCCGGGTGGAGGCGGGCCCCCTGCCCCGCACCTACACCGTGCGCTACGCGCTGCGGGGATCGCCCCTCGTCAGCGTGATCATCCCCTTTCGCGACCAACCGGGCCTGACGCGCCTGTGCGTGGATTCGATCCGGCGCGATCCCGGGTACGATCGCTACGAGATCGTCCTGGTGGACAACGACTCGGCCGAACCCGAGACCGCGGCGTTGGTCGATCGGCTGTCGGCTGACCCGCGAGTCCGCGTGCTCGAGCACCCCGGCGCGTTCAACTGGTCCCGCATCAACAACGTGGCGGCCGAGCACGCGGCGGGAGACGTGCTCGCCTTCTTGAACAACGACGTCGAGGACCGCCGCGGCGGGTGGATGCGCGCCATGCTCGAGCACGCCCAACGGCCCGAGATCGGCGCCGTCGGCGCCCGCCTGCTGTACCCGGACGGCACGCTGCAGCACGCCGGGGTCGTGCACGGACTGGGCGCCATCGCGGCGCACGTCCTGTCGGGGATCGCCGGCGACGACCCTGGCTACCTGGCCGCAGCCGCCATCACCCGCAACTGGAGCGCGGTCACCGCCGCAGCCATGATGTGCCGGCGGGAGGTGTTCACGTCCGTCGGGCGCTTCGACGAGGACCTGCAGGTCGCCTTCAACGACGTGGACTTCTGCCTGCGGGTGACCGACGCGGGATTCCGCATCCTGACCACGCCATGCGCCGAGCTGGTCCACTACGAGTCCGCATCACGTGGCTTCACCGGCTTCTACCACGACTACCAGCGGTTCCTGGCGCGTTGGCTCGGGCGGCTGGTGGCGGGCGATCCGCTCTTCAGCCCGAACCTGAGCCGGTTACACTTCGGCTGTGTCGTGCGCCCCGTCGACGAGGATGAGCGTTGGGAGACGGAGCTCCGCAGCCTGCTGAGCTCGTCGAGCAGCTGAGGGCGCACGCGGCACAGGGTCCGTGGGCGCCACTGGTCCTCGGGCCGCTCCCCCGGCCCGAGGAGCGCCGAGCCATGCGTGCCCACCCCGGGCTGGACTACGCCCACCGGCACTGGGCCCTGCCCGACCGGCCCGTGCCGGGTACCGGCCGGAAGGATGCGCTCAGGGCACGGCTGGCACGGTTCATCTTCGGCGTGCTGGGTCCGTACCTGCACGCCGAGCGCGAGCTGTTGGCCAACCTCGTCCGCCTCGCGGACGGACTCGCCGCCCGCTGCGACGAGCTCGCCGCCGAGGTCGAGCAGCTGCGCTGCCAGCTGGACGAGCGCGCCGTGGCCGTTGCCGCCAACCACGCGGAGCTGGCCGAACGCCTCGACCAGCTCCGCCGCCTGGCCGGCGCACCCCTCGATGCCTGATCCCGGCAGCGGCACCGGATCCCGGGCGCGCACCGCCAACGCGGTCGCCGCTCCAGGCACGGGTGCCGCCCGGCGGTGGCGCGCCGTGGTGCTGGCCGGTGCGTGGGACGAGCCGGGGGAACCCAGCTGGTACGCCCGGCAGCTGGCCGGTGCGCTGGCACTGCGGGCCGAGGTCGCCATCGTCACCACCGGAGATGTCCCGGCGGTGGTGGCCGACGGGGCCTTCACCGTGCACCGGCTCGGGGGCCGTGACCGGCGCGACGAGCTGCGGCGCCGCCTCCTCCTGGCGGCGTTGGGGTCAACGACACGACGCCGCCCGGTGCCGGATGCCGGACCGCTCGGCGAGGACGCCGCGCCGCTGCTCGAGGCGTTCGACGGCGCCGGGTGGTCCGAGAGCGACGCCCTCTTCAGCGACCTCCACCCGGACCTGGTGGTCGTCGCCGGCCACGACGAGGAGGGGGCGGCCGCGCTCGTTCGCCGGGCGGCACCCGAGGTGCCGATGCTGTGGGTCCCACTGCTCGAGACCGGCTCGCCGGCACACCTGCTGCCCGCCGCCCACGCGTTCGCCGCTCGGGCGGCGGCAGTGGTCGTGGCCACCGAGGCCGAACGCGCGGACCTGCTCGCGGCCTTCCCCCACATCGACGGCACCGCCGTCCACGTCGCACCGCCTGCGGTTGCACGCAATCCGACGGCGTGGCGCGAACCGGTGACGTTCCTGGCGGACCGGCGCTACGTCCTCGTCCTGTGCGACTCCAGTCCCGCGGTACCTGGTGCGCTCGCACCGCAGGTGCGCTTCCTGGCCACCGCGTTCCCCGACCACCCCGTGTGCGCCGTACATGCCACCGCGTTCGAGATCTTCGACGCCGGCACCCGTACCGTCCATGGGCTCACCCTGAGCTCGACGGACCGGGCCCGGCTCATGGCCTGGGCATCCGTGGTGGTCGACCTGCACCCCGGTCCTCTGCTGGCCCGCCAGTCCGTCGCCGCACTGCACTACGGCGTCCCGATCGTCGTGCCCGATGGCAGCCGCGCTCGCCAGCACGCCGAGCACGGCGGCCTGTGGTACCGCGACATGGCCGAGCTCCGCGCCGGCATCTCCCAGCTCTTGCGCGCACCCGAGCTTGCTCGGTCGCTCGGCGCCCGTGGCCAACGCTACGTCGAGGCCACCTTCGGAACCCGCCACGCGCCGGCGCACGCCCTCGCGGAGTTGCTCGACCGCATCAGCTGACCTGTCACGGACCGACGGCCTCCGCCGCTTCCCCGTCCACCTCGGCCATGGCGTCGGAATGCCGGATCGATGCACGCCGGCGGACGGTCACCGCAGGCCATCGGCGAACGAGCCCTGCGAGCGACAGCCGCTTGAGCCGCAGCGCGTTCCGCTCGATCAAGAACCAACTGGGCACCGCGCACGCCAACGATCCAGCTCCCGACAGGACCATGTAGGGGACCAGGCCGAACCGGTAGGCCCGATGCAATGCCAGCAGCTGCTGGACTGGAAAGGCATAGATGTAGATGCCATAGGAGAAATCCCCCACCTTCTCGTAGGAGGCGAACGGCAAGCGGACTGCAGCCCACAGACAGACATAGGCGAACGCTGCGACACCGACGGCCGAATACGAACTCGTGCGGAGGCTGATCACGAGGACGGCAGCCGCCACAGCCGCTCCGAGGTCTGACATGGGCAGCTCGGCGCGATAGAGGTACAGCAGGGCCCCGAGCGAGAAGGCGAACGCGAGGCGCACCATGTTCGGGTCTCCGATGACGGGCACGCCCCGCAGGAATGTCGCGTGGATCGATTGCTCGACCTGGACCCCCCACAGGAACAGCGTGATCCCGAGGATCGCGATCCTCCCCCGCACCAGCAGGCCGATTGCCCCGGCGACCGCCACCGCCAGGTAACACTTCGCCTCGTAGATGAGCGTCCACAAGGATCCGTCGAACGCCTGCGGGAAACCCGAGTGCTGGTACGGCGTGGAGCTCAGCAGGCCGTCGATGTTGAACTGGCCGATCGACAACCACCAGTTGGCCTGGAGGTAACGAAGCGGCGAGTCTGGATGTCCGTGCAGGTACCCTCGCAACGTTCCGTACTGATGGACGTACGCCAGGGGAGCGAAGACGGCCACGGTCACGGCCAGGCAGACCCAGAAGCCTGGCATGATCCGGAGGAACCGCTTCCAGAGGAACTGCCCCGTCGACCGGGACCCCTCGAAGCTCCTCGTCACGAGGAACCCACTGATGACGAAGAAGCCGGCAACAGCCAATCCACCAAAGCTCTCCTGGCCCTTGGTCCAGCTCCACATGGGATCGCTGCCGTGATTGAAGCCACCCAGGGGAAACGAGTGGTCGACGAGGACGAGGAGGGCGAAGAGCACTCTCAGGAAGTTCAAGCTGTTGGAGCTGGGGTCGAACGCGTCTGCAAGTGCACGCGACCGCCAACCGCGCTGGTCGACCGATCGGCCAGCCACCGTTCCCCCGTTCACCCCATCACCCGTCAACCGCTCGGCGGTGGACGATCCGCCTGGCGGCTCGGCCCACCAGCCGCAGCGGTGCCGACACCTTCCAGCTCGTCGATGCCCGCATGGCCGCGAGCTGCTGTGTGGCGTCCGACGCGGCCTCCTCGTACGCCGAGACCGCCCGACGCATCTGGTCCAGGCTGTCGAGCAATTCCGCCTTGGTGCGTTCCGCCCGGTCCGCTCGCTCGATCAGGTCGTGCAGGGCCGTGAGCGACCGCGGCGGGAGCACGAGCGCCGTGGAGTCGAGCTTCGACACCACCGCCGATCGCGCCCTGGTCCACTCGAAATCCGTGTGCACCGCCACGGACGAGTCTCCCCCGCCTTCCCACCAGCGGTACAGCGAGGTGACCTTCTCGACCGACTCGACGCCGGACCACAGCCCGACGCGCATGAGCACGTCCCAGTCCTCGAGCACCGGAAGGGTCTCGTCGAACCGCACCCCCATGTCCCGGAAGGCGCTGCGGGGCAGTGCGTAACAGCACGGAGGGGACAGGTTCTCGAACAGGTGGGCGATGACCTCGAACCTGGTCGGCCACGGGCACCGCGGTCGACCTGCGATCTCGTACCCCCGCCGTCCACCCTGCCACTCGGCGGGACGGACGGTCTGTGCCGCTGGCACGGTACGCAGCACCCTCCCCGGAGAACGGGCCGCGAGCTCCTTGAACGTCTCGACCCAGTGTGCGAACACGACGTCGTCGTCGTCCAGTACCGCGACGTACGACCCCTGGGCGCGCTCGACACCGACGTTCAGTGGACGGGACCTCCCCCCGGTGTCGACCGTGATCAGCCGCACCCGGGACGCGAAGTCTGGTCCATGCGCATCGACGAGGTACTGGATGTGCCCGATCACCTCACGCTGGACGCGATGCGCCAGCAGGAGCACCTCGAAGTCGTCACAGGTCTGGGCCGCCAGCGACAGCAGTGCATCTTGGAGGGTCTCAAGGCGCCGGCCCTGGGTGCGCATGAGGACGCTGAGGAACGGGCGGTCGGCCTCAGTCGGTCGAACATCTCGGGAGACGGCACTCGGCACGTACAGGCGTACGAACTCGTTCACCACCGCGTGCGGAGCACTCTGCTCACGCACGGACTGCAGGAGCACCTGCAACGGCGCTCCCACGGCCAGTGCCGCCGCATCCGACGGAAAATGCTGATCCGAGAACGGCAATTCGAAGTCGAGTGCGTCGACTTGCCGCCAGCCTGCCTCGCCCAGCACCGAGTGCAGCCGGTTCTCGGAGTAGAAGGCGACGTGCGTGTCGTCGAGGATGCCCGTCTCCGTCACGTCCCAGCGCCCCATGAGCAACTTCGTGCCGATGTCGATGTGCGTGACGTTCGGTACGGCGACCACGAGGTACGCTGGCCCGTACTCCACTGCCAGGGACCGGCACGCTCGCAGGACGTCGACAGCATTGGTGATGTGCTCGAGCGTGTCGAGCATGACGATGGCCGCCAGTTGCCGGTCACCGATCAGCTTCCGAGCGAGGCCGATGGCCTCTTCCGGATCGTTCAGGTCTGCGTGACCGGCGTCGAAGCCGCGGCGGCGCAGGTCGTCAGCAGCGTCGGCATCCACGTCGATGCCGACGTAGTCCAGTCCCTCCGCTCGGAGCGGTTCGGCGATCGCGCCATACCCACATCCCAAGTCGACGACAACTTCGCCACCGTCGGGTACGTGTGCGAGGATCAGTTCGACGACATGTCGGTACACGGTGTGGTAGCCGTACGCGAATCGGTAGCGCTCAGTCACTGTAGGAGAACCGATGCTCCGCGAAATTGCTCCCCACGAACTCCGCCACCCTGCCCTCCGGGTCCAACCGCTCCGGGAGCCGACCCTCTGCTCGCCGGCGGACGAACGCCTGTGCGGCCTTGACTCGGAGCTCCATGGGAGAGTCGAGCAGCTCCGGCAGCCACTGGTCGATCAGGTCGTCACGTGAGTACTTCCACGCCAACATGAGCGCCGCTTCGGCCGCGTAGTAGTGCTCGGCGTCGCCGACGACGATCTGACCCGCTGGATCGAGACGCTTGTCGTGGAAGATCCGGGCGGTCGGCTGGTGGACCACTCGAAAGCCGGCGAGGCGTGCCCGCCAGCTGAAATCGACGTCGTCGCAGTAGAGGAAGAAGGAATCGGCGTCGAATCCACCGACCTTCTCGACGACGTCGGCGCTGACGAGAGCACCTGCAGTCGACGCCCAACTGGTGTCTCCGCTGCGCCGGTCGAAGCTCTTTGGGTGTTCGAGTGGCAGCTGCCGTGCTTCGGTGATCCCCACCCGTGCGTCCGCATGGGGCAGGAGCAGCTCGCCCAGCACATGCGGACTGGCGACGGCATCCGGGTTCAAGAAGAGCACGAAATCCTGATCGAAGCCGGTAAGGAGCCGATTGTGGCCACCGGCGGAACCGAGGTTCTCGCCGAAGAAGTCGTACGACACGTCGGCAACACCGTGTGGCTCCGCGGCGACGGCACATCGCTCCACCTGGTCCATGGTGAGCACCGGTGAGGGTGAACTGTCCCCGACGGCCACGACGACATGCGAGACGGCACCAATGCGGCGTGCCAACGCGGTCGCGTTCGTGACGCCACGGAGGAATCGCTCGAAGTCGGCCGGTGTCGACTGGTAGAGCACGGTCTGCACGCGGATGGCCGGAGGGGGTGTCATCGGTGCTGGTCGCGCATCCACTCCAGGAGCGCCGCAAGGCCGTCGGCAAGCTCCCACGTGGGTCGATAGCCGATGGTCGCCGTGGCCAGGGAGATGTCGGCGAAGGCGGCACGGACGTCCCCGTCGCGGAAGCGGCCGCTGATCTTCGGTTCAGGTGCGTTGCACCACTGGGCAAGGAGATTGGCGAGATCGAGGATCGTCGTCTTCGACCCAGAGCCGACGTCGACGACCCGAACACCGTTGCCCGCTGGACGGACGATGCACGCCATCAGGGCATCGACGACGTCGTCGATGTACACGAAGTCCCGGACGATCTTGCCGTCCTCGAACACATCCATCGTCTCACCCGCAAGTGCCTGGCGGGCGAAGAGGGTCACGATGCCGGTGTACGAGTTCGTCATCGATTGTCCGGGGCCGTAGACGTTCTGGAGGCGAGCGATCGACAAGCTGCATCCTGTCGCTGCGCACCACGCGCCGAGCACGTGCTCCTGCGCCAATTTCGTCGCCCCGTAGATGCTCGTCGGGTTCGTTGGCGTGCGGTCTGCCCGTGACGCAAGGGGAACGGCGACGCTGCCACCTCGTTCTGTGAAGTCCCAGCGGCCACGTGCGAGGTCGTCGTGGGAGCGCACGCCCGGGGCGAACACGACGCCGTCTCGTTCCCACTGCCCCTCGCCGTAGACCGCTCGCGAGGAGGCCAGGACGATGTGTCCCGGCAGCGCGCCCGACCGGATCAGCGCATCGAGCAGGCGGGTGGTCCCCACGACGTTGACAGCCGCATGCCGGGATGCTTCCGTGAGGGACTGGCCCGTGCCCGTTTCTGCGGCGAGGTGCACGACGACATCCGGTGTGATCACCCGCAACAGTGCGCGCCAGTCGGTCTCGTGCGTCACGTCCATTGGCACGAACTGCACGCCGGAGGGCAACGACGACGGCGTCCAGGTGGAGGGATGGACCTGGGGATGGAGGGAATCGACGATGGCAACACGCGCGCCGTCGGCGACGAGGCGGCGGGCCAAGGCCGAGCCGATGAATCCCGCGCCCCCGGTGATCAACACCTCCGTGGATTCGATGGGCTGGTCCGTCACGTGGCGTTGCTCTTTACGATCTGGGAACGGGTCCGGCGACGTTGGCACCGGGCACGGGCACACCGGTCGTCACCGCACGCTGGCGACGCCAGGCGAGTCCCCAGCATAGGGCACCTCCGAAATGACCCGGCGACTAGCACGGGCCACATGGGACGCACGGCCGGCCACCGCTCAGGCGACGTCCTCGACGAGGCTTGCCACCAGCCCGTCGAGGATGTCGTCCTCGGAGACCAGGCAGCGCTCGCGGTCGAACACCGCCATGACCTCGGCCAAGAGCAGTACCCCACCGACGATGACGTCCTCGCGGCCGCGCACCATCCCCGTCCTGGCCAGACGCCGGGCTCGGGGCTCATGGGCCAGCACCTCGAGCCACCGCTCGACGTCGCCGCGCTCGAGCACGGCGTGGTGCACCCGTTCCCGGTCGTACGCGTCCTGCGGGATGCCCAGGTGCAGCATGGCCAGGGTCGACACCGTGCCCGCCAGGCCCACCAGCAGGCCACCGGGCGCCAGCGGAGGGAGCACGGCGCGGGCCCTCATGAGCTCGGCTGCAGCAGCGGCCCGTGCCCGGGCGAGCTCGTCGGGCGTCGGCGGGTCGTGGTGCAGGAACCGCTCGGTGACCCGCACGCACCCCATGTCCAACGACACGACCACCGGCGACAGCCGGTGCGGCCCGCCAGCGGCGGCTTCCGTGGCCGCTGGCGGCACGTCGCTCGAGGCCGCCGCCGACGCGGTCCGCGTCGGCGCCACGCCGGCGACCAGTTCGGTGGACCCACCGCCAATGTCGACCACCAGGACCGGTCCTGGCCCCACGGCATCGGGCGCCAGGCCGGCGGTCGCCCCGGCAAACGACAGCGCGCCCTCCTCCTCGCCGCTGAGCAGCTCGGGCTCGATCCCACACGCGTCAGCCGCCGCGGCCAGGAACTCCTCTGCGTTCGCGGCGTCACGCGCCGCAGACGTGGCCACCAGGCGGGCCCGGGCGACCCCGTAGCGCTGGAGCAGCGACCGGTACTCCCGCAGCACGTCGAGGGTTCGCGCCATGGCCTCCGGCGAGAGCTTGCGGGTCGCATCCACCCCCTCACCCAGGCGCGTGATCCGCATGCGGCGCTCGAGCACCTGGCCGCCGGGGGCGACGATGAGCAGGCGGGTGGAGTTGGTGCCGCAGTCGAGGGCTGCCACCGGTGCCCGGGAGATCTCGTGGCCGTCAGTCACCGTCCCGCTCTAGCACACGATCGGACCGGCCGAGCCCCAGCTGCCCGGCCGTCCACCGGCCCACCGGGTCGTCCCCGCCCGCCAGGTACCAGGCGAGGTGGGCGTGCAGGCACTTCACGCCTTTGGCGGTCCCCCCCACCCCGCCGGAGGGGCGGGGTCCGCCGTACCCGGGGGGCAGCGCAGCATCCCGTTCGGCTGCGTAGCGGGCATGGGCAGCAGCCAGCTCCCGGGGGTCGACCGCGGCCTCGGCCTGCCGCACCCCGCCGGCCGCTTCCAGCCGGCTCACCGCCTCGCGCAGCACCGGGTCGACCAGCCAGAACAACGTCGGCATCGGGGTGCCGTCGCGCAGCAACGGTGCGTTGCGGATCACGACCGGCATCCCCGACGGCGAGCGCACCACGACCTCGAACGCGCCGGCAGGCGGGCGCCCGAGCAGCCGCGTGACCTCGGCCAGGTCGTGGTGGTCGCCACCGGGGCCTTCGGTTCGCGTGCCTGCCCCCACCACCGGCCCCGGACGGTCAGCGCCAGAATTCGAACGTGGCCGCCACCCGGGACCAGAACCCCGAGTGCCGCTGGCCACCGGAGCCGGCCCGACGGTCGGCCACCGCCGCAGCAGACGGCTGGCCGCCGTCTGCCGTCGTGCCCCCGGCCGTCCCGCTCATGGCGCCACCCGCCAGCAGCTCGTCGGAGAGGGCCGAGCCGGGCGCCACCGGCCCGATGTCGAGTGGCACGTGACCGGTGGCGGCAGCACCCGAGGTGGATCCAGCCGGCGGCAGCACCACGTACGCCTTCTGGCCGGGCAGCACGAAGCCGTAGTCGCTGCGGGCCAGCGCCTCGACCGTGGACGGGTCGCCCAGGCGCCCGACCTGCGCCTGCAGGGCGCGGTCCTCCGCCTGCAGCGAGCGAAGCTGCGCCGTGAGGGCGCTGAGCGTGCGGTGCTGGGCGAGCAGGGCGGACGCCGGCATGCTGGTCGCGAGCACCAGCGCGGCGAAGCACAGCGCGCCCACCAGCACGAGTCCCCTGGCGTGCCGCACCGCTCCCTGACGGCGCAGGGGCCGGAGGGCCGGCCGACGCAACGGGGACCGACCCGACGGGGACCGCCGCGAGGAGGACCCACGTGAGGCGCGCCCGGAGCTCACGGCGACTCGACCCCGAGACGGACGCTCGCCAGCGCCTGGCGCCCGAGGAACGACGCCGACTCCCCCAGGTCCTCCTCGATGCGCAGGAGCTGGTTGTACTTGGCCACGCGGTCCGAACGCGCCGGGGCGCCGGTCTTGATCTGCCCGCAATTGGTGGCAACGGCCAGATCGGCGATGGTGGTGTCCTCGGTCTCTCCCGAGCGGTGGGACATCACCAGCGCGTAGGCGGCCCGCCGAGCGGTCTCCATGGTCTCGAGGGTCTCGCTCAGGGTGCCGATCTGGTTGACCTTCACCAGCACGGCGTTGGCGACGTTGCGAGCGATGCCCAGCTCCACGCGCTGCTGGTTGGTCACGAAGATGTCGTCGCCAACCAGCTGGACCCGGTCACCCAGCGCCGCGGTCAGCGCCGCCCAGCCGTCCCAGTCCTCCTCGGCCATGCCGTCCTCGATGGACACGATGGGATAGCGCCCGGCGAGGTCGACCCAGTACTCGGCCATCTCGGCCGGCGTGAGGCGCCGGCCCTCGCCCGCCAGGACGTAGACCCCGTCCTTCCACAGCTCGCTGGTGGCCGGGTCGAGGGCGATGGCGATGTCGCCGCCGGGCACCCGGCCCGCGGCCTCGATCGCCTCCACCAGGATCCGCACGGCGTCCTCGTTGTGCTCGAGGTTCGGTGCGAAGCCACCCTCGTCTCCCACCGTGGTCGAAAGCCCGCGTGCTCTGAGGACCCGGGCCAGGGCGTGGTAGGTCTCGACCCCCCACCGCAGGGCCTCGGAGTACGACGCCGCGCCGATCGGCATCACCATGAATTCCTGGAAGTCGACCGAGTTGTCGGCATGGACGCCACCGTTGAGGACGTTCATCATGGGCACGGGCAGCACGTGGGCACCTGCCCCGCCCACGTAGCGGTAGAGGGGAAGGCCCGCCTCGGCCGCCGCGGCCCGCGCCACCGCCAGCGAGGCACCGAGCACGGCGTTGGCACCCAGGCGGCTCTTGGCCGGGGTGCCGTCGAGGTCGACGAGAGCCAGGTCCACCGCACGCTGGTCGGTCGCGTCGAAGCCGTGCAGGACGTCGGCGATCTCGCCATTGACGTGCTCGACGGCGCCGAGGACCCCCTTGCCGCCGTAGCGCTCGCCCCCGTCACGCCACTCGACCGCCTCGTGGGCACCGGTCGAGGCTCCCGAGGGAACGATGGCGCGCCCCGACGCCCCCGACGCGAGGTAGACCTCCACCTCCACGGTGGGATTGCCCCGCGAGTCGAGGACTTCGCGGCCGGCGACGTGCTCGATGGTGCTCATGGTCGATGGTGCCCCTGTGGTCGGTGATGCAGAAGTTACTCCCCCGATTCGACGACGCGGCGGAACCGTGCCGCCGCGCTACGCAGCGCGGCTTCGGCATCGACCCCCAGGCAGCGGGCGGCGTCGGTCAGGGTGAACAGCAGGTCGCCCACCCTCCGCACCGCCTCGGGTGGGCCCTCGAGCGTTTCACCCGACCCCGCTGCGGCCGCGGCGGGGCCGTGCACGGTGGCCAGCTCCTCCAGTTGCGTTGCGGCCCGGGCCAGCAGGCTCGCCAGGTCGGGACGCCGCACACCGATGGACTCCGCCTTGCGCTGGAGCTTGGCGGCCAGCGCCAGCGCCGGCAGTGCGGCCGGGATGCCCTCGAACACGCTGGTGCGGCCCTTCTCGGCCTGCTTGAGCACCTCCCAGCGCGCTGCCACCTCCTCGGGGGTGTCTGCCACCGCGTCCCCAAAGACGTGGGGGTGGCGACCCACGAGCTTGTCGTGGACGGCGTGCGCCACATCGGCCAGCGTGAAGCGACCTTCCTCGGCGGCGAGCACAGCATGGAACACCACCTGGAACAGCAGGTCACCGAGCTCCTCCTCGAGGTGGTGCACCGTCGCCGGCGGGGGATCGGGCTCGGCCGCGTCCAGGGCGTCGAGGGCGTCGAGGGCCTCGTAGGACTCCTCCAGCAGGTGGCGGGCCAGTGACCCGTGCGTCTGGCGCATGTCCCACGGGCACCGGGCCCGCAAGGTCCGAACGAGCTCCTCGAGCCGGACGAGCTCGGAGGCCACTGGTGCAGCGAGGGTCGGCACCCACAGCGACGTGAGGTGGTCGGCGTCGAGCGTCCGGTCGATGTCCGCCCACGCCACCAGGACGACGCGCTCGTCAGGGAGTCCGAGGTGGTGCAGGAGCACCGCCGCTCGGTCCGGGTCGGCGCCAGCGGCGTCGTCGGCTGCCAGCTTGATCTCCGACAGCACGCGGCGGCTGTAGCACTGGGCCACCAGCAGCGGACCCCGCTCGCCCGCCGCCGACACGGCGAACGTCGTGCCGTCCACCAGGCGCACCCCGGCCTCGATCGGGTCGACACCCAGCCGGTCCCAGGCCAGGTCCAAGAAGGACGGTGCCGGAACCAGCTTGAGCGCCACGCGCGCATCGGCCCGGAGGAGCTCGACGGTGCGCTCGGCGATCAGCGGCGATCCCGGCACGGCATAGACCACGGCGCCGCCGCCGGCTGCCGCCTCGTCGGTGGCAGCTGCCACCAGCTCGGCAGCGATGGTCCGGTAGACCTCGTCGAACGAACCGGCTGCGTCGTACGCGGCGTCGAAGCTGGTCACGCTCCCGCCGCGCGCCGACACGGCGGCCACGGCGGCGGCCGCCGCCGGATGGCGGACCGTGCGCAGGTAGCGACGGCGTGCACCCACCAGGAGCTCGAGGTTCCGCTGGGGCAAGAGGTCCTCGCCTGCCGGCCCCAGCCCCACCACCACGATCCGGGGACGCCGTTCGGGCACGCCAGCAGTCCTTGTTGCGCCCGGCGACGGCTCAGCCGCCGGCGCCGCCGGGCCCGCCGAGACCTCCGAGCAGCGAGCCGCTGTTCGAGGGGACGTCGGCGGCCGCGTCGATGAGGAACCGCTCGGGCACCCCCGCGGGCGGGATCAGACCCCGGAGCCGGCTCCACGTGCCGTAGCGGGGGTCGACGGTGACCCGGGCGCGCGCCAGCGCTGCGGTGCGGGCCTGGTCCAGCACCGGGGCGGCGTTCTGGATGAGCGTGCTGCGGATCTGGCCCGCCACCTGGTCGAAGGGGGCCACCGGGCGGCTCGAGATCTCGATCAGCACCCACTGGGGCACGCCGGTGGCGGAGGGTTGCTCCAGCGGCTCGCTCACCTTGCCGACGCCGCCCAGCTTGGCCAGCTCGAGGGCGAGGCCGATGAGCTGCGGGTTGCCCTGCAGGTCGCTGTCGTTGTAGCAGCCGAGCTGGCCGCCGCGGGCGGCGCTCTGGGCGTCGAGGGAGTGGGCCTGCGCCTCGGTCGCGAACGGGGCGCCGGCCACGATGGCGTCGTGGATCTGCTGGGCCTCGGCCTGGGTGGCCACCAGGATCCCCGACACGCACTCGGAGGTGAACTGGCTCTGGTGGGTCTGGTAGTAGCCGAGCAGGGAACTGGTGCTCAGGTCGAGGCGGGCCAGGCGCACGATGGCCGCCTCGTCGGTGGCGACGAGGCCCACCAGCTCGTCGCGCAGCGCCGGGGACACCAGCGACAGCACTGGCGGACCCGCGCTCCCTGTGGTGCAGCTGGCACCGCCCGCGTCGATGTCGACGGCTGCTGCGGCGCGGTCGGCGGCGGTGACCGTACCGCCGGCGGCAGCGAGGATCTGTTGGTCGACCCGCCACGACACGAGCTGGGCCAACTGATCGGCCGCGTACTGCGCTGTGACCGTGTCGTCGCCCGTCCCGGCCACTGACGTGGTGCCGGCCACCAGGCACCGGGCCACCTGCGCCGACAGCGAGGAACCGAGCACGGACCGGAGCGACGAATTGAGCTGGTTCTGGGAGATGGCCACCCCGTCCACGGTGGCCGCCGGGGGGGAGATGTCGCATGCGGACGCCAGCCCGGCAAGCGCCGCCAGCAGGCCCAGGGCCATCAGACGTTTCACGGGTTGCGCATGCTACCGGCGAGCCCGGCAGCCGACGATCCGGCTGGCACGCCGGCCTCCGGTTCGGCCGACGCACTGGCCCCCTGCTGGCCGGGGGTGGCGGGCGGCACGAGCACGCGCAACAGCTCGGCCAGCGCGTGGGCCGGTCCCGGTGTGTCCGGCAACGGCACGACCAGCTGCCGGGCGTCCTCCTTGTACCGTGCGCCCGGGTACCGCCGCTCCAGCCGCACCCTGGCCGACACGGCCAGCTCGAGGGGGGCCAGGCGGCCCATCAGCCGTCGGCGACCGGTCCCCGTGCCGACCTGGCCTGGGCGTGCCGGGACGGCCGACACCTCGGTGACACCTGTCCGCAGGCACTCGACCCGCAACCGGGCCACCGCCAGCAGCTCCTCGGCTGGCGCCGGCAGGGGCCCGAAGCGGTCCGCCCACTCGTTGCGGAGGTCATCGACCTCGACATGGCTCGTCACTGCGGCCAGCCGCCGGTACGCCTCGAGCCGCAGGTCCTCGCGGGCCACGTAGCTGTCGGGCAGGTGGGCGTCGACCGGCAGGTCGATCGTGACCTCGGCCGCCGGCCGCCGGGGCTCCCCCTTCAGCTCCGCTACCGCCTCTGCCACCAATTGCACGTACAGGTCGTAGCCCACCGCCGCGATGTGGCCCGACTGGTCCTCGCCCAGCAGGTTCCCAGCACCGCGGATCTCGAGGTCGCGCATGGCGATCTTGAACCCGCTGCCGAGCTCGGTGTGCTCCCCGATGGTGCGCAGCCGTTCGTAGGCGGCCTCCGTGAGCCGGTGGTCCACCGGGTGGAACAGGTACGCGTAGGCGCGTTGGCCGGCGCGGCCCACCCGGCCGCGCAACTGGTGGAGCTGGCCCAGGCCGAGCCGATCGGCGCGGTCGACCACCAAGGTGTTCACCGTGGGCATGTCGATGCCCGACTCGATGATGGTGGTGCACACCAGCACGTCCGCCTTCTTCTCCCAGAAGTCCAGGACGACCTGCTCCAAGGTGCCCTCGTCCATCTGGCCGTGGGCCACCGCCACTCGTGCCTCGGGAACCAGCTGGCGCAGCCGGGTGGCGACCTGCTCGATGTCGCGCACGACGTTGTGCACGAAGAAGACCTGTCCCTCCCGCAGCAGCTCGCGCCGGATGGCCTCGATCACGGCAGCCTCGTCGTACTCGCCCACGTATGTCAGGATCGGCTGGCGAGCGGCCGGGGGCGTGCTGATGAGGCTCAGGTCACGGATGCCCGTCAGGGCCATCTCGAGCGTGCGGGGGATGGGGCTGGCGGTGAGCGTCAGCACGTCCACTCCCGACGACAGCTGCTTGATGGCCTCCTTGTGGGTGACGCCGAAGCGCTGCTCCTCGTCGATCACGAGCAGTCCGAGGTTCTTGAAGCTCACATCCGAGCCCAGCAGGCGGTGCGTCCCGATGACGACGTCCACCGACCCGTCCGCCACACCGGCCAGCACGGCCCGGGCCTCGGCCGGCGTCAGGAACCGCGACAGCATCTCGACCCGGATCGGGAAGTTGGCGAAGCGCTCGGCGAAGGTCTGTGCGTGCTGCTGGGCCAGCAACGTCGTGGGCACCAGCACCGCGGCCTGCTTCCCGTCCTGCGCGGCCTTGAACACCGCCCGGACCGCCACCTCGGTCTTGCCGAAGCCCACGTCGCCGCACACGAGGCGGTCCATGGGCACCGGTGCCTCCATGTCCGCCTTGACCTCCTCGACGGCCCGTAGCTGGTCAGGCGTCTCCACGTACGGGAAGCTGTCCTCGAGCTCACGCTGCCACGGCGTGTCGGGCGCGAACGCGTGCCCGGCGATGCGCAGCCGTGTGCGGTACAGCTCGACGAGCTGCCGGGCCACCTGGTGCACGGCGGCGCGCGCCCGGGCCCGGGTGCGCTGCCACTCCGAGCCGCCCAGCCGGTTGAGCGTGGGATGCTCGCCACCGCTGTAGGGGGTGATGGCGTCGATCTGGTCGGTCGGCAGGTAGAGCTTGTCGTCGCCGCGGTACTCGAGCAGGAGGTAGTCGCGCGACGCCCCGCCCACCGAGCGGGTCACCATGCCGGCATAGCGGGCCACGCCGTGCTGGCGGTGCACCACGTAGTCTCCCGGCGCCAGGTCGTCGAAAAAGCCGTCGACGGGGCGCGTCCGGGCCCGGGCCCGGCGGTGGGGCCGGCGACGACCGGTGACGTCGGACTCGGCCAGCACCGCGACCTTGGCGGCGGGCACCACGAACCCTCGGTCCACCGACGCCACCACCAGGTGCACCCCAGGGGACGCGAGCTGCTCGTCCGAACCCGCCCGGGACGCGGCAAGGCCCTCCTCCGCCAGCACCCCCGCCAGGTGGGCGGCAGTCCCCTCGCCCTCGGCACAGACGACCACCGCGTACCCGGCGGCTGCCAACTCCCGCAGGCGGCCAACCAGCCGGGCGCGGTCCCCGAACAGCGGGTCCCATCCCGACGCCCCCACCGCCGGCGTGGCAGGCCCCTCGGCCACCGGCACGATCGACAGGACTGCGGCCTCGCAGCGGGCGAGCAGCCGCTCGTACTCGACGTGCAGGCGGGGCACATCGCCAGGCGCCCCCCACGTGCCGGCCAGGACCGCGGCCAGGGCTGCCTCGTCGTCGGCCAGCTCGTGCGCGCGGTCGCGCGCCCGGCGAGGGTCGACCACCACGACCCGTGCCGAGGACCCGAGGAGGTCGGGCAGCACGCGCTCGCCGTCCACCAGCCACGGCAGCCACGACTCCATGCCGTCGAAGAGCTGCCCCTGCGCCACGCGTTCCCAGTGGGAGCGTCCCCAGGGCTCGGATGCCACCAGCGCCTCGGCACGAGCCCGAAGCTCGGCAGTGGGCAGCAGCTCGCGACACGCGAACAACTCGGCAACCTGCAGGTCCCCGACCGATCGCTGGTCGGCGGGGTCGAACTCGGTCAGCCGGTCGACCTCGTCCCCCCACAGGTCGATCCGCACCGGGAGCTCTCCGGTGGAGGGGTAGACGTCCACGATGCCCCCGCGCACCGCCAGTTCACCCCGGTGCTCCACCTGGTACTCGCGCCGGTACCCCAGAGCCACCAGGCGGCCGACCAGCTCGTCACGCTCGACCCGCTGGCCACGGGCGATCCGCACCGGGGCGGCATCGGGACCCAGGGGAGCGAGCCGCTGGAGCAACGCCCGCACCGGCGCCACCACGACGTCGGGGGGATCGCCCCCCGCTCCCAGGCGCCACAGGAGCCGCAGTCGGCTGCCCATGGTCGCCACCTCGGGGCTCACCCGCTCGAAGGGCAGGGTGTCCCACGCCGGGAACAGCTCGACGCCTCCCTCGGGAACGAACGCGCGCAGGTCGTGCGCCACCCGCTCGGCGTCGGCCACGGTGGGCACCACCACCAGTACGGGCCGGCGCTCGCCCAGGTGGCACAGGCCGGCCACGACGAACGCCGTTGCGGCCTCCGGCACTGCCAGCGTGCCGGCGCGCGCCGCGACGGCATCGATCATGGCGGGTTCGGCGCGCAGCAGCGGTGGCAGAGCGCGCAGGCTCATGCGGACCCGCCGCAGGGAGAGGAGCGTGACACCGTCCGCCAGGCTACCGACCCGACCTCTAGTACCCGTCCAGCTCGCCCGCCACCGGGCATGGGCGCAGAAGCGGTCACGAGCCGGCGTTGAACCGGTTCATGGCCGCCTCGATCCCCTCGGCGACGATGGCCTCGACGGCGTCGGCCGCCACTTCGACGGCGACGTCGAGGACCTCGCGCTCTGCCGCGCCCGGCCGCCGCAGGACGTAGTCCGCCCCCGCCTGGCGTCCGGGCGGCTTCCCGATGCCGATGCGGACCCGCCCGTAGCCGTCGTGGTGGAGGTGGGCGTGCACCGAGGCCAGGCCGTTGTGACCGGCGGTGCCCCCGCCCGCTTTGACCTTGACCCGGCCCGGCGGCAGGTCGAGGTCGTCGTGCACCACGACCAGGCGAGCCACATCGTCGATCCCATAGCGGCGCAGCAGCGCCCGCACCGCCTGCCCGGAGTCGTTCATGTAGGTCTGCGGCCGGGCGAGGACCACGCGCCGGCCGGCCATGGGCACCTCGGCCACCTCCGCCAGGGTGCCCCGCTCGGCGCGCAGGCGGGCACCCGCCCGCGCCGCCAGCACCGCCACGGTCTCGGCCCCCACGTTGTGACGGGTGCGCTCGTAGGCGGCACCCGGGTTGCCGAGGCCGACCACCACCACGTCGGCGGGCGTCCCCCGCCGGGACGACCCGACCAGGCGTCGCAGGGTCTAGGACTCCTGGCCAGTGCCGCTGTCCCCGGCCCCGCCGGGCTCGGCGGCGCCACCGCCTGCCTGCGCAGCCTCCCCCGTCCCGCCGCCCGCGCCGGCCCCAGCACCAGCAGCGGCCTCGGGGCCTGCCGCGACCTCGGCGGCGACGCCCGCCGCCTCCGGCGCACCGGCCTCGGCCCGCTGGACCCGTGGCGGCTCGCCGATGGCCACGATCACCTCGGGATCGGTGTCGGTGCTGACGCCGGGTGGGAGGTGGATGTCGCCCACGCGCACGACGCCACCCACGGTCAGCCTGCTCACGTCCGCCTCGAGGTGGGCCGGGATGTCGGCCGGTCGGGCCCGCACGCTCAGGGTGAAGACCTGCTGGTCGAGGATCCCGTCGTGATGGTGCAGCTCGACGGGGTCACCCACCAGTACGACGGGCACGTCCGCGCCGACGGGACGGTCGGGGTCCACGACCTGGAAGTCCACGTGCTGGACCGTGCCGCGCACGGGGTGGCGCTGGATCTCGCGGGCCATGGCGATGTAGCGACGGTCGCCCACCTGCAGCGACAGCACCGCGTTGAGGCCGGCGCCCGTGCTCAGCGCGGCCCGCAGGTCGCGGGCGGCGACGGTCACCGGCACGGCGTCGACGCCGTTGCCGTACACCACGGCCGGCACGCGCCCCTCCCGGCGCAGACGCCGCGACGGGCGCGTGCCCGTGGCACGACCCACCTCGGCAACCAGCGTGATCTCGGCCATGGCGAGCTCCTCCACATGATCGGGGCGGGCGCAGGCGGCACACCCCGACGAGTCGGACCCGTCGGGTGCCTCGGCCACGCGGCTGCGGCCGGTGCTGCACCGAAGACCCAAGCATAGAGCCCACCACCGCACGGCACGAACCTCGCCCCCCGGCCGGCACCCACGGACCCGCACCCTCGGGCCCGCACCCTCGGGCCCGCACCAGCAGGCGGAGCGGCCCGGATGGGTCGCCTCGGGCCCATCGCGCCTGGCCGTGCCTACGCCAGGTTGTCGCCTCCGAAGATCTCGGACACCGAGGTGTCCTCGAACACGGCGTCGATGGCGTCCGCGATGAGGCGCGCCACGGACACCACGACCAGCTTGTCGATCCGGCGGTCCTCGGCGATGGGCAGGGTGTTGGTCACCACGACCCGCGACAGCGGGGCCTTCTCGAGCCGTTCGAGGGCGGGATCCGACAGCACGCCGTGGGTCGCCATCGCCCAGATGTCGGCCGCTCCCCGCTCGGCGAGCAGCTCGGCGCCGGCACAGATGGTCCCCGCAGTGTCGATCATGTCGTCGATGAGCACGCAGCGCCGCCCCTCCACGTCGCCCACCACGTGCAGGGCCTCGACCTGGTTCGCCGCGCCACGGGGCCGGCGCTTGTGGACGACGGCGATGTCGGTGTTGAGCTGCTGGCTGTAGCGCTCGGCCACCTTCACCCGACCGGCATCAGGCGCCACCACCACCACGTCGTCGGTCCCCTGCCGGCGCAGCTCCTCGACGAGCACGGGCATGGCGGTGAGGTGGTCGAAGGGCACGTCGAAGAATCCCTGGATCTGGCCCGAGTGCAGATCCACGCTCACCACCCGGTCGGCCCCCGCCACCTGCAACATGTCGGCCACGAGCTTCGCCGTGATGGGCTCGCGGCCCGTCGCCTTGCGGTCCTGGCGGGAGTAGCCGTAGTAGGGGCACACGGCGGTGATCCGTTTGGCCGACGCGCGTTTGGCGGCGTCGATCATGATGAGCTGCTCCATGAGCGAGTCGTTGACCGGTCCGCAGTGGGTCTGGACGATGAACACGTCGGTGCCCCGCACCGAACTGTCGTAGCGGCAGTGGATCTCGCCGTTGGCGAACTCCCGCAGGTTGGCCTCGCCCAGCTCGACGCCGAGATGGTCGGCGATCTCCCTGGCCAGAGCCGGGTGCGACCGCCCCGACACCAATTCGAGCCGCCTGCGCGGGACCAGCTCCATACCGAAACGCTACCGCGGGCGCGGCTGAGGCCCGCCTGGCCCTCGGGCCGGACCGGCGCCGGCCGGCGCGGCGCCACCGGCACCCGGCGGGCCTGCCACGACCGTGAACGGTGCCACGGCGGTACCGGCTGCGACCACCGCCCCGGCCTCGAGCACCGCGAACGGACCGACCGAGGCGTCGGGTCCGATCTCGGCTCGCACCGCCGTCGAGGCCTCGACCACTGCCCGTTCGCCCACCACCGTGTCCACCAGGTGGCAGTTCGGACCCACCTCGGCCCCGGCGCGCACCGTGCAGTCACCTTGCAGGACCACGCCTGGGAGCAGGACCACGTCTGGCTCCAGCCGGACCGACGCGTCCACGTAGGTGCGCTCGGGGTCCCACATGGTGACCCCGCGTCGCATCCACCGCTCGTTGATGCGGTCGCGCAGCTCGGCCTCGGCCACCGCCAGCTGGGCCCGGTCGTTCACCCCCGCCGCCTCCATGGGGTCGGCCACGACGAAGGTGGTCACCGGGTAGCCGGCGTCGTGCAGGACGGCGTAGACGCCGCTCAGGGGGTGCTCCCCGCCCGGCCCGGCCGCCGGCAGGCGGCGCAAGGCGGCCGGGAGCACCGAGTGCCGGAAACAGTGAATGGGTGTGGCTACCTCGTTGACGGCCTGCTCGTCACCATCCGCCTCGGCCCCCTCCACGACACGGGCCACCGTCCCGTCCCGTGCCCGCACCACCCGGTCGTACCCGCCGGGGTCGGGCAGGACGGCGGTGAGCAGCGTGGCGGCCGCACCCGTGCGGCGATGGTGGCGGACGAGGGCCGCCAGCGTCGGGGGCCGCACCAGCGGGGTGTCGCCCGGCACGACCACGACATCGCCGTCGGCATCGGCCAGCTCGGCCGGCAGCGCGGTCAGGCCAACAGCCAGGGCGTCACCGGTGCCCCGCTGGCTCGCCTGTTCGACGAACTCGATGGACAGCGAGGCCGGTGCGTGCTCGACCAGGGTCTTGGTCACCCACTCGCCCCGGTGGCCCACCACCACGACCACCTGCTCGAGAGGCAGCTCGGCCAGGGCGTCGAGCACATGGAGGATCATGGGGCGGCCGCACAGTCGATGCAGCGGTTTCGGGCGCGCCGAGTGCATCCGGGTCCCCTCGCCAGCGGCGAGGACCACGGCACACAGCGGGCGGCCGGCCACGGGGTTTAGTCTCGCGCCCGATCGCCATGCCCGTGCTCACCTCCAGCGTCGACCCCCGCTCCGACACCTTCCGCCGCAACCGCGAAGCGATGCTGGCCGCGCTCGAGGAGGTCGAGGCGCAGCTGGCGGTGGCACGCGCCGGCGGCGGTGAGCGCTACGTGGAACGGCACCGGCGCCGGGGCAAGCTCCTCGCACGCGAGCGCATCGAGCTGCTGCTGGACCGCGATTCGCCCTTCCTCGAGCTGGCGCCGCTGGCCGCATGGGGAACCGAGTACACCGTCGGTGCCAGCCTGGTCGCCGGCATCGGCGTGGTCTGCGGGGTCGAGTGCATGATCACCGCCAACGACCCGACCGTTCGTGGCGGCGCCTCCAACCCCTACACCATGCGCAAGTCCGCCCGCATGGCCGACATCGCGCTCGAGAATCGCCTGCCCTCGGTCAGCCTGGTGGAGTCAGGCGGCGCCGACCTGCCCACCCAGTCGGAGATCTTCATCCCCGGTGGACGGGCCTTTCGCGATCTGACGCAGCGCTCCGCGGCCGCCATCCCGACCATCGCCCTCGTCTTCGGCAATTCCACCGCCGGCGGCGCATACGTCCCGGGCATGTCCGACTACGTGGTGATGATCGAGGGACGCTCCAAGGTGTTCCTGGGCGGCCCGCCGTTGGTGAAGATGGCCACCGGCGAGGACGCCGACGACGAGGAGCTCGGTGGCGCGTCCATGCATGCCCGGACGAGCGGCCTGGCCGACTTCCTCGCCGTCGACGAGCTCGACGCCATCCGCATCGGGCGCGACATCGTGGCGCGGTTGCACTGGCGCAAGCAGGGCCTGGGGCCCAGCCTGCCGGCCGACGAGCCGCTGGAGGACCCCGAGGAGCTCCTCGGCATCCCCTCGGCGGACCTGCGGGTCCCCTTCGATCCGCGCGAGGTCCTGGCCCGGGTCGTCGACGGCAGCCGGTTCGACGAGTTCAAACCCCTCTACGGTCCCAGCCTCGTCACCGGGTGGGCGTCGATCCACGGATATCCCATCGGTGTGCTCGCCAACCATCGCGGGGTGCTGTTCAGCGAGGAGAGCGAGAAGGCCGCGCAGTTCATCCAGTTGGCCAACCAGATCGACGTGCCCCTGCTGTTCCTCCAGAACACCACCGGGTACATGGTGGGCAAGGAGTACGAGCAGCGCGGCATCATCAAGGATGGCTCCAAGATGATCAACGCCGTGTCGAACTCGCGCGTTCCGCACCTGACGGTCACCATCGGTGCCTCCTACGGCGCGGGCAACTACGGCATGTGTGGCCGGGCCTACAACCCCCGCTTCCTGTTCAGCTGGCCCAACGCCCGGTCGGCGGTGATGGGGCCGGCCCAGCTGGCCGGGGTGCTGTCGATCGTGGCGCGCCAGGGTGCAGCAGCCCGGGGCGAGCCCTTCGACGAGGAGGCGGACGCCGCCATGCGGGCCATGGTGGAGGACCAGATCGAGCGCGAGTCACTGCCGCTGTTCCTGACGGCCCGTCTGTACGACGACGGCATCATCGACCCACGCGACACGCGGACCGTACTGGGCATGTGCCTGTCGGTCATCGCCAACACGCCCATCGCCGGCACCCGGGGATACGGCGTGTTCCGCATGTGAACGGACGGGTCGGGATGATCACCAAGCTGCTGATCGCCAACCGGGGAGAGATCGCCCGCCGCATCGCCCACACGGCGCGTGCCATGGGCATCAGTTGCGTGGCGGTGGCGTCCGACGCCGACCGGCACGCGCCCCACACCCGCGACGCCGACGAGGTGGTACGGCTCCCGGGCTCCGCCCCGGCGGACACCTACCTGCGCACGGACCTGCTGGTGGCCGCCGCCCTGGCAGCGGGAGCTGACGCCGTCCACCCCGGCTACGGCTTCCTGTCGGAGAACGCGGCCTTCGCTCGGGCGTGCCACGACGCCGGGTTGACGTTCGTGGGACCACCGGCCGAGGTCATCGAGGCCATGGGCTCCAAATTGGAAGCCAAGCGGATCATGGAGGCCGCCGGGGTGCCCGTGCTGCCCACCGTGGCCGTGCCACCGGAGGCGACCGAGGGCAGCGTGCCCGGCGCGGTGGCCGACCAGGCGGCCGCGCTGGGATGGCCGGTGATCGTGAAGGCCTCAGCCGGCGGCGGTGGGCGCGGCATGCGCGTGGTGGACGGTCCCCACGCCCTGGCCGACGCCCTCGCGACCGCGGCGCGCGAGGCGGCTGCCGCGTTCGGGGACGGCACGCTCTTCCTCGAGCCCTATGTGCCCGGGGCGCGACATGTCGAGGTGCAGATCCTCGGTGACATCCATGGCTCGGTCCTCCACCTCTTCGAACGCGAGTGCTCCATCCAGCGCCGGCACCAGAAGATCGTCGAGGAAGCCCCCTCGCCCGCCGTGGACCGAGAACTGCGTGCCGCGCTGGGCGGGGCCGCCGTCACCGCCGCCAAGGCCATCGGCTACGTGAACGCCGGTACGGTCGAATTCCTCCTGCTCCCCGACGGGCGGTTCGCCTTCCTCGAGGTCAACACCCGATTGCAGGTGGAGCACCCCGTCACCGAAGCGGTCAGCGGCGTGGACCTCGTGCGCCTGCAGCTGCTCATCGCCGAGGGCCAGCGCCTGCCCCCGGAGCTCCACGACGCAGCGGTGACCGGTCACGCCATCGAGGTGCGCCTGTACGCTGAGGACCCCACCCACGCCTGGCGTCCGTCCGCCGGCCGGCTGCAGTGCTTCGAGGTGCCCGCCCGGCCCTTCGCAGTGAGCCAGGGCTACGGGGTGCGGGTGGACAGCGGGGTCGAGGCCGGTACCGACGTGGGAACCTCCTACGACCCCCTGCTCGCCAAGGTGATCGCCCACGCTCCCACACGAGCCGAGGCCGCCCGAGCACTGGCTGCCACGCTGGCGAGGGCCCGGCTGCACGGCCTGGTGACGAACCGGCAGCTGCTGGTCCGGATCCTGCAACACCCGGAGTTCCTGGCGGGACAACTCGACACCGCCTTCCTCGAGCGGCACGACCCTGCCGTGCTCGGGAACCCGGCGCTGCCCGAGCCCATCGGGCGGCTGCACGCCGTCGCGGCGGCGCTGGCCGGCCAGGCACGGCGCCGAGCGGCGGCCCCGGTCCTCCGGCAGATTCCCTCGGGCTGGCGCAACAACCCCAGCGGCCCGCAGGTCACGGAGCTGACCGGCCTCGACGGCCGCCTGCGCGTCGGCTACCGATTCGACCGGCGCGGGCGCTGCGTCGAGTTGCAGGTGGACGACGAGCCGCTCCCCGACGTCGAGGTGCTGGCCGTGGGTCCGCAGATGGTGGAGCTGTCGTTCAAGGGACTGGCCCGCCGCTACCGGGTGTGCGCCCATGGAGCGACGTGGGAGGTGGACGGCCCGGACGGTTCGTCCACGTTCACGGAGGTGGAACGCTTCTCGGTGCCCGGTACGCAGCTCGCCGCCGGGTCGTTGACCGCACCGCTACCAGGCACCGTGGTCGAGGTGAAGGTGCGCGACGGTGACGTCGTGTCGGCGGGTGACGTCCTGGTCACCGTGGAGGCGATGAAGATGGAGCACGAGGTCCGTGCCCCCGAGCCCGGCACGGTGCGCCACGTACACGTGGCCCCCGGTGACCAGGTCGACGCCGGCAAGCTGTTGTTGGTCGTGGAGGAAGCAAAGGAGCGAACCGAGGTGGACCGGTGACGACGAACGTCCTGCGGATCGCCAACTGCTCCGGCTTCTACGGCGACCGCCTGTCCGCTGCCCGTGAGATGGTCGACGGTGGACCCATCGACGTGCTCACCGGCGACTACCTGGCCGAGCTCACGATGCTCATCCTGTGGAAGGCGCGCCAGCGCGATCCCTCGGCCGGCTACGCCGTCACCTTCTACCGCCAGATGGAGGAGGTCCTGGGCACCTGCGTCCAGCGCGGCATCAAGGTGGTGGCCAATGCCGGCGGGCTCAATCCTGCAGGACTGGCCGCCGCGCTGCGAGCCTTGGCGGCCAAACTCGGCATCGAGGCCTCGATCGCCCATGTGGAGGGCGACGACATCCTCGACCGGGTGCCGGCACTGCAGGCGGCGGGCGAGCCCCTTGCCCACCTCGACACCGGAGTGCCGCTGGCCGACGCCCCGGGCGCCCCCGTCAGCGCCAACGCGTACCTGGGGGGCTTCGGTATCGCCGAGGCGCTGGCGGCCGGCGCCGACGTGGTGGTGACCGGCCGGGTCACGGACGCCGCCCTGGTCGTAGGGCCTGCCGCCTGGCACTTCGGCTGGACGCGGACGGACTGGGACCAGCTGGCGGGGGCGGTGGCCGCTGGCCACGTCATCGAGTGCGGGGCACAGGCCACCGGCGGGAACTACGCCTTCTTCCAGGAGGTCCCGAGGCTCGAGCACCCCGGCTTCCCCATCGCAGAGGTGCGTCCCGACGGCTCGGCCGTCATCACCAAGCACCCCGGTACCGGCGGCCTGGTGTCGGTCGGCACGGTGACGGCGCAGTTGCTGTACGAGATCGCCGGTCCCTACTACGCCAACCCCGACGTCGTGGCCGACTTCTCCACCATCCAGCTGGAGCAGATCGGCCCCGACCGGGTGCTGGTGTCGGGGGTCAGGGGCCTGCCCGCCCCCGACCGCCTGAAGGTGTGCCTCAACCTGCTCGGCGGCTGGCGCAATTCGATGACGTTCGTCCTCACGGGACTGGACATCGAGGAGAAGGCCGAGGTGGCCCGCCGGGGCCTGTTCGACATCCTGGGCGACCCTGGCCAGTTCGCCGAGCTCGACATCCGCCTGCTGCGCACCGACCGGCCCGACGCGCCCACCAACGAGCAGGCCAGCGCGGAGCTGCGCGTGACCGTGAAGGACCCCGACGAGCACAAGGTCGGCCGCCGGTTCTCCAATGCCGCCACCGAGCTGGCGCTGGCCAGCTACCCGGGGTTCTACCTCACCGCCCCGCCGGCCGATGCGCGCGCCTATGGCGTCTACTGGCCAGCGCTCGTGCCGCACGAGGCAGTCGAGCAGGTGGTGGTCCACCACGACGGCCGGCGCCAGCCGGTGGCGGTCGCACCCCCCGTCACCGCGCCGCTGCCGGCCGATCCTGCTCCGGGCGCAGACGGCACCGAGCGCACCACAGGCGAGCCGGGACATCGCCCACCCACCCTTCGCCTCCCGCTGGGCACGGTGGCCGGTGCCCGATCCGGTGACAAGGGGGGCAATGCCAACGTCGGGCTGTGGGCCCGCAGTCACGAAGGCTACCGGTGGCTGGCGGCAGAGCTCACCGTGGCGCGGCTGCGCCAGCTGCTGCCCGAGGCGGCGCAACTGGACATCAACCGCTACGAGCTGCCCAACCTCAACGCAGTGAACTTCGTCATCCACGGCCTGCTGGGCGAGGGCGTGGCCTCGTCCACCCGTCCCGACCCGCAGGCCAAGAGCCTGGGCGAATACCTGCGGTCCCGCCTGGTCGACATCCCCGAATCGCTGGTGCACGACCACCACGACGCCACGACCTCGAAGCCACGACGCGCACCGTCGTCTGGCGCCTCGGATCGGAGCGGCCGGCCATGAATTTCCGCGAGACCGACGAGCAGCGCATGCTGCGTGAGGCGGTGCGGTCCCTCGCCGCCCGCTACGGCCACCAGTACTACCTGTCCAAGGCCCGCACCGGCGCCAAGGCCGACGAACTGTGGACCGAGGCAGGAGCGGCCGGGTTCCTGGGGGTGAACGTACCCGAGGCCTTCGGTGGAGGTGGTCAGGGCATCAGCGAGCTGGCCATCGTGGCCGAGGAGCTGGCCGCCCAAGGCTGCCCACTCCTGCTGATCGTGGTGTCACCCGCCATCTGCGCCACCATCATCGCCCGCTTCGGCACCGAGGCACAGCAGCAGCGATGGCTCCCCCGGTTCGCCACGGGCGAGCTCAAGATGGCCTTCGCAATCACCGAACCTGACGCGGGCTCCAACTCCCACAACATCTCGGTGACCGCCAGACGCGACGGCGACGTCTACCGGCTGCGAGGGACGAAGTACTACATCTCCGGCGTGGACGAAGCCGAGGCCGTGCTGGTCGTGGCCCGCACCGGCACCGACGAGTCGACCGGCCGAGCCCGGCTGTCGCTGTTCGTGGTCGACGCGGCCGCACCCGGGTTCTCCACCACGCTGATCCCGGTGGAGATCGTCGCCCCCGAGAAGCAATTCACGCTGTACTTCGACGACGTCGAGGTGCCCGCCGACAACCTGATCGGCACCGAAGGTGACGGGCTGCGGCAGGTGTTCTTCGGGCTCAACCCCGAGCGGATCGTCTCTGCCGCCATGGCAGGTGGCATCGGCCGGTACGCGCTCGACAAGGCATCGGCCTACGCGCGCCAGCGCAGCGTGTGGGGCACACCCATCGGGCGCCACCAGGGCCTCGCCCACCCCCTGGCCAAGGCCAAGATCGAGGTGGAGCTGGCCCGGCTCATGTGCCAGAAGGCGGCATGGGCCTACGACGCGGGCGAGGACGCGGGCGAGGCGGCCAATATGGCCAAGTACGCTGCGGCCGAAGCGGCCCTCGCCGCCTTGGACCAGGCCATCCAGACCCATGGTGGCAACGGCCTGGCCACCGAGTTCGGGTTGTCCACGCTGTGGGGGGCCACCCGCCTGATGCGTACCGCCCCGGTGAGTCGCGAGATGATCCTCAATTTCGTGGCCCAGCACTCCCTGCAGCTGCCGAAGTCCTACTGACGCGTCGACGGGACACGCCTGCCCACGGAGAACGGCACCGTCGGGAACGCGTCGAGGTCGGTGGGCCTCGAGAACAGGTAGCCCTGCCCCAGCCGGCACCCCGCCTGTCGCAGGCGCTCGAGCTGCCCGGCGGTCTCGATCCCCTCGGCCACGACTCGAAGGCCACGGTCGCGCGCCAGCTGCACGATCCGCTGGACGAGGAGGCTGTCGTCGTCGTCCATGGCCTCCACGAACGTCCGGTCGATCTTGAGCTCGTCGACGGGGAGCCGGCTGAGATACCCGAGGGCGGAGTACCCGGTACCGAAGTCGTCGATCGACAGCTGGACGCCCAGGGCGCGCAGCTGCGCCACGGTCGCCGTTGCACGGGCGGTGTCGCGGGCGAACACCGATTCGGTGATCTCGAGCGTCAGCGAGGACGGGGGCAGACCCGAGCGCTCCAGTGCGGAGCGAACCTGTCCGACGACCTCGGCGTCGTCGAGCTGGCGGGGAGACAGGTTGACGGCCACGTGGAGATCGGGGCGGTTCGCACGACGCTGCGCCAGCTGCACGTCGCGACAGGCTCGCTCGAGCACCCAGGCGCCGATGGCGACGACCAGGCCCGTCGACTCCGCCAGGGGGATGAACGCCGAGGGCAGGACCATGCCGCGCCGTGGATGTCGCCAGCGCACGAGCGCTTCCATGCCCACGACGGCGCCCGAGTCGAGGTCCACGACCGGTTGGTACTGCACGACCAGCTCGTCCCGTTCGAGGGCACGGGCCAGGTCGAGCTCGAGCTGCAACCGATCGATCACGGTGCCGTGGTGCCCCCGCTGGAAGACCTCGATCCGGCCCTTGCCCGCCTTCTTGGCAGCGTAGAGGGCGACGTCCGCGGCCCGGAGCATGTCCTGCGCGCCCAGTGGGGTGGCGGCGGTCGTGACCACGCCAATGCTGGCCCGCACGCGTTCCTCGCGAGTGCCGACGACAAGCGGGGCTTGCAGGACCGCCATGGCACGTTCGGCCGTCCGGTACACGTCCGTGTCGTCGTCTCCCTCGACCACGATGGCGTACTCGTCGCCGCCGAGCCGTGCCAGGGTGTCCCCCGAGCGCACGACCTCGCGCAGGCGGTGACCCACCTGGACCAGGACCTGGTTGCCGATCTGGTGGCCGCGCCCGTCGTTGATGGCAGTGAAATCGTCGAGGCCGAGGAACACGACGCCGACCGTGCCCCCCTGCCGGGCGACTCGGGCCAGCGCGTGCTCGAGGTGGTCCTCGAACAGGGCACGGTTGGCGAGGCCGGTGAGCGAGTCGTGGAGGGCCTGGTGGGCCAACTCGGCCTCCAGCGTCGTGCGTTCGGTGACGTCTCTGCCGTTGACGACCACGCCGGCCACGTCGGGGTCTGCCAGCAGGTCCACCACCGTCGTCTCCACCGAACGGTAGGAGCCGTCGGCGGCACGCAATCGCAGGTCCTCGCGCACCTCGGCACCCGGAACGGCGTGCGCGCGCGCCATGACCTGTCCCCAGAGCTCGCGGTCGTCGGGATGGACGAGCTCCTCGAACCCGCGGCCCAGCAACGCTGCGTCCGGGATGCCGAGCATGGTCGCCGACGACGGGCTGTGGTAGCGGATGACCCCGTCGCGGCCAACGACAACGGTCAGGTCCGACGAGCTCCGCACGATGGCGGAGAACCGAGCGGCCATGAGCCGCTGCTGGCGCGTCAGACGATCGAGGTCGGCATTGCGCGCTTCGAGGCGTGCCAGCGCGTCGAGGATCTGGTCCTTGCGGCGATCTGCCTGGACCAGGAGCCCTGCCACGGCCACGGTGAACGACACGCCTACGGCCAGCAGGATCCATGGCAACGCGGCCGACGACGTCCCCGCCAGGCTGGTCGTGGGGTGGGCCACGAGCAGCAACGCGCCCGGCGATCTCACGGCACCGGGACGGGCCGCCAGCCGCGAGGGCACCAACGTCGTCCGACCGTTCCCTGCGATCTCGACGACCGCCCGTTCCCCCACCAGGGGCAGGTGGGAGGTGGTGGCAAGCACCAGGTCCTGCGGCGCCTCGAACCCCGCGTAGACCGCGCCCTCGATGCCGGAGAACGGGCGGCCCGGCAGCGAGCCCAGCGGCACCGGCTTCCTGGGCACGGACCGTTCGATCTCCAGGGCATATCCCGGAGCGCCAGGCGAGGCGATCCAGGTCTCGAACCACCGGGCACCTCCCTGGTTCGAGACCGCGAAGGCAGGGCTGCGTCCCTGGCCGAGCTCGGCGGCCAGCGCCTCGTCCGCGCCAGCCCCCAACGAGGTGTGAACGGGGCCCGTGCTCGCCAGCAGCTCCAACCGGCCGCCTCGCACATCGACGGCCGCCACGGCGTCGTACCCCTCGTGCGCGGCGACCGGCCCTGCCGCCGCCTCCCAGGTGCCCTGGGTGGTTTCCGGACCGAGCCCCCGGGCGAGGGCGGTCACCTCGGGGGGCGTCGTGCCGACCAGCGAGCGCAGCACCAGCGCCGCCTGGGAGGCGTCCTCCTCCAGCAGCAGGTCGTTGGCGTGCTGGTTGGCCGCCCGTTCGACCACGAACCCGCCCACTGCCGCCCCCGCGCCGAACAGCAGCACGACGACGGCCGCCAGATGGCGCGGGGCGCGGCCTGCCGTCGGGCTCCTGGTGGAGCCGGGCGCTGACCGGTGTGCAGGCTTAGGTGGCTCCAGGCGGTCGGGCACGATCCATGCCAGCGCGTCCGACGCCTCGTGGGCCGGCCCCTCACCCATGCACCACCCCTCACCGCTGGCGGAAAGACGAGGGCAAGTGCCGCTGCCATCTCCCCGTGCGCGCACTTCCCGTGCCCTCCACCCTACGGAGCCCACGCCTCCGGCCACGAGGGCCGGAGGTCACGAGCCAGCCCGCCCCGCCACTGTTGTGTGTCCGTTGTGCGCCCACCCAAAAGCGCCAGGTGGAGCGGCCCATGCGCCCTCAGCCGCGGACGAAACTCAGCTGCACCCGCCGGCGCGGATTGTCGACGTTGAGGTCGACGAGCACGACCCGCTGCCACGTACCCAGTACCGGCCGGCCGCCGAGGACCGGCAGGACCAGCGAGGGGGAGACCAGCACCGGCAGCAGGTGGTCGGCGCCGTGACCGGGTGACCCGTGACGGTGGCGGTAGCGGTCGTCGCGTGGCAGGAGCCGGTCGAGCGCGTCCAGGAGATCGTCCTCCGACCCGGCACCGAGCTCCATGAGCGCCACGCCAGCGGTGGCATGCGGCGCGAAGACCGAGCACAGGCCGTCACCCCGGCCGGCACAGAACGCTTCGACGGCATCGGTGATGTCGGCCACCCGGCGCCGCGTCGTGTCCACCGGCACGACCGTGGAGTCCACAGCGGCAGGCTACCGTCGGCGGCGGATCGACACGCCCGGCCGGCGGCGGTGGGCGCTCACGTACCGGATGCCAGAGGGGCCGGCCGGGGCGCCACGTCGGCGGCATCCACGCTGGTCAGCGCCCGGCGGCCCGCGCCTCGTCGACGAGCGCTGCAACGAACTCGCGGTCGGCAAGCAGGGGGGTGTCGGACAGGAAGAGCCGGCCGTAGCGCTCGAAGTACATGAGCTGCTTGCCGAGGAGGAACGTGCCACGGTCGAAGTCCGACGCCACGCCGCCGTGCTCCTCGGCCATCCTCCGCACCCGACGCTGGGCCCGGACTCGGCGGACCACGGCGCGCACCGACCGGGACTGGGCTTCGATGCCCCTGGCCCGGGCGATCTGGGCCTGGGGCGCGGTCAACAGCTCCCCCAGGCTGACCTCACCGAAGGGACGGGTGAGCACCGGTTCGATCATGGCGCGGATGAAGGCCGTCAGCTCGGCGTCATCGAGCCCGAGGCCTTCCCGGATGGCGGGACCGTACGCACGCACGATGTGGGTGGCGACTTCACCCCAGGCGGCTTCCCGCCCGAGGGCAGCCTCGAGGACGTCCACGAAGAACCGGTGCGTCTGCGGGTCGAGCCGCCCGACGATCCCCCAGTCGAGCACGCCGATCCGCCCGTCGCGCAGCAGGAACAGGTTGCCGGCGTGCACGTCACCGTGAAAGGCGCCCCACCGCACCGTCATCAGGAAGAACCCCCGCACCACCTCGCGCACGAGCGGCGCCGGGTCCACGCCGTAGTCGGCAGCCCGCGCCAGGTCGTCGATGGGGACACCGTCGAGGTACTCCATGGTGAGCACGTTGGGGCCCGACAACTCGTGGACCACCTCGGGCACCACCACGGCGCGGAGTCCTGCCTCGGCCAGCAGCCGGCGGAAATGCGTCATGGCCCGTGCTTCGTTGCGCAGGTCGAGCTCCTCGCCGATCTGCTCGCGAAACCCGTCGAACATCTGCAGCAACGAGCCGGCGGTCTGGTCACCCGTCTGCCGCACCAGCAGCTCGAGCATCGGTTGCAGCAGGTCGAGGTCCGTTGCCACCACACGGTCGATGCCGGGACGGAGGACCTTGACCGCGACCGTCCGGCCGTCGTGGAGGCGGGCCCGGTGCACGACGGCGATCGAGGCGCGGCCCACCGGCTCGGGATCGAAGGAGGCGAACGCGTCGTCCAACGCCATGCCGAGGTCGGCCTCCACCACCTGGCGCACCTGGTCGAATGGGACCACGGGCCCCGTGTCGAGGCAGGTACGGAACTCGTCGGCCAGGCCGTCGCCGAAGACCCCGGGCGCCGAGGCCACCAGCTGCCCGAACTTCATGAAGGTCCCGCCCAGGTCCTCGAACGTGCGCCGCAACGGGCGGGCGAGGTCGGCGGCCGGCAGCGGACCGTGGTGGGCGTGGCGCGCCTGGCGCAGGGCAAGACGGCCGAAGTGGCGGGCCGACACCGTGGCGATGGTGCGACCCCGCCGCAGCAGATGGCGCGCCGTGGGCTGGGGCAACCGCCGGGGGAACACCCGGGGTACGGGACCGGACCCGCCCGTCGCCTGTGCAGCAGCCCCGGCGACCGCTGCCCCGTCCGCCCGCGCCGGCGTGGCCACCGGTGTGCCCGCCGTCGGGCCCATGCTCGCCCCGGTGGATGGACGCGCACCGGAGGTGCCGCCTGTCGTGGGCGGAGCTGGCGCCGTCACGGTCGCTGCGAGCGGGACGGGCGCGCTGGCCGGAGGCGGCTCGCCCGGGGCCGATCCGGCCTCGGTGCCGCTCCCCGGCGCATCGGCGGCCGGTCGACCGTGCACGGCCTAGAACCGCGGCAGCGCCTGCTCGACGGCGGCGACGAGGCTTGGGTCGTCCGGTACGACCTGCGGCCGGAACCGGCGCACGGGGGTCCCTCCCGGCGCCACGAGGAACTTCTCGAAGTTCCACTGCACGTCGCCGGCGTTGCCCTCGTCGTCGGGCACGGCGGTGAGCAGCTGGTAGATGGGGTGGCGACCCTCGCCGTTGACCTCGATCTTCTCGAACAGGGGGAAGGTCACGCCGTAGGTCGTCGAGCAGAACGCGGCGATCTCCTCGGGGGTGCCCGGCTCCTGGCCGAGGAACTGGTTACAGGGGAAACCGACCACGGTGAAGCCCCGGCCACTGTAGGTGTCGTGTAGCTGCTGGAGGCCCGCGTACTGCGGCGTGAGCCCGCAGCGTGACGCCACGTTGACCGCGAGCACCGCCTTGTCGCGGAAGGCGGCGAGTGACGACGGCTCACCCGCCAGGGTCCGGATGGGAATGTCGTAGATCGTCGGCATCGGCGCGCCTCCCAGCGTGCGTCGTGCCCCGGCCCAGGCCGCGGCAGCGGTCGTCGGGTACGACGCTACCGTCCGGCGGTCTTCCCGGGCACACCGCGGCACAGCTCGGCCCAGCGCTGCTCGTCGAGCTCGCCCAGCGACCGCAGGACGAGATCGGCCCCTGCAACCGTCTCCAGGGCCGGCTGCCCGCCGCCGTCGTCCGTCGCGTCCGCCACGCCGGGGACAGCGGCGAGGGCCAGCTCCTCCCCGGGCACCGCAATGCAGGCCATGCCGGCAGCCCGGGCGGCGGCGACGCCCGCCACCGAGTCCTCGAGCACCACGCAACGTCCGGGGTCGACACCGAGCAGGCGGGCAGTGGTGAGGAAGACGGACGGGTCGGGCTTGCCGGCCGGCTCGCTCTCCGCAGAGTGGATCACCTCGAACCATCCCTCGAGACCGCAGCTCGAGACGACGACGTCGATCAGCCGCTGCGGGGACGAGGACGCGAGCGCCAGGCGCACGCCGCGCGCCCGGAGGAAGCGCAGCGCGTGGGTGGCACCCGCCACGAGCTGCGCCCGGGTGGCCAGCCGCTCGGCCATCGCGTCCACGATCCGGGCAGCCACCTCGTCGGGTCCGGGGCCCAACCAGGGGAACCGTTCGTACCAGTGACGGGTGACCTCGCGCACGAACCGTCCCGCAGTGGTCCGGCACAGTGCCACCGTGAGCGGCACCCCGTAGTGGCCGAGGATCTCGATCTCGGTTTCGTGCCACAGTGGCTCGGAGTCCACCAGCAGGCCGTCCATGTCGAAGATGGCCGCCGCGAATCCACCCGTCGCCATCGGCGGTGCCGTCGACGGCGCACGTGCCGCGTGCGCCCGCCCTTCCGCCGGCGGCGGCACGGTCCGACGCCCCGTCCGTGGTGCTGTCCATCGTGCGTCGCTCACCGGATCGCACCCAGGTGCACCACGTACCACTCCCCCCGCCAGGAGATCATCGAGGTGATGGGGAACGAGGCGGTCCGTCCCGACGGCGTCCGGTACCAGACGGTCGTGCCATAGACGCGCCAGTAGCTGCCCTTGTTGTACTCGGTTCCGGGCAGGATCCACTGGGCCTGCCCGGTGGGCACCGACACCCTCAAGTACGTCGCACCGGGCGGCACCATGCGGTGCAGCGCCAGGACGTCCGCGTCGAAATCGGGCACGAGCCGGGTGTCGTAGTCGTGGACGGGATCGCTGATGCCCTTCACCTGCACGTAGGCGCCGAGGGGGAAGAAGAAGGCCATGGCCTCCAACGGGTCGCCGTCGACGACGGCGCGCCACAGCTGGTCCACGTGGAGCTGGAACGTGACGTCGTCGGCCGTGGGCTCGGCGTCGGTCTGCGGGAGCGAACCGGGGTCGACCGGCGCCGCAGTGGTCGCCACCGGTAGGGGACCCGGCACGGTCGAGGGCGCCGGCGCCGAGCGGTGCACCGCAGCCCCGGCACGGCTGCCCAGCGGCCGCTGCGCCACGAACCGGCCGGGGCTCCCCCGCACCGGGCCGACGGCTGCCACCACACCGGCCCCCGCGGCCAGGACCGCGCTCACCCCGGCCACGGCCGCCCAGGTCCCTCGCTTCCAGCGCACCGTGGCGACCCTACCGGGACGCGAACCTGGGCAGCGTCACCGGTGACGAGCCAGCACGCGGAGCGGGGCGGTCGTAGGCTGGCGCTCACCCCGGGAGGTGCCCGTGCTCGCCACACGCTTCACCGAGCTGGTCGGGTGCGAACGGCCGCTGCAGCAGGCCGGGGTGGGTGCCGTCGCCGGAGCGCCGCCGGCGGGGGGCCGACTGCGGCCCAAGCGCCGCCACCGGGTTCGCGGGACCGATCCGAGCTCGGAAGGAGCGCCATGACCCAGGCGGCACGGACCAGCGCGCTGGACACCTCCGACGTCGACCGGTACGTGGGCAAGCCCGTGGGCGGCGGGCAGCTCAAGGAGCCGGTGACGGTCACCGACATCCGGCGCTGGGTCCAGGCGATGCAGTACCCGAACCCCATCCACTACGACGAGGAGGCAGCTGCGGCCAGCGTGTTCGGGCGCATCGTCGCACCCCAGTCGTTCACGATCTGTTGCGACGTGGGCCACGGTGCCGGCCCGGCCATCGTGGGCCACGTGCCGGGCACGCACATGATCTTCGGGGGGGACGAGTGGTGGTTCGCCGGTCCCCGCATCTTCCCCGGTGACCTGCTCCGCATGCGCCGGCGGTTCGTCGACTACAAGGTGACGGAGACCAAGTTCGCCGGGCCAACCATGTTCTCTCGGGGCGAGACCCTCTACGTCAACCAGCGGGGCGAGACGGTGGCACGCCAGTGGTCCACGGCGGTGCGCTACCGCGCCGATCTCGCCCGCGCACGGGGCTTCTTCGAGCGGGCTGCGCCCCGCCCGACGTGGACCGAGGACCGGCTGGCGCAGGTTGCCGACCAGCGCCGCGCCTGGATCCGCAGCCGCGCGGGGACATCGAGCCCCGCCCTGGAAGCACTCGAGATCGGCCAGCGACTGCCGACCAGACCCATTGGTCCCCACACCCTGGCGAGCTTCGCCACGGAGTGGCGCGCCTATACCTTCACGGTGTGGGGTGCCTCGTACCACGAGGGACCGGACCACCTGGTCGATGCCGGGTGGATCCCCGAGATGGACCGCGACCTCGAGGGTGCCCGCGAGGATCCCGAGCTCGGCGACGGCCTTTACCACGGACCCAGCCGCGGCCACACCGACGAGCAGCACGCCCGCCTCATCGGGATGCCCAGAGGGTACGGCTACGGCGCCTCGATGGGCGCGTGGGTGCTCGACTACGTCGCAGCATGGGCAGGCGACCGCGGGTTCGTCCGCCACTCGGCCGTGCAGTACCGCTTCCCCGCCTTTGAGGGCGACCTGACCCTGCTCGACGGGGAGGTGACCGCCGTCCGCCGCGACGCGACATTGGGGACGGGGGTGGCGACGATCCAGGTGACGATGACCAACCAGGACGGCGCGGTGATGGCCCAGGGGCCCGTCGAGGTGGAGCTCCCCGACTGAGGCGGGTCGTGGCCACCGTCTCCGGCCCACCCGCGGACCTCGAGCCGGGCCTCGGCCCACGCACGCTGGGCGGGCTGCTGTGGGACGTGACCCGGCGCCACCCCGCGCGCGAGGCCCTGTGCTGGGACCCGCCGGGCGGCACCACGGTTCGCTGGAGCTACCGCACGCTGGCAGCCCGAGCGGACCAGTACGCCAGGGCTCTCGTGGCGGCGGGCGTCGAACCAGGCGAACGCGTGGCGCTGCTCATGGGGAACCGCCCCGAGTGGGTGGCGGCCGCGTTCGGCGTGGCGTTGGCCGGATGTGTCCTCGTGCCGGTCAACACCCTGTTCGAGCCACCCGAGATCGCCTACGTCCTGCGCCACAGCGGTGCCACCACCCTCCTGTACCAGCCACGGCTGGCGGGCCACGCCTACGACGAGCAGGTCGCCCATCTCGCGCCGTCGCTGCCGGGGCTCGCGCGCCGGCTGTGCCTGGGGAGCTCCGAGCACGCGTCCTTCCTCCGGCGCGGGCGGTCCGTGCCCCCCCGCTCGGTGGCCGCCCGGGCAGAGCGGGTCACGGCCCTCGACGACGCGGTGGTGATCTACACCTCGGGGACGACCGGGCAACCCAAGGGTGTGCTGCACTGCCACCGTGCCGCCGCCATCCAGAGCTGGCGCTTCGCCCGTCTCCTGCGCCTCGACCCCACGGTCCGGGTGTGGAGCGCCTTTCCGTTCTTCTGGACGGCGGGCTTCTGCATGGTGATGGGCGCGACCTTGGCCGCAGGCGGCTGTCTGGTGCTGCAGGAACGCTTCGAGCCCGCCGAGGCGCTGGCGCTGCTCGAGCGGGAGCGGGTCACCACACCCCACGCCTGGCCGCACCAGGCGGCCGCCCTCGAGGCGCACCCCGACTGGCTGCGCCGTGACCTCTCCTCGATCCGGCACGCCGACCCTCTCGGCGCCTTCGCCCGGCATCCCTCGGTCGCCGCCGGATCCGGCTGGAGCCCGCGTGCCGCCTACGGCCTGACCGAGACGTTCACCATCGTGAGCGCGGTCGCGGCCGATGCGCCGGCTGCGGCGCGCGACGGGCACGAGGGCTTCGTCCTACCCGGCAACGTGGTGCGCATCGTGGATCCCGACACGGAGACCGAGCTCCCCCCAGGAGCGACGGGTGAGATCCGGGTGCGCGGGCCCACCCTGATGAAAGGCTACGTCGGCGTCGACCCGGCCGAGGTGTTCGATGGCGCGGGGTTCTTCCCCACCGGTGACGCCGGGTGGGTGGACCGAGCGGGCCGGCTGCATTGGGCCGGGCGTGCGGATGGCCTGGTCAAGACCGGTGGCGCCAACGTGTCACCGGTGGAGCTCGAGACTGCACTGCTCGCCCACCCGGGTCTGCGCACGGCGGCCGTGGTGGGCGTGCCCGACCCCCTGCTCGGCCAACTGGTCGTGGTGTGCGCCGTGGCCCAACCGGGCGCCACCGTCACCGAGCACGACGTACGCGCGTTCCTCCAGGGAAAGCTGGCCTCGTACAAGCTGCCCCGTCGCGTGCTGTTCTTCGACGAGCGGGAGCTCTCGTTCACGGGCAGCGCCAAGGTCCGGACGAACCGGCTCCGGCAGTTGGCGACAGCCCGCCTGCGTCCCGCCCCTCCGGGCGGCGGGCCAGGACCACGGTTGGCATGACCACACCCACAGTCGAGGTGGCCACGGCCGCGGCCGGACCGACGACGGTTGAAGCCCGGGGCAGCGCGTGCTCGACTGTGGGGCCATGCTCGCCGTCAGCGCCCGCTCCATCTCCACCGACGACCCGCTGGCCGGGTTGTTCGTGGGTGACCACCCCGAGCCCCCGACCCCAGCCGGCTGGGCAACGGTGACGGTGCGTGCCGCCTCGCTCAACCACCACGACCTGTGGACCCTCCGGGGCGTGGGCATCGACCCGTCGCGTCTTCCGATGATCCTCGGATGCGACGCGGCAGGCGTGGACGACCAGGGCAACGAGGTCATCGTGCACGCCGTGATCGCCACCGACGGCTGGGTGGGTGACGACACCCTCGATCCCCAGCGCAGCCTCCTCTCCGAGGTCCACCCCGGCACCTTCGCCGAGCGCGTGGCGGTCCCCCGGCGCAACCTGGTGCCCAAGCCCCCTCAGCTCACCTTCGCCGAAGCCGCTTGCCTGCCCACCGCCTGGCTCACCGCCTACCGCATGCTCTTCACCAACAGCGGCGTCCGCCCGGGCGACACCGTGCTGGTGCAGGGAGCCGGCGGCGGTGTCGCCACCGCCCTGGTCGTGCTGGCCGCCGCCACCGGGCTCCGGGTCTGGGTGACCAGCCGCAGCGAGCAGAAGCGGGCGCGCGCTCTCCAGATCGGCGCCGACCAGGTCTTCGAGCCCGGTGCCCGCCTGCCCGAGCGCGTGGACGCCGTGTTCGAGACAGTGGGCGCGGCGACGTGGTCGCACTCGCTGCGGTCACTGCGACCGGGCGGCACTTTGGTGGTATCCGGTGCCACCAGTGGCTTCGATCCCCCTGCCGAGCTCAACCGCGTCTATTTCCTGCAGTTACGGGTGGTCGGCTCCACCATGGGCAGCCGCCACGAGCTGGACCGCCTGGCACGGCTGTGCGCTGCGTCGGGGATCCGCCCCCTCATCGACCGGGAACTCCCCCTCACCGAGGCCCGCAGCGGTTTCGAGGCCATGGAGCGCGGCGACCTGTTCGGGAAGGTCGTCTTCACGGTCGCGGGCTGACTGGCGCCACCACGGTCCCCGGCCCTGGCAGGCCGGTGGCGGCGATCACCCCACCTCGCGGTCCCGCCCCTCCCAGTAGCGGCGGCGCAGCTCACGCTTGAGTGGCTTGAACGCACCCGACAGGGGCAACGGCCCGTCCCAGAACTCCACCGACTTGGGCACCTTGAAGCCGCCCAGGAACTTGCGGGCATACTCGATGAGCTCGTCGGCCGTCGCGCGCATGCCGTCCTTCAGGACCACCACCGCATGCACTGCCTCGCCCCACAGGTCGCTCGGGATGCCGATCACCGCCACCTGGTCGACGGCCGGATGCGTCTCGAGGACGTGCTCCACCTCGGCCGAGTACACGTTCTCGCCGCCGCTCACGATCATGTCCTTGACTCGATCGGTGAGGTGCAGCACTCCCGACTCGTCGAGGTACCCCACGTCACCTGTGCGGTACCAGCCGTCCGCGAACACCTGGGCCGTCTCCTCGGGCTTGCCCCAGTACTCGCGCATGAAGTTGCCACCCCGAGCGCACACCTCGCCCGCCTGGCCGACACCGAGCTCGTTGCCGAGCGAGTCGGTGATCCGCAGCTGCACGCCCATGGCCGGCAGCCCGGCCGCGCCGAGCATGTCGCCGCCGGCTCGGTGCAGGGCGGGACCGAGCAATGTGAGCACCGACGCGGCCTCGGTCATGCCGTAGCCCTGGATGAAGTCGGTGTCGGGCAGCAGCTCGAGCCAATGCTCGAGCAGCGGGCGGGAGATCGGTGCCGCCCCGTAGACCAGCTGGCGCAGCGACCGCAGCCGCCGGGGTGAGAAGGCCGGGTGTCGCTCGAGCATCGAGAGCATCACCGGCACCACCATGGTGGTGTCGATCCGCTGGCTCTCGACGACCTCGAGGACCAGGGCGGGGTCGAACAACGGGATGCTCACCGACGTCGCGCCGGAAGCGGGGATTCCGAGGACCCCCGCCACCACCGCGGCGTGGAACATCGGGGCCTGGAAGAGGAATCGGCGTTCCTCGGGCATGCCGATCTCCATCGCCACGTGGTACAGGTTGAGCACCTCGGCCCGCTGGGTGAGCAGGGCCCCTTTGGGCAGGCCGGTCGTCCCTCCCGTGTACATGAGGATCACCGGGTCGTCCTCCTCGGGCTCCGGCGGCACCACGGCCTCACCCGACGCCAGCAGGTCCTCGTAGCCGACCACGGTGGCATCGCCGGCCGACAGGTCGCGGTCGGTCCCACCGATGACGACGAGACGATCGACCTTCGCACCCTGTTCCTCGACGGCCCGCTGTACCAGCGTGCCGAAGACCGGGTCGGTGAACACGACCCGGCTTCCGGAATCCTCGAGCACGTAGGCCAGCTCTGCGGGGCTGAAGCGGATGTTGACGGGATTGACGATGCCCGCCCCGAACAGGGCGGCGTGGTAGAGCTCGATGAACTCGTGCCCGTTCATGGCGAGCACGGCGAACCGGTCACCGGCACCCACGCCCAGCTCGTGCCCCAGCGCAGACGACAGGCGCAAGACCCGCTCCACGTGGGTGGCGAAGGTTCCCTCGTACCGCACACCCTCGCGGGTGACGTCGACGAACCCCACCTTGTCCGCGTACCGCTGCGCCCGGCCCAGCAACAGCCGCGGGTACACCAGCTCCTTCACGTCCCACCTCCCGCTCCATGAACGGTTGTGACCACCGGCGCGTCGTCGGCGCCAGCCCGAGGTGACCGCCCCACGGATCGCCGACTCCCGGCTCCTGACCGTTGAGGTCCGGCACCCGACTGCTCGTGCCCTGCACCCGACCGGGCGCGCCTGGAACCTGGCGCTGCCGCCAGCGAGCGGAATTCGTCCTCGATCCCGCTGGCCAGCACGGCTACGTCCGGACAGTGGTCGCGATCGGCCAGGATCCCCACGTCCAGCACGTCGTCGTAGGACAGGGCGGCGACGCCCACGCTGAGGTTGCCGGCCAGGGGCACCACGGGGAACGCTTCGACGAGGCGCGCCCCCAGTGCGTACAGCGGCACCGGCGGCCCGGGCACGTTGGTGACCACCAGGTTGACCACTGGTTGGTGGTGGACGGCGGTGGCGACCAATTTGATCGCGGCCTGCGGCAGCGGAGCCGCCAGGCGCAGCAGCACGTCCACCGCCACGGCTTGGTGGCGCCGTTTGCGGTCGGCCACCTCGGCGGCGACCAGGCGCAGACGACGGCGGGGATCGGCGACCCCGATCGGCAGGCGCACGAGCATGGCGGACACGCGGTTGCCCAGCGTGCGGTCGTGATGTGGCAGGCCGACCGGAACGAGCACCTGGACGGCGCGGCCCTCGACGCGCTCCCCGCGCGACACCATGAGCCGGCGCACCCCGCCGGCGGCGGCCGTGAGCAGGATGTCGTTGAGGGTGACCCCCGTGCGAGCCTGCAGGCTCCGCAGCGGCGGAATGGGCTGGCGCACGAACGCAAGCCGCCGGCCGCGCCCGATCGGCACGTTGAGCGAGGTCCGCGGTGCGAGCAGCCGGGGCGTGGCGACGGTGGCGAAGGCGCCTGCGATCTCGGCCAGCCGCGTCGCTGCGCGTACTGGATGCCGGGTGCCGCTCGCCACGGAGCGCACCGCGTGCAGCGGCAGGGCGGCGAGGCGCCCAGCGTCCCGTACCAGCACGCCCGACCAACCCGCCGGCGGCTGGGGACGCCACGGCGGCGGACCGGGATCTACGGTGCTGGGCCACGCAGGCCCCCCCGAGTGCGGCGCGGTGTCGAGCAGCACCGTCGCCACCTCCACCCCACCCAGCCCGTCGGCCAGGGCGTGGTGCACCTTCTCGACGAGCGCCACTCGGCCCCCGGCCAGCCCTTCGACGAACCACAGCTCCCATAGGGGACGGTTCATGTCCAGCGGTACGGCAAAGAGGTCGGCCGCCAGCTCGGCCAGCTGTTCCTCGGTGCCGGGTGCGGGGAGCGCCACGGCGCGGACGTGGTAGGTGATGTCGAAGTGGGGGTCGTCCTGCCACACCGGCGGTGCCTGTCCTATCCATCCTGGCCGCACGACCTGGCGCAGCTTGGGGACCAACTCCAGGCGGCCGGCGAGCACTCGGCGCAGCTCCTCCAGACGCAGCACGCCGTCTGGTCGGGTGAGCGGCACCCCGTCGAAGACGGCCACGGAGCCCAGGTGCAGCGGCGTACGCGGCGACTCGAGATGCACGAAGAGGGCGTCGAGCGGCGACAGCGGTTGGGCGCCGTTCATCGTCCACCCCGCCGCGCCGTGCCCGGGGCCACTGCTGCAGCCGTCCGTCGGGCCAGCGCCAGGACCTCGTCGAACCCCCGGCGCAGCTCGCGCGCCAGCACCGGACCATCGGGCACCGCGGCGGTGTCGATGTCGACCCCCACACCCCCGCGATCGGCCACCCCGAGGAGAGCCACGTTGACGGCTGCACCCGAGGGCGGAGCAAACGCGTAGAAGCGCTGCAGGCGAGCCCCTGCCAGGCGGGGTTCGGAGGCGAACCCCGGCACGTTGGTCACAACGACGTCGCAGCCTTTGAGCATGGAGCCGAACGTGGCGAGAGCGGCTTGCGGCGGCAGGTGGCCGAGCACGGCGGCGAGGAGGTCGGTGAACCGCAGCGCCGGGGCGTGCTTCCACTCGGTGGTGGCCGCCGACACCATGCGGATGCGGGTGGCTGGGTCGGCGACGTCGGCTGGCAGGACCAGACGCGTCGGGACGAAGCGGTTGGTGGCAACTGGGTCGTCCTGGGCACGCACGCTGACAGGCATGAGCACCCGCAGCTGGTGCAGCGCTACCCCGTGGTGCCGGTGGTAGCGCTGCACGCCACCGATCACGGCGGCCACGAACACGTCGTTGATGGTGGCGCCCGCACCGACCGCCGCCGCGGCGCGTCGAAGGTCCTCGAGGGAGACCTCCAGGGCCTCGAAGCGCCGTCCGAGCCCGCGACCAGCCATGAGCGTCGACAGTGGCGCCGGCGCGGGCAACAGGAGCCGGACCACCGAGCGGGTGCCGTCGGCCAGAGTGCGGACCGCCGCCGCCGGGTGCGACATCGCGGCGGCCCCAGCCCGGGACATCCCCACCACCACGTGCCAGCCGGCGAGGACGGCTCCCCCCAGCGTTGCGGCCGGGGCCGGGAGCCCTGGCAGCAGCCCCGGCGAACCGCTCCTCGCAACGACATGCCCCACCGCGTCGCTGGTGCCGGCACCATCACCGGCGATATGACCGCCCGCGGTGTGCGCACCAGCCGCCGCCTTGGCGGCGTACTGAGGATGGGCGGTCTGTCTCCGGTCCGGTGTGCCGTCCATGACCCGCTCGAGGATCTGCAGACCACCGATGCCGTCGACCACGGCATGATGCACCTTCAGCACCAGCGCCGCACTCCCCCCGGCCAGCCCCTCGACCACCAGGACCTGCCACAGTGGCCACTGCGGGTCGAAGGCCGTGGCCGCCTCGGCCTGCGCGAGGTCGAGCACCTCACGCAGGGTGTGCGGTGCAGGCACGGCGACGCGGCGCAGCTGGACGTCGGGGTCGAACCGGCCGTCGTCGACCCACCGCGGCCGTCCCCATCCCAACGGGCCGGGCACGGCCCGAGCCCGCAGCCGGGGGACGGCGGCGGTGAGTTGCTCGAGCCGGGCAGCCAGCTCCGCCGGTCGTGGCGGCCGATCCACGACGGCCACCGCCACGATCGTGGTGCGAAGCAAGGGGTCCCGGTCCATCGTCCACAGCAATGCATCGGTGTCCCGCATGCGGCGATCGGCGACGGGCCGCTTGCTGCTGCCAGCGCCGCTGCCGGGGCCAGGTCCAACGCTGGGCGGTCTGCCACTGTCGGGCGGGCTGTCGTCGCGGGCATGCGAATCGACAAAGCTCCGGCTCGCACCGGCGGGCGGCCTGTCGGTGCCGGCGGGGGGCCGGGGGGCAGTGGACGTCGACCTGCTGCGGTCCGCTCCCTCCGGTCCCACCGGTCCGATCGGGGTGCCCATGGCAGTGACCTCCTCGCTGCAGCCACGATGATGCGCCCACCCGGCCGGCGGCGATAGTGCCGGAAGTCCGTTCCGTCACCGACCGGTCGGTTCCGCGGCCTCCGCCGAGCCCGTGGCCTTGGTCGACCTCCTGGCCTCCGCCGAGCCCGTGGCCTCCGCCGACCCCGTGGCCTCAGACGGGCCCGCTCTCGACGGGCGGCTCGCAACGTGGTCGAATGCTGAGCCGGGGTCGCGGGCGACCCAGCTGGCGAGGGGCACGACGCCGGACAGGGCGGAGCAGGGACAGAAGAACGAGGACACAGGAAAGGCGCAGTCGATGAGCGTGTTGAAGCGGCTCTCGGGGATCATCCAGGCGAAGGCCAACAGGGCACTCGACAAGGCTGAGAACCCTGCCGATATGCTCGATCTCTCCTACGAGAAGCAGGTCGAGAACCTGCAGAAGGTGCGCCGGGCCCTGGCAGATGTGGCCACCGCCCGCAAGCGGCTCGAGCTGCAGGCCACCCAGCTCCAGGCCCAGGCGGACAAGCTGCAGACCCAGGCACGCCAGGCGTTGGCACAGAACCGCGAGGACCTGGCCCGCGAGGCACTGGCGCGACGGGCGACCCTGGGGGAGCAGCTCCAGCAGCTCGGTGCTCAGCACGAACAGGTCGAGACGCAGCAGCAGCAGCTCGAGACAACCGCGCAGCGCCTCCAGACCCAGATCGAGGCGTTCCGCACCCGCAAGGAGACCCTGAAGGCCACCTACCAGGCGTCCAAGGCGCAAGCGGACATCGGTGCCGCGGTCTCAGGCATCTCGGAGTCCATGACCGACGCCGGCATGACGCTGCAGCGGGCGGAGGAGAAGATCAACCAGATGCAGGCGCGGGCTGGTGCCATCGACGAGCTGCTCGAGACCGGCGCACTCCCCGACATGCTGGGCACCGGCGGAGGGGACGACATCCAGCGCGAGCTGGACCGCACCGCGGCGTCGGGCCAAGTCGATGCAGAGCTCGCAGCCATGAAGGCCGAACTGGCCGGCAGCGGTGGCGGGGTCGGCGCGTTGCCGCCGCCGGCGGCGGCCGATGCCGGCACGAGCACGCCGGCGACCGGCGCACCGGCCGAACCCGACGCTCGTGGCGGGCAGGACCAGGGGGACGAGGTCCGATGATCGTCCGGATCCTCGGCGAGGGCCGCTACGACGTCCCCGACGCCGACCTGCCGGCCATCGAGCAGCTCGATGACGTCATGGTGGACGCCATGGCGCGCGGCGACGACGGCGCCTTCGCTGCGGCACTGGCCGACCTGATCACCCAGGTCCGCCACGACGGCACGCTCCTGGCGCCGGACGACGTCCGGACCTCGGAGCTGGTCGTGCCCCACGAGGGCTCCACCATCGAGGAAGTGCGAGCCCTGCTCGCCGAGGAAAGCTGACACGTGGCCGGTCCATCTGCCGGCTGACCTGCTGACGGCCGGCCCGCCGCCGGCAGGTCAGCTCCGGGCGGCGTGCACCGCCACCAGGGCGTCGACCAGCTGCGCCCGCTCCTGCGGGCTCAGGACCTCGAGCACGGGAGCGAACGCGACATCGGTCGCTGCCTCTGCCTGCTCCCAGACAGCGCGGTGGAGCTCGGGGTCGGGCTGGGGATCCGGCCAGCCGTAGAGCGGGGCCATGTGGGGGGTGTGGACGACCACGGCCTGCTGGGGCGTGAGCCCGTGGGCGAGGACCGCGCCCCCATGCAGCGCACCCCGAAGCTCGCGCAGGAGGTTCACCCGGTGCAGGGCCAGCGCCGGGAGTGCCTCGGGCTCCGGCAGGGACCGCCACGCTGCGAACAACGGCGCGGCTGCCACCGGCGCCCGCTCCACCACCATGCCAGCCAGCGTCACCAGCTGCTTCAGCTCTGCCGTGTCCGCCAGGTGGGCCTCGGCCCAGGTGCTGGCACATCGCGAGAACTCCACTGCCGCCTCCGACGGCGCGAGGACTGACCGGCCTCGCTCCCAGGCGGTGCGGACGAGCGAGGGCTCGAAGAAGACGAAGGTAGCGGCCACCACGTCACCGGCCACCTCGCCCAGGGCGCCGCCGCGACCGAGGAAGTAGAAGTCGATACCGTCGAAGCCGAGCTCGGCACCGCGACGGTAGGTGGCAGGGTCGGTCATGAACCCGGCGGGGAGGTCCACGATGGCCCGGGCGGTGCGGGTTGCTGCGTCACGTGCGTCCACGGCGATCTCCTTCCTGGCCGTTGCCTGCGGCGGGCGCCGTCCGGCGCTCCCACGATCCCACCGGGGCGCAGGGGCGTGCCGGCCGCCGCTCAGGATCGGGCTGGCCGGTGCCGATGGTAGGTGCGAACGCCTCGGGCCGGCACGCGCCGACCGAGCCGGGGACCGGCGGCACAGCATGGGTCGAAGGGAGGTGAGGTGCGGCAGGTGCAGCGGCGGCGCAACCGGCTCGCGCTCGCGCTGGGGTGCGGGGCAGTGCTCGCTGCGTGGATCCTGGCCGGAAGTACGCCCAGTGCCGCTGCAACGGTGTCGATCGTCGGCACGCCACCCACCACTTCCGCCTTCGCCACGCCTGCCAGCCCGCCCGTGCCACCGAACCCGCCGGACGCGCCGGACCCCGACGTCGTCGTGACGGGCGGCACCTACTTCGCCTTCACCACCGGCACCGCGTGGGGCAACTTCATCGGCGTGCTGGAGGCCTCGAGTCCAACCGGTCCCTACCGCACGGTCACCGGGAACGGATGGGGATCGAGCGCCCTGCCGAATCCCCCAGCCTGGGAGCAGCCCGGCACCCAGACCTCCCCTGGGGTCGTCTTCTTCGGTGGGCGCTGGATCATGTACTACGACGCCGCCCAGCGCGGCCACGCCGGCGACACGGGCTACGACTGCCTGGCCATGGCGACCGCTTCCACGCTCGGCCCCACTGCCACGACCTTCACCGACACGTCCACCGCCCCTCTGCTGTGCATGCCGAGCGACGGCGGCGCCATCGATCCGAGCCCGTTCGTCGATCCCGCCACGGGAAAGGCGTGGTTGCTGTGGAAGTCCAACGACGGAGGGTCGACCCAGCCGGCCCGCATCTGGTCGGCCCAACTGAGCGCCGACGGGGCATCCTTCGTCACGCAGCCGGTGCAGCTCATGTTCAACGACACCGTCGACTACCCATGGGAGACGACCGTCGAGAACCCCCAAATGGTCGTGGCCAACGGCACCTACTACCTCCTGTTCTCGGGTGGGATCTGGGACTCCTCCTCCTACGCCCAGGGCTACGCCGTGTGCGCAGGACCACAAGGTCCCTGCACCCAGCCCCAGGCGACGCCGTTCCTGAGCTCGTACGGTTCGGTGGCCGGTCCGGGAGGCGGATCGCTCTTCAGCCCGGACGGCACCAGTTGGTACCTCGCCTATGCGGCGTGGACGTCGGGCTGCACCAGCTACCCCTCGGGCGGTGCCACCTCGACGTGCTCGCGCCGGCTGTACGTGGCGCCCGTCGACCTGCCGTACCAGAGCCCGCCGACGGCACCCACGGGCACCGGACCCCCCATGGTCGGCGTCGGCGCCACCGGCGACGGCCAGGGGTACTGGATGGTGGACGCCGACGGCTCGGTGTTCGCCTTCGGCGATGCGAGCTTCTTCGGCTCCATGGGTGGCCAGTCACTGGCGGCGTGGATGGTGGGCATGGCCCCGACCGCGGACAACGCCGGCTACTGGCTCGTGGCCTCCGACGGGGGGATCTTCGCCTTCGGGGACGCGGCGTTCTTCGGCTCGATGGGCGGGCACCCGCTGGCCAAGCCCGTCGTCGGCATGGCGGCCACGCCCGACGGCCGGGGGTACTGGCTCGTGGCCTCCGACGGGGGGATCTTCGCCTTCGGGGACGCGGCGTTCGACGGCTCGATGGGCGGGCACCCGCTGGCCAAGCCCGTCGTCGGCATGGCGGCCACGCCCGACGGCCGGGGGTACTGGCTCGTGGCCTCGGACGGGGGCATCTTCGCCTTCGGG
>Ga0209061_1000220_pt1 | contig 177830 bp, 139 predicted proteins | sample Coa_R1_10_FD_187157 | JGI IMG/M metagenome (GOLD analysis project Ga0209061, IMG submission 187157) | Surface soil microbial communities from Centralia Pennsylvania, which are recovering from an underground coalmine fire - Coalmine... | ecosystem: Environmental > Terrestrial > Soil >...
CCGCGCGCGTTTCAGCTGCGGTCTACCGCGAGCTGCGTGAGCGCTCGGAGCTGCGCGACGGTCGAGTCTGACGCAGGCAGCAAGACGTTCGCGCGCTGCACGAAGGCGGCGACGTTGGCGGCCGGCAGCGGCCGACTGATGAGATAGCCCTGCGCGTAGTCGCAGCCGAGCCGGCGCAAAAGGTTCCAACCCCTGGGATCCTCCACGCCCTCGGCGACGACTTTGAGCCCCATGCTGTGCGCGAGCTCGATCGTCGAGCGGACGATCGTCGCATCGTCGCGGCGCTCGTGCGCGTGCAGCATGAACGAGCGGTCGATCTTGAGCTCATCGACGGGCAGCCGCGAGAGCTGCGAGAGGGAGGAGTAGCCCGTTCCGTAGTCGTCTATCGCGAAGCGCACGCCCTCGATCCTGAGCAGCTGCATGTGCCGCGCGGCGAGCGGCGCATCCCGCACCACGACGCTCTCGGTGATCTCGAGCGCGAGGCGGCTCGGCTCGATGCCGCTCGCATCCAGGCTCGCGCGGATCTCCTCGCCGAGGAGCGGGTCGAGAATGTCGGGCGCGGAGAGATTGACGGCGATTTCGAGATCGAGCCCTGCGCGGCGCCACTCGGCCATCTGCCGGATCGCGGCCGAGAGCACCCAGCTCGTCAGACGCCGCGAGCTGCCGGTCCGCTCGGCGATCGGCACGAACTCGGCGGGCGAGATGGCGCCGAGCTCGGGGTGCGTCCAGCGCACGAGCGCTTCGAAGCTCTTCACGGTGCGGTCCGCGACAGCGACCTTCGGCTGGTACACGAGCGCGATCTCGTCCCGCTCGATCGCGCGGCGCAGGTCCGCGGCGAGGGCGAGTCGGCGGCGGTGCTCGCCATCGCGACCCTCGCGGTACACCGCGACGCGCGTGCGGCCTTCCTCGGCGTCTTCGAGCGCGATCTGCGCGCGCCGCAGCAGCTCCCGCGGCGTGTCGCCGTGCTGCGGGTGGCAGCACACGCCGGCCGCGACGTGCAATTCAAGGCTGACGGAGGAAAGGTGAAAGCCGCTGCGGACAGCGCCCGCGAGCTGCTCGGCAAGGAGCGCGGCGCGGTCGAGCGAGCAGTCGCGCGCCACGATCAGGAATTGATTGGCGGCAAGCCGGGCGACGAAGTCGCGTGGCGCCACGTTCTGCCGCAGCCGGCGGGCCACCTCGCGCAGCGCCTCGTCGCCGACGTGGTGGCCCAGCGAGGCATTGATTTCACGCACGTTCAGGACATCGAGCACGATGAGCGCGACGAGGTCGCGCGGCGCCTCTTGAAGGAGCTCGTCGAGGCGGCGCTCCGCGAACGCGCGGTTCGGCAAGCCGGTGAGCGGATCGTGATGCGCGTCATAGGTGATGCGCGCTTCGCGCTCGGCGATGCCGCGCTGCATGGTGTTGAACGTCGCGGCGAGGCTGCGGAACTCCTCGGCTCCGCTCGCCACGACCGCGGTGTCGTAGGCCCCCGCCTGGATGCGCCGGGCGGCCTGCACGAGCTCGCCGAGCGGGCGGGTCGCGCCGCGGCCGAGCAGCAGCGCGACGGCCGCGGCGAGCACCAGCGCGAGCCCGCCGATGGCGAGGAGCGCGTTACGGACGTCGCGGTACGGCGCGAGCACCTCGCTCATTGGTTTGCTGAGGAGCGCGACGAACGGGCCGGGGGCGGCATCGAGGGGCTGGGAGTAGGTGAGATAGGGCGCTCCGTTCACATCGCTGATGCGGGGCGCTGTGCTCGCCGCGACCGCGGCCGCATCCGACCCTGCCGTGAGGAAGCGCACCTCGACTCCGACCAGCTCACGAATGCGCCGCGCGAGCGCGTCATCGACCGCGAAACCCATCGCGTCCCAGCCGATCAGCACGGGGGCCCGCACCGGGCCGAGGATGAGCTGATAAGCCCGGCCGCCGAGTAGAACGAAGTGCACCCGGCTCGGCTCCGCGGACTCGCGCGCCACGATGCCGCGGAGGAGCTGGGCGTCCGCAGCGGAGAGAATGCGGGGCGACGATGCGAGGACGTTCCCCTGCGCGTCGGTGAGCAGCACGAGATCTGCGCCGATGCGCGCGGCGTGATTGCGCGCCGCCGACAGCATGGTGACGGCATCGCCGCTCGCTACGGCCTCTCGCAGTCCGAAATCCGAGGAGAGCACGCTGACCGCGGCCGCGAGCTCGCTCGCGCGGAAGCGGATGAGCTGCTGGACGACGGAGCCGCCCGAGCGCAGCTGCTCCTCGGCGCGCGCCTGCACATCGCCGGCGGTGCGCGCGAGCACTGCGATCAACGTCACAGTTTGCGTGAGCACCACGAGGCCGATGATCAGCGCGAGAAGCCGGTTGCGGAAGCTGCGCATGAGAGCTGCTGGAATTCCCGTGCCGATCGTAGGCGCCGCGGCCGATCCGCGGCCACAACTCCGGCATTGGATTGAGATGTCGCGCACGCGAGGCGTTCAGGCCGCGGCTGACGAATTCGCCCTGGCGGGGCCGCGCGCCCCCGTGCCGCTCGGCTCAACGTGCGCCCGCCTGGCGTACGCCGCCGGGCTCGCGTGCGCCGTCGCGCTAGCCTTGCTCGCCTCAGCCGCGCGGGCGGCCGCGCTCTCGGTGACTCTCCTGCAGCACGACGGCAAGCCGCTTCCGGGCGCCGTGGTGACCGTGCATCCGCTCGAGGGGCTGGCCAAGCCGAGCCCGCCGGTGCGCGCGGTCATGGACCAGGTGAATCAAATGTTCACCCCCGACCTGCTCGTGATCCCGGTCGGCTCGACCGTGGAGTTTCCCAACAGCGACACGACACGACACGAGGTCTATTCATTCTCCCCGGCGCACCCGTTTCAACTGCCGCTCTATCGCGGCAAGCCGTATCCTCCGGAGCGCTTCGACAAGCCGGGCATCGTCACGCTCGGCTGCAACATCCACGACTTCATGCTCGCCTATATCGTAGTCACCGATGCGGCGTTCTATGGACTCACGAACGCCTCGGGACTCTGGTCGGCGAACGGCATCCCTGCCGGGCGGTACCGGGTGGATGTCTGGCACCCTCGGCTCGCGAGCGGCGCGGCGGCTCCGAGCCGGACGGTGGTCGTGAACGATGCGGCTGCGGCGGCCGTCATCCTGCGCCTCGAGAAGCCGCTGCGGCCCGCGATGCTGGAAGGACACATGTCGTCTTGGGACGCTTATTGATGGAGCTCGCACGCATGGGAAGTGCGCCGCGGGCAGGCGTGCGACTCGCGCGCTCGATCGGGGGAGCGATCGCGCGATCCGGCGCGCTCCTGCTTGCCGCCGCCGCAACAGCCAATGCCGCCTCGATCGTGGATGCGACGCAGTGGCAGCTCTCGCTCGATGTCCGGGCGGTCGGTTCCGACGGCCGCCGTTCTTTCCTCGACGGTGGGCTCGGCGCGCTGCGCTACGGCGCAAACGACTCCGGCATCCAGCTCGGGCGGCTGCGGCTGGCGCTCACACAGCCATTCGGCAGCATCCTCGCGCTGCGGCTCGACGCATCCTCGTGGGGAGGCCGTGAGAAGAACCCGTTCGATCTCACCGAAGCCTATCTCGAGCTGCGTCCCTATCCGCGCGCGGGCTTCCGCGCGCGCATGAGAGCCGGCGCCTTCTATGCACCGATCTCGCTCGAAAACCGCGCTGCAGGATGGGAGTCCCCGTACACGCTCTCCTATTCCGCCATCGACAGTTGGATCGCGGAGGAGCTGCGCACGATCGGGGTCGAGGCCCAAGTCGACTGGCTCGGCACGCGACTGGGGCATGACTTCGATCTCGCGCTCGTCGGCGCGGCATTCGGCTGGAACGAGCCGGCCGGCGTCTCGCTCGCGAGCCACGGATTCGCGCTCGATGATCGGCAGACACCCCTCTTCGGCCGCGTGGGGCTGCCCGGCGCGGAGCCCGTCGCGGGCTTCCGGGAGTTCCGCGAGATCGACGGCCGGGTGGGGACTTATGCGGGCGTCGAAGCCCGCTGGCTCGACCGATTCACGCTGCGGGCGCTGCACTACGACAATCATGCCGATCCGGCGTCCTATGACCGGGCGATCGGGGAGCATGCCTGGGCGACGCACTTCGATGCCGTGGGCGCGCGCGCCGAGAGCGCCGACGGCTGGACGGCGATCTTTCAATGGATGCAGGGAGAGACTTACGTCGCGCCAGCCGGCATCGGCGAGCTCGAATGGCCGTTCCGGGCGCGGTACCTGCTCGCCGCACGGCAGATGGGCCGCCACATGCTATCGGTGCGGTACGATGAGTTCGAGGTCGATGCCGAGCAGCCTGCCGCGCGCGGCATCCAGAGCGGCCATGCCACGACGGCCGCCTATGTATACGCGCCCAGTGCGCGCTGGCGGCTCACGTTCGAGTGGCTGCGCGTGCGCAGCAGCCAGTCGAACCGCCGGATCTTCCTCGGGGAGATGCCGCTCGCGACCGAGAATCTGGTTCAGCTCGCGGCACGCTATGCGGTCGGCGGATATCTCTGACCGGTAAATGAAAATGCGCCGTCCGGCGGGTCCCTTTCAAACGGATCCGTCGCCGGGCGGCGCATCAACTCATCGGCTTACCAGCGCTTCGGGCCGCCGCTGCGCCCGCCGGCGCCGCGCTCCTGCGCCTCGTTGACGCGCAGAGGCCGGCCGCCGAGCTCCTTGCCATTCAGATTCTGAATGGCCCGGGAGGCGTCCGCGCGTGGCATCTCGACGAACGCGAAACCGCGGGGGCGGCCAGTGTCGCGATCGGTGATCACGCTGACGGACTCCACCGTCCCGTGCTGTGAGAACAGGGTACGGATCTCGTCCTCGCCGGTGGTGAACGGCAGGTTTCCGACATAGATCTTCGTCATGGAATCAAGCTCCTCAAAACAAACTCGAAGCCCGCCGCGAGCTCTTGCGCCCGCGGGGCTCAACTCTTGACAGGCAGGGAGGCAGCCGAAACGGAAAGCATCGGCGGCCGCGCTCTGCCACCTGGATCGACAACGATTCGGCTTTTCTCAGGCTCGGAAGCCGGGCGTGATCAACGCGTCGCGGCAGGCGGCAGGAAAGGGAACGGTCACGAACCGAAACGCACCTTACCGGAAGGCGCGGCGCGAGACAAGACTCGTGTGTCGCGGGCGGGGCGACCGCGGCTCGGGCGCACTGCCGCGGTTCGGATGAGCTGCCGCGGAAAGGAAGCGTGCCCCGGCCTGGTCGGGCCCGCGCGCTTCCGGCGTTTCTTGATACCATCGGTCGCGATGAAGCTCATCCGGCCCGCGGGGGCCGAGCTCCGATCCGCCGCGACCGAGAGCCGCACCTCATGGCGGTAGCGGCCGTCCTGGTCCTCGTTGCCGTCCTCCTGTACGGGGCGCTCGCCGCGTACCTCTACCTGCGCCAGGCTCAGCTCCTGTATCAGCCGAACGTCTCGCGGCGCACTCTCACGGCGACGCCCGGCGCCCTCGACATTCCGTATGAAGATCTACGCATCCCGACGGTCGATGGCGTGTCGCTGCACGCCTGGCTCGTGCCCGCGGGCGAGGGACGGCCGATCGTCGTCTTCTGCCACGGCAACGCCGGCAGCATTGCCGACCGCCTCGATACCATCCGCACCCTGCGGAAGCTCGATCTTCATCTGTTGATCTTCGACTACCGCGGCTATGGGGAGAGCACCGGACGCCCGAGCGAGGCCGGAACCTATCGCGACGCGCAGGCGGTCTGGCGCTATCTCGTCGAGGAGCGCGGCTTTGCGCCCGGCGAGATCATCCTGTTCGGCCGCTCGCTCGGCGCGGCAATCGCCGCGCGGCTTGCGCGCGATGCTCGGCCGGCCGCGCTGATTCTCGAGAGCCCGTTCACTTCGCTTCCGGACATCGCTGCGCACCACTTCTGGTATCTGCCCGTGCGCTCGCTCGTGCGCTTCCGCTATTCGACGGTGGATGCCGTCGAGGCCGTGGAGGCGCCGACGCTCGTCATCCACAGCGCCGACGATGAGGTCGTGCCGATCGAGCACGGGCGCAAGGTCTTTGATCACGCGCGCGGACCAAAGCGCTTTCTCCTGATTCTCGGCACGCACGAGGAAGGCTTCCTCGCGAGCGGCACGCGTTACACTGAGGGGGTGCGGCGCTTCATCGAGTGGGCGCTCGAGGCGCCGCTCGCAGTGCGGGCCGGTGGGTAATGCTAGACTGCGCGCCCTTCCTGAATATCCCCGGAGTCGATGCGCATGGGCAAAGGTGACCGCAGGACCCGCCGCGGCAAGCTCTATCGCGGCACGTTCGGCAAGTCGCGGCCGAAGGATCCGGCAAAGAGAAAGAAGACTGCTTCGGGTTCGGCCGCGAGCGGCGCCGGCGGTCCGAGCCGAGCGACCGCAGGACCTTCAACCGCCGGTAAGCGGTAGCGGCGGCGCGGGCGCGGGCGCCGGCAGCTGCCGTTTCCCGCTCGCAATCTCCGCGAGCACTTCCACGAGCAGCGCGCGCTCCGCTTGCTGCACCCGCGCGGCGAGCGTCGACTCGGTGTCGCCCGCCTCGACCGGCACGGTGACTTGCGCGAGCACCGGGCCGGTGTCGTATCCCTCGTCAACGAGGTGAATGGAGGCGCCGGTCACCTGCTCGCCGGCGGCGAGCACTGCGCGATGGACGAGCGTCCCGTACATGCCCTGTCCGCCGAATCGCGGGAGCAGGGCGGGATGCGTGTTGAGAATCCGTCCGGCGTAGGCCTCCCGCGTGATCGGGCCGAGCTTCTTCATGTACCCGGCGAGCAGGACGAGATCGGCCCGATGCTCCGCCAGGGCAGCGCAAATGGCGCGGTCGAGCTCGCGCGGGTCCGGATGTGTGGCGCTCGACAAATGCCGCGTGGGCACTCCGGCGGCTTGCGCGCGGCGCAGCGCTCCTGCCTCCGCGTTGTTGCTGATGACGAGCGCGACCCGCGCCGCGATCCGCCGGTCGGCGCATGCGTCGAGCACCGCTTGCAGCGTCGTGCCCTCGTGGGATGCGAGGATGGCGAGGTTCATTCCCGATCCGCCGAATCCCGAGCCCGCGGCTCCCGCTCGTCCGGCGCGCCCGGCTCGAACTTGTACCCATAGCCGCGCACGGTGCGGATCATTCCGCGGTCCGGATCCCACCCGAGCTTTGTCCGCAGCCGCCGGATGTAGACGTCCACGACGTTCGTGAGTGGGTCCGAGTCGTAGTTCCAGACTTTGTTGAGAATGCGGGTGCGGCTCATCACCTTGCCCGCCGAGCTCATGAAGAGCTCGAGGAGCTGGAACTCCTTCAGCGTGAGCTCGACGGACCGGCCCTCGCGGCGCACGGTCATCGACTCGCGATCGAGCGTCACGTCGCCCGCCTGCAGGACTCGCGCGGGTTCCGTGATGGAGCCCTTCGATCTGCGGATCAGCGCTTCGATGCGCGCCAGCAGCTCATCGAAGTCGAACGGCTTCGTGAGATAGTCGTCCGCGCCGTTGCGGAGGCCCTCCACCTTGTCCTCGACCGCATCGAGCGCCGTCAGCATCAGAATGGGGGCACCCACGCCGGCCGTTCGCAAACGCTGACAGAGATCCTTGCCCGAGTAGCCCGGCAACATCACATCGAGGATCACCACCTCGAACGGCTCCGCCCGCGCGAGCGCAAATCCCTGCGGCCCATCGCAAGCGACCGCGACCGAGTAGCCCTCCGCTTCCAGGCCCCTCACGACGAACCGCCGCACGCGCTGGTCGTCTTCTACGAGGAGCAAAGACATCAGACGGCCTCCAATGCGGCGGGCACGGCGGTCGGCGCGCCTCCGCCGAGATTCCCGGCAGCCGGCGTACCTGCGGTGCAATTCCCGGCAGCCGGCACATTCGCGGCGCGGTCCGGGGGTGCCGGGGCGGCGAGCCGCGGAAGCTTGATGACGGCGAGCGCGCCGCCTTGCTCGGTGTTGCCGAGGCTCGCCGTGCCGCCGTGCGCCTCCGCGAGCGCTCGTACGACGGCGAGCCCGAGTCCCGAGCCGTCGCTCCGCGTCCTGCCGCGCCGGAAGCGTCCGAACAGCTCCGCCGCCGCCGTCGGGTCGATGCCAGGGCCGTCGTCCGAGACATGGATCGCGATCCATTCTCCATCCGGCTGCGCGGACACGCGGACGTTGACGCCGGGCCGGGTATGGCGCAGGGCGTTGTCGATCAACGCCGCGAGCGCCTGGCGAATCCGGTCCGGATCGATTCGCGCGATGAGTCCCGTTTGGGCGTTGGCCCGGACCGTGGCGCCCGACTCGCAGGCGATCGTCGAGAAATCATGAGCGACGCGAAGCACGAGCTCCCCCACATCGGCGGAGCGCAGGCTGAGCCGCAGACCGCCGGCCTCGGCGCGCGCGATCAGAAACAGATCATCCAAGAGCCGCGTCAGCACACGCGTCTGATCCAGGATGCGCTCGAGCGCCTCGGCTGCGTCGGACGAGCTCTCGATGCCGGCCCGCAGAGCGACCTGGGCCTCACCGCGGATGATCGTGAGCGGCATGCGCAGCTCGTGGCTCGCGTCGGCGAGGAAGGTCCTGCGCCGCTCATTCTCCGCCGACAGCGCGGCGTTCGCGCGTTCCAGCTCCGCCGTGCGGGCCGCGACGGCCTGCTCGAGGCCGGCGCGGTGCTCCTCGAGCGCGCACTGTTTGTCGGAGAGCTCCTGGGCCATCGAGTTGAAGACGGCCGCGAGCTCGGCGAGCTCATCGTGCCCCGAGAGGCGAATGCGATGTGCGAGCTCGCCGGAGGCGAACGCCCGGCCGGCGAGCTCCAGGCGCTTGAGTCCGGGCCCGAGACGCGTCAGGAGGACGCCGAACACGGCGATGGAAAGCCCGAATGCCAAGGCAAGCCCCACGAGCGCCGCCTGTTGGACTGCGCGCTGTCCGGCGAGCGCGCGCGAAGTCGCCGTCGAGACCTTCTGATCCTCGCGCTCGACCTCGCGGCTCACCGTCGCGGCAAAGACTCGATAGGGCTTTGAGCGCACCTGCACCTCCTCGAGCGCGGCGCGCGAGCCGCCGGTCCGCCACGCCTCATCGACCGCTCTTACGGTGTCCTCCCCGTGCGCAAAGAGCCCAAGGACCGCCTCGCCCTCCCGCTCGACGATCGGCACGAGCCGGCGGTCGGCGGGGCTCGGCCGAGGGAGGGCGCGCAGGGCGGCGAGCGCCGCCACGAAATCCGCGCGCGCGGCGCGAAGCTCCGCGGCGCTCCGCGTATCGCCGATCCGCACGTCCTCGTAGGTGAGCTGCTGTACCCGGTTCGCGGCGGACTGAAGGCGGGCGAAGACGCGCATGCGTTCGTGGCTCGCCTCGGCCTGCTCGACGACTTGGTGAGCCTCCCGCGTCGTCTGCAAGACGAGCACGGTCATGAGTCCGGTCAGCACGAAGCCGGCGGCCGCCGTCGCGGCGAGCTTCGCGCGCAAGGTTCCGAGTAGCATTCCGATCCGCCGGGATTCGCGAGCGATGTGCCGCGAGGATCCCCCGACGGCCCCGCGGCTGGCAAGCCCTGCGCGGCCGCCGAGCTTCATCGAGGGTTCATCGTCCGTTCATGGCGGCTTCAGCGCCCATTCATCGCGGCTGCGCGACGATCGCCGGGCCGCAGGGCCGAGGCGCCTCCGCGCCTCGCAGGGGCATCAAGGGGGCACAACATGAGCCGCGTCATCGGTACGGGTCTCCTCACGGTTCTCATCGGGGCAATCTTCCTGCCGGGCGTGCCGGCTAGCGCGGCGGACGGCGGCGCTGCGCAGGATCGATCCGCGCAGGATCAATCCGCGCCGGGTCAAGCCGACCGCAGCCGAACGGAGGCAGGCGAACCCGCGCGCGGGCAAGCGATGCTCGCCCAGGCGGCGCAGGCGCCGGCGGCGGGCGCGCCGATCGCTGCCACCGCGCAACCTACGGATCAGAATGCGCTCGCCGAAGTCGTCGTCACCGGCTCGCGCATCCGCCGGCGCGACTACGAGTCGCAGAGCCCGATCGTCACGGTGAACGCGGATGTGTTCAAGGACACCTCCTCGGTGGAGATCGAGAGCACCCTCAACCAGCTGCCGCAGTTCTCGCCCTCGGCGAATCAGAGCGCGCTGAGCTCCGCGCAGCAGCCGTTTCCCTCGGCGACCGCCACGCCTGGCGCGACGCTCCTCAATCTTCGCGGGCTCGGTGCCAACCGCACGCTCGTGCTCGTGAACGGGCAGCGTACCCAGCCGATCAACGCCGCACTGGTGGTGGACGTGAGCAGCATTCCGACCGCGGCGATCGATAGCGTCGAGACCATCACCGGCGGCGCGGCGTCCACCTACGGCGCCGATGCCATCGCAGGCGTGGTCAATTTCAAGCTGAAGCAGAGCTACCAAGGCTTCCAGATCGATGCCCAGAGCGGTGTGAGCCAGGTGGGAGACGACCAGGAGAACCAGGTGAGCGCCCTCATGGGCTCGAATTTCGCGGACAACCGCGGCAACGTGATGGCGGCCCTCACCTGGACCAAGGTCGGCGGCGTCAACGGCGTCAACCACGATTGGGTGAAGGCCGGATTCAACGATCCCGGCACGCTCGGCGGAACCGTGCCGCTGCCGGAGTACTACGCGCCCGCCTGCCTGCCGCCGCCCGTACCTTGCAACAACCCCACCAACGGATGGCTGCCGCCGTCATCGCAGGGCTACTACATCGATCAGAACGGCAACGTGTTCGATGTCAACAACCCGCTCAATCCGGCGCATCCCTACACCGGGCCTCTCGGAGGCTCGTCGGGCTACAAGATCAATCCCAACGGCACCCTGGGCTGGAACAACGTCCAGAGCGACCCGTTGCAGATTCCGTTGGCGAAATGGTCCGCCTTCGTGGCAGCGCACTACAGCCTGGGCGACCACGTCACCGCGTACACGAACGTCACGTTCAGCGAGACGAAGACCAACTGGGAGAGCTCCACGCCCTCCGCGCTCGAGAGCGTCTGGTCGACCTACGTTCCCTACGACGGAGCCTGGGACAATCCGGCCTCCCCCACGTTCGGTCAGATTCCGCCGGGCGCGATCCAGCCGACGGCGCCGCCGACCGTGGCGGGAGTGAACTCGACCTTCCCGATGGGCCCGGCGACGCTGCATCCCGTGCCCCCGGAGCTCGCGGCCCTGCTCAGCGCCCGTCCCAATCCGAATCTGCCCTGGCAGTTCAACGGTGGCATGCCGTACATCGGCGGCTTCGCAGAGGACAACACCTCGAATGTCTATCAGGTGACGCTAGGCTTCCGGGGCGACGCGCCGTGGGCGTGGGCCAACGGCTGGACGTGGGACGTCTACGGAGCCCACGGCCAGACGAACGTCGATGAGCAGCAGCCGAACGGCTATGCGAACTGGGGGCGCACTCAGGAGCTGTTCAATTCCAACCTGTACGGCCAGGGGTTCACCAACACCTATCCCCTCGCGGTGTCCGGCTCGTGCACGACGGGACTGCCGATCTTCACGCCGACGGGCGGCGTGCCGGCGAACGTGACGCCGAGCTCCATCTCGGCCGACTGCGCGAACTGGATCCTGATGCGGATGAACACAGTCTCGCAACTGACCCAGGAGATCGCCGAGGGTGACGTCCAGGGGAGCCTGTTCGACATGCCGTTCCATGCCGGCAGGGTGCAGGCCGCCTTCGGCGCCGACTGGCGCAAGGACGCCTTCGACTTCAATCCCGATTCGGGCTACAACGCCAATCAGTTCTTCCCGGAGACCATCCAGAACATCATCCTGCCCGTCGCCGTCCAGGGCACGACGACCGTCAAGGAGGTCTACGCGGAGGCGGCCATTCCGGTGTTCAAGGATCTGCCCTTCCTCAGATCGCTCGAGATCGATCCCGGCTACCGGTTTTCCGAGTACGACCCGGAAGGCGGCGTGAACACCTTCAAGATCATGGGGAACTGGGCCGTCACCGACTGGATCAGATTCCGCGGAGGCCTCGAAGTCGCGAACCGCGCGCCGAACATCGCCGAACTCTACACGCCGAAGGGCAGCAGCTCTCTCGCCTTCAATGCCGCGGATCCGTGCGCGGTGTATTCGGTGACTCCGACCTGGGGCAACAGCCCTGCCAATCCCAATCGCCTGAACGTGCAAGCGCTGTGCGAGTACCTGATGGTTCGCGACGGCATGCCGCCGAGCGCGGCCGCCGCGCTCATGGCGCCGGGCAGCCAGGCGGCGAACAGCTATCAGTACTTCTTCAATGGGCCGAGCCCGGTTCCGTTCCCCTTCGCGCTCGCGCTCACGGGCGGCAATCCCAGCCTGCACTCCGAGGTCGCGCGCACCCTCACGGCCGGGGTCGTCCTGCGGGCGCCGTTCGACCAGCCGCTCGTGTCGAGGATGTCGCTGTCGGTGGACTACTACCACATCCAGCTGAACGGCGCGATCACCGAGCCGTCGTTCACGACGGTGTACCAGGAGTGCTTCGATCCGGCGTTCAACAGCTACGTGGGCGCTCCGTACGGCACCTACACCCCCGCGCAGATGGCCGCCCACAATCCCTACTGCGCGCTCATCAATCGAGAATATGCGCCGGCCGTCGGCGACTTCTACGGTGCCGTGCGCAACTACAACGCCACCTTTGTCAACGCGGGCGGCATCAAGACAGCCGGCTTCGATCTGGAGTATGACTGGACCTTGCGGCCCGCGGATATGGGCTGGGTGCTGACCCGCGTGCCCGGCGCTCTGAGCCTCAACGTCGTCGGCAACTACCTTCAGGATTATGCCGAGTCGGCGTTCTCGGGGGCCCCCTATGTTCATTACACGGGAACCACCTATGTGAACGATGCCACCGGTGTCAATTCCTACTTCCGCTGGAAGCTGTACACGACACTGGGCTACGCCGTGGGTCCCGTCTCGGCGGGCGTGCGGTGGCAGCACCTGCCCGGCCTCGCCGCGCCTCCCGGCGCCTCGCCGGGCGAGCTCGGCGCGGGCGAATACAATCTGTACAGCCTGTTCGCGCGCTGGGAGATCTCGGACCAAGTGGCCGTGCGCGGGGGCATCGACAATCTGTTCGATGCGTGGCCGCGGTGGGTCGGCGCTATCCCCGGCTACAACAACGCCGTGGGCACCACCAACGAGAACTACGACACCATCGGGCGGCGGTTCTATGTCGGGATCAACGTCAAGTTCTGATCGTCACAGCGAAGGGGAATCGCGGAGAAGCCGCGAACGCGGCGAGGAGTCGGTCGTGACGGCGCGGCGGGACGAACGGGTGGCACGCGGATGCGCGTCGGAAGCGGGCTCCCCGTGGCGCGCTGCGTGGGTCCACGCGCTGGCGTCAGCCGGGGTCCTTGTGTCGCTTGCCGCAGCGGCGGCGGTCTGCGCCGGCGCGGCTGCGGCGACCCCGGCGCATGCCGCTGGATCGTGCGACCGAGCATGCCTCGAACGCATGGTTGATCGGTATCTCGCGGCTCTGGTCGCTCACGTTCCGCAGCGCTTGCCTCTCGCCCACAACGTCCGCTACACGGAAAACGGCCAAGTGCTCGAGCTCGATGACGGCCTGTGGGGCACCGCGACGGCGCTCGGCACTTACCGGAACGTGTTCGAGGATCCGGCCGACGGTCAGGCTGTCGTATTCGCCGTCATCCACGAGCATGCCTATCTCGATCTGCTCGCCACGCGGCTGCGCGTGCAGCATGGATTGATCTCCGAGATCGAGACGATCGTTTCGCGTCCGAGCGGGACATTCGGCGCGCGCGGTCCCGAGGCGCTCGAGAAGCGATCTCGCCCTGATCCGCTCTGGACCGCCGCGGTGCCGCCGGCAGAGCGCATGTCGCGCGCGGAGCTGCTGAAGGTCGCGAATGATTACTTCACCGGGATGGAGAACAACGACGGCCACGGCGTCTATCCGTTCAGCAATGATTGCTATCGGCTGGAGAACGGCATCCAGACGACCGGCAACCCGACTCTGAAGATCGGCGGCTCCTCGAATGCTGCGGGTGTGAACTACGCCTCGCTAGGCTGCAAGGCGCAGTTCCAGCTCGGTTTCCTGCACGTCGTGAGCCGCATCCGCGACCGGCGCTTCCTCCTCGTCGACCCGGAGCGCGGCGTGGTGGTGGCGTATGCCTTCTTCGACCACAACGCCCAGCTACGCTCGTACAAGCTCACGAACGGCCGCACGATCGAGAACAATCTCAATGCGCCGATCACCTGGGAGCTGGCCGAGGCGTTCAAGATCGAGCACGGCCTCATCCGCCGGATCGAAGCGGTGCTGACTCAGTCGCCGTATGGGATGCCGCCGAACTGGCCGGAGAGCGGACTCGGCTACGACCCGCGGATCGGGCCGCGGTAGACGCAGGCCGCGTAGGCGCGTCCCGTGCGTCTGTTGAGCTGCCGCTCGGCACGCCGTGCTCCTCAGCCCACCGCCTTCACCGCCTGGATGAGCTCCGCGGCGGCCTTCTGCGCATCGCCGTACAGCATGCGCGTGTTGTCGAGATAGAACAGGGCGTTCTCGATCCCCGAGAACCCCGCGCCCTTGCCGCGCTTGATGACGATGACGTTCTTCGCCTTGTCGGCGTTCAAGATCGGCATGCCGTAGATCGGGCTCGACTTGTCGGTGCGCGCGACCGGGTTCACCACGTCGTTCGCGCCGATGATGAGCGCGACATCCGCCGTGTCGAACTCCGCATTGATCTCGTCGAGGTCGGCGATCAGATCGTAGGGTACGCCGGCTTCAGCGAGCAGCACGTTCATGTGGCCCGGCATGCGCCCCGCGACCGGATGAATGGCGAACTTGACCGTGACGCCGCGATCGAGGAGCAGCTGGCAGAGCTCCCAGATCTTGTGCTGCGCCTGCGCGACCGCCATGCCGTAGCCCGGCACGATGATGACCTTCTGCGCGAAGGCGAGCATCACGCCCACGTCCGTCGCCTCGATCGGCTTCAGGCTCCCGGTCACCGCTCCCGTGGCCCCCCCGGTGTCGCCGAAGCCGGAGAACAGGACGTTGCCGAGCGAACGGTTCATCGCCTTCGCCATCAGCTGCGTGAGCAGCGTACCGGCGGAGCCGACGACCGTGCCGGCGATGATCATCGCGGCGTTGCCGAGGACGAATCCCTCGAACGCCACGGCAAGGCCGGTGAGCGCGTTGTAGAGCGAGATGACGACTGGCATGTCGGCGCCGCCGATCGGCAGGGTCATGGTGACCCCCAGGATCAGCGCCAGCACGAAGAAGCTTGTGACGAGCGCCGGCGCGGCGCCCACGTGCGATGCAACGACGGCGCCGAGCGCGACGGCCGCGAGCAGGATCAGTAGGTTGAGCAGCTGCTGTCCGGTGAAGCGCAGGGAGCGCTCGATGAGCCCCTGAAGCTTCGCGAATGCGATGAGGCTCCCGCTGAACGATACTGATCCAATGATGCCGCCGACCACCGCGAGCGCGGAGCCGGCGATGCCGGTCGATTCGCCGCGATAGAGCTCGACGGCCGCGATGGCCGCCGCTGCGCCGCCGCCCATGCCGTTGAACAGCGCGATCATCTGCGGCATGTCGGTCATCGCGACGCGCTTGCCGCTCCACCAGGCGATGACGCTGCCCACCACGATGGCCATGGCGATGAGCGGGTAGTTCGTCATGCCGGGATGGAGGAATGTGAAGGCCGTTGCAACCAGCATTCCGGCGCCGGCCCACAGGATGCCGCTGCGCGCGGTCACCGGCGAGCTCATGCGCTTCAAACCCATGATGAACAGGAAGGCGGTGACGAAGTAGCTCGCCTGGATGAGCACGTCGGTGGACAGAGCGCCGCCCGCATTCATCTAGCGCTGCTCCCTCGGCGCGTTGGAGGCTTCGGAGCCGGGCGCGCGGGGCGCATTCGATGCGGGGCCGGTGCCGGATGCGGGGCCTGCACCAGTTGCAGGCCCGGCGCGCTTGCTGGATTTGAACATCTCGAGCATGCGCTCCGTGACGACGTAGCCGCCCACGGCATTGCCGGCGGCGAGCAGCACGCCGACGAAGCCGATCGCCTTCTCGAGCGGCGTGTGCGCGGAGCCGAGCGCGACCATCGCGCCGACGAGGACGATGCCGTGCACGAAGTTCGAGCCGGACATGAGCGGCGTGTGCAGGATCACCGGCACGCGCGCGATGACCTCGTAGCCGGTGAAGGCCGCGAGCATGAAGATGTAGGCTGCGATGAGTCCCGTCATGTCTGCGTTCCCTTACCCCTCCACCTGCCTGCGCGTCGGCTCGTGCCGGATCGCGCCGTCGCGCGTGAGACACGCTTGCGCGAAGACCTCGTCGTTCCAGTCGATCGCGAGCTCGCCGTTGACGAGCGCAGGCTGCAGGAAGTTGTAGAGATTCCGCGCGTACATCTCGCTCGCGTTGTAGGCGAGCGAGCCCGGCAGGTTCACCGGACCGATGATGGCGACGCCCTGGTGCTCGACGATCTCGCCCGGGCGAGTGAGCTCGCAATTCCCGCCCTGCTCGGCGGCGATGTCGACCACGACCGAGCCGGGCCGCATGCGCTCGACTGCCGCGCGGCTCACGATCTTCGGCGCCGGACGGCCGGGCACCGAGGCCGTGGTGATCACGGCGTCCGCAGTCGCGATGCGCGAGTCGAGGACTTCCTGCTGTCTGCGCCGCTCCTCGTCGGTGAGCTCCCGCGCATATCCCCCCTGGCCTTCGGCGCTCACGCCGGTCTCCACGAACTTCGCGCCGAGCGATTTCACCTGCTCGCGCGTCGCGCTGCGCACGTCATAAGCCTCGACGACGGCTCCGAGCCGGCGCGCCGTGGCGATCGCCTGCAAGCCGGCGACGCCCGCGCCGATCACGAGCACCTGGGACGGCCGGATGGTGCCCGCCGCCGTCGTGAGCATCGGCAGGAACTTCGGCAGATGGTTCGCGGCGATCAACACGGCCTTGTAGCCCGCGATCGCGGCCTGGGAGGAGAGGGCATCCATCGACTGCGCTCGGGAGATGCGCGGGATCAGCTCCACCGCGAAGCTCGTGATTCGCCGATCGCGGAGCGCGCGGACCTCGGCTGCCCGCGCATGCGGCTGCTGATAACCGACCACGACGGCAGAGGGCTTCAGCCGCTCGATCTGCTCGACGGTCAACGGCTGCACCGTGAGCAGCACGTCGGCGCGCTCGAGCACTTGCGGGGCGGAGTCCGCCCATTCGACGCCCTCATACAGCCGGTCGGGAAAGTTCGAACGCTCGCCTGCGCCCCGTTCCATCAGGACCTTCGCGCCGGCTCGTGTGAGCTTCGTCACGACTTCCGGAACGAGACTCACGCGGGTCTCTTGAGGCGCGCGCTCGCGCAGCGCGCCGAGGGTCACGGGCATGGGCGCACGCCTTCAGGGGTCCAGGGTGGTACGCGGCCGTGGCCGGCCGGCGACGCGGTCGTGGAATCCCCAACGGAATGAAGATGTTGTAACGTTGAATTCTTGCACAAATCTGCCGTATCTTACAGCACCGATGTTGGGCATCGACCTCGACAGAGCGGACGACGGCTTCCACTGCGACCTGCGCATCGTTGCAACCCCGGCCGCGCGCGGGCTCTCCCAGCTCGTCTTGCGAACGGACGTGGCCGGCATGCCGCTCGAGTGGATCGATTATCGCGAAGCGGCGCGTCTCTATCATCAGGAGCAGGTCGCCTACAGCTGCGGGTCGCTCCTCTACTCGCTTTACGGCGGCGTGAACGCTCGCAGCGGCAGGCGCACGGTGCTCCAGGTGAATTCGATCGTGGCGACGATCGGCCATACCGGCAATCCCGGCAACACCCGGCACGACTACATTCCGCCGCTCAACAATCAGACGCTGTTCCGGCGGGACGCGTACCTCTGCATGTATTGCGGGATGCGGTTCCCGGCGCGCGAGCTGTCGCGGGATCACATCCGGCCGTTCAGCCAGGGCGGCCTCGACACCTGGACGAACGTCGTCGCGGCCTGCCGCCGCTGCAACAATCAGAAGGCCTCCCGCACGCCGGAGCAGGCGAAGATGCAGCTCATCGCGGTGCCGTTCACGCCGACCTACGCGGAGTACATCTTCCTCAAGGGCCGGCGCGTGCTCGCGGACCAGATGGAGTACCTGCTCGCGCACTTCCCGCGGTCGAGCCCGCTTCACGACCGGATTCAGCGCTGGCTCTCGTGAGCGTGCCTCGCGAGGCTTCGCGTGCGCGCAGGCGGCCTCTTGGTGGCGGTCTCTCGGGCGGCGCTCGCGCTGTGAGCCCCGTGGTCGGACGGCGCCCTTGATCTACCTCCTCGACGCGTCGGTCTACGTCTTCCGCGCGTACTACGCCTTGCCGCCGGAGATGGTGGACCGGGACGGGAACCCAGCGAATGCGGTGTTTGGGTTCGCGCGGATGCTGTGCGACTTCATCGAGCGCGCACGGCCGGAATACGTCGCGGTGGCGTTCGATCACAGCCTCACCGGGTCGTTTCGAAGCCGCATCTATCCGGCCTACAAAGCTCACCGCGCGCCGGCGCCGCCCGGCCTGCCGCAGCAGTTCGAGCGCTGCTTCGAGCTCGTCCAGCTGCTCGGCCTCGCCGCGCTCGGCAGCCCCGAATACGAGGCGGACGACATCCTCGGCACGCTCGCCTGGCGCATGCGCGCCGAGGGCATGCGAGCCACTTTCCTCACCCGCGACAAGGACTTCGTACAGCTCGTGCGGGAAGGCGACGCACTATGGGATTACGGCTCGCGGGAGCCGCTGTCGTATCTCGATGTCGAGCGCCGGTTCGGCGTCGCGCCCGAGCGCTTCGCGGACTATCTCGCCCTGACAGGTGATGCGGTGGACAACATTCCGGGCGTGCCCGGCATCGGGCCGAAGACCGCCGCCACGCTCATGCAGGCTTTCGCGTCGCTCGATGAGCTCTACGGCGGGCTCGATCGGCTCGATGGCCTGCCCCTCCGCAGCCCCGCAGTCGTGCGCTCGCGCCTCGCGGAGTATCGCGAGGCTGCCTACCTCGCACGACGCCTGACCGCCATTGCCTGCGACATGCCCCTTTCGATCGAGCGCAACGCGCTCCGCCGGCGGGCACCGGATGTCGCCGGGCTCGAGAGCTTCTTCGATGCTCAGGGATTCGGACCGTTGCTCAGGCGCCAAGTCGAGCGGCTGGCGGGGCTCGCGTCTGCGGCCTGAAGGCCGCGAGACAGAGTCGATTCTGCAGGTATTGCGCGCGTTGGGTTACGCGTTCCGTGTGCGGCGACCTGCGTCGCGCGACCGGATGAGTCGCGCGAGCGGATCAGTCCTGCGTGTCGTTCAGGACGCAGCCGCGCGGCTCGACCGTGCCGTCGGCGCTACGCGCCTCGAAGCGGATGCCCTGATCGCGAACCGTCTCGGCGCGCAGGCGCACCAGCCAGCTGCCGTCGGCCTGAGTGCGGACCGAGTAATCCTGCGGCGCGAGGTCATGCCCCTCGCCATCGACAGCGACGAGCCGCTGCTCCTTCGCGGCAGCGGGGACGCGCACGGCCAGCAGGGACACCGGCGGATCGACGTGCACCGAGGTGCAGTCGGAGGGTCCTCGCGTGAGCGGAGGAAGGCTGTAGAAGCCGATGTTCGCCGAGTCGACCGCCGGCCCCCGAGAGGACCGGCCATACCAGCCGCCCACGGCTCCGACCAGCAGGCCGGCTGCGAGCGCGGCGGCGAGGCGCCAGCGCGCCGAGGCGGTTGCGGCTGCGTCGCGCTCGACCCGGACAGGCGCGGCCGAGCGTTGTGAAACCGGGGCGGGCGCGGCCGGCCGGTGCGAAGGTGTTGGCGCCTGCTTGCCGGCCGAACAGAGAGCCGCGTCGGCAGGACGTGGGCTCGACCCGGCAGGATTTGGGGCGGATCCGGGAGGATTTGGGGCGGTTCCGGCAGCACGTGAGCTATGCCCGAGGGTCGCGTCCCGAGGCAGGCAGCTCTTGAGCGCCCGCCAGCCTTCCACTTCCTCGACGCACTCGGAGCAGGACATCATATGCAGCTCGAACTGCTCGCGCGCAGAGGCGTCGAGCGCGTCCGCGACATAGGCGGCGGCGGTCTGCTCGCTCTTGAAACGCAGATGGTCCATTCAGTCCTCAGCTGATCCTCGACACCCCGTGCCGGCGGAGAATGGCGCCGAAGCGCTGCCTGGCGCGCCACAGCACCTGGTTGAACTGCAGGCCACTCAGCTCGAGGTCCTTGCACACGGACGCTTTGGGCTCCTCGTGCAGGTAGAAGCGCACCAATACCTGCCGATCGCGGTCGGTGGGCAGCTGCGTCATCAGCTGCCGTACGCACCGCGCAAGCAGCTCGTGGTCGACCCGCTCCTCGAGCGACAGAGCTGCATCGTCCGAGAGGTCGCGCCACGCCTCGAGCTCGTGCACGGACTGGTGCGGGCGGGACAGCTCGCCCCGCCAGTACTTCGCCGCCATGTTGCAGGCCGTGCGATGCAAGTAACGCCCCAGCTTCTCGGGCTCCATCAGCCCCTCGGTGCGGATCTTGTGGATCGCTTGCACGAATGTACGCTGCAGCAGATCCTGCGCCACGTCGGCCGTCACACGGCGCGACAAAAGGACTTGCAGCAGGGGCCGACGGTATCTGACATAGAGCTCGTGCTGTAGTGGATCGCCCTCGCTGACGGCGGTGACCAGGGAAACATTGGCGAGGGCATTGTCGGCCAGGGCATCGTTGGCGGAATCGAAGTCCGCGATCGGAGGCGATTCCTTGCGAGAGGCTTTAGTCGCGGCAGTGTTGGCGTAGCTCATCGGTCGCTTGGTGGGCCAAGGTGCGGCGGACGCGATGCCGAATGCGGGTTACGTCCGAACGCAGCCTTATGCGTCACCGTTTCCCACGGAATGCAGGACTCTGCGGGGCGGCGTATATGACATATTCCAGGCATCGAGCACCCGGCCGCAGTTTGCGCCCCGCCTCCACGCCACGGCCGTGGCGCAGGCAATTTATCACAGATGTGACGGAGGTCTAGTTTCGGCGGGCACGACAAACCCTCCGGCGGGGGCGCCGGATAAAAACCCCCTCCCCGCCGTTCAAAGGCGGGGAAAGAGCGTTGCGCGCACGTCAAAAGTGCGCGCGGAGGGCGCGATCAGTTCGTATGGATCGTGCCGCCGTCTTCCGTCAGAGCGGAATTGGTATGGATCGTGCCGCCGTCTTCCGTCAGAGCGGAATTGGTATGGATCGTGCCGCCGTCTTCCGTCAGAGCGGAATTGGTATGGATCGTGCCGCCATCTTCGGCAAGAGCGACAGTGAATAAGGCGCCCGACAGGGCAAACGCCGAGATGCCGAGAACGAACTTACGCGAACGAGACATCGGATACTCCTGGAAGCATGTGGCGAAAAAGTGCGCCACCTAGTACCTGCTTCCAGAGCCCCGGCTATCTCACCTCCTCGAAGTTTTTTTCGGCAACGTCGCTGCCGACCCGCGCCCGCGGTCGCCTACAGCCCTGCTTCGGGGCGGCCATACAAGGCGAACGCCGCCCAGCTGTAATCATCCGCGTTCGCCTCGGCAAGCTGCGCTCGGCGAAGCGCCGTCGCTGCGGGTAGCCGATCGACGAGCAGCCGACGATAAAAGGTCTCCATGAACCGAGCGGCTCGTTCGTCCGCCACACGCCAGTAGCTCGCCATCACAGACTCGGCGCCCGATTGCAGAAACGCCTGGGCCAGTCCGAGTACCCCCTCACCCGGCAATAGACGGCCCGCCGACGTATCACAGGCGCTCAGGACGACGAGATGAGCCTGCAACTTCATGCCCAGAATGTCGAGCAACTGGACGGCGCCGTCGTCCGGCGGCCTCGAATCGGGCGTGAAAGCGAGCGTGGAAAGTCGCGGTCGATGAGCATCTACGAGTCCGTGCGTGGCGATGTGGAGGAGCTCTGCCTCCGGCGCCTCGGCGCGGAGGGCCGCAGGGGTGGCGGCGCAGCCAAGGAGTGTGACGACCGATGCCGAAGGCTGGGAGCTCCGCACCAGGCCGGCTACGGCAAGCACCTCGTCCCGGGTCGCCGGCAGGCTCGGAAGTGATTTCAGCCAATCAAACGCCAGGCTCGATTGCGGCTCGGAATCCCCCGGGGCGGAACAGTCCCGCCTCCATGTCGTATATCGAAAGACTGGGTCGCCAATCAGGACGTATCGTCCGGACCGAGTATGTTGAGAAGCGTCCTGCGCGCGAAGCTCGAGAAAGAGCGCCGAGGGCAATATCGAGACTTCGCCGTGCCGGAGCAGCATATCGTCAGGGTGGCCGCTCGACCAGGGAATGGCGGCGAACGGAATGGTATGGAGCGCATCCTCCGGAACCACAAAGATGTGTTCGCGCCGGATGAATGGCGTTATAGGCCAAAGGACCAGCTTCGCTAGCCGTCGAGCGGCCGCACGAATCCGCTGCGGAGCGGGTTCCGCGGCGCGCAATTGAGCAATGAATTGCGCTGCCGCTTGGTCAATCGTTTCAATATCGCCGAGCTCAACGACGCGGACGCGATCGTCATCAGCCACGAACGCAAACAACGATCCTCGTCCGGCCGCGTACTCGATCAGTGTCGCGCGATGCTGCCGCAATGTTTGGGCGAGCTTTGGCTCGTCGAGCGCCGGCCGCGCCGGGCCGGAAAGGCTGAGCTGCTCGATGCCTTGCAGCAATTCGCTGGCATTCGAGCCATGCGCGGGGTGCGCCGTCAGATCGGAGATGCTGCGCATCAAGTTTCGATACTCCTGCGCCCCAGCACCTTCCCGAGTCGCCATCCGCTCGGAGGTGGCCTGTTCGAGCGCGAAGCGGAGGCCGCGTGCGTGGCCACCATCTGCAATCACGAACGCATTCCAGGTCGCTTCTTCCTGGGCTTGGTCACTCCCGCGTCTCTCACTGAGCAGCAAATCCGTCAATTCCGCATATACGGTGTGCTGCGTGGCGAGATACACCGCTCGCGTTTCCGGGTCGAGCTCGGCCATCGGAATTCGCTCGATCAGCTGGATGGAGCTGCGAAGCAACCGCTCGGCATCGGCAATGTGGCCCAATTTCCGGTCTACCGCCGCGATGACTCGCAGCGCCGACACGACCCGGATCACATCTGCCCTTTCGCTGCTCAGCCAAAGCGCGGCTTCCGCATCACTGCGCGCATTGCCGAAATGATTCATCTGCAACTCCGTATCAGCGAGACCGAGCAAGGCGGCGCCGCGATACTCGCTCGATTCAGATAGGGCCGCGCCCTCGGCTAGGCGTAACGCCTCCGCGAAAGCGGTCCGCGCGGCGGCGAGCATGCCGGAATGCAACATGAGCTGCCCCTTGGCGCTCGCGAGCCGAATCCGGCTCCTCAGGTCGCCAGCGACAAAATTACCGGCCAGGTCCAGGCACCTTTGGGCGTCCGCCAATCGATTTTCGATCTTCGCGATTTCACTTTCCGCGAGCAATGCGTGAAATACGGCGACTTCACCTGACAGCGTGAGATCATCGAATGTGGGCGTGTGAAAACAAACGCGCGGCGGAGCAGAAGACCTAGACGAAGATGACGGTATTTGATCGGAGTCCAAGCGCACGAGGGACGTTTGATAAGAAATATTTGGGAGAGAGGACAATAGCGCGCGGCATTCTGGCGCCAGAGCCTCATTCAAGTATGTTGGGGCCTCGCCGATGCTACCGATGCGGACGAGCATTTCGCCAAGGGTCGCGGCGGTTCGTCGGGCGCCGTCACAATCACGCAGTTGCGCATAGAGACGCATGGCGGTTCGTTCCGATTGCTCGCTCAAACGGATCAAGCCGACACGACCCTGCAATCTGCCGAGGTTGTCGGAAATATCCGCATAAAGCATTGGTTGGCGCGAAGCGTCGAGCGTCCGAATAGCCTCGCTGTAGGCGCTCAATGCGGCGGGATAATTCTGCTGATCTTCGGCCAGCGCCGCGAGATTCTGCCGGGCACGTGCGAAGCATTCCCAGTCCTCAAGGGCGCTGCACTCCTCGGCGGCGCGATAGAATAGGTCTGCGGCCTGCTTGGGCTCGCCGCGGCGGTAGTGGAGATATCCGCGCAATATCTTGAGTCGGGGACGCTCGCGGGTGCCGACGTTGCTTTGCTCGAGCAGGCTGTCAGACATGTGAATATGGGCTTCGGTCCTCCTGGCCCAGAAAACTCCGTCATCCGCTTGTTGTATCAGTGCCTTGGCAATCAGGGTAAGCCGCGCGGCGATAATTTCCGAGGGAGCGGTGGCGCTGTTGGGCAGAATCGCTGCCGCAAGAGCCATGCTGTCGCGTTCACGGCGCATGTAGCCAAATTCCAGCTCTGCGATCGAATGACGGGCGGCGGCGGCGTGATCAGGCATCCCGAGCCCGTCGAATAACCGCGCAGCTGCAAGATAGCGCTCGAACGCGCTCTGCCACTGCCGCCGCCCGGTCGCCTGATCCGCTGCCGCCATCAGTCGTTCGGCGCTTGCCAGGGGACCGTCGGTAGGGCGTGTGATCTCCGCGGACACGCATACACTCGCCGCAATGTCCCGGGAGTCGACGGATGAGATGAGCACCGGGACGACGTGACGAGGGGCGATATCGTGCCCCGAGAGCTCGGTAGCGAGCGTGATGATCCCCAGCCGGTCGACTGGCGATGCTGATTTCCCGCCGGTCCCGTTCGCCTCCATTGCCGCGACGACGGAAATGCCGCGTTCGCGAATGGCGACGTGCAGCAGACCGGCGCCGCCGACCGGTATTGCCACGGTGATCTGCTGCTGTGGCCCGCCGAGCTGCAGGCACCGTTCGGCGAGGACCGGCTGCACAGTGGCTTCGGGAGCGCAGCCGCTGATCATGACGATCAGCGCAAGCAGCGCGGTGCATGGGATCACGGCACGCCGGCGAGCTGCCCGGTCCAGGCTGGCAGAGGCGGGCACGTGAACGGGGGCGGCTCCGCCCCTCCGAGGACTGGGAATCGAAGCACTCGATCGCACTGGGATCCGGCAATCTCCGGTCGGCCTGGAATCTCCCCGAGATTCGCAGACTTCCGCCGCCGCAGCCAGCGGCCGGCGCACGCTTTTGGTAGGTTAGCTCTCTCGATGCCGCTGCCGAAGGCGAGGCCGTACCCGATGAACACCACACGCCGGGACTTGAAGTCCATTCTGCTCGAGGAACGCGAATTTTCGCCCCCTGCATCGTTCGCAGCCCGGGCGCGAATCAAGGCGGATGATCTCGCGGACATGCGCCGCCGGGCGGCCGCCGATCCGGAGGCATTCTGGGCCGACTTGGCGCGCCGGGAGTTGACTTGGCACCAGCCTTTCACGGTCGCGCTCGACAGCTCCAATGCGCCCAATTACGCGTGGTTCGCCGACGGGCGGCTCAACGTTTCGGTGAACTGCCTCGACGTGCACCTCGCGGAGCGCGGGCACAAGACTGCGCTGATCTTCGAGGGGGAGCCGGGGGATGTTCGCCGGCTCAGCTTCCGCGAGCTGCACGTGGAGGTGTGCCGGTTCGCGAATGCTCTGCGTACGCAGGGTGTTCGCCGCGGCGACCGGGTGGTCATCTACATGCCGCTCGTGCCGGAGGCGATCATCGCCATGCACGCTTGCGCGCGGCTCGGGGCGATTCACTCGGTTGTGTTCGGCGGGTTCTCGGCGCTGTCGCTCAAGGACCGTATTGAGGATGCGGAGGCGCGCGTCCTGATCACGGCAGACGGGGGCTGGCGCGGCGGCCACGTGGTGGAGCTCAAGGCCGCGGCGGACAAGGCACTTGCGAGCGGCTGTTCGACGATCGAACGGGTGATCGTCTATCGCCGCACCGGCAAGCCGGTGCCCATGGACCCGAAGCGCGATGTCTGGTGGCACGAGGTCGTCGAAGGCCAGTCGCCCGTGTGCGAGCCTGAGTGGGTTGAGGCGGAGCATCCGCTTTACCTGCTCTACACCTCGGGCTCCACCGGCAAGCCGAAGGGCATTCAGCATTCGAGCGCGGGCTACCTGCTCGGGGCGAAGACGAGCTGCGAGTGGGTGCTCGATCTCAACGAGGACGACGTGCACTGGTGCACGGCCGACGTGGGTTGGGTGACCGGACACACCTATGTCGCCTACGGTCCGCTCGCCGTCGGAGCCGCCGTCGTGCTGTATGAAGGCGCGCCGACGTACCCGGACGGCGCACGGTTCTGGAAGATCTGCGAGGCGCACGGCGTCACGGTGTTATATACCGCGCCGACCGCGATCCGCGCGTTGATGAAGCTCGGCGACGAGCTGCCGCGGCGGCACGACCTCTCGCGGCTGCGGCTGCTCGGCAGCGTCGGGGAGCCGATCAATCCGGAGGCCTGGATGTGGTACCACCGGGTCATCGGCGGAGGACGCTGCCCGATCGTGGATACCTGGTGGCAGACCGAGACGGGCGCCATCATGATCGCGCCGATTCCGGGCGTAACGCCGCTCAAGCCCGGCTCCTGCACCGAAGCGCTTCCCGGCATCGACGCGGACATCGTCGATGAGCGTGGAGAGCGGGTGACGCGGCTCGATGCCGGCGGCTATCTCGTGATCCGCAAGCCCTGGCCCGCAATGCTGCGTACGATCTGGGGCGACAACGAGCGCTACATCCAGACGTACTGGGAGAAATTCCAGCGCCGCTTCTACGTCGCGGGCGATGGCGCTCATCGCGACAAAGACGGCTACTTCTGGATCATGGGCCGGATCGACGATGTGCTCAACGTCTCCGGCCACCGCCTCGGAACGATGGAGATCGAGTCGGCGCTCGTCGCGCATCCGCGAGTCGCCGAAGCAGCCGTGGTCGGCAAGCCGCACGAAATCAAGGGCGAAGCCGTGTTCGCCTACGTGATCTGCCGGGGAGCGAAGCCGGCGGGAGCGGAAGCGGCGAAGCTGACGGAGGAGCTACGAGCCTGGGTCGGCGAGCAGCTGGGAGCCATCGCGAAGCCGGATGAGATCCGTTTCACGGAAGTCCTGCCGAAGACGCGCTCCGGGAAGATCATGCGCCGCCTCCTGCGCGCCGTCGCGCGCGGGGAGGAGGTCACCCAGGACGTCTCGACGCTCGAGAATCCGGCGATCCTCGATCAGCTACGGGGGATCGAGCCCGCAGGGACCGCCGGTGCGCCGCGGGCGGGTGCGCAACGCACAGGTAGGCGAGGCGCGGATGAGCGGATCACTCGGGGTTCCGGATCGCAGCCTGCCCGATCCTCCAAGTCGCGGGTGGCCGGCAAGCCCGCCGCGCGCCGCGCAGGCAACTCGACGTCGAGAGCGGCGAACGGCGGCAAGGCTCGCAAAGCGGTCAAAGGTCGCAATGCCGCCAAGGGTCGCAGCCGCTCGAATGTTCGCAGCCGCTCCAATGCTCGCAGTGGTGGACAGCGCGCAAAGCCACGTGCCGCCGCTCGTAATGCCGGGGCCGCCCGCCGGCAGCGCCGCGCCCATTCGAGCGCACCGCGAGCGCGCAGGTAGTGGCGAGAGATGATCGTCGGAACGCCGCGCGGATTCTTTCCAGTATCTGAAATAGAGATCGCGCTTGGGAGTCGAGTCCTTCTCACGCGTGCCCGGCGAAAGAATTTCGATGATCGAATCACGGGCTCCGCGGCAGCCCCGGTCATCGATCTTCGATCTGTCGCAGACAACGACAATATCAGGCTGTACGACACAACGTTCGTCTCCCGCTCGGCGAACACCGATGCCGAGCTGCCGGATCAGACGGCACGTGCGCTTCGGCGAGACGGGCATCCAGCTCGGCGAGCCTAACGAAGGCTGAAGCGCCGCGCCGCTGCGCGGAGAAACGGGGCGCGATCGGGAAGCGTTCCGCACCGCACCAGGCCTCGCTGCGCCACGGCGTGCGCTTCCGCCCAGGCGGCATGCGCTCCCGCCCGGGCTGCGTGCTCGCCAGGGCCGCGCCGGGGGCACGGAACTTGCGGTACGCTCGCGGGGCCAGCCGGTTCTTTGGACTTGAACGAGAGGTGGCCATGGGCAAGGTGATTCACGCCGCGTTCGGCGCGGAGCGTGAATGGGAGCAGACTCGTTCGCGCACCGCTGACGGTCTCGTCGCGATCGGCAACCTCTTCGGCGACGACGAGGGATTGATGCGGGCGAAGGCGGATCGGGTCTATCGGCTGCTGCGCGAGATCGTCGAGGAGGTGCCTTCGCTGCAGATCACGACGCGGTTGCCCGACAATCTCACGGACGAGCAGCTCGAGCAGATGACGGTGGCGATCAAGGAGGCAGCCCTGAAGGGAATCGAGGTCGCCATGACGCATTCGGTGTGCGTGCTCATGAGCTCGATCTACGACCTCTGCACGTCGAAGCTGCAGGAGAACGCGTCGTAGCGCAGGGATTGCGGCCCCGGAGCCGAGCGGCCCGTTCGTGGCTCGGCCGCGCGAGGCATGCCTCGCGCCCTTCCAGGCGTCCCAAACGTTCCCGGCGATTTTCTCAGCGCGGCTCGCTCATCTCCGCGAGCAGCGCATCCGCGTGGTAAACGTTCCGGAGCGCGGCCAGCATGATCGCGGTGTCCACCGCGACGGCGCGGTTCCGGGTCTCGTCGAACCAGTATGCGCCCGCGATCGAGTGGATGTTACCGTCGAAAATGAGCCCCACGATGTCGCCCCGCGCATCGATCACGGGGCTGCCCGAGTTGCCGCCGACGACGTCGTTGTCGGTGCAGAAGTTGAACGGCGTCGTGGGAGCGAGCATGCGCCGAGCCGCGACCCAGCGCTCCGGCAGCCGGAACGGCTCGGCGCCGGTCGCGCGCTCGTAGAGACGGTCGAGGCGGGTGAAGGGCTCGACGGGCCTGCCGTTCTCTGTCCACCCCCGCACGGCGCCGTACGACAGGCGCAGCGTGAAATTCGCATCGGGGTAGACGCTCGTGCCGAGCACCGCGAAGCGCGCCTGCGCGATCCGCTCGGAGGCGGCGCGCTCGGGCGCTTCGACTTCATCTTCGTAGCGTTGCCTCACGGCGCGCGCTTCGGGATCGACGCCCCTGGCAAGCTCGATCATCGGGTCGTTTGAGGCGGCCACGCCCGCCGCGCCGGCTTGCCACAGCGCCTGGCGCACGGCCGGATCACCGAGCTTCGATCCCTCGACGAGGCGTGCGGCGAGGGCTTCAGGCGAGTCCTTGCCGAGGACGCGCCGCACGAGGGGATCGTCTGGGCCGAGCCATTCCTGCATGCGAGACAGCGCGAGCGAGAGCGTGATGCGTTCGAGCTCGGGGTAGACGGGCACGGGGGCGGCGAGCTGCTGCTCGAGGGCAGGCAGCCTGGATGCGGTGTATTCGCGCAGGCGCACCGAGTCCGGCTTCGCGCGCTCGGCTGCCGCCCGGACCAGCGCGCGGGCGTAACGGAACAGACGGCTGTCGAATCCGGCGCCGCCCTCGATGAGCGTATACCGCAGGTCGAGCGTGCGCGCGATCTGCTCGGCACGCGCGATGTCCTCCCACGGATGGCCTGTGCTGCGCGCGAGGGCAGGCTGGGCCGCGATGCGGGCTTCGAGCGCGGCCTCGCCGGCGCGCTTGCGCGCGAGCTGCGCCTCATCGAGCAGCGCGTCGAGCTCGACACGGTGCACCTTGAGCCGATTTTCGAGAAAGGTGAGCGGTGTCTCGACGATGCGCTGCGCCGCCTCGCCCTCGAGCGCGTACTGGATGTAGCGGCCGCGAAGCTCCGAGGCGGCGAGCAGAGACGGCGGCAGCTCCACATCCCGCTGCGTGAGGAGCTGCGCGGCGGTGAGTTGCCGCGAGGTCGAGCCGGGGTGTCCGGCCACGAAGACGGGCTCGCCCGCGCGCGGCCCCGCGAAGTCGATCCGCAGATGATGCGGCGTGCGCGCGGGCTGCCCCCCCTCGTAGGCTCTGAGCAGGGCCATGTCGAGGCACCAGCGCGGAAACTCAAAGTTGTCGGGGTCGCCCCCGAATGCGGCAATGTCGTTCTCGGGGGCGAAGACGAGCCGCACGTCGTCGTAGCGCGCGTATTCATAGAGGAAGTAGCGGCCGCCCTCGTAGAGATCGACGGCTTCGCATTTGAGTGGGCCTGTGCGGGGGTTCGACCGGCTGCGCGCCTCACAGGCGCGTTCGAGCTGCGTGAGCGTGCGCCGCCGCCGCTCATTGGCTGCCTGCGGGTCGAGCCCGCGCGTCTCCGCGAGCACGTCCGCTGTCACGTCCTCCATCGCCACCAGCACATCGGCGTGCTGCGCGGCGCAGGGGAGCTCGTGCGAGCGATCCTCGGCGAGCCAGCCTGTCTCGACGAGGCTGCGATCGGGCGTGGAGTGCGCTTCGAGGCAGGCTTCGGCGCAGTGATGATTCGTGAGGATGAGCCCGTTCGGCGAGACGAAGGAGGCGGTGCAGTTCGTGAGGCGCACCGTCGCGAGCCGCACGCGCTCGAGCCATTGAGGCGTCACCTCGACGCCGTACTCGCGGGCCACCGCCGCCGCCGGGAAGCTCTGAAAGGTCCACATGCCCTCGTCCGCGTGCGCGCCGGCGCAGACCGCGACGGCGCAAGCGCTGAGAAGCGCGAGTGCGCGCGCTCTGCGATCGGATCGCGCCACGCGGTCGGATCGCGCCACGCGGTCGGGTCGCGCCATGCAAACAGGTCGCATCACGCGGTCAGGTCGCGGACGCATCGCGTGCCGCACCAGCGGGACGGAATCCGATCTCGATTTGAGTCCAGCCCTGGCAATGCCGCGCGATGAGCGCCGCGAGGAAGCGCGCGTGCTCGGGACGTGCATTGAGAGCCGGGACGTACTCGAATCGGCGGCCGCCCGCCGCGAGGAAGCGCCGCCGATTCTCGATGTCGATCTCTTCGAGCGTTTCGAGACAGTCGAGCGCGAAGCCTGGGCAGACGACGGTCACCTCGTCGATGCCGCGCGCGGGCAGGCCGGCGAGCACTTCGCTCGTGTACGGTTGCAGCCATTTGACCGGGCCGACGCGCGACTGGAAGCTGACGCTCCATTCGCCTTCTTGCAGCATCAACTCCTCCGCCAGCAGGCGCGCGGTCTTCTGGCATTTGCAGAAGTAAGGGTCGCCCTGATGGAAGTAGCGCTCGGGGACGCCGTGGAACGAGATGAGCAGATGGCGCGTGCGGCCGTGAGCCTGCCAGTGCTGCGCCACGCTCGCGCGCAGCGCCTCGATGTAGCCGGGATCGTCGTGATATTCCGCGATGAAGCGCAGCTCGGGAAGCCAGCGCCACCTCGCAAGCTCCGCGCCGACCTGATCGTACACGGAGCCGGTCGAGGCGCCGCAGTACTGCGGAAAGAGCGGAACGACGAGGATGCGCTGCGCCCCGGCCGCGCGCAGCCGCCCGAGCGCTTCGGCGATCGTCGGGCTGGAGTAGAGCATGCCGAGCTCGAGAGTGAATGGCGCGAGGACGCGCTCCGCGAGCGTGCTCGCGAGCCGGCCCTTGAGATCGCGGGAGAGGACGGCGAGCGGCGAGCCTTCCGGCGTCCAGATCTTCGCGTACTTGCGAGCGGAGCGGCGCGGGCGGGTGGCGAGGACCGCGCCGTAGAGGATCGGGAGCCACAGCGCGCGCGGCAGCTCGATCACGCGGGAATCGGACAGGAACGCGGCGAGGAAGCGCCGCACGTCCCGGACCGAAGGTGAATCCGGCGTCCCCGAATTCGCGAGCAGCACGCCGATGCGCTCGGCGCCGTCGTGGCGGAACTCGGGCGAGCTCGAGTAACGCACGGCAGTCCTACACCCCGCCCATGCAGAGATACTTGATCTCGGTGTAGTCGAGGATGCCGTACTTCGAGCCCTCGCGGCCCACGCCCGATTCCTTGACGCCGCCGAACGGCGCGACTTCTGTCGAGATGATGCCGGTGTTCAGGCCGACAATGCCGTATTCGAGCGCTTCGCCGACGCGCCAGGCGCGGCCGAGGTCGCGCGTGTAGAAGTAGGCGGCGAGCCCGAATTCCGTGTCGTTCGCCATCCGCACCGCGTCGGCTTCCGTCTTGAAAGAAAAGAGCGGCGCGACTGGCCCGAACGTCTCCTCGCGCGCGACTTTCATCTTGGGGGTGACGTGCGTGAGCACGGTCGGCTGGAAGAACGTGCCGCCGAGCGCATGCCGCTGGCCGCCGCAGGCGACGCGCGCACCATGCGCCACGGCGTCCGCGATGTGCTCCTCGACCTTCGCTACCGCCTTCGCGTCGATCAGCGGCCCCTGGTCCGTCGCCCCTTCGAGCCCGTTGCCCACGCGCAGCTTCGAGACCGCGGCGACGAGCTTCGCGGTGAACGCTTCGTACACCGAGGACTGCACGAGCAGGCGGTTCGCGCAGACGCACGTCTGGCCGGTATTGCGGTACTTGCTCGCGATCGCGCCCTCGACTGCGGCGTCGAGGTCTGCATCCTCGAACACGATGAACGGCGCGTTCCCTCCGAGCTCGAGCGAGAGCTTCTTGAGCGTGCCCGCGCACTGCGCCATGAGGCGCTTGCCGACCGCCGTCGAGCCGGTGAACGTCAGCTTGCGCACGATCGGGTTCGACGTCATCTCGCCGCCGATCGCGCCCGCATCGCCAGTGACGATGTTGAGGACGCCCGTGGGGACGCCGGCCCGGGCGGCGAGCTCCGCCATCGCGAGCGCGGAGTAGGGCGTCTGTGAGGCGGGCTTGCACACGAACGTGCATCCCGACGCGAGCGCCGGCCCCGCCTTGCGCGTGATCATCGCCGCCGGGAAGTTCCACGGCGTGATCGCGGCGACGACGCCGATCGGCTGGCGGATCGCGAGGAGGCGCTTGTCCGCCTGGTGCGGCGGGATCACATCGCCGTAGAGCCGCTTGCCTTCCTCCGCGAACCATTCGATGAAGGAGGCGGCGTAGGCGACCTCGCCGCGCGCCTCCGCGAGCGGCTTGCCCTGCTCGGCGGTCATGATCGTCGCGAGATCATCTTGATGGGACAGCATCAAGTCATGCCAGCGGCGCAATATCGCGGCCCGCTCCTTCGCGGTGCGGCGCGCCCAGGCCGTGAAGGCGGCGGCCGCGGCCTCGATCGCGCGCCGCGTCTCAGCGGCACCGGCTCGCGGCACCGTGCCGATCGTCCGCCCCGTGGCGGGATTCAGCACGTCGATCGTCGCGCCGTCGTCGGCGCCGACCCAACGGCCGTCGATGTAGCACTGGGTGCGCAGCAGCTCCGGGTCCTTGAGACGCACGGCGCCCCCGTCAGCGGGTGGCGGACGAGAGCCCGTTCGGCTCGTCGCGTCCGCGCAGGTGCTGATCGAAGAAGGCGAGCGAACGCTCGCGCGCCAGCGAGGCCGCCTGCGGGTTGTAGCTCGCGCGCTGATCGCAGTTGAAGCCGTGGCCCGCGCCCGTATAGATATGAAAGATGCCCTGCGGGACCGCCGCCTTGATCTTCTCGACATCGGTGAGCGGGATGTGCGTGTCGAGCTCGCCGAAGTGGAACATGATGGGGCACTTCGGCTTCTTCTCCAGTTCCTGCGTGATGCCGCCGCCGTAGTAAGAGACCGCGCACGCGACCGGCAGCTCGCACGCCGAGACATAGGCCATCCGTCCGCCCCAGCAGTAGCCGACGACGCCGACGCGGCCTCCATGCTTGACTACGGCGATCGCGGCCGACAGGTCGGCGAGCGTCTGCTCGCGCTTGAGCTGCTGCACATAGCCGAAGCCTTCCTGCATGTCCTTCTGCTCATAACTGAGCTCGATGCCCCTGCGGACGCGATCGAACAGGCTCGGCGCGATGGCGACGTAGCCTTCGGCGGCGTAGCCGTCCGTCACCGAGCGGATGTGCGAGTTCACGCCGAAGATCTCTTGGATGACGACGATCGCGCCCCGCGGCGTGCCGGGCGGCGCCGCAAGGTATGCGCGAAACTCGTGGCCATCGCGCGCCATGATGGTGGTGAATGCGCTCATGGGAAGCTCTCCGAGGGTCCGGGGGGCCCAATACCTTCGCGCATCGCACGGCGGCGCGCAACGTCAGAGAATCATGCAGCAGTTGCGCCCCGCGTCCTTCGCGCGATAGAGCGCGCGGTCGGCGCGGTCGAAGACGCTGTCGGGCGTGTCGTCGGCGCGGAAGGCCGCGATGCCGCACGAGGCCGTGACCGCGACCGGCTTGCCGCGGAAGTGGAAGCCGATCCGCGCGATTCCCGAGCGGATCTTGTCCGCCGCGACGAGCGCCTGCTCCGCCGTCGTGCCGACGAGCACCATCACGAACTCCTCCCCGCCGTAGCGCGCGACGAAGTCCGTGCCGCGCACGTGCTGCGCGAGGTGCTGGGCGACGACGCGCAGCACCTTGTCTCCGGCGCGATGGCCGTAGGCATCGTTGACCGCCTTGAACCGGTCTATGTCCCAGGCGAGGATGCTGATCGCTGCGCCAGTTCTCTGCCAGCGCAGATATTCGTGCTCGATGCGCTCGTCGTAGGCCGCGCGGTTCGGGATCCCCGTGAGCGCGTCCACCATGCCGAGGCGTTGCTCCTCCGCGAGGTTGCGCTGGAGCTTCCGGGTCTCGCGCTCGAGCTCGGCGATGCGCACGCGCAGGCGCCCAGTGCGGTCGAGCTGGCGCGCGAAGCGCTGCTCCTCCCGCGCCCGGAAGTCCTCGAGATGCGTGTGGATCGTTTCGAGCCGGACCCGCAGCCGGCCGCGCAGCTCCGCGAGATCCCCGGCGCGCTGCGCATCGGTGTGCAGCTCGTGCACCTCGTCGAGCACGAGCAGGCTCAGCTGCTGGGTGGAGTCCTTCGCGGTCTTCTGCTCCGCGGCTTCGCCCGCGAGATAGCCCGCAACATCCTCGAGCCGTGCGTCGATCTGGCGCAGCAGCTCCTCGATTTCCAGCTTCTCGCGGTTGAGCCTCGCGCGCTGGTCGCCGATCAGGCGCGCCACACGATCCAAGCTGTCCGCGAGCTCGTCCGGCGTGAGCTGCCCGCCGCGCTCCTGCACCTCGGCAAGCGCGGGCTTCAACTCCGGCAGAAGCGCGAGGCGATCCAGCATCGCGATGACGGCCGTATCGACGCGTCTGCTGTGGTCGTCTCCCGTGCCATCGTGGACCGTGCGCCGCTCTCGGCCGCCTCGCCGCGTGGACGCCGCCGGCTCGGCCGTCGCGGATGTCTCGTGGGACTTGTCGCGTGGCTTGCCGTTGTCGCGAGGTTTGCCGTTATCGCGTGGCTTGCTGTTCTCGGGCGGCTTGCTCTCGTCGAGCGCCGCCCCGTCATCGAGCGCGGCGATGGCGCGTGACAGGGGCTCGAGACGGGCTTCGACCGCCTCCGGCTCGGGCTGGCGCCGGATGAGATCGCCGAGCGTCATCAGCTCCGCGTCGAGCTCGGCGCTGCGGCCGCGCGCGGCGAGGCACAGGCGCCCGACGGTGAGCCGCAGGACGTTTTCGAGCTTGCTCTGGCGAGCTTCGCTCGCCTCCAGGCGCTCGAGCGCATCGAGATACTTCTTGCGCAGGTCCGCGTCTTCTCTGGCCAAGCTTCGACCCCCCTTTTAGGCGTGCAGCGGTTCAGACGTGCGGTGGCGGTTCAGAGGTGCGGCGGCGGTTCAGGCGTTGAGCGGCGGTCAGCGCTCGAGGATCGCGGTGACGCCCATGCCGCCCGCCGTGCAGACCGAGATGAGGCCGCGCTTGGCGCCGCGGTCGGCCGCGAGGAGCTTCGCGAGCGTCGCCACGATGCGCGCGCCGGTCGCCGCGAAGGGGTGGCCGATGGCGATGCTGCCGCCCTTCACGTTGAGCTTCGCGCGATCGATGGGTCCGAGCGGTCCCGGCAGGCCGAGCACGTCGCGGCAGTACTCCGCAGATTCCCACGCCGCGAGCGTGCACAGAACCTGTCCCGCAAAGGCCTCATGGATCTCGTAGTAATCGAAGTCCTGCAGCGTAAGACCGGCGTCCTTCAGCATCGCGGGGACCGCATGGGCGGGCGCCATGAGCAATCCCTCCTTGCCGCTTGCGAAATCGACGGCCCACTGCTTGCCGTACGCGAGATGCGCGAGCACGGGCAGGCCGCGCCTCTGAGCCCACTCGTCGGTCGCGAGAAGCACGGCGCTCGCGCCGTCGGTGAGCGGCGTGCTGTTGCCGGCCGTGAGCGTCCCCGCGCCGCTCGAATCGAAGACGGGCTTCAGCTTCGCGAGCTTCTCGATCGAGGTGTCGGCGCGGACGTTGTTGTCGGACGAAAGTCCCCGATAGGGCAGAACGAGATCGCCGTAGAACCCTTCGCGCCAGGCGGCCGCGGCCCGCATGTGGCTCTCGAACGCAAGCTCATCCTGCGCCTCACGGGAGATCTTCCACCGTTTGACCATGAGCTCGGCGCTCTGGCCCATGGAAAGGCCGGTGCGCGGCTCGACCACGGCGAGCATTACGGGCTTGAAGTGGCGGGGCCGCAGGCCGAAGAAGGGCTTCGCGCGCTGCCAGAACGTGCGGCCGACATAGCTCCGGAGCAGCAGCTGCTGATAGGACTTCGGATAGACGATCGGCGGATCGCTGATCGAGTCGACGCCGCCCGCAAGGCCGGCCTCGATCTGGCCGAGGGCGATCTTGTTGGCGATGAGAATGGCAGCTTCGAGGCTCGTGCCGCAGGCGCGCTGCACGTCGAGGCCCGGCGTCTGCGGGTCGAGGCCCGAGGACAGCACCGACTCGCGCACCAGATTGAAATCGCGCGAATGCTTGATGACCGCGCCGGCGATCACGTCGCCCAGCCGCTCGCCCTCGAGCCTGAACCGCTCGACGAGCCCGCGAAAGGTTTCCGTGAGCATTTCCTGGTTGCCGACGCCCGCATAGGCACCATACGCGCGGGCGAACGGCAGGCGGATGCCCCCCACGATCGCGACGCGCCTCACTCCAGAGCCGACAAGCATGTTGAAAACCTCGCAAGCAGTCGTTCGTGGCGCATCGGCCAGCCCGACCATGCTGATCGGTCGCTCGCGGCTTCAGCGCCGCTCGCCCTCGCAAGCAGCCGTCCCATTCTACGCTCTCGCTGGGCCGCGAGCGTTGCCGCGGGCTCGGGCGATGGGGCGAAGCGGCGCGAACGCGCGCGCGCCGCTCGTATCAAACGAAATGGGAGACGCCGTGTCCCGAGCCCCGTGTGCCTCACGCGTGTGCTTCAAGCGCTCTGCGGCGCGCCAAACCGCGCTAAACTACATGCGGCCCGGGTGCGGTAGAGCTCCAGTCGAGAGATCTGCATGCGCGTAGCCGTGATCATTCCGACGCTCGACGATGACGCGTCTTTGCAGCGGCTCCTCACACAGCTCGCTCGTCTCGATCCGCCGCCGGACGAGGTGATCGTCGTGGACGGCGCGGCGAGCGAGAGCTGCGAAGCCGTGTGCCGCGGCGCGGGCGCCCGGTGGCTGCCTGCCCACCCGAGTCGCGGAGGCCAGCTGGCGCTCGGCGCGGCCCGAGCTCCCGCGGACGTGCTCTGGTTCCTGCACACCGAATGTGAGCCGCACCCTGCCGCGGTGGCCGCGATCCGCGGGAGCATCGAGCGCGGCGCGATCGGCGGCTACTTCCGTTTCCGCTTCGGAGGCCCGCGCACCCGGACGAAGCGCTTCCTCGAACGCTGCATCGGCTGGCGCTGCCGCTGGGGCATGGTCTATGGCGATCAGGGCCTTTATGTGACGCGCGCCGCCTACGATGCAACGCCGGGATTTACCGTGCAGCCGCTGTTCGAGGAGGTCGCTTTGGTGCGCGCGTTGAAACGGACGGGGCGCTTTGTCGCCCTGGACCTCCCCATCACGGTATCCACGCGCCGCTGGGAGCGGGACGGCTGGTTGCGGCGCACGCTCACGAACCGGACGCTCGCCCTAGCCTTCGGCTGCGGGGTTTCCCCTGCGCGGCTCGCCCGCTGGTTCGGAGGCCGGCTGCGCCCTGCGCCGGCACGCCACGGCGGCCGCGGCCGCTCGAGATCGGGCGGGCACGAGGCGCACCGGGGCTGAACGACGCGCGCCCGGCTGCGGGTGCGGTGCGCCGCTCGACGCCCCACCTTCGCCCAGGTTGAGTCGCCGGCCGGCGCGCGGCAAGATGGCCTGCCGGCGACGGTCAGCGCCCACTCGATCGCGATTCCAGGTCCCCTCATGAGCTCAGCGAACCCAACGTCGCCCGCATCGCATTGCCCGCCGCCGCCTGCGGCCAGGCTGCCGAACGGGTGACGCTTGCCACGGCCCGGCATCGACCGTGTCTTCGAGAGACGGCTCTCCGCGCTCGTCAATTGCGGGGAGCCGGCTGTGCTGCAAGGCGGCCGCAAGGGCGTCGAGAAGGAGTCTCTGCGCGTCACGCCCGCTGGTCGGATCGCGCAAACGCGCCACCCGGAAGCGCTCGGCTCGGCGCTCACGAGCGAGCACATCACGACCGACTTCTCGGAAGCGCTGATCGAGCTCGTCACCCCGCCGTTCACGGCGAGCTGGGAGCTGCTGCAGTACCTCCTCGACCTGCACCAGTTCGTCTACCGCCACCTCTCGGACGAGCTCTTGTGGGCGACGAGCATGCCGTGCTTCATCGAGCGCGACGCGGACATTCCGATCGCGGAGTATGGCACGTCCAACGTCGCGCGCATGAAGACGGTGTACCGCCGCGGCCTCGCCGTCCGCTACGGCAGGATGATGCAGGCCATCTCGGGCGTGCATTTCAACTACTCGTTCCCGGAACGCTTCTGGGAGGCCTACGAGACCATCCGGGAGTCGCGCGCCCCGCGGCAGGATTTCATCTCGGCGAGCTACTTCGACCTGCTGCGCAACTACCGCCGCTACGGCTGGATCGTGCTCTACCTGTTCGGCGTCTCCCCGGTCGTGTGCCGCTCGTTCCTCGAAGGACGCGGGGAGACTCTGCCGGAGCTCGTGCCCGGCACGCTGTACGAGCCGTATGGGACCTCGCTGCGGATGAGCGACATCGGCTATCGCAATCGCAACCAGGCCGGGCTCGTCATTTCGGTGAACAGCCTCGATGAGTACGTGCGCGATCTCACGCGCGCGATCATGACTCCTCATCCGCCGTATCAACGCCTCGGCATCCAGGTGGACGGGGAGTACCGGCAGCTCAACGCGAACATCCTGCAGATCGAGAACGAGTACTACAGCTATATCCGTCCGAAGCGCGTCGCGCGCTCCGGCGAGCGGCCGACCAAGGCGTTGCGCCGCGCCGGGGTCGAGTACGTCGAGGTGCGCGCGCTCGACGTGAGCGCGTTCGATCCGGTCGGCGTCAATCAGCACAAGCTGCGTTTCCTCGAGGCGTTCCTCGCGCTGTGTCTGCTCAAGGCGAGCCCGCCGATCGAGTCGGGCGAGGAGGCGGCGCTGGACGCCAACCATCTCATCGTCGCCCGGCGAGGCCGGGAGCCCGGCCTCGAGCTCGCGCGCGACGGCCGCCGGACGTCCATGACGAGCTGGGCCGCGGAGCTGATCGATTCGATGGAGGGTATCTGCGAGCTGCTCGACCACGGCGATCCGTCGCGGCCGTATACTCAGTCGCTCGCGACGCAGGCGGCGAAAGTCCGCGATGTGAGGCTCACCCCCTCGGCGCGGCTGCTTGCGGAGCTCGAGGAGACGGGCGAAGGCTTCTTCGAGCTCGCGCTGCGCATGTCGCGCACGCACAAGGAGTACTTCCTCGATCTCTACACACCGAACCCGGAACGTCTCGCCGAGCTCACCCAGGAGGCCGCCGAGTCGCACGAGAAACAGCGCGCCATCGAAGCCGCGGAGACGGAGACTTTCGAGCAGTACCTCGCGCGGTACTTTGCCGATTAGCAGTATGGCCCGCGCCGCGTGAGCGGCCGTGCTCTGCTGCGCGATCGCCCCGCCAGATGCGGAGTGAGGCGCCCGAGCCGCGGGCGCCCGCACCACGGCAGAGCGTGCTGGCCGCACGTGCCTCGCGACGGTGCAGCGGCTTTGCCCCGGGGCGCCGCGGCAGCCGCTGTCCGCGCGCCGCGAAGCCGCTGAATTCATGAGGTTTCGCCGCGTGCGGAGCCGTGGCACGAAAGCTGCAAAACGGCCCGCAGGTGCGTAACATGGCTCACCGGCCGCTCGACGGGGTAGCACGACGATGAAACTGGTCACCGCGATCATCAAGCCGTTCAAGCTCGACGACGTGCGCGCCGCGCTGTCCGAGATCGGCGTCTCCGGCATGACGGTCACCGAGGTCAAGGGCTTCGGCCGGCAGCGCGGGCACACGGAGCTCTACCGCGGCGCCGAGTACGTCGTGGACTTCGTGCCGAAGACGCGCATCGAGGTCGCCGTGCGCGCGGATCTGCTCGATCAAGTCATCGAGGCGATCCTGAAGTCCGCGAAGACGGGCAAGGTCGGGGACGGGAAGATCTTCATCACCGACATCCAGCGGGTCATCCGGATTCGCACGGGCGAGACGGACGACGCGGCGTTGTGACGCTCGACCCCGCGCTTCGCGTGGCCGTCGAGAAGGTGAGGCTCGGGCGCGCCCGCCGCCACGTCTTCCTCTGTACCGGCGGCAAGTGCGCGCCGCGCGAGGTGCAGCTCGAGTCGTGGGAGTTCCTGAAGCGCCGGCTGAAGGAGCTCGGCCTCGTCGATATGGAAGGCGGCGTGCTGCGCACCAAGGCCGATTGCCTGCGCATCTGCACCAGCGGGCCGATCGCGGTGGTCTACCCAGAGGGGATCTGGTATCGCGCCTGCACGCCCGCGAACCTCGAACGGATCATCACGGAGCACTTGATCGGCGGCCGGCCGGTGGAAGACTTGAGGTTCGCGGAGGCGCCGCTGGGCTGAGGCCTCACGGCAGCAGCACGGTCGAGCCGGTGGTCCGGCGCGCTTCGAGATCGCGGTGGGCCTGCGCCACTTCGCTAAGCGGATAGCTCTGCCCGATGCGGACCCGGACCTTGCGGCTCTTGACGATGGCGAACAGCTCCTTCGCGGCGGCCTCCAGCTCCGCGCGCGTCGCGATGTAGGAGAACAGCGTCGGGCGTGTGAGGAAGAGCGAGCCGCGCTTCGACAGCTCGAGCGGGCTCACCGCCGGCGGTGGGCCCGACGCGTTGCCGTAGGTCACCATCATGCCGAGCGGACGCAGGCAGTCGAGCGATTCCATGAAGGTGTCCTTGCCCACCGAATCGTAGACCACCGCGACGCCGGCGCCCTTCGTCAGCGCTTTCACCGACGCGACGATGTCGTCGCGGCCGGAGATGAGCACGTGGCGGCAGCCGTGCTTCCGCGCGAGCTCCGCCTTCGCTTCGCTGCCCACGACGCCGATGACGCGGGCCCCGAGCGCGCGCGCCCACTGCGTGAGAATGAGCCCGACGCCTCCGGCCGCCGCGTGCACGAGGATGGGATCGCCGCGCTGCACGCGGTAGGTGCGGCGCAGAAGGTACTGTGCCGTGAGCCCCTTCAGCATCAATGCCGCCGCCTCGCGATCGGAGATCCCGGCCGGCACTTTCACGACGTGGCGCGCCGGGACGTTGCGCACTTCGCAGTAGGCGCCCGGATGCACATAGGCCACCCGATCGCCCGCACGGAAGCCGCGCACACGCCGCCCGACCGCGGTGATCACGCCGGCCGCCTCGCGCCCGAGCACGACGGGCAGCGGTGTCGCATAAAGGCCCGTGCGATCGTATACGTCGATGTAATTGAGACCGATCGCCGTGTGGCGGATCTGGACCTCATCGGGGGCCGGCGCCGAGGGCTCGATCTGCTCGAGAGTGAGCGCTTCGGGGCCTCCGTACCGGTGCAAGCGAACAACCAGGGCCATCGCTGTGATCTCGGTCACAAAACCGGGTGAGTCGGCCACCCCATCATACGGCCCGCCGCAGAGGGTGCGAACGGGTTCCGGCCGCGCCGCCGGTCCGGCCGTACAGTGGGTGGCACTTTTAAAGGGAGTGTCGATCATCGCGCCATGACGCGACCCGCGTCTCTTCCATCGAGACCTGCGAACGGCTCTGCCTCGCCGCGGCCTCAGTCTGGGGCGCTGGAGGAGGCCTTACGGCGAGTGCTCTCGAAACTGGATGCGGCCTTCGTGGCGCTCCGGGTGGAGGGTGGAGCGGCCCATAGCCTCGCGCGCGACATCCCCGGAGCGCGCGTCCTCGAAGACCTGTGGCGCCACGGTGGACAGGGGCTGATGGAACAGGTGCTGACGGCGCCGGACGGCCTCATCGGCACGAACCGGTTGCGCGGCGAGCGCGGCGGCCCCGTCTGCGGCAAGCTCGTCGCCGCGGCGCTGCGCGATGCAGCGGGCGCGCCGATAGGCATTCTCGTCGCGGTGCGCACGGTGGATCAGCCGAAGCTCGGCCCCGCCGAATCGCAGCTCCTTGCAGAGCTCGCCGGGGAGGTGAGCCGGCTGTTCGCGCCCGCCTCGCGCCTGCCCGAGCTCGACACCTGGTCGACGTTCCAGGAGCGCGCGCGCGCGGAGGAGAGCGCATCGGGCGGAGTCCCGGGCTGCATCCTGTACGGCGACCTCGATCAGCTGCACGTGCTCAACAAGCTCGCGGGCCTCGCGGCGGGCGACCAGGCCATCGCCGCCGTCGGCGCTGTGCTGCAGGAGCAGCCGATGCCGGAGCGTGCCACGGTGTGCCACATCTCCGGCGACCGTTTCGCGGCGTATCTGCCGAAGACTTCCTTGAGCCAGGCTCGCCGCATCGCGGAGCAGCTCTGCCACGCCGTGAGCGAGCGCTGCGCGGTGATCGGCGGCGTGCGCACTCGCCTCAGCATCTCGTTCGGGGTCGCGAGCGTGCCGCCCGGCGATTTCGAGCTCACGCAGGCGATCTCCGCGGCCGAGACGGCCTGCCGCGCGGCGAAGGACCGCGGCCGCGGGCGCGTCGAGGTCTACCAGGACGCCGATACGAGCATGATGCAGCGGAGCGACGACGTGCTCATCGCGACGCGCCTGCGCCGCTCGCTCGAGACCGAGCGCATCGGCATCGTCGCCCAGCCGCTCGTGCCGCTCGGCGCCGGCGCCGGGCCAGGCGGGGAATACTTCGAGCTGCTGGTGCGGCTCGTGAGCGACACCGGCTCGTTCGTATCTCCCGCGCACTTCATGTCGGCCGCGACGCGCTATCAAATGCTGATCGATCTCGACCGCGCGATGCTCATGCGCGTGTTCGAGCGCCTGAAGGCGGCCTACCGCGCGACGCCGGCGCGCGCCGTGCGCTTCTCCGTCAATCTCTCCGGCCCCTCGATCGGCAATCCGGACTTCCTCGAATGGCTGAGCTCGCAGGTCGGGTCGAAGTCGGTTCCCGGCGAGTGGCTGCAATTCGAGATCACGGAGACCGCCGCGGTCGCGAACGTCGCGCAGACCCAGACGCTGATCCGCCGCCTCCGCGAGCGGGGCGTCGAGTTCGCGCTCGACGACTTCGGCACCGGCGTGAGCTCGCTCGCATACCTCAAATCCTTCGACGTGAGCATGCTGAAGCTCGACGGCTCCTTCACGCGCGACCTGCTTATCGACACGCGCTCGGAGTCGCTGGTGCGCGGGGTCGCACAGCTCGCCCGCAGCATGGGCATTCAAACCGTGGCCGAATGCGTCGAGAGCGAGACGGTGCGCCGGCGGCTCGCGGACCTCGGGGTCGATCGCGCACAGGGCTTCCTGTTCGGACAGCCGGTGCCGCTCGAGAGCGTGTTGAGCAGCGCGCCGGCGGAGACGGCGAGCGTTTGAGGGTGCCCCCTCGCTGCGGAGATTTGAGGGGCTCCGGCGGTGCGCGCGGTTGAGGGGTCTCGATGGCGCGCGGTCGCTCAGGCGTTGCAGAGGCTCCCGCGGCGCGAGCGGCCGAGAGGCTGCGATGGCGCGCGCGGCCCGCTTCAGGCCGTGAGCTCCCGCTCGATCGGACGGGTGAGGCTCGAGATGACCGCCGCGAGCTCTTCGGCCTCGACGGGCTTCACGATGTGATTCTGGTAGCCCGCGTGCAGGGCGCGCAGGCGATCCTGCATGGTGGCGTAGGCGGTCACCGCAATCGCGGGAATGCGTCCGCCGAGATTCGGTTCGAGCGCGCGCACCTGCTCGATGAGTGCGAAGCCGTCCATCTCCGGCATTCCGAGGTCCGCGACGAGCACGTGCGGCTTGCGCTCAAAGAGCAGTGTGAGTGCCGTGGGCGCGGACGCGGCGAGGCTGACGCGCGCGCCGAGGCTTTCGAGAGTCTGGGCGATCACCTCCCGCGCGCCGGGATCGTCGTCCACGACGAGCACGTGGATGCCCGCGAGCGGCGCTGAGCCGGACGGCGGAGGCGGCCGCGGTCCCGGGCTCTCGCCGGCCGCCGCGCTCGAGCGAATGGGCACGCGCAGCGTGAACGTCGCGCCCCGGCCTTCGCCCTCGCTCGCGGCCGAGACGGTGCCCCCGTGCAGCTCGATGAGGTGGCGCACGATCGCCAAGCCGAGCCCGAGGCCGCCATGCCGGCGGCTGATCGAGCCGTCCTCCTGCCTGAACCGATCAAAGACATACGGCAGGAACTCCGGCTTGATCCCCCGCCCCGTATCGCGCACGGTGATCTCGGCCTCGGCACCGCGCCGCGCGAGGGTCAGCTCGATGCGGCCGCCGAGCGGCGTGAATTTGATCGCGTTCGAGAGCAGATTGCAGACGACCTGTTGCAGCCGTGCGGGATCGCCGAGCAGCGGGCCGACGCCGGCGTCGAGCAGCGGAACGAGGTGGATGCCCTTCGCCTGCGCCGCCGGCATCATGGTCTCGATCGAGGCCTCGATGATGCGCCGCGGATCGACCACCGCGAGCTCGAGAGTCACCTTGCCGGTCACGATCCGCGAGACGTCGAGCAGATCTTCGATGAGCCGCTTCTGCGTACGGGCATTGCGCTCGATCGTTTCGAGCGCGCGCTCCTCGGTCGGCCCGTCGAGCCGGCCGGTGCGCAGCAGCGTGATCCAACCGAAGATCGCATTGAGCGGCGTGCGCAGCTCGTGCGACATCGTGGCGAGGAACTCGTCCTTGAGCCTCGAGAGCTCCTCGGCCTCGGCGCGCAGCGCCTGCTCGCGCTCGAGGAGCGCTTCACGCTCGCGTTCGATGCGCCGCCGCTCGTCGATCTCGGCCTGCAACCGCTCGTTGCTCCGCTCGAGCTCCTGGGTGCGCTCGGCGACCCGCTGCTCGAGCGCCTGGTGGGAGCTCGCGAGCTCGGCGTGCGCGCGGTAGAGATCGATGAATACGCGGACCTTCGAGCGCAGCACGTGCGGATTGATCGGCGTGAGGATGTAGTCCACCGCGCCGAGCTCGTAGCCGCGCGAAGTCTGCATCTCGTCCGCATACGCCGTGATGAAGATGATCGGCGTGCGCTCGGTGCGCCGGTAGCGGCGGATGAGCGAGGCGGTCTCGAGCCCGTCCATGTTGGGCATGTTCACGTCGAGCAGGATGACCGCGAACTCCTCGTGCAGGATGAGCTTCAGCGCCTCCGTTCCGGAGCGGGCGACGGCGAGCTCCGCGTCGAGCTCCTCGAGCACCGTGCGGTACACGAGCAGCTTTTCGGGCAGATCGTCGACGATGAGGATGCGCGCGCGCTCCAAGGCCCCGCCCTCTCAGGTCCCATCGGCCGGCCGGCCGCGGGCGATGCCGAGGGCGCCGCTGCGCACGACCTCCAGGAGCCGGCCGCGCGATCCGGCCTCACGGATGAATGCGTTGACCTCCGCTTCGCTTGCCGTGAGCTCGGCAATGAAGCCGTCGGGCGCCGGATCGAGCACGCGCCCGCCCGCGCGCACGATGCAGCCGCGCAGCGCGTCGGTGTCCTGTGGGCTCACCGCGAGCTTCACCAGAACCAGCTCTCGTTCGAGATGCTCGCCGAGCGTCATGTCCTCGACCCGGACGACATCGATGAGCTTGTGCAGCTGGTTCACGATCTGCTGGATGACGGAATCGGAGCCCTTGGTGACGAGCGTGACGCGGGAGACGGTCGGATCGTCCGTCGGCGCAACCGACAGGGACTCGATGTTGTAGCCGCGCGTGGAGAACAGGCCCGCGACGCGCGCGAGCGCGCCGGCCTCGTTCTGGAGCAAGATCGCGATGATATGACGCATGTAAGGAGGTGCGACCGATCCCTGTTGCCTCAGGATAACCCACTCGGCCGGCGGTAGCATCGAGGAGCCGCGAGCTGCTAGGCTAAGCGGCTCGGCCGGACGGCGCTTCCTTATGCGGCATTCCGCGATTCAGCGGCGTCGAGCCGCGGCCTTGCCCACGACGCCCACGCACGCTCATGAACGACACCGCCCTTCACCCGACGCAGGACCGTGCGATCCAGCAGGACCGCGCGATTCAGCAGGATCACACGACCCGCCATCCGCTGGCCGGCACCCGCATGACCGGCGCGCAGATGATCGTGCAAGTCCTCGCGGATGAGGGCGTGAGCGCGATTTTCGGCTACAGCGGCGGCGCGATCCTGCCCACCTACGATGCGGTGTTCCTGTACAACGAGCAGCAGGCCGCGACCGGCGGGCGGCAGATTCCGCTCATCGTTCCGGCGAACGAGCAGGGCGCGGGCTTCATGGCCGCGGGGTATGCGCGCGCGAGCGGGCGCGTGGGCGTGTGCCTCGTGACTTCGGGTCCCGGCGCGACGAACACCGTCACGCCGGTGCGCGACTCGATGGCCGATTCCGTACCGATCGTGGTCATCTGCGGCCAGGTCGCGCGCGCCGCGATCGGCACCGATGCCTTCCAGGAAGCGCCCGTCGCCGCGCTCATGAGCGCGGTCGCGAAGCACATCTTCCTCGTCACGGACCCTTTGAAGCTCGAAGCGACGGTCCGCACCGCCTTCGAGATCGCGCGCACGGGGCGACCGGGACCGGTCGTCGTCGATGTGCCGAAGGACGTGCAGAACTGGGAGGGCGAGTTCGCCGGCCGGGGCACGCTGCCCATTCCCGGGTATCGAAGCCGGATGCTGGAGCTCGCCGCGCAGGGCCTCGAGCCCGATGAGGCCGCGCGGTTCTTCGACATGCTGCGCGAGGCGCGCCGGCCGCTCATCTACGCAGGTGGCGGCGTCATCAACGCGAACGCCTCGGAAGCGCTGACGGAATTCGCAGTCTCGTTCGGCATTCCCGTCGTGACGACGCTCATGGGCATCGGGGCGTTCGACACGATGCATCCGCTCTCGCTGCGCATGCTCGGCATGCACGGCGCGGCCTTCGCGAACTATGCGCTCGACGACTGCGACTTCCTCATCACGGCCGGCGCCCGGTTCGATGATCGCGTAGCGACGGTTCCAGCGAAGTTTGCGCGCAACGCGCGCCGCATCGCGCACCTCGACATCGATCCGGCGGAGATCAACAAGGTCAAGCGCGTCGCGTGGAGCCACGTGGGGCAGCTCGGGGATGCGCTGCGCGCGCTCACGGCGTTCGGCAGGCGGCTCGACTTCCGGCCCGATTACGCCGCATGGCATGCGCATCTCGCGGAGCTCAAGCGCGCGCATGCGATGAACTACGACCGGGCGAGCCCGCTCATTCAGCCGTACTACGTGCTCGAGGAGCTGAACCGCCGGACGCGCGGGGAGGCGATCGTCGCGACCGGCGTGGGCCAGCATCAGATGTGGACGGCGCAGTACTGCGATTTCCGCCGCCCGCGGCTCTGGCTCACCTCGGGCAGCATGGGCACGATGGGCTTCGGCCTGCCCGCCGCGATCGGCGCCCAGGTCGCCAACCCCGACCGGCTCGTCATCGACGTGGACGGCGATGCGAGCATCCGCATGAACATCGGCGAGCTCGAAACGGTCACGACCTACGGGCTGCCGGTGAAGATCATCGTGCTCAACAACTTCGGCGACGGCATGGTGAAGCAATGGCAGAAGCTGTTCTTCAAGGGGCGGCTCTCCGCGAGCGACAAGTCGCTGCACAAGAAGGACTTCGTGAAGGCCGCGCAGGCCGACGGCTTCCTGTTCGCCGAGCGGCTGTCGCGCAAGGAAGACGTGCCGCGCCTCATCGGCGCGCTGATCGACTTCCCGGGGCCCGCCTTTCTCGAAGTGATGATCGATCCCGACGCCGGCGTCTATCCGATGGTGGGGCCGGGACAGGAGTACAGCGCGATGATCACCGGCGATTTCATCCCGTCCCGCCACGAGGTGAAGATCGAGACGCCGGGGCCTTCGGAGATGTTTTGACATGAGATACCTGCACACGATGGTCCGCGTGAGCGATCTCGAAGCCTCCCTGCGCTTCTATTGCGATGCGCTCGGGTTGCGCGAGGTCTCGCGCAAGGAGTTCCCGCAAGGGCGGTTCACGCTCGTCTTCGTCGCCGCGCCGGGCGATGAGTCGGCGCAGATCGAGCTCACTTACAACTGGGACCCGGAGACCTACACCGGCGGGCGCAATTTCGGCCACATCGCATACCGGGTCGACGACATCTATGCGACTTGCCGGCGGCTGATGGAGCACGGGGTGACGATCAACCGCCCGCCGCGCGACGGCCATATGGCCTTCGTGCGTTCGCCGGATGGCATCTCGATCGAGCTGCTGCAGGCGGGGGGCGCGCTCGCGCCCGCTGAGCCCTGGAAGTCGATGCCGAACGTCGGGCAATGGTGAGCGAGCGGCGATGCCGCAGTTGAGTCCCTAGAGGTCCCGCCGGAGCGCCGGGTGAGCGCGGAGCTCGAGCCCCGAGCAATCGAGGCCTATCTTCACCGGCGCATTCCCATCGCGGCGGTTATGGGCATCCGCATCCGCGCGGCCGATGCTCACCGGGTACGGCTCGCCGCCCCGTTTGCGCCGAACATCAACGCGGAACCTGACGGAGGCGGGGCGAGCCCGGAAGCCGAAGGTGGCCCCCAGGCGGCAGGTGCGCAAGTGCCGGGCGCGGTAGGGGATGCCCTGCCGGGCGCTGCCCGCGACGAGGTGGTGTTCGGCGGCAGCGCCGTGGCCGTCGCGATCCTCGCCGCGTGGACGCTGCTCTACGTTCGCGAGCGGATGGCGGGCGGGCGGGCGAGGCTGGTGATCCAACGGAGCACGATCCACTACGAACGGCCGATCACGGGGGATTTCGAGGCGGCCTGCGAAATGGACGATGAGGCGGCTTATGCCCGGTTCCGGAGGATGTTCGAGCGCCACGGCCGCGGCCGCATTACTTTGCGATCGACGCTGCTGCAGAACGGCGTGCGCGCGGCGGCATTCGAGGGGGATTTCGTGGCGCTCAGGTAACGCGGCTATTTACAGGATTCTCAAACGGTGGAGAATGGCGGGCGCGTCAAACAGCTCGCGGGCGGGTCGTCGACCGCGTGAGCGCGGGCGGACAGCTGGGCTCTGATCGGGGAGAGACAACGATGGCAAGCGCCGACGTTCAGGGAAAATTCCTGTGGCATGAGTTGCTGACCACCGACCCCGGTACGGCCGGCGCGTTCTATGGCAAGGTCCTCGGCTGGACGCCCCAGGCGTGGGACAGGGACCCCTCCTATACCGTCCTGCTGACCCCCAAGGGGCCCGTCGGCGGCATGACGAAGCCGGGACCGGATATGCAGGGAGTCGGCGCGACGCCCCAGTGGCTCAGCTACATCGGAACCACTCATCTCGAGGAAACCGTCTCGGCCGCGCAGCGGCACGGCGGCCGCGTCCTGAAGGGCGCCGCCGACATCCCAGGCGGCGGGCGCTACGCGGTGCTGGCCGACCCTCAGGGGGCGGTGTTTGGCATCTACACACCTCCCGCGTCGAGCTCGGGCGGGGGACACACCGACGCCTTCACCTGGCACGAGCTGGCGACGAGCGACCATGCCGCGGCGCTCCGGTTCTACCGCGAGCTCTTCGGCTGGGAGCAGCTCGGCGTGCGCGAGATGGGGTCGATGGGACCGTATGTGCTCTTCGGCCGAGGCGGCCAGCAGCTCGGCGGAATGTTCACGCGCGGTGGCGCCGGCTTCTCGGGCACCGCCCCGCACTGGCTGGCCTATGTGCGCGTTTCGAGCGCCGCCAAGGCGGCCGAGACGGCGAAGAGCGCGGGCGGTCGCGTGATCAATGGGCCGCGGCAAGTCCCGGGCGACAGCTGGATCGTGCAGCTTGCCGATCCGCAAGGCGCCGTCATCGCCGTCAATCAGCCGGCTGGCGCGGAGAGTGCGCTGCCCTCGAAGCCGGCTGCGCCCGCGGCACCGGCCGCGACATCGGCAGCAGCCCCAGCGAAGCCGGCTGCGCCGGCATCGGGCGCACAGCCTGCCGCTTCGGCGTCGAAGCCCGCCCCAGCCGTCTCGCCGGCGACCTCCGGCGCTACGAAGGCGGCGGGGTCAGCCGCCAAGCCTTCAGCCGAAGGCGGCCGTATGGGCGCGATGTCGGGCCGCGGAGCGCCCGGCGGTGCCACCACGACGCGGGCAGCCGGCCGAAGCGGCTCGGATCGTGGCGGCGCGAGCGGCAGCAGGGCCACCGCATCGGCGAGGCGAGGAAGCGCTGCCAAGAAGGGTGCGGCAAGGAAGGCCCCAGCCAAGAAGGCTGCGGCCAAGAAGGCTGCGACCAAGAAGGCTGCGACCAAGAAGGGCCCTGCCGCGCGATCGGCTCGCGGCGCTGGCCGAGGCTCGGCAAGGCGTTCGGCCGGAGCGCGCGGGGGCAGCCGCCGCGGCGCTGCGGGCGCCAAGTCCGCGCGGGGAAAGACGGCGCGAAAGAAGGCCGGCCGGCGTTGAGCCGAACGTTCGCGCGGACTTAGCGCAATCAAGGGTTCTGGTCAGCGCGGCCGTGCAAGGTGCTGCGGCTGCGGCCGCCGCCGCGAGCCTCGGCCGACTACTGCGCTGATTTCTCGGCGTCCTCGACCTGCTGTGTATTCGTGCGCACGGCGTCCTCGACCTGCTGCTTCACGCGGTCCTCGGTCGCCTTCGCATCCTTGGCCTGCTGCGCCTCCGAAACACCGCCGGCCGCGGTTGTCGCAGCCGTGCCGGCGAGACCACAGCCCGCAGCCAACAGCGCGGCGGCAGCCGTGACCGATGCGGCGAGGCAGCGGATGAGCCTGGCGTCCGCCCGGCTATCGGAACTCATGCGTCGAACCCGATAGAATCTGCGACGCCCGACAATATGCTCGTGTGCGAGCCGCGGTTCAAGCGGCGAGCCGCTCGTGAGAGGGCTGGATGGCCAAGGGAACGATCAAGCGCCAATCGGTGCAGACGGAACCGCGCCTGCGCCGCGGCTACTTCGAGTGCCGCTACGGCCAGCTCCACGTGCACAACGCCATTCCGCCGGGCGGCGGCTTCGATGAGGGCACTCCGCTCATTGCGCTGCATCAGAGCCCGCGATCCGGGTCGACGTTCGCGCGCTTCCTGCCGCTCATGGGGCGTGATCGCTCTGTCTACGCGCCGGATCTGCCGGGTTTCGGGATCTCCGACCCGCCGCCGTCGCGGCCTTCCGTGGCCGACTACGCGGCCGCGATCGTCGACTTCTGCGACACCATGCGGTTCAGGCAGCTTCACGTCCTCGGATATGGCAGTGGGTCGTTCGTGGCGGCCGAGCTCGCCCTGGCGCTTCCCAACGTCGTGCGCCGTGTAGTGTGTGTCGGGCTTCCTCTCGCCTCGGAAGCGGAGCGCGAGGCTTTCCGCCGCGCGCCGTGGCCCGTGCCGCCGACGGAGGATGGGAGCTATCTCGCGGCGGAGTGGGCGCGCACGCGCGCGGCGGGCTCGGGACTCACCCTCGAGACGCTGGCGCGCGGCTTCGCCGACAAGCTCCGCAATGGACCGCGGGCTTGGTGGGGCATGCAGGCGGCGCTGGATTATCCTGCGCGAGAACGGCTCGGCCGTCTGATGCAGCCGGTTCTGATCGTCCGGCCGCGCGACGAATGGTGGGACGCCACGCTGCGTGCCCGCGAGCTCATGCCGAGAGCTCGGGTGCTCGACCTGCCGGATGTCGGGGCGGAGGCGTTTGAAGCCGCGCCGGAGCGGCTGGCCGAGCTGCTACGCGAGTTCTTGCGGAGCTGAGCCATGTCCACGCAGCGTCCTATCGCGTCCCAGGACACCACGGAACCGCAGGGCGCTTCGCAACCGTGCCCCGTGGAAGACCTCGAAACCACCGCCGAGCTGCCCGCGCTCGACGTCGCAGCTTACGAGGCGGCGCATCCTGAACTCACCGCGACGGATACCTGGGCGTTTCCGGCGCCTGCCGCTCCGCACATCGCGCGGCCCGATGGCGGCGCTCATGCGGGAAGCGCCGCGGATGGCAGCGCAGTCGCAGCCCACCGGCGTCTCGAAGATGATCTCAAAGCGCTCGCGGCGAACCTGCGCGAGCTCGAAGAAGGACTCGCCCACAAGGGCGAACGCCTCACGACCCTCGAGCAGGAGCTCGAGGAGACGCGCGAGGCCCGCTCGGCGGCCGATCAGCGCGCGGAGGCGCTGAGCCGGGAGCTGACCGACACGCGGCTCGCGCTGTCGGCGGCGCGAGGTCAGATCGAGGAGCTGACGCAGCGGCTCGCCGCCCGTGAAGCGGAAACACGGGCCGTCCGGGATCGCAACCGCTCGCTCGAAGCAAGCCTCGCGGCCCGCGAGCGCACGCTCGCCCGAGCCGAACAGCAGCTCGTGGAAGTGCGTTTGCAGATGACCGCGCAGCTCGAAGCGCTGGCGCGGCGCGAAGGGCGGCGCGCGGTGTACGAGACGATGTTCCGCGGCCTCGACGAGGAGGCGGGCCGGCGCGAGTCGCAGCTCGTGCAGCTCGCGCGGAATCTCGCCGCGTACCGGGAGCGCGCCGAGGCGCTGTTCCGCGAGCTCGCCGCCGCGCGCGAGCAGATCGGCAAGCTGGCCTCGGAGGCACGCTCGCGCACCGAGGCCGGCGCGCAGGCGCTCAACGCCGCCGCCGATCGCCAGCGCGAGCTGGAAGCGGCGTGCGCCGCGCAGCAGAGCCGGATCGACGCGCTCGAAGCGGAGCTCGCCGCGGCCCGTGCGCAGCATGCGGACGCCCTCGCCGCCGCGGGGGCCGAGAATGCCGCGGCCCTGAGCCGTGCGGAGCAGGAGGTGCGATCGACCCGCGAGCGCGTCGGCGCCTTGGAGGCCGATCTGCGCGCCGCGGAGGAGGCGATCCATCGCCTGGAAGGCGAGCTGCGCGCAAAGAATGCGCGCATCGACGAGCTGACCCGCCTCAATGACGACTGGCGCTCGACGCTCGAGGCGGCACGCCAGTCGCTCGAGGAGCGCGATGCGCTCATCCGCCGACTCGAGGCCGAAGCCGCACGAAGCGCCGCGCTGCTCGAGCACATTCAGCAGAACGTGCGTTTCCTCGATGTGCCGGCGGCCGGCGAAGCGGATGCCGCGGCACCGACGCGCCTGCTCATTCGCGCCGAGGGCGACGGCGAGGTGGTCCACGTGCTCGGCCGCAAGACCAGCATCGGGCGCACGCCGGACAACGACGTGCAGATCGACACGAAGTTCGTGAGCCGCCATCACGCCGTGATCCTGGCGGGACCCGCGCAGGCGATCATCGAAGACCTCAACAGCACGAACGGCGTCCTCGTGAACGGCCGGCGCGTCACGCGTCAGAGCTTGAAGGACGGCGATGCGATCACGGTGGGAAAGACGCAGTTCCGCTTCGCGGTGCGGCCGGCGGAGCGGCGCTGAGCCGCGGCCCGCCACGTTGGAGCGGCCCCCCGCGCAATTACGCTAAGCTTCGCCAAGCCTCGATTGCGACCCGGTAAGCGCCCGTGGCGAGCCCCTACATCGAACGCATCCTCAAGGCGCGCGTCTACGACGTGGCGAGCGAATCGCCGCTCGAGCCGGCGCCGCGCCTCTCGCAGCGGCTCGGCGCGCGCGTGCTCCTGAAGCGCGAGGACTTGCAGCCCGTCTTCTCGTTCAAGCTGCGCGGCGCGTACAACAAAATCGCGTACCTGGCGGATGCCGTCGCCCGCCGCGGCGTGATCTGCGCGTCCGCCGGCAATCACGCGCAGGGCGTGGCGCTCGCGGCTCGGCGGCGCGGGATTCCGGCCGTCATCGTGATGCCGCAGACGACGCCGCGCATCAAGGTGCAGGCGGTCGCCGATCTCGGCGGCGAGGCCGTGCTACACGGCGATGACTACGACGCGGCCTACGTGCGGGCGGTCGAGCTCGCGCGGGAGCGCCATCTCGTGTTCGTTCATCCGTTCGACGACCCGGACGTGATCGCCGGGCAGGGCACGGTCGGCATGGAGATCGCGCGCCAGACCGGCGGCGAGATCGACGCGGTGTTCGTGCCGGTCGGCGGCGGCGGGCTCATCGCGGGCATCGGCGTCTATCTCAAATATCTCTATCCGCGCGTCCGCGTGATCGGCGTCGAGCCTGAAGACGCGGATGCGATGTATCGCTCGCTGCAGGCCGGGCATCGGGTGACGCTGGAGCACGTCGGCATCTTCGCGGACGGCGTGGCGGTCAAGCGCGTCGGCGAGGAAACGTTTGCGCTCGCGCGCCAGTGCGTGGACGAGGTGATCCTCGTAAGCACGGACGAGATCTGCGGAGCAATCCAGGATGTGTTCGAGGACACGCGCTCGATCGTCGAGCCGGCCGGCGCGCTCGCCGTGGCGGGCGTCAAGAAATACGTCGCGCGCGACGGCGGACGGGATCGGCGGCTCGTGGCGGTGGCGAGCGGGGCGAACATGAATTTCGACCGGCTGCGGCACGTTGCCGAGCGGGCCGACCTCGGCGCGGGGCGCGAAGCGCTGCTCGCGGTGGAGATTCCCGAGCGGCCGGGCAGCTTCCTCCGCTTCTGCCAGGCGCTCGGCCGGCGCAGCGTCACCGAGTTCAACTACCGATATGAGAGCCCGGAGCGCGCGCGGATCTTCGTGGCGTTCGGCCTCACCCAGGGCCGGACGGAGAAGGACGCGGTCGTGCGCGAGCTGCGCGAGGCCGGCTACGCGGTCCACGACATGACTGACAATGAAGTGGCGAAGCTGCACGTGCGCTACATGGTGGGCGGCTCCGCGCGCGGCATTGCGGATGAGGTGTTGTACCGCTTCGAGTTCCCGGAGCGTCCCGGCGCACTGCTTGATTTCCTGGAAGCGGTCGGCACGCGCTGGAACGTCACGCTGTTCCACTACCGCAATCACGGCTCCGACTACGGGCGCGTGCTCGCGGGGATCCAAGTGCCGGCGGAGGATCGCGCGGAGTTCCTGGAACACCTCAACGCGCTGCATTACGCCTACATCGAGGAAACGGGCAACGCGGCGTACAGGATGTTTCTGGGGCCGTAGGCTTGCTGCGCCGGCGCGCGATTTCCGGATGGGCGACCACCGCTCCTGAGAGAGCGGTTCCCGGCTCAGGACCCTCCGCCTGCCGGCCGCAGTTCCGGCGGGAAGGACGCGATGATGGCGTTCACAGCGTCCGCGAGCTGCCGCTGAGCAAGCGGCAGCATGGAGTCGCGATGCGATGCGACGGCCTCGCTCATCGCGCTCGAGGCGATCCGGGCCTTGCCGATCAGCGGCTCGAGCTTCGAGCGCAGCTCGGACGGGCGGCCGCCGAGGCCTTGCTCGAGCGCGGTGAGGCCGGCCTCCACTTCGTGCGACTCGCGCGGCAGCTCGTCATAACGATGAGCGGAGATCAGCTGTCCGCTCGCCGCGACGGCGCGGCTCATGATGCCGAGCGCGGCTTGCACGGAGCCCGCCTCGCGCAAGGCGCCCTGCGCGCTGGCCGCTGTGCCGGCCGCGAGGCCGAGGACGAGCAAGCCCGCGAGGGCGATGGACGTGAATCGATGCATGTCGAGCTCCTTCTCCTTAACTCAGGCCACGAGCCGCACAGCGAGCGGATAATGATAGCGGGTGCCCTCGCTCGCCTTGATGGCGGCGATGATCGTCATGGCGAGCCAGTAGAGCGCGAGCGCCACGAACAGCAGGAACCCGACGCCGAGCCACGTGAGCGCGTAGCAGACGAGCGCGCCGAGAGCGACCGTGATGTTGAAGTTCAGCGCCTCCTTCGCCTGATCGCCCGCGAAACGCGAGCCGCCGCGGCGCGCGAGCCAGACGACGAACGGCCCCAGGATGTTGCCGAGCGGAACGAGGATGCCGGCGAGGGCGGCGAGATGCGCGAGCATGCCCCACGTCCGCTCGTCCGCCGGAACTTCGCTTCGGCCGGATCCCGAGGCTTCGCTGGCGCCCATCGCGGCTCCTCCCCGCTGCCCGGCGATACTCTATCACGGGTGCTGGCGCGCCATTGATAGGGACCGGGACATGAACCGGCGCCGCGCTTCCGCAGAGCCGTTCGCCATCGTGCCCGGCCGGCCGTGCGCCGAGCGAGCGCCGGCGCTGCGGATCAACGCGCGCCGATGCTGTCGAGCCGTTCTCGATCGCGCCCCGCGGGCCGTCCGCTCAACGCGCGCCTGAGCTGTCGAATCGATATCGCACCGTGAGATCGAGCTCGCGGCGGGGCTGGTTGTAGTAGGTGACCGGGCTCGGCGGATTCTCGTTGGCTGCGGTGTAGTAGACGCGCCCAAGCGCATTCGTGATGCGGCCCTCGATGGACCAGCCCTCGCCGATCGAGGCGTCGGCGAGGAAGTCCAGCAGGAAGTAGCCGCCGAGCGGCACGGTGTTCGCGAGGTCGTCAAAGCGCCGGCCTTCCCAACGACCTCGCGCGGCGAGGCTCACGCGACCCCACAGCGTGCGCCGTGCGTCGAGGAGAGCGCTGCTCTCGGCGCGCCGGGGCAGCAGGTTGCCGCGTGTGCTCGGATTGCCGGCCGTTGCCGGGCTGCGATCCCGGGGATCGAGGCCGGTGATGTTTCCCGAGAGCGTCCAGGCTCCGTACCGCCATGCTCCTTCGAGCTCGACGCCGCGGATGCGCGCTTCATCCAGGTTGACGGGCGTGTAGTCGGGGGGCGGATACGTGATCAGGCCGTGGATGTCCGTTTGAAATACGTGCACCGACCAGCGGAGCGTATCCCAACGGCCCTCGAAGCCGAGCTCGAGCGAGCGCGAGACTTCCGGCTTCAAGTCAGGATTGCTCGGCGGTGGGAATCCCGGAAAGGCCGGGAAGTACAGGTCGTTGAACGTCGGCGCATGGAACGCGGTGCCCCATGTCGCCGTGAGGCGGTAGTGGCGCGCGAGCTGCCAGCCTGCGCCGAGGTCCTCCGTCACGTGATCGCCGAACTGCGTGTTGTGCTCGCGGCGCACGCCGGCGAGCTCCGTCACGGGGCCTGTCGCGCCATGCAGCTCGACGAACGTGCCGGTGGTATCGCGCGTCGTGCGCGTGAACGGGATAGGCGAGACCGCCTGATCGAAGATCTGAACGGCCTCGATGCGATCACCATACCAATCCGCGCCGGCGACGATCCTGAGCGCCTGTACGATCGCGCCGTCGAACTGCAGGCTCGCCGTGTCGCGGCGCGTCTCGTACCGGTCCACCGGCGCTCCTGCGAGGAAATCATCCGCATCGTCCACGTCGCGCCCGCCCACGACGTGCACGTTCCAGCGGTCGGTGATCCGTCCATCCACGTGAAGCGACGTCACGCGTTCGGCGAAGGCCGTGGAATCGGAGTACGTCCCGTCGTAATCGGTGTGGCCGCTCGTCAGGAGCGAATCGATCGCGGCAGTCCAGCCGTCCCCGAATCTCACGCCGGCCGTGAAGGAGCCGGACCGGTTGAGATAGCCGTCATGGTCCACGGGGCCGCCGAAGCAGTCCGTCGGCGGCTGTCCCTGCGCCGGCAGGCCCGAGCACGCCTCGAATCCGGCCGTATGCTGCACCTCGCCGCGCGCGCCGAGCCACGCCCGTCCGAGGGTGCCCCGCAGGTCGAGCGTTTCATCGAAGGTCGAGTACGTTCCCCCGGTCGCGCTGGCCTCGGCGCTCCATCCGGGCTGCGCGCTGCCGCGCGTGAAGATTTGAATGACTCCGCCCATCGCATCCGAGCCGTAGAGCGTCGAGCGCGGGCCGCGCACTACCTCGATGCGCTCGATCTCGCCGACCGGGATCAGCTCGATCGGCGGAATGCCGGTGGTCGCCGAGCCGACGCGCACGCCGTCGATGAGCAGCAGTGTTTGATCGGCGTTCGTCCCGCGCACGAACAACGAGGTCTGCTTGCCGAGCCCGCCTGTGTTGTCGTACTGCACTCCGGGCAGCTCCGCGAGCAGGCTCTGCAGGGCGAGCGCCTGGCTCGCCTCGATGTCGCTCCGCGTCAGCACATCGGCCGACCACAGGACCTCATCGAGAGATTCCACCGTGCGCGAGGCCGTGACCAGCACGTCGTTGCCCGTCTCGCCGGAGGGGGCACCCGGCAGGGCACCGGTCGGAGCGCCGGCCGGGGCGCCAACCTCGGCCGCCGAGACTCGCGGCCACCCGATCGCCCCGGCGGCCGCCAGGACCGCGGGGACGACCGATGCAACAGGAAATGCCGCTGAAACGAGGCTTGCCGCCGAAAAGGCGATTGCCGCGCGCATGCTGGCGCGCCGGCGCGTGAGGCCTGGCATGGGACCGCCGCTCCTCCAATGCACCACCCGTGCAAATCCACGGCAGGAGAGGCTGGAGGCGCCGGGACGGAGCAGGAGGCTCGAGGTCGCGAGCGGCCGCCAGCGCCGCCCACCGCGGCACCATCGGTTTCGTGAGCGAGGCCGGTCTCCGGGCTCCCGAGTTGAAGCGGCCCGAGGCCGTTTCGGGCGGATCGCCTTCCCACGCCTCGCGGCGCAGTGGCTCGTTGATCCGCCTCGACTCGATTACCGTTGCGGGGGCAGCGTCGGTCTTGCACCGACTTCCCGTGTTACCCGAGGGCTCGGGAGCGTCAAAGCTCCGCGGCCTGCGGGCACCTCGCATCGCCGGGAAGCGTGCCTCGCGGGAGGGAGGCGCGTCAAGCGCCGCGTGGAAGCGAGACAAGTGCGGGCAGGTCGGTGAGGCGCTGCGTGCGGAAAGGTCGGTGAGTGCCGCGTACGAGGGCGGGCGGGATGCCGCGCATGGGGTGTAGCGCCGCCGCACGTGCAATGTCGTTACGCGTGGCGCAATCTCTGCGCATGAGCAAACCGCCGCCCTCCGGACCGCCTTCGCGCTTCGCGCTCGCGCCGGCGACCGAGCTCGTCGCGTATCTCGGGATCGTGCCGCTCGTGCTCTGCCCGCTCGCAATGGCGTTTCTGCCGCAATACGGCGAGCGGCTGATCGCGCAGCAGGTCGCCGTCGCCTACGGCGCGGTCGTGCTGGCGTCGCTCGGCGCGGTTCACTGGGGACTCGCGCTCGCCGGGCGCTTCAAATGGGACGGGCCGCGCGCCGTCGGCGCGGCGCTCGCGGCGGCGTGCGGCGTGGCGGCCGTCGTGATCGGCGGCGAGCGCGGGCTCGCGCTCCTCGTCGTCGCGCTCGGGGTGTTCTGGCTCTACGAGCACCGCGCCATCGGGCGCGAGCTGCCGGAGGACTATTTGCAGCTGCGCCGCAATTTGACGCTCGCCGGCTGCTGCCTGCTCGCAATCACGATGATTCTGTCGGATACGGTCGGGTTGGTGTAGATCGCTCGCCGCGCATCCGCTGAGGCCCCCTCAGACCGCCCGATCACTGCTCGCATCCGCCGGGGCGCGGTCACGCCTCGCCCTCCCTCCTCAAGGGATCGGCAGGTCGAACAGCAGCGCGCGGACGTACTTCACGGGCGGGGAGCCGAAGGAGAGCACCGCATCGTGATAGCGCTTCAGCGTGAACGCCTGTCCCCAGCGCTGCTCCGCCTCGGCTCTGAGGTCGAGGTGCTCCTGCAGACCGACGAAGTAGGTGGCGAGCTGAGCGGAGGTGAGTTCGACGCGCGTCCATTTCGCCGCGGCCTCGCTCTGCTCCTGGAACGTGTCGTGCACCATCAGCCGCATCGCGGCCTCGCGCGAGATGCCGTCGACGTGGACCGCCTGATCGAGGATCGCGTTCGCAACGGAGCGCAGATACCACTTGAGCTGGATGAGCTGCATCAGGGGGTCGCCGCCCATGTAGCCCTGCTCGCGCATCAGCCGCTCGGCGTAGACCGCCCAACCCTCGATGAACGTATTCGATTGCAGCACGGCTCGCAGCGGCGATGGATATCGGTCGGCGTGCGCGAGCTGAACATAGTGGCCCGGCATCGCTTCGTGAATGGTGAGCTCGTGGATGGCGCGCCGGTTGTATTCGCGCAGATAGGAGCGCACCTGCTCGTCCGTCCAATCGTCCGGGATCGGAGCGACGGCGTAGAACGTCTTCAGGCCCTTATCGAGCGGACCCGGCGCATCGGTGTAGGCGAGCGCGACGCCGCGCGCGAACTGCGGCATGGGGATGATCTCGAGCGGGTCCGGATAGATCGTCACGAGGTCCTTCCGCCGCACGAACGCCTCGGCCTGCGCGAAGGCCTGTTTCGCCGTCTCGAACACTTCCGAGCGCTTCGGCTGATCGGCGTAGGCGAGCTCGAGAGCCGCCTCGATCGCGGTCTGCTGCTGATCGGGCGCCGGCGCATCGGGAAGCGCCGGCGCGCCGGGGCGAGCCCCCAGCACTCTGCGCGCGATCTCGTACATCTGCGCCCGCGTGCGGGTGAGCTCGGCCTCGGCGCGCGCGCGGATCTCCTGCCGCGAGAGCGACGAGTCGAGCTCGAAGCGCAGCTTCTGATCGTACAGCGCGGCGCCGAGCCGGAAGTCTCCGTGCGCCGCGGGGAGCAGGCGCTTCTCGAGCCAGATCTGCTGCTGCAGCACCGCGGTGCGCGCGCGCTCGATGGCGCTCTTCAAACGCTTCCGGTCCGCCTCGGGCAGCGCATCGAGGTGCGGCTCGATGAGCTGATCGATGATCGAGAGCACGCCTGGGTTCTGCTTGACGGCCGTCTCCGCGAAAATGCGCGGCACCCGCTCGGGAACGAGCGTGTCGCGCTCCTGATCGAGCAAGCGCGGCAGCTGCTCGAGCCGCGAGGCTGCGTCATCGAGGCGCACCGGAAGCGGCGCGAAATCGCGCGCCACGAGCAGATACAGTCCGTTGCCGGCGAGGTCGGTGTAGAGGAGCGGGTCCCAGCGCCAGTCTTGCAGCTTGTCGATCCGCCAGAGTCTATATTCCAAGTCGTTCCGCAGCAGCGCCGCGTCGACCTGGTGCGCGCGCGAGAGCTGCTCGCGGTCGATCGCAGAGAGCTCTCCGAGGAGGCTCCTCGCGAGAGAAGCGCGCTCGCTGCGGGCTGTCGGCCCGATGTCGTCCAGCTGTCCGTCGAAGCGGTGATCGCCGAGTGCCGTGGCGGCGACCGGCGTGAGCGCGATCATCTCATTCAAATAGCGGCCGGCGACTCGCTCGAACGCTTGGTCCGCTTGGCTCGGTCCCGCCGGCGCGCTCGGTTCTCGGGGCGCCGCGGCGCATCCTGCCAAGACTGCGAGGACGGCGGCGGCTGCGGCGGCCGTGGCGGAAGCGTGCAGCCTTGACCGCGGAGCGCGCGGCCTTGGAGGCGGGACCCGCAGCCTTGAAAGCGACGCGCGCGGCCTCGACGCCGAAGCGCGAGATGTCCACGTCGAGGTACGCGGTGTCCGCGCCGAGGCGCATGGCATCAACGCTGAGGCATGCGAATTGCTCTCGGACATCTCCAGGAGCCTCCCCCCACTTCTTCGGTGAACGGCGAACATTGCCGCACAATCATTTGATCGAATGAGGTTTTTGCTCAAGCGGTCCGCGCGTAGGGACAATCGGATGCGGGGATGATGCAGAACGCCGGCGGCAATGGGAAGCGCGAGCGCCGTTCCGGGGACCCGGCCGGGCAGCGCACCGATGGCGGAGCGATCACGCCGGATTTCCTGGTGCTTGCGGAGGCGCTGCCGCAGATCGTGTGGGTGCACGGCCGCGACGGGAAGCTCGAGTTCATCAATCAGCGCGGCCTCGCCTATGCGGGCCTCTCAGCGGGGAGCGTAGCTTCGCGAACGCTTGCCGCACGGCTGCTCCACCCGGCGGATCGCGGCCGGGCCCGGGACGCCTGGCGTGAAGCCCAGAGCCGTGGGGCGGGATACAGCCTGGAAGCGCGGCTGCGGCGCGCCGACGGCGTCTATCACTGGCATCGCGTCCAGGCGCATCCGATGCGCGACGGGAGCGGGCCGCTCATGCGCTGGATGGGCATGGCGGCGGATGTGCACGACGTGAAGGAGCGCGAGGAGCGCAGCGCATTCCTGCTCAGCCTCTCGACGGAGCTGGCGCGCATCGCCGATCCGCAGGAGCTCGTCTGCACGGCGATGGCCCGCCTGCACGAGCGCCTTGCCACCTCGCGCGCCACGCTCGCCGAGCTGGATCACGAGGAAGGCGAGGCGATTCTGCTCACACAGGGCGACGAGGATCCGGGGCGGATCGAGATTGCCACGCTGCCGCTCGCTTCGTTCGATCTGCTCGCGCTGCATTCGCCGGAGAGCTCGGCGACGGTCGTGCGCGACGCGCGCCGCGCAGCGCGCGCCGCGAGTCTTCAGGCGAGCGAGCCCGGGCCGCACGCGGAAGGTGCGCTCATCTCCGTGCCGCTTCTACGCGGCGGCCATCCCGTCGCGCTGCCGCTCGACGGAGATCTCACGCGGCTTTCGCAGCTCGTCGCGAATCTGCTCATCAATGCGGCGAAATACACTCCCGAGGGGGGCCACATCTGGATCGAGGCCGAGAAGCACGAGAACGCGGTGACCCTGCGGGTCCGCGACACGGGAATGGGCATCGCGCCGGACCTGCTGCCGCACATCTTCGACCTCTTCACGCAGGGAACGCGCACGCTCGATCGTGCGCAGGGCGGCCTCGGGATCGGCCTCACGCTCGTCAGGAAGATCGTCGAAATGCACGGCGGACGCGTCGAGGCGCGCAGCGCCGGCGCGGGACAGGGAAGCGAGCTCATCGTGCGGCTGCCGCTGCTGCGCGGCCGTGCTGCCGTCGCGCGGGAGCCGCAAGCGCCATCCGCCGCCGCCGCAGGCGGCTCGCGGACGCGCGTGCTGGTGGTCGACGACAACGTCGATGCGGCGGACAGCATTGCAATGCTGCTGTCGCTCGAGGGGCACGAGGTGGTGAGCGTGCATGCCGCGCACGAGGCGCTCGAAGCCGCGCAGACTTTCCGGCCGCACGTCGTGCTGCTCGACATAGGGCTGCCCGGCATGGACGGCTACGAGGTCGCGCGGCGGCTGCGCTCGCGGCAGCGCATCGAGAGCATGCGTCTCGTTGCTATCACCGGCTACGGCCAGCAGTCGGACCGCGAGCGGGCGCGCGAGGCGGGATTCGACGAACATCTCGTCAAGCCGGTCGATCCTGATGCGCTGCGCGAGCTGCTGGGTTCGATGGCGGTCACGGGGCCGGATCGAGCGCATTGACCTCGAGACTGTATGCACTCACAGTACGTGCATGGCGCACTCGGTCAAAGGTCACGGCGCGCTGTCCAACCCGCCGGGACGGTTCAATCGCGAGCGGATCGAACCAATCGACGACGGCTGGTACACGGACGAGGAGGGGCCGGGCATTCCGACCACCATCGAGCCCGATCGTGCGCGCTCGATCATCACGACGAACGACTCGCCCGATATCCCCTTCGAATATTCAATCAATCCGTATAGGGGATGTGAGAACGGATGCAGCTACTGCTACGCCCGCCCGAGCCACGCCTATCTCGGCCTCTCCCCCGGCCTCGACTTCGAGACGCGGCTCTTCTACAAACCTGATGCGGCGAAGCTCCTCGAAGCCGAACTCGCGCGGCCGGGCTACGTCTGCAAGCCGATCGCTCTCGGCACGAACACCGATCCCTACCAGCCGATCGAACGGCGGCTCGGGGTAACGCGTTCGATTCTCGAGATGCTGGTGCGCTGCCGCCATCCCGTCACGATCGTGACCAAGGCGGCGCTCGTGGTGCGCGACCTCGATCTGCTCGCTGATCTCGCGCGCGACGGGCTCGTGACTGTCGGGGTGAGCGTCACGACGCTCGATGCCGAGCTGAAGCGCGCGCTCGAGCCTCGAGCCGCATCTCCCCAGGCACGCCTGCGGGCGATCCGCGCGCTCTCGGGCGCCGGCGTGCCGACGGGCGTGATGGTCGCCCCCGTCATCCCGGCACTCACCGATCACGAGATGGAGGCGATCCTCGACGCGGCCGTGGGCGCGGGCGCACAGTGGGCGGCATATGTCGTGCTGCGCCTCCCTTACGAGGTGAAGGATCTCTTCCGAGAATGGCTCGCGCAGCACTATCCCGATCGCGCCCGGCACGTCATGTCCATCGTTCAGGCGATGCGCGGTGGCCGCGACAATGACCCCCGCTTCGGCTCGCGCATGCGGGGAACGGGTCCGTTCGCGCAATTGTTGGAGGCGCGCTTCCAGCACGCCTGCCGCCGGCTCGGGCTCGACCGGGCCCGCCGCGTCCCACTCACGACTTCACATTTCCGGGCGCCCTGTCCGCCCTCGGTTCAGCTTGCTCTGGACCTCTGAGCCGGGAGGCAGGAACATCCGCTGTTCCGAGGCGGTCTACGCTTCGGGGCGGACTGCCGGCAGGGGCGCTCTCGCGCAGGCACGCCGCCTGCTAAGCATCAGCCTCGGAGCGGTTTCACTGCATCGAGAAGAACGGATATGACCACTCTCGCCGCTACCGGAATTCGCGTCGGCGACCGATACACCCTCCTCGGCAAGCTCGGCGAGGGCGGCGAGAGCGAGGTGTGGCGCGCACGCGACCATCACGAGGGCAAAGAGGTCGCGCTCAAGGTGCTGCGGCCGGAAGTCGCCGCCCGTCCCGGCAGCTGGGAGGCGCTCGTCCGCGCCTACGAGATCTCGAGCCGGCTCGCTCATCCCCATATTCTGAAGCTCGATCCGCCCATTCGGGACGGCGACGTGCTCGCACTGCCGACGGAGCTCGCGCCGGGCGGGGACCTGCGCCGTTTGTGCGGCGTGAGCTATCTCGAGATCGTTCCGATCCTGATCGAGGTCGCTCAGGCGCTCGAGCATGCGCACGAGCGCGGAGTCGTTCACCGCGACTTGAAGCCCGGCAACGTCCTGTTCGATGCACGCGGTCACGTTCGTCTTGCGGACTTCGGCGGCGCGCGTGCCGGCTTCTCGCCTTTCACCGCGAGCCCTCAACAGCTGCGGGGCGAGCCCCCTTCTGTCGCTGATGACGTCTATGGTCTCGGCGCGCTCGCCTATGAGCTGCTGTCCGGCCACCCGCCGTTCCATCCTCGCTTCGACTTGCGCCGCGTCCTCGAAGAGCCCGTTCCGCCGCTCAAGCCCGCGCACCTTGCACCGGGACGGCTGACCATGCTCGTGATGACGATGCTGGCGAAGCAGCCGCGGGCGCGGCCCGCCTCGATGCGAGCGGTGCTCGAAACATTGGATGCCGCGCTCAACGACACGCTTGCGTTCGCCTATGACGAGCCGCGGGACGCGCTGGCCGCCTCGGACACGCTGCCGCAAGTGATCGCGCCGGACGAGTTGGATGGCGAAGCGGCAGCGCCGCCCGTACCCACGGCATCAACGGCCGCACCCACGGTATCACTGGTCGTGCGGCAGACTGCGCCGGAGCGACCGGTGCACTCCGCGCTGCGGCCGTCTTCGGAACGCTGGGAGCGGCAGGAGGCGGCGCGGCCTCGGGCCCAAGCCGCGCCTGTCGAGCCGGTGTTCGCCTCGCCAGCCCCGCCGGCTTCTGAGCCGCTTTCCGAGTCGCAGCTGAGGTCGCCGCCTCCGGGGCCGAGGCCTCTGCTGGCCGCAGCGGGCGAGCCCGCCGCCTTCGCGCCCGCTTCTCCTCCGCCTCCGAACGAGCGCGCTGCTCCCCCGCCCGGCACGGGAGCGCCGCTTCGCGCGGATCGCGGCGCGGTGGATCCAGACCTGCGCGCGTTCTGGGGTGACATCCGCATGGAGCGCGTGCCGAACTTGATGCGACTCGAGCCGGTGCGCCACTCACGTTGGCCGTGGGCGCTCGCCGCAGGCATCGCCGCGGCGGCCATTGCCGGGTCCTTCCTGCTCCATGACTCGCTGGTCGGGGGCTCGTGGTCGTCCACGCTCGCTCAGCTGCGCGCGCTCGCGACGCCGGACGTAGTGCGGGCCATGCGCGGCGCTGTGGAGGCGCCCCTGCGCGCGATGGAGAACGCCGGACGCCAAATGGATCAGCAGGGCGCTGGTGCACCCCCGGCGCCCCCGGCGTCGGGATCTCCGTCCTCCGAGTCTGGGCCGCAGGCATCCGGGCAGCCGGAGGCAGCGCATGCGCCCCCGGCTTCAACGACAGCACCTGCGCGGGTGAAGGGGGGGCAATCCGCCGCAAACGCGCCACTGGGGCGCGGCCAATCCGCTGCGGCCGGACGTGCGCCGGGGCGGACGGAGGGCTCAAGTAGCATGAATGGCGCGACCGGCGCCCGCTTTGCGGGGCTCGCGGGAAGCAACGCAGTGGCCGCGCCTCTCTCGGCAGGAGAGGCCGGCGGGCCCCCGGGCGCTGCTGGTGCGGCCGGCGTTTCCAATGTCGCGCGGGCCAACGGAGGGCAGTATGCCGAGCCGTCCAATGGCGGTGAGGGCGTTGCCGCGGAGGCAGGTACGTCTCCCGCGCCATCGAGCGCTATTCCCGCTCCGCCGGTCCCCGATACTGGGGCGCCCCGCGGCCATCTCCGGCCGGGCGTTCAGCGGCTGCTCGCGGATGCCCGCGAGGCCGAGTCGGCGCGCGACTTCTCGCGCGCGGCGCAGGATTACAGCCAGGCTCTCGCGCTCGATCCCGGCAACCCGACGGCGCGCGCCGGGCTCGGCCGGGCGAATGCAGCGTTCGGCGCCGGAGACTATGCGCAGGCGGTGGGCGCGGGATTCGCGGCGCTCGGCGCGGGGCGACTCGAGGAAGCGCAAGCGGACTTCCAGCGGGCCCGCGGTCTCGATCCGCGCGGGCGCGAGGCCGAGCAGGGACTGAACCGCGTGGCGGCCGCGCTGCGTATCCGCAAGGCGGCGGACATGCGCTACCGCACGCGGGCCGACCTCGAGTATCGACTCGAAGCGCTCGTCAACGATCCGCAGCAGCTCGACTCGCCGGCGGTTCGGGCAGAGGCAGCGAGCCTCATCCGAGAGGCCGACGCCATGTCGTCATCCGGAGGCACGGTGCTGCGCTCGCTCGCGGTGCGTCTTGCCATCCTGCTGCCCGCGTATGACAAGCCGGTTCACCTCGCGCTCGTCTCGGACAACCTCACTGAGGTAGCGATCCCGCAGATCGGCTCGTTCGGCACGTTCGCGCGCCGCGAGATCGATCTCAAGCCGGGGCGGTACACCGTGATCGGCACGCGCGCCGGCTACCGCGAAGTGCGCCGCAACGTGACGGTCGTGCCCGGACAGAACGTGCAGACGATCAGTGTCCGGTGCGACGAGCCGATCGGAGCCGCGGCGCCGCCGCGCGCTGATGATAAGCTCCGCAGGCCGTGAAAACTGCATTGCTCGCTGGCGCGAGCGGTCTCATCGGCGGGCATCTGCTTGCGGCGCTGCTCGATGCGCCCGATTTCGCGCGGGTGTATGCCGTCACGCGCCGGCCGCTCGGCCGCGAGCACCCGCGGCTCGCGAACCGGATCGTGCCTTTCGACCGGCTCGAATCGCAGCTCAAAGGCCTTGCCTGCCATACCGCGTTCTGCTGTCTCGGCAGCTCGCTGCGCGCTTCCGGGTCCGAGAGCGCGTGGCGGCAGGTGGAGATCGAGCAGGTGCTCGCCTTCGCGCGAGTCGCCAAGGCGGGAGGCGCGCAGCGCTTCGTTCATCTCTCGTGCGCCGGCGCGGCGAGCGGAGCGCGCGACCTCGGCTCGCAGTTGAAGCGCGAAGCCGAGCGCGCGCTCGAGGCGCTGGGATTTGCATCACTCGACATTCTGCAGCCGGGTCCGCTGCTCGGGCTGCGGCGGGAGATCGAGCCTGCGGAGCTGCTGCGCCCGCTCGCCGCGCTGCTCGCCGGCCCATTTCTGCGTGGTGCACGCTCGATGCATCGCGCCGTCACGGCGCGCGTCGTGGCGGCTGCGATGCTCGGCGCCGCGCGCTCGGGGCGGCGTGGCGTGTATCGTTATACGTATTCCGGCATTCGCGCGCTCGCGCGCACGCCGGCCCCCTCCCAGACGTCGCGCCAGGGTACGCAGCCGGATCGCGTAACGTGATCGTGCTCACATCATGCGGCCAAGCTGCATGCGAGGCTCGCACGCCGTGAGCTCGAGCGGCGAGTGCCGCCGCCGGCACCCACAACGATCGGCTCGGAGCCGTCAAGGAAGTTCTCTCAAGATGGTGCGGACGGCGTTGTCGAGCCGTATGGGCCGGCGCATGGCGGCTGCATTGGCGATCTCCTCGGTACTTCCGCTCGGCGTGTTCAGGCTCGCCGCCGGACCGCTCGATCCAGCAGCGCAGCATGCGCTCGCCGGCGCCGTGCTGCTCGCCATCGTCTGCATCTCGGTCTCGGTTCGACACCTGTCACGGCGCTATGTCCCCGCGCTCCACGCCGCTCAGCGCTGCATCGACGGCCTCGGGGAGAGCCGCTTCGTCGCGCCTCGTGCCTGCGGGAGCGATGAGCCGCGCGCCCTTCTCGAGGCACTTGCGAGCTGCACGTCGAGCCTCGAGGAGCGCTTCCGGACCGTGGAGACGCTTGCAGAGATCGATCGCCTGCTGCTCGGAGCTGCCGGGATCGAGCCGGTGCTCGAAGCGATGCTCGCACGCGTTCAGGCGCTCACACATTGTCACGGCGCGGGCATCACTCTGCGTGACAGTGATGCGCCGGGGCGCGGGCGAGTGTACGTCTCGGCGGCCGGGCTGAGCGACCTGCCCGTCGCGCGCGTCGCGCTGGATACCGGCATCATGGCGACGCTCGCCGCTTCCCCTCAAGGTCTCACTGTCGCACGCTTCGAGGAAGGGCGGCACAGTTTCCTGCAGCCCCTCAAGGATGCGGGCGTCGAAACGTTCTGGGTCTGGCCGGTCCTCGTATCCGATCGCGTCGAGGCGATCCTCGCGCTCGGCTTCACCGGCGTCGCCGCAGTCGGTCCACGTGTGGCGCAATGCGGAAGCGCCTTCGCGGCGCGTCTCGCCATCGCGCTGGCACGCCGGGCGCGCGAAGAGCGCCTGTTCCGGCAGGCTCATTATGATCCGCTCACCGCGCTGCCCAATCGGCTGCTCTTCCGGGACCGGCTCTCCGAGGAGCTGGCGAAGGCGGCGGCCGGCGCATCGGCCGGTGCGCTGCTCTACATCGATCTCGACCATTTCAAACGGGTTAACGACGGCTACGGGCACGCCGTCGGAGATCAGGTGCTTACTGTCGTCGCTCAGCGCCTCTGCGCCTGCGTGAAGGAGGGCGATTTGGTGGCGCGCCTCGGCGGCGACGAGTTCGGCGTCGTGCTTCAACATGTCAGGGATCCCGCCGCGGTATCCGGCGTCGCTCAGCGCATCGCCGACTCGCTCGAAACGCCGGTCTCGGTCGGGGGCCGCGACCATCAACTCTCGGCGAGCATCGGCGTGACGCTCTTTCCGGCCGACGGCGCGGCGCTCGACGAGCTCGTGCGCAACGCCGACTCGGCGATGTACCAGGCGAAGGAGCTCGGGCGCGGGCGGTACATGTTTTTCGATCGGGGCAGCTCGAGCGTGAAGATGCCCGGCGCGAGCAGCACGGGTCTGCAGCGAGCGCTGCGCAAGCGGGAGTTCTCGCTGTTCTACCAGCCGCAGTTCTCGGTGGCCGACGGAGCGCTGGCCGGCGTCGAGGCTCTGCTGCGCTGGCATTCGCCGCGGGACGGCATGCGTCAGCCGGATGAGTTCGTGCCCGCCGCGGAGGAGAGCGGCCTGATCGTCGACATCGGCGGGTGGGTGCTCGACGCCGCGTGCGCGCAGCTCGCGGTGTGGCGCGATCGGGGCGTCGACCCGCCGCGCCTGTCGGTCAATGTCTGCGCGCAACAGCTCGAGGACGCGGAGTTTCCGCGCACCGTTCGCCGCGCGCTCGACAAGTACGCGCTGCCGGCCAAGCTGCTCGAGTTCGAGATCACGCGGGAAGCGCTCGCAGACGACGCCACGTCCGCGGCCGTCGCGCGCCTCATCCACCTGGGGGTGCGTCTCGCCCTGGACGACTTCAGCGCCGGGCGGGTGCCGGCGAGCGAGCTACGCCACTATCCGGTGAGCGCCGTGAAGCTCGACCGCGCGCTGCTGCGCGACGTTCCGCACGATCGCGAGTCCGTTGCCGTGGTGGAAGCGAGCATCCGGATGGCGCACGCGCTCGGCCTCGAGCTCGTGGCGAAGGGCATCGAGCGGATCGAGCAGCTCGACTTCCTGCGCGAGCGGCGCTGCGACATTGCGCAGGGATTCTACCTCGCGCGGCCGCTCGCGGCCGGGGCCGTGACGGAGCTGCTCCTTGCGCGCACCGGCGGGGCCGCGGAGACTTCGGCGGCGCGCGAAGCCGGCTGAGCACGGATTGCCGCAACGGCGGCCGCCCTGATTATGGTATCTGCGCCCGGGGCGCCGCTGAAGCTTATGTTTGCTTCGCACCACTGCCGCCGCGGTGTCGGCAAGCGCCGACGCTAGATGAGAATCATTGCACAGAATCTTCTCTTGACGGCCCGGCGCCCGTTCCCGACACTCCTTTGCGTGTAAAGGCAAACCCGTCGAAAGGCGGGGACGCAAAGCCACCGGTCTAAAGGATTCGCTCCTATGACGGCGGGGTTGCCACCGGCGATTCGCACGGCGCGTTCGCAGGGTCTTCCTCCTTCCGCTTGGGGGCGTTCTCGGAAACGGTGGCGCGATGGATCGTTCCGGGGAACGCACATGACACCACCGCAAGCACAGCCGGCTTCGGCCGAGAGAGCTCGCGCCGATACCGCTAGCCGCGGCGCCGCGGGAGCGGCGGAAGGTCCTTTCGTCATCAATCTGCGCTCGTCGACGACGCCGATGGCGCTGTCGCAGCCGAGCGATCCCGCGCTCGCGCGCTTCAAATTTTTCGTGAGCCGCAGGCTCGAGGACGGGCGCGAGCGCTTCCGGCTGCACATGGGATACTTTGAAACGCTCGCCGAAGCCGAGGAGTGGCTGACGGTGGTGCGCGAGATCTATCCGGGTGCCTGGGCCGGCGAAGCGCCAGGCAAACGACTGAAGGCCCAAGCGGCCGGCAGCTCGGTGTCGAGTGGGTCGTCGCGCGTGAGCCAGCCGTCGCCGCGTGCCACCCAGCTGCCGCCGAGTGCCAGTCAGTCGTTGCTGAGTGCGAGCCAGCCGCCGAGTGCGGCCCAGCCGTCGTTGAGTGCGAGCGGGCCCTCTCGGAGCGCGAGCGAGCGCTCGCTTGCCGTGGAGCAGTCGCGGGGCGCGGTCGAGCAGCGCTCCGCGGCCGTGATCCCGTTCAATGTGCCCGTCCTGCGGGCGGCTCCCGGCGCGGTCACGGAAGCTGCGGCGACCGCGGCCACAGAAGCTCGGGCGGGCTCAGCCGCATCGTCGGGATCGACTGTCTCCTCGACGCCGACCGCGTCGCCTCGCTCGGTCGCGCCTACACCCGTAGCTTTGCCCCGACCTGCTGCGCCGGCCGCGCCCGAAGCTTCAAGCAGACGGCCCGCCCAGGGCGCGCTGGCCGCTTCCACCGCAGCCGCTTCCGCCGCAACCGCTTCGACCCGCCCGGCCGCCCGAGACACCCCCTCGCCGGCGGCGACGCCGAAGGCTTCTGCGGCGGCTCGGGGCGCGGCTTGGTTGCCGGCCGGAAAGTCTGCCGCAAGGCCATCGAGGCCGAAATCGGCAGGGCCGGCGCTTCCGCACTCGAACGTGCGTGAGGTGTTGGCCGAGCTGGACGAGACCGGCGCGACGCGGCAGATGCCTGCGCCCGTTTCCGCCGGGTCGCGCGCACAGGCGGAGCTGGAGCGGAGCCTGACGGATACGCAGGTCCTGAAACTCCTGGAAGCACGGCGCGTGGATGGCGGCCGCGCGGAGGAGCCGAGCGGCATCTCGGTGCTCAAGCCCGACGACACCGGCACCCGGCGGGCTCTCAAAGAGGCGGTCGCGACCAACGCGCCCGTCTCGTTCGCGGTGCAGTTGCAATGGTCCGTGCAGCCCATCGACATCTCCAAGGTGCCGCCGCTCGCGATCTTCAGCGCTTACACCCTGTACACGGTCGAGGGAAGCCGCGAAGGGCGGCGATGGTACGGCTTGCGGCTCGGGTTCTTCAGCGACGCGGTCTCCGCGAAGCAGGTCGCGCACTACGTGCGGTCGGAATTCAACTCGGTCGCCGTGGTGCCCGTGAGCCCGCAGGAGCGCAGCCGAGCCACGGAGGGCGGCAAGAGCGCGCCGCCGCCGGGACGCGAGCCCGCGAAGCCGCTGCTGCGCGACCGGCTGCCGGAGCCAACCACCGAGTTCAAGCTCATCGATGATGAGCCCTCGCTGCAGAGCGTACCGGCCGCCCGCACAGCGGAGCCGGAAGCGGCGGCCGCGAAGCCGAAGGCGACCCGCGCCGCCGCATCATCGAAGCGGCCAACGAGAGGGCCCGTGACTCGCGTCCGCGCTCGAGAGAAGCGCGCGCCGCAGACGCTCGAGGAGACGCTCGAAATTCTCGGAGCAGACCAGCTCGAGATCGATCAGGGACGGGACGCCACGCTGAACGACACGGGCGTGCGGCATCTCTCCGTGCAGGTGCGCAAGAACTCGCCGTTCGCCCGGTTGCTCGACCGCCTCGCGGAGCGCGCGCGCGGGAAGTAGGCGGCTGCGCGCCTCAGCTGCGGCCGCGCCCGAACAGCCTCTCGAGCTCCGCCCGCGCCCGGTCCACCTCGGCCGTGTTCGACGGCACGTAGGCGCCGGCGCGCGGCTTGAAGTGATCACAGAAGTTTGCGCGCGTCTTGTCGCTCACTTCCTCGGCGGTCGGCTCGCGGCAGTGCTTCGCGACCCGCGTGTCGTAGTCCACGCACATCCGGCACACGTGCAGCTCGGCCCGGCATTTCGGGCATTCGTCGAGCCGGCGCAGGGGCAAGGAGAGCGCGGCGAGCGAGGCGCCGCATTTCCAGCAGACGAGCTCTTGGGCCATCCCCGAATCTTACGCCCGCACCGAGACTTTGCGCCTGGACGGCTCAGCCGCGCGACCATCGGCCGCACGCCCGTCGGACGCGGAAACTTCGGCCACGGAAGCGTCCGCCCGGCCGCAGGCGCGCGAGGTTCTATCGCGCAGGAACTCGTCGAGGACTCGACCGGTGTGAGACCGCGCCTTCCGCGCCGCGATCGCGGCCGGCGTTCCCTGCGCGACGATCCGTCCGCCGCCGTCGCCGGCTTCCGGTCCCATGTCGAGGATCCAGTCCGCTTCCGCGATGACATCGAGGTTGTGCTCCACGATGACCGCGGTGTTGCCGGCGTCGATCAAACGATGGAGCACGGCGATCAGCTTCTCCACGTCGGCCATGTGCAGGCCGACGGTAGGCTCGTCGAGCACATAGAGCGTGTGCTTCGGCTGCTGGCGCGGCCCGAGACGGCCGGGGCCGCGCACCTTCGCGAGCTCCGTCACGAGCTTGATGCGCTGCGCCTCGCCGCCCGAGAGGGTCGGGCTCTGCTGGCCGAGCGTCAGATAGCCGAGCCCCACCTCCTGCAGCAGCGCGAGCGCGTGATGCACGCGCGCATGCGCCTCGAACAGCTCGACCGCGTCATCGACGCTCAGCGCGAGCACATCCCCGATGCTCCGCCCGCGCCACAGGACCGACAGCGTCTCGGCGTTGAAGCGGCGGCCGCCGCAAACGTCGCACACGACCTTCACGTCCGGGAGGAAGCTCATTTCGATCGTCTTCACGCCCTGCCCCTCGCAGGCCTCGCAGCGGCCGCCGGGCGTGTTGAAGGAGAAGCGGCTCGCCGTGTAGCCGCGGATGCGCGCCTCGGTCGTGCCGGCGTAGATCGCGCGGATGTCATCCCAGAAACCGACGTACGTCGCCGGGCACGAGCGCGGCGTCTTGCCGATCGGGGTCTGATCCACCTCGAGCACGCGATCGATGTGCTCGATGCCGCGCAGGGTTCGGCAGCCGAGGAGGGGCGCCTGTCCGCGGCGCTTCGGCGACGAGGCGTGGCTGCGCACGGCGCGGGTGGCTGGCGAGCCGCTTCGCGCGCGGCCGTTGCCGCCGCTTCCGTTCCGCGCCTCGCCGTTTCCGAGGAGCCGGCGCAGGTTGGTGTACAGCACGTCGCGCGCGAGCGTGGACTTGCCGGAGCCGGAGACGCCGGTAACAACGACTAGCCGGCCGAGCGGGATCCGCACGTCGATGCCGCGGATGTTGTGCAGCGACACATCCTCGAGCTCGAGCGCCGGCGTGCGCGCCGTCGTTGCCCGGCGGGGCCGCGCGGGATGCTCGAGCGGCGCTTTCAAATATCGCCCGGTCGTAGAGCGAGGATTGCGGATGAGATCGTCCACCGTTCCCGCGGCCACGAGCTCGCCGCCGCGGACGCCGGCGCCCGGGCCCAGATCGAGCACGTGATCGGCGCGGCGGATCGTCTCCTCGTCGTGCTCTACGACGACCAGCGTGTTCCGGTGCGAGGCGAGCTCGCCGAGCGCCTCGAGCAGGACGCGGTTGTCGCGCGGGTGCAGGCCGATCGTCGGCTCGTCGAGCACGTAGCAGACGCCCCGTAGGTTCGACCCGAGCTGCGCGGCGAGCCGGATGCGCTGCGCCTCGCCGCCGGAGAGCGTGGGAGCGGCGCGGTCGAGCGTCAGATAGCCCAGGCCGACGCGCATCAGGAAGCCGAGGCGCGAGCGGATCTCCGACATGAGATCGCGCGCGATTTCCCGCTCGCGCGGGTCGAGGTCGAGGCGCTCGAGGAACGCCGCGCAGTCGGCGACCGAGAGCGCGGCGAGCTCGGAGATAGAGCGCTCGCGGAAGCGCACGTGCAGCGCGACGGGATTCAACCGCTCTCCGTTGCAAGCGGCGCAGGGGCTCGGCTCGCCGTCGTACCATTCGTTCCAGACGATCTCTTCTCCGGATTGCTCCTCCGAGAAGCCCGGCATCTCGAGGCCGGTGCCATAGCAGCTCTCGCACCAGCCGTGCTTGGAGTTGAACGAAAATAGGCGCGGATCGAGCTCGGCGAAGCTGCGGCCGCACGAGGGGCACGCGCGCTTCGTTGAGAACATCACGGCGCCGCCGCCGGATGCGGGCGGGCCGCCCGCTCGCGAGCCATTGCCGTTCGCCGGCAGCACGCTCACCAAGCCCTTGCCGTAATCGAGCGCGCGCGCGAGCGCTTCGTGGAGCGCGCCGTCGTTCTTCGCGCTCACTTCGAGCGTGTCCACCGGCAGCTCGATCGTGTGCTCCTTGAAGCGGTTGAGCCGCGGCCAGCGCGCCGTCGGCAGCAGCGCGCCGTCGACGCGCAGCTGCTGGTAGCCCTTCTTCGCGGCCCACCTGGCGAGATCGGTGTAGAAACCCTTGCGGGAGACCACGAGCGGCGCGAGGAGCGTCACGCGCCTGCCGCGATAGTCCTTTTGAAGCCGCGCTGCGATGGAGCCGAGGCTCTGAGGCTCGATGCGCGTCTCGCAGTCCGGGCAGTACTGCACGCCGAGCTTCACATAGAGCAAACGCAGGAAGTGATAGATCTCCGTGAGCGTTGCCACCGTGCTCTTGCGGCCGCCGCGGCTCGTGCGCTGCTCGATCGCGACGGTCGGCGGGATGCCGAAGATGGCGTCCACGTCGGGCCGCGACGCGGGCTGGACGAACTGGCGCGCGTAGGCGTTCAGCGATTCGAGATAGCGCCGTTGGCCCTCGTTGAACAGGATGTCGAACGCGAGCGTCGACTTCCCGGAGCCCGACACGCCGGTGATCACGGTGAAGCGGTCGCGCGGGATCTCCACGTCGATATTCTTCAGATTGTGCTCGCGAGCGTGGTGGATGACCACGGCGTCGCGCGCACGCGGGGCCGGCGCATCCTGAACGCGCCATGCGGCGGCGCGGGCGGGATCCGCGGTGTCCGTGCCGGCCGCGTCGTTGTCCGCCGTTCCTGCGGCGAGCGCGCGCTCGTACGCGTCGAGTGCCCGGCCGGTGTGCGAGCCGGGATGTGCGCGCACCTCAGCCGGCGTGCCGGCGCACACGATCGTCCCGCCGCGGTCCCCGCCTTCCGGCCCGAGGTCGATCACCCAGTCCGCCGCGCGGATCACGTCGAGGTTGTGCTCAATGACGAGAAGCGAGTGGCCCGCGACGAGGAGCTTGCGGAAGGCGCGCAGGAGCTTCGCGACGTCGTCGAAATGCAGCCCCGTCGTCGGCTCGTCGAACAGGAACAGCTTGCCGCGATGCGTGGTTCGCCTGGCGCCGGCCTCGGACGCGGCTGCCGCGAGGTGGCCGGCGAGCTTCAAACGCTGCGCTTCACCGCCGGAGAGCGTCGGCACCGGCTGCCCGAGCCGCACGTACTCGAGGCCGACATCGGCGAGCGGACGCAGCCGCGCGGCGAGCTCGCGCGAGTCCGCGAAGAACTCGAGCGCTTCGGTCACCGTCATGTCGAGCACGTCCGCGATGCTCGCGCGGCGGCCGCCGGCGCCTTCACGCTTGACTTCGAGCACTTCGTCGCGATAACGGCGGCCATTGCAATCCGGGCAGCGCAGGTACACGTCCGAGAGGAACTGCATCTCGACGTGCTCGAAGCCGTTGCCGCTGCACGTCGGGCAGCGGCCGTTGCCGGAGTTGAAGCTGAACGTCCCGGCGGTGTAGCGCCGCTCCTTCGCGGCCGGCTCCGCTGCGTAGAGCTCGCGCACGACGTCGAACGCGCCGACGTAGCTCGCCGGGTTCGAGCGCGTGGTGCGGCCGATCGGCGCCTGATCCACGAGCACCACGTCATCGATCAGCTCGGCACCGCGCAGCGACGCGAAGTCGCCGGGCGCCTCGGTCGGCCGGCCGAGATATTTGAGGAGCGCCGGATGCAGGACGTCCTCGACGAGCGTCGACTTACCGGATCCCGACACTCCAGTCACGCATACCAGCCGTTTGAGCGGGATGCGGACATCGATGCCTCGCAGGTTGTGCTCGCGCGCGCCACGGATCTCGAGCCACCGGTTCGCGCGCGCTTCGGCGGTGACGCCTACCGTGGGCGGCAGCGAGTCGTGCCGCGGAGCGCCGGGCAGCTCCACGTGCCTGCGGCCGCTCAGATAATCCCCGGTGAGCGAGCGCCGGCATGCGCGGATCTGCCGCGGGGTGCCGGAGGCGACGATCTCGCCGCCGCGCTCGCCCGCGCCCGGCCCCATGTCGATGATGCGGTCCGCTTCGAGCATGATCTGCGGATCGTGCTCGACGACGAGCAGCGAATTGCCCGCGTCGCGCAGTCGCTTCATCACCGTGATGACGCGCTGCATGTCGCGCGGATGCAGGCCGATCGAGGGCTCATCGAGCACGAACAGCGTGTTGACGAGCGAGGTGCCGAGCGCGGTGGTGAGATTGATGCGCTGGACCTCGCCGCCGGAGAGCGTGCGCGATTGGCGATCGAAGGTGAGGTAGCCGAGGCCCACGTCGACGAGATAGCCGGTGCGGCTCACGATCTCGCGCATCAGGAGGTCGGTCGCCTCGTCGAGCGGCGCAGGGAGGGCGAGGCGCCGGAAAAGCTCGCTCGCCCGCTCGATCGGCAGCAGCATGAGATCGTGCAGGCAGAGGCCGGGGAGCGACGCGAGCGTCTCATCGCTCCACTGCACCCCGTTCGGCCGGAAGCGCGGCGCGCCGGCGAGCACGCGGTCGGCCAGCTCGCGGCTGCCGAGCCGCCAGAGCAGCGCCTCGGTCTTGAGCCGCGCACCGCCGCACGCCTCGCACGGCGTGTAGGCGCGGTAGCGTGAGAGCAGGACGCGCACGTGCATTTTGTAGGCCTTGGTCTCGAGCCATTTGAAGAACCGGCGCGCGCCGTACCAGACACCGTCCTCCCAGCGGCCCTCCCCCTCGATCACCCAGCTGCGCTCCTCCGGCGTGAGGTCGCGCCAGGGCCGGTCGAGCGGAATGCCGCGCCGCTGCGCGAACTTCACGAGATCTTCCTGGCACTCCTTGTACGATTCCGTCTGCCAGGGCCTCACGGCGCCGTCGCGCAGCGTCTTGGTTTCGTCGGGGATGACGAGGCCGTAGTCGATGCCGATCGTGCGCCCGAAGCCGCGGCAGGCCTCGCACGCGCCGACCGGGGAATTGAAGGAGAATAGGCTCGGATTCGGCTCGCGGTAAGCGATGTCGCATTCAGCGCAGTGCAGGTCGCTCGAGTAGCGCCATACCGCAACGCTGCGTGATGAATCGCCGGCGAGGCCATCGAGCGCTCTGGAACCGCCGTCGAGCGCTCCGGAACCGCCGTCGTCGATGACATGCACGTTCACGCGGCCCCGGCCCACACGCAGCGCGGCCTCGAGCGATTCGAGCACGCGGCCGCGCTCGGCGCTCGACGCCCGAAAGCGGTCCTGGACGACCTCGAGCACGCGGGGCGGAGCAGCGCTTTCCTTCCTGTGCCTGACGGAGCGCGTGCGCCGGTCGGAAGGGGCAAGCTCGCGAGCGGGTTCGCGCGGCGCAGGAGCGCCGGCCGGCTCGAGGAACCGCGTGTAGCCCTGCTTCGCGAGCAGCTCGCGCACCTCGCGCTCCTCGAAGCTTCCTGGCACGGGCACCGGGAAGCAGAGTGCGAGGCGCGGATCGCCCGCCGCGCGCGCGCGCTCGACCAGGTCCGCGTAGATGCTCTCCGGCTCATCGCGCCGGACGGGCCGGCCGCAGCACCGGCAGTAGAGAACGGCCGCGCGCGCAAAGAGCAGCTTCAAATGATCATTGAGCTCCGTCATCGTGCCCACGGTCGAGCGCGAGGTGCGCACGGGATTCGTCTGATCGATCGCGATCGCGGGCGGGATCCCCGAGATCGAGTCGACCTGCGGCTTGTCCATGCGGTCGAGGAACTGCCGCGCGTACGGAGAGAACGTCTCGACGTAGCGCCGCTGCCCTTCGGCGTACAGCGTGTCGAAGACCAGCGAGGACTTGCCGGAGCCGGACACTCCCGTGACGACCACCAGCTCGTTGAGCGGAATCTCGAGCGTGAGATTCTTGAGGTTGTTCTGGCGTGCCCCTTGCACGCGGATGGAGTCGGTCATCGGAAGTCTGCGATGGACAAAGCACGCCGGCAGGAGGCGCGCGGTCGAACGGAAGATTATAAGTCCGGCTCGGCCTGCGCATGACGGAAGTGACGTACCGTGTGAGGCGGGCGTCCGTCCAGTATCATGATGCGGCCGGTACTGTATGAAGCAGCCGGCACCGTATGAACCAGCCGGCGCCGAACCGATGATCCCCTCGCCACCGCTTCCCCGACGCAACGTCCTCGAGCTGATCGGCCGCACGCCGCTCGTCGCGGTGCGCGGCTTCGACACGGGGCCGTGCGAGCTCTACTTGAAGCTCGAGAACCAGAATCCCGGCGGCTCCATCAAGGACCGTGTCGGTCTCTACATGATCGAGGCGGCCGAGCGCGAGGGCCGGATCAAGCCTGGCGCGACGCTCATCGAGGCGACGGCGGGCAACACCGGGCTCGGGCTCGCGCTCGTCGCTGGGCAGAAGGGGTATCGGCTGCAGCTCGTCATCCCGGACAAGATGAGCCGGGAGAAGATCTTTCATTTGAAAGCAATGGGCGCCGAGGTCATCATGACGCGCTCGGACGTGCAGAAGGGGCATCCCGACTACTATCAGGACCTCGCTGCCCGGCTCGCGCGCGAGGCGTCGAACGCCTGGTACGTCGGACAGTTCAGCAACGAGGCGAACCCGCTCGCGCACGAGGAGACGACGGCGCCCGAGATCTGGGAACAAATGGGGCGCCGATTGGATGCCGTGGTCTGCGGCGTCGGCACGGGCGGCACGCTCACCGGCATGTCGCGCTACTTCGCGCGCGTCGCGCCGGCCGTGGAGATGGTGCTGGCAGACCCTCAAGGGTCGGCGCTCGCCGGCGCCGTGCGGACCGGCAAGGCGGAGGCCACCGGCCGCGGCTGGCTGGTCGAGGGGATCGGCGGCGACCACGTGCCGCCCGTCTGCGATCTCTCCCGCGTGCGCAAGGCCTACACGGTGAGCGATGCGGAGTCCTTCCGCACCTGCCGCGAGCTGCTCGCGCGCGAAGGTATTCTCGCGGGCACGTCGACCGGGACGCTCCTCGCAGCGGCGCTGCGCTACTGCCGCGAGCAGACGCAGCCGAAGCGCGTCGTGAGCCTCGTCTGCGACAGCGGGAACAAATATCTCTCGAAGGTCTACAACGACTACTGGATGCTGGATCAGGGCTTCATCACGCGCGAGCGGCACGGCGATCTGCGCGATCTCATCGCCCGCCGGCACACCGAGGGCGCGGACATCACGGTCGCCGCGAACGAGACGCTGCTCGCGGCGCACGGCCGAATGAAGCTCTATGACGTCTCGCAGCTACCCGTGATGCGCGACGGAAAGATCGTCGGCATCGTGGACGAGGAGGACGTGCTGCTCGAAGTCTTCGAGCATCCGGAGCGCTTCAACGAGCCGGTGAGCCGCGTCATGGCGAGCCATCTCGTGACCGTGGCGCCCGATGCGCCGCTGCCGCAGCTCATGGAGATCTTCAAGCGGGGCATGGTCGCGATCGTCATGGACCGCGGCGAGTTCCTGGGACTCATCACGCGCATCGACCTGCTCAACTGGCTGCGGCGGCGGATCTAGCTGCGCGCGCTCCCCGGGCGGCTGCGTGGCCGGCGCCCCTTCAACGATCCGCGCCCCTTAGACGACAGGAGACATCGTGACCGAGGAGACACAAGAGCTGGACTTCGCGACGCGCGTCATTCACGGCGGCCAGCGGCCGGACCCGCTGACCGGCGCGGTGATGACGCCGATCTACGCGACCTCCACGTACAAGCAATCGAGCCCAGGGGTCCACCAGGGCTACGACTACGCGCGCACGCGCAATCCGACCCGCGATGCGCTGCAGGCCTGCCTCGCGAGTCTCGAAGGCGGCTGCGCGGCGTTCGCGTTCTCCTCGGGCATGGCGGCCTCCGCGACCGTCGTAGAACTGCTCGATGCCGGCTCGCACGTCATCGCGACGCACGACCTGTACGGCGGCAGCTACCGGCTGTTTGAGCGCATCCGCAATCGTTCCGCGGGGCTTGCGGTGAGCTTCGTCGACCTCACGGATCTCGCCGCGGTGGAGGCCGCCATCCGGCCGAACACCCGCATGATCTGGGTAGAGTCGCCCACGAATCCCATGCTGACGCTCGTCGACCTCGCGGCCATCGCGCGGCTCGCGAAGCGCCGGGGGCTCATGACAGTGTGCGACAATACCTTCGCCACGCCGTACCTGCAGCGGCCACTCGAGCATGGCGTCGATGTCGTGGTGCATTCGGCGACGAAGTATTTGAACGGGCACTCGGATGCGCTCGGCGGCGCAGCGATCACGGCCGACCGTGAGATCGCGGACCGAATCAAATTCCTGCAGAACGGCCTCGGCAACGTGCCGAGCGCCTTCGACTGCTTCCTCGTTCTGCGCGGCATCAAGACGCTCGCGGTGCGCATGGAGCGGCACTGCGCGAACGCGCTCGCCGTCGCGCGCTTCCTCGAATCCCACCCGCGGGTCACTCGCGTCCACTATCCGGGGCTGCCGAGCCATCCGCAGCACGAGCTCGCGAGACGGCAGATGCGCGGCGGCTTCGGCGGCATCGTGAGCGCGGAGCTGAAGGGGACGCTCGACGACGCGCGGCGCTTCCTCGAGCGCTGCCGGCTGTTCGCGCTCGCCGAGAGCCTGGGCGGCGTCGAGAGCCTGATCGAGCATCCGGGTCTCATGACTCATTCCGGCCTGCCGCCGGAAATGCGCGCGCGGCTCGGCATCAGCGATGGGCTCGTGCGGCTCTCGGTAGGGATCGAGAGCGTCGAGGATCTGATCGGGGAGCTGAAGCATGCCCTCCAATGAGCTCGACTCGCTGCCCATCGTGCTGGTTCCAGGCCTGCTCGCGACGCCGCGGCTCTATGCGGAGCAGATCCCGGAGCTATGGAGGATCGGCCCCGTCACCGTCGCGGTTCACGACCGCGACGACAGCCTGAGCGCCATCGCCCGGCGCATTCTCTCGACCGCGCCGCCGCGGTTCGCGCTCGCCGGACTGTCGATGGGCGGATACATCGCGTTCGAGATCCTGCGGCAGGCGCCAGAGCGGGTCGCGAAGCTCGCGCTGCTCGACACGAGCGCGCGCCCCGATACGCCCGAGCAGACGGAGCAGCGGCGCGCGCAGATGGATGAGGCGCGTAAGGGGCGGCTTGGCGATGTGGTCGACATGCTTTTCCCGCGGCTCGTCCACGCGCGGCGCTGGAGCGACGAATCGCTGCGGCGGATCAGTCGCCTGATGGCGCAGGAGGTCGGGGTCGAGGGCTTCATCCGGCAGCAGACGGCGATCATCGGCCGGCCGGACTCGCGGCCAGGGCTCGCGGCGATCCGCTGTCCGACGCTCGTGATCGTCGGCGACGGCGACCTGCTCACGCCGCCCGAGCGGGCGGAGGAGATCGCGCAGGGAATCCGAGGGGCGCGGCTCGCCGTCATTGCGGACTCCGGCCATCTCTCGACGCTCGAGCAGCCGGCGGCGGTGACGAGGGCGCTCGTCGAGCACTTCGGGGGCTGAGCCGCGACGTTGCATGTAACGCATTCGCGGCGTCGGATCCGTTGCATGTAACACTAGGAGCCATTGCCGTGGCCCCGACCCGCGCGCGTTCAGGGGTTCGCAGGCCGGTCGCCGAGCGCGTGAGCAAGCATCGCAAGGCGCCGCGCGCCGCCGGCCTTCGTCCGATCCAGATCTGGGTTCCGGACGTCCGTTCCAAGAATTTGCCGCACAGGCCCCGCGACAGTCCCGGGCCATCGCACGGAGCGCGCAGGAGCGGAACGATCTCGCCTTCATCGAGTCCATCGTGGACTGGGATTCGATGTGAAGCAGGGTGAGATCTGGAGCGTTGCCGGCGGTCCCGATTGCGCCGGCAAGCCGTGACCCGTCGCGATTCTGCGGGACGATCGGTTCGACGAGCTGCTCTCCGTCACTCTTTGTCCGTTCACAATCCCACGCCGGCGCCGTTGTTCAGGTTGCAGGTCAAGCCCAGCGCAATGGGCTCCCCGAGGAGAGCCGCCTCATGGTCGACAAGATCACCACGGTCCCGAGGAGCGAGATCGGCAGGAGAATCGGGCGGCTCGACGACGAGGACATCGTGCGATTGAATCGCGCGGTGCTGGTGTTCCTGCGCCTCGCCGGCCGAGCCCGGAAAGCTTTTCAGTCCCGCATCGCCTGCCTCCCGCCTCGCCCGCGTCCTGCGGGTCGCTCGCGTCCCGGCGCCGCGTCACATCACGCACATCCGGTGGCTCGAGGAGGTCGAGGAGCCGCTCGCGAACTTCTTCTGCGCGCGCATGGCGTTGCGCTCGTCATCGCCGAGACAGCTCGTCGGTGGCCGATGCGCAGGACGTGACGGCGGACTGCGTCTACCTGCGCCTGCACGGCGACAAGGAGCTGTACCGCAGCGGCTACTCGGACAGGGCCCTCGAACGCTGGGCGCGGCGGATCCGGGCATGGCACGCAGGCTCCGAGCCTGCCGATGCGGAGAAGATCGCGGCCGATGAGCGACCGCCGCGCGTCCCTCGGGATGTCTACTGCTACTTCGACAACACTGACGTGAAGCTCCGGGCGCCGGTCGATGCGCAGAGCCGCGTGTGCAAGCTAGGACTCGCGCCAGGCGTTGGGGAGATCAGTCCACCGCGGCAGACGGAGCCGAGGCCGGAGCGCAGGAGACAAAGGACAGGCCGCGGGCAATCGCCCGCCGCTCCCCAATCGAGCGCCCCCTCGCCAATCGCCCGGCCCTCGCCAGTCATCCGCCCGTCGCCGATCGGCCGGCTCTCGGCAATCGTCCGGCCGTCGCCAAACACCCGCCGTTCGGGTCTAATTCGCGGCGGAATGCAGACCGCGCGCGACATCACCACCTATCGTCGATTCTGGGCCGAGCGCTTCGGGACGGCGCCGTTCCTGCCCATGTCCCGCGCGGAGATGGACGAGCTCGGCTGGGACAGCTGCGACATCGTGATCGTGACGGGCGATGCCTACGTCGATCACCCGAGCTTCGGCATGGCGGTCATTGGGCGCGTGCTCGAAGCGCAGGGCTTCCGCGTCGGGATCATTGCGCAGCCGGACTGGCACGGCGCCGCGCCGTTCACCGCGCTCGGCCGGCCGAACCTGTTCTTCGGCATCACCGCCGGGAACATGGATTCGATGGTCAATCGCTACACGGCCGATCGCCGAGTGCGCAGCGACGATGCGTACACGCCGGGCGGAGTGGGCGGCAGGAGACCCGATCGGTCGGTGATCGTGTACGCGCAGCGTGCGCGCGAAGCTTACAAGGACGTGCCGATCGTCATCGGCGGCATCGAGGCCTCTCTGCGGCGGATCGCGCACTTCGACTATTGGTCCGAGAAGGTGCGGCGCTCGATCCTGCTCGACGCGAAGGCGGACCTGCTCGTGTACGGCAACGCCGAGCGGCAGATCTGCGAGATTGCGCACCGGCTCGCCGCGGGCGAGCGGATCGAGGAGATCACCGATGTGCGCGGCACGGCGTTCGTGCGGCGGAGCGCTCCACCTGGCTGGATCGAGATCGACTCCACGCATCTCGATGCGCCGGGGCCGCTCAACCCGCCCGTCGATCCCTACGCGATGGAGCCGGAGCGCGCCGCGCCGGCCGCAGTCGTCGATCAATCGGCGCGCGGGCCGGCGGTCGCGGGCGGCGATCACTCGGCGCTCGGGGCGGCGGCCGCTCAGCGCTCCGACGCACCGCGGCCGGCGGAAACCGTCGTGCGATTCGTGCGCCGCGTGAAGAATGCCGATCGTGCGCGCAGCGTGATCCGCCTGCCGTCGTTCGAGCAGGTGTCAGCGGATCCGATGCTGTACGCGCACGCCTCGCGCATCCTGCACATGGAGTCGAACCCCGGCAACGCGCGTGCGCTCGTGCAGCGGCACGGCGATGTCGATGTATGGCTCAATCCGCCGCCCATCCCGCTCACGACGCGCGAGATGGACTGGGTGTACGAGCGGCCATACCGCCGCCTGCCGCACCCGAGCTACGGCAGTGCCGTCATTCCGGCGTACAAGATGATCCGCTTCTCCATCGCCATCCAGCGCGGCTGCTTCGGCGGCTGCACGTTCTGCTCGATCACCGAGCACGAGGGGCGAATCATCCAGAGCCGGTCGGAGGATTCGGTGATCCGCGAGATCGAGCGCGTCCGCGAGGTCCCGGGCTTCACAGGCGTGATCTCCGATCTCGGCGGCCCGACCGCGAACATGTACCGCCTCGCCTGCCGCAGCCGCGAGATCGAAAGCGCGTGCCGGCGCCCCTCGTGCGTGTATCCCGGCATCTGCCCGAATCTGAACACCGACCATGCGCCGCTCATCCGCCTCTATCGGCGAGCGCGCGCCGTTCCCGGAATCAGGAAGGTGCTGATCGCCTCCGGCGTGCGCTACGACCTCGCGGCCGAGTCGCCGCAATACGTGAAGGAGCTCGCGCAGCATCACGTGGGCGGCTATCTGAAGATCGCGCCTGAGGCGATCTCAGAAGGGCCGCTCTCGAAGATGATGAAGCCCGGCCTCGGCGCGTACTATCGCTTCAAGGAGCTGTTCGACCGCTACTCGCGCGAGGCAGGCAAGGAACAGTATCTCATTCCGTACTTCATCGCCGCACACCCCGGCACGACGGACGAGGACATGCTGGAGCTCGCGTTATGGCTCAAGCGGAACGGCTTCCGCGCGGATCAGGTGCAGGCGTTCCTGCCCTCCCCGATGGCGACCGCCACGGCGATGTACCACAGCGGCCGGAATCCTTTGAAGCGCATCACCGCCGCCGGCGAGCGCGTACACGTCCCGAAGGGGCTCAAGGTGCGCCGGCTGCACAAGGCGTTTCTGCGCTATCACGATCCCGAGAACTGGCCCCTGCTGCGCGAGGCGCTGCGGCGGATGGGGCGCGCCGATTTGATCGGGAACGGCAAGCGTCATCTGGTGCCAGCATGGCAGCCGGCCGGAGCGGGGGGGAAGCCTGAGGGGAGACGGCGACGAACGGAGCGCGGGCTGCCGTTCCGCACTCAGCATACCGGCTTGCCGCGCGTTCCGCGGCGCAGGCCGGCTTGACAGCCCAAGTCGTCACAGGACTCGCCACCAAGGCGCTGCCAGCACGTCGGGCGTGAGCCAGTCGAGCAGCGCGCCGGCGTGAAGCAGCAGGGCGGCGCGCGACTGCCTGCCGTATTCGGCTCGGAACGCGCGCAGGTGTGCGGCATTGCCGAGGCCCTCGGCGCCCGGATCGCGAGGCGACGAATCGCTTCAGCGTACGGTAATTCGCATCCACGGCAGTCTAACGCGTCGAAGCCTTTCCGACGGATTGGCCGTATGCTAAAAGCATGATTCATTTATGGGCGATATAAATGAAGTCCGCTACCGATGGCTCGACGATTCGCTGGCCGCGAAGCTCGAGAAGCCCTTCGTGCATGTGCTCTTCGGGGCGCGGCAGACCGGCAAGACGACACTGCTGCGCCATCTGCTGCCGACACCAGCCTTGAGCTTCAACCTGGCAGATCCCGCCGAGCGCAATCATCTGCTCGCCGATATCGGTGCCTTCACACGCGCCTGCCGGGCGCTGCCGGTCCGCAAGCCGGCGCCTGTCGTGCTGATCGATGAGGCGCAGACCGTGCCCGCGGTGTTCGATGCAGTCCAGAGCTTGTATGACGAGGACAAGCGGCGTTGGCGCTTCGTGCTCTGCGGGAGCTCGACCCGGAAGCTGCGGTTGGGCGGCGCGAACCTGCTGCCGGGCAGGAGCCTCCAGCACCGGCTGTATCCGCTCACCCTGGCCGAGCGGGCGCCGTCTGAGTCTCCCGCAGCGGGTGCCCGCTCGCCGTTGCCATTCCCGGCGAAGGGCGACGATGCGCCGCGTTTTCCGCGCGCGGAGCTCCTCGAGCGGCTCGCGTTCGGGGAGTTGCCCGGGATCGTCCTGCTTGATGAGGCCGATCGCGCGGAGGTGCTCCGCGGCTATGTCATCGCGCATCTGGAGGAGGAGATTCGTCGGGAGGCGCTCGTGCGGGACTGGGGCGCGTTCCTGCGATTCCTGCAATTCGCCGCTCTCGAGTCGGGCAAGGTCGTCAATTACGCCAAGATCGCAAACGAGGTGGGGGTGGCGCCGGCCACCGTGCGCTCCTATTACCAGCTGCTCGAGGACGTCTTCGTGGGGTTCACGGTGCCGGGCTTCTCGCGCAGCCCGCGCAAGAACCTCACCTCGACGCCCCGGTTCTTCCTGTTCGATCTCGGCATCCGTCACGCCGCGGCGGGGGTGACGCCGAGCCGCGATGTGGTGCTGTCGGACCCGGGGCCGTTTTTCGAGCAATGGGTCGGCATCGAGCTGTGGAAGCGGCTCGGCTATCTCGGCACGGGACGGCTGCATCATTTGCGCAGCAAAGATGGCGCGGAGATCGATTTCGTGATCGAGCGCGGCCGGGAGCTCATTCCGGTGGAGGTCAAATGGACGCAGTACCCGAAGCGGGAAGATGCGCGGCAGGTGGCTCGATTCCTCGATGAGCACCGAGGCTCCGCAAAGCACGGCTTCCTCGTCTGCCGCGCGCCTCGGCCGCAGCAGATCGAGGAGCGGGTCACCGCAATTCCGTGGTTTTGCCTGTGACGGATGGGATGCCGGCCAACGCGGGCGGATTCCGCCTCACAGCAGGAGCCTCGCCAGGAACACCGCGAGCATCGCAAACACGATGACGACTCTCGCAACGAGGGTCAGCGCGAGCCCGACCCAGGTCCCGAGTCCAACACGCGCCGCCTGTGCGACCCGACCGCGGGTGATCAGCTCGCCGGCTGACGCGCCGAGGAACGGGCCTATGAGGGCTCCGACGAGCCCGAAGAACAGGCCCACCACCGAGCCGACTGCCGCGCCGATGAGAGCCGGGCGACTCGCCCCGACGCGCTTGGCGCCGATGAGTCCGCCCAGCACGTCGGCCAGGAGTGCGAGGATTGCGAGCAGTCCGAGGATGGCGAGCGTCACCCATCCGATGCGCCGGAAGTCGTCGATCCACGCGGCGAGCAGCATCCCGCCGAAGACCGCCGGCACGCCCGGAAACCCCGGCAGGAAGGTGCCGATGACACCCACGACGATGAGGAGCGCGGCGATCACCCACCAACCGATCGGGCTCATCCTTTCTGGCCTCCTCGCGACATCCTTGAGCTCCTGGCAATGCCCGCGCGATCGGACGTGCCCTCCCGAACCGGAGTTACCATTGTGCAATGGGGCACCGGGCGACAGCGAGGCGCGGCTTCGGGCTTGCGCGGCCGGCGAGGGTCGGAACCCTCATGCTGAGCGCGGCCACCGTGATGCTGGGCGCGGCCGTGATGCTGGGGGCGGCCGCTGCGGGTGCCGCGGCGTCAACTCGGCCGGTAGCGGCGGTGCTCCATCTCGACGGCGTCGTCGGTCCCGCGACGAGCCGGTACATCGAGCGCGGGCTCGCGTCCGCGCAGGCTGCCGGCGACCGCCTGGTGATCCTCGAGATGGATACGCCGGGCGGCCTCGACACGGCCATGCGCGACATCATCCGCGCGATCCTGGCCTCGTACATTCCCGTCGTTGGCTTCGTAGCCCCGCCGGGTGCCCGAGCCGCGAGCGCCGGGACGTACATCCTCTACGCCTGCCATGTTGCCGCGATGGCTCCCGCGACGAATCTGGGCGCGGCGACGCCCATCGAGATCGGCGGCACGTCGACCCCGCGGCGCGAGCCGGAGTCCGAGCCTGCTCCACCCTGGCAGGGCTCTCTGCCGGCGCAGGGCTCCTCGCCCGGCACGCCTGCCTCTCGCGCCTCAGGCGGCTCGGCCGGACCGTCGGGTAAGTCAGCGGGGCGGCCGGACGCCGGCAAGGGCGGGACCCCCGCGGCTCCGGAGAGCTCTCCCCCGCTGACCACCGAGGAGCGCAAGCAGATCAATGACGCCGTCGCGTACATCCGCGGCCTCGCGGAGCTGCGCGGCCGCAATGCCGATTGGGCTGAGCAGGCGGTCCGCGGTGCGGCGAGCCTGCCGGCAAACGCCGCCTTGCAGCGACACGTGATCGACCTCATCGCGCGCGACGTGCCGGACCTGCTCGCGAAGCTCGACGGGCGGCGGGTGAACGTGGGCGGCGAGACGATCGTGCTCGCCACGCGCGGCGTCTCGACGGTTGAAATCGAGCCCGACTGGCGCACGCGGCTGCTCGCCGTCATCACGCATCCGACGATCGCGTACGGGCTCCTGCTCGTCGGGATCTACGGGCTGCTGCTCGAAGGCTACAACCCCGGCGCGATGCTGCCGGGCGTGGTCGGCGTCATCTCGCTCCTGATCGCGCTGTTCGCGTTCCAGATCCTCACGGTGAACTTCGCTGGTCTCGCGCTCGTCGCGCTCGGGATCGGGATGATCATCGGCGAGTTTTTCTTCCCCACGTATGGCTCCCTCGGGGTCGGCGGGCTCATCGCCTTCGTCGTAGGGTCGATCATCCTATTCGACACGAACGCCAACGAGCTGCACCTCGCGCTCCCCGTCATCGCAGGCGTCGCGACGGCCGGCGGGCTCATCCTGCTCGGCCTCGTGTATCTCGCGACCCGCTCGATGCGGCGGCCGGTCGTGACGGGGCAGGAAGCGATGATCGGCGCGATGGCCGAGGCTTTCGAGGACTTCGAGGAGCGGGGTCGTGTACGCTTGGGAGGCGAGCTTTGGAATGCGCACGCTAGCCGGCCGGTGCGGGCGGGTCAGGCCGTGCGCATCGTCAAGGTCGAGGGGCTTAAGCTGTGGGTCGAGCCGGTAGCCTGAAGGGAGCCGGCGCGCCGCGGGAACGCTCCGGGGGTAGCCGATGCCAACCTACGCGATCGTCGTCATCGTCATCATCGCCGCGTTCATCATCACGAGCCTGCGCGTGCTGAAGGAGTACGAGCGCGGCGTCATGTTCAATCTCGGACGCTTCGGCGGAGTGAAGGGTCCGGGCATCGTTTTCGTCTGGCCGATCGTTCAGCAGATGACCAAGGTCGATCTGCGCGTGATCGTGCTGCAGGTGCCGAAGCAGGACGTGATCCTACGGGACAATGTCTCCGTGAAGGTGAGCGCGGTCGTCTATTTCCGCATCGTCGATCCCGCGCGCGCCATCATCCAGGTGGCGAACCCGTACGAGGCGACGAGCCAGCTCGCGCAGACGACACTGCGCTCGATCCTCGGCCAGCACGAGACGGACGAGATGCTGTCGCAGCGCGAGAAGCTGAGCGCGGACATCCAGCGCATCCTCGATCAGAACACCGACGCCTGGGGCATCAAGGTGGCGAACGTCGAGATCAAGGACGTCGATCTCGATGAGACGATGATCCGCGCGATGGCGCGGCAGGCGGAAGCCGAGCGCGCGCGCCGGGCCAAGATCATCAACGCCGAGGGCGAGAAGCAGGCGGCCGAGACGCTGGTGACGGCGGCGCTGGCGATGTCGCGAGACCCGCGCGCGCTCCAGCTGCGGTACTTGCAGACGCTGCTCGACATCGCGACGGAGAAGAGCACCATCATCGCGTTCCCGCTGCCGCTCGATCTCATCGGCCCGCTGCTCGAGCGCTACGCGCCGGGCGCCGGACCGGCGATCGCGCCGGGGGTGACGACTGCTTCGGGAGTGACGCCTGCTCCGGGCGTTGCGTCGGCGTCGGGTCTCGCACCGACGCGGGTGGCATAGCCGGCCCCGGGCCGCCGTGGCGGAAATACCGACGTGATCTCCTCGGCTCACGATTCGCGCTGGATCCTCGCGGCCGGCGGCTTGCTGATCGCCGCGGCGACCGTGCTCGGCGCGTTGGGCGCGCATGCTTTGCAGTCGCGGCTCGCGCCGGAACGCTTGCAAATATACGAGACCGCGGTGCGCTACCATTTCTATCATGCGCTCGGGCTGCTCGCGATCGGGCTTGCGGCGCGCGCCGTCGATTCGGGGTTGCTCCGCCCGGCGGCGATTCTCGTGATCCTTGGCATCGTGCTGTTCTCGGGGAGCCTTTACGCGCTCACGTTCGGTGCGCCGCGGGTGCTCGGCGTGGTGACGCCGGTGGGCGGCGTGGCGCTCATCGTCGGCTGGATCGTATTTGCGGCGGCGGTGCTCCGCGGAGCGCCGGCGCGAGGTCCCTTCTGAGCCGGCCGTTCCGCGCGTGCCGCAGACGGGTCCCCTCCGAGCGATGAGCCATCTGCCCGGGCTGAACGACCTCGAAGGCTGGCTGCAGCCGGACACGTTCATCGGGGCCGTCGGCTACCTGGTGCTGTTCTGCCTGCTCGCGGCGGTCCTCTCGCGCGCGCTGCGCATCGCGATCGAGACGGCAGTGAGCCACGTCCCGGTCGAGCACGTCGATCGGACGGCCGCGAACTTTCTGCGCCAGCTCGGCGCGCTCATCATCTGGGTGTTCGTGCTCGCGGCGTATGCGCATTTGATTCCGGCGCTGCGTTCGCTCGGTACGGCCATGCTCGCGGGCGCAAGCATTGCGTCCATCGTGCTCGGGCTCGCGGCGCAGAGCACGCTTGGCAATCTCGTCGCGGGCATTTCCATCCTCATCTACCGGCCGTTCAGGCTCGGCGACCTCCTGCAGATCAATGGCCCGACGGGGCCCGAGATCGGCACGGTCGAGGCGCTGTCGCTCGGCTACACGGTCCTCGGCACGCAGGACGGGCGGCGCGTCATCGTGCCGAACAGCCTCGCGATCAGCCAGATCGCCATCAATCTCAATGCCTTCGCGCGGGATGTCGCGCCGGCGCTGAATTTCTGGGTGCCGCGAGCCGAGCTCGTGCGCGCGCGGACCGCCGCGCTCGACTTCGCGCACGCGCTCGGCGCGGAGGGCGCGGGCTGCTTCGTCACGAAATCGGAAACGGGCGCGGTGCAGCTCACTCTCTCGCTGCGCGGGCTGGCGCAGCCGCTCGACGCTCAGCGGGCGCCGGACCTTCCGGCGCGGCTCGCGGAGGTGCTCGAGCACAGGGGGATCGCCCCGCCGATGGGAAAGGACGGGCCGCAACTCGTTTCAAGCTGAGGTGTCAGGTTGAAGCACTCGGGCCTGCCCATCGATGAGGCCCTTCCGTCCCTGCGCGCGGCGCTTGCCCGGACGAGGAACGTGGTGCTGCAGGCGCCTCCCGGCGCCGGCAAGAGCACGGTCGTGCCGCTCGCGCTCCTCGGTGAGCCCTGGGCGCGCGGCAAGCGGCTCGTCATGCTCGAACCGCGGCGGCTCGCCGCCCGCGCCGTCGCGCAGCGGATGGCTGCCACGCTCGGCGAGCCGGTCGGCCGCACGGTCGGTTACCGGATGCGGTTCGACACGCGCGTCTCTCGCGAGACACGCATCGAGGTCGTCACGGAGGGTGTCCTCACTCGCATGCTGCAACAGGATCCGGCGCTGGAAGGGACGGCGCTCGTGGTGTTCGATGAATTCCACGAGCGGAGCCTGCAGGCGGATCTCGGCCTGGCGCTCGCGCTCGATGCGCAGGCAACCGTCGCTCCCGAGCTCAAGCTCCTCGTCATGTCCGCCACGCTCGACGCGCAGGCGATCGCCGACTGGCTCGGCGGTCCGCCGCCGGTCGCGGCAACAGGGCGAACCTTCCCGGTGGAGGCGCGATTCGTGGGCAAGGGGGCGCCGCCGCTTCCGTTGAACACGCCTGCCGCGTCCCCGCGCGGGGAATCTCCCGAACGGCTGACCGCACAGGTCATCCAGCGCGCGCTGCGCGAAGCATCGGGGGACGCGCTCGTCTTCCTGCCCGGCGCGGCCGAGATCCGCCGTGTCAAGGGGCTGCTCGCCGATGCGCTCGATCTCGATTCAAATGTCCGCGTGCTGCCGCTGTACGGCGATCTTCCCGCGGCGGAGCAGGACGCCGCGCTCGCGCCGAGCCGCCTCGGCGAGCGCAAAGTCATTCTCTCCACGAACATCGCCGAGACGAGCCTCACCGTCCCTGGCATCCGCATCGTCGTCGACTCGGGGCTCGTACGCCGCGCAGTGTTTGATCCCGTGACCGGAATGAGCCGCCTCGAGACGCGGCGCATCTCGCGCGCCTCGGCCGACCAGCGCCAGGGCCGGGCGGGACGGCTCGACGCCGGAATCTGCTACCGATTGTGGAGCGAGGAGGCGCATCGGTCTCTTGCGCCGTTCTCGCCGCCCGAGATCGTCGAGGCCGACCTCACGCCGCTTGCGCTCGAGCTCGCGGCGTGGGGAGTGCTCGACGCTGAGATACGCGCCGCGGGGGGATTGCGTTGGCTCGATCCGCCGCCGCCCGCGATGCTCGCGAGCGCGCGCGATCTGCTCGCGAGGCTCGGCGCGGTCGATCGTGACGGCCGCATCACGCCGCACGGGCGCGAGATGGCCGGGCTCGCCGTGCATCCGCGGCTCGCGCACATGCTGCTCGAGGCGCGGAAGCTCGGAGCAGTGGATACGGCGGCCCGGCTGGCGGCTCTGCTCTCCGAGCGTGACATCTTGCTGCGAGGCGCAGGGGCGCATGTCGGCTCGGCAGGGGGCGCTGCCGATCCGGCGCGGAGCGCGATGGCGGGCCATATCCGCGGCGCGAATGCCGGCCGTGGCGCTGCCGATGTTGATATCCGCTCGCGGCTCGAGCGGCTGGACGAAGGACGGGGCTCGGACAGGGACGGTCATGCGATACAGCGTGTCGAGCACACCGCACGGATGCTCGCCCGCCAGCTCGGGGCGGACACGCCGCCGACCGCGTGTTCCGCCGCACAGGGCGAGCCGCGATGGGGGCGCGGCGAGCGACCGGCGGCGCACGCCGGCATTCTGCTCGCGTTCGCGTATCCCGATCGCATCGGCCAGCGCCGCGGCGCCGAGGGCCGGTACCGGCTGGCCAACGGCCGCGGCGCTGCATTCGCCGAGGCGCAGAGTCTCGCGCGACAGGAGCTCATCGTCGCGGTCGATCTCGATGACCGGGAGCGCGATGCCCGCATCCTGCTCGCCGCCCCCATTGACCGCGCGGAAGTCGAAAAGTGGTTCGCAGACCGCCTGGAAACCACGGAAAGCATCGAATGGAGCGATCGCGAGCAGGCCGTCGTCGCGCGGCTGACGACGAGGCTCGATGCGCTCGTGCTCGATGAGAAACCCGTGCAGGATGTGCCGCCGGAGGCTGCGCGCGCGGCGATGATCGAGGGCGTGCGGCGGATGGGGCTTGGCGCGCTGCCCTGGAACCGCGAGGCGCGCGAGCTGCAGGCTAGGATCGAGCTCGTGCGGACGCTCGACACTCGTGCCTCGCCGCAGGCGCGCGCCGTGCCGCTCGGCGCTCGTGACTCTGCGCCCGATGCGGGTGAGGCGCCGCGCGCGGCCGATCTGCGCGAGGCTTGGCCGGACGTGAGCGACGGCACGCTCGCGGCGACGCTCGAACGCTGGCTCGCGCCGTGGCTCGATGGTGTGAGCCGGCGCGACCACCTCGCGCGCGTGCCGCTCGTCGATGCGCTCCTCGCGCTGCTCTCGTGGGAGCACCGGCAGCGGCTCGATGCGCTCGCGCCCCCTTACCTGACGGTCCCGAGCGGCTCGCGCGTCCGCATCGACTATCTCGATGAGAACGCGCCGGTCGTCGCCGTGAGGCTGCAGGAAGTGTTTGGGCTGCAAGAAACGCCGCAAATCGCCGGCGGCCGCGTGCCCGTCACGTTCAAACTGCTGTCACCCGCTCAGCGTCCCGTGCAGATCACGCGCGATCTGGCGAGCTTCTGGCGCAGCGGATATGCGGAGGTGCGCAGGGACCTCCGCGGGCGTTACCCCAGGCACTACTGGCCCGAAAATCCGCTCGAAGCGGAGCCGACGCGCCGCGTGCGGCCGCGCTCGTAGAGCGCCTTGCGGAACTGCGCGCGCTCAACCGGGAAGCCACGGCGCGCTGCGCCCCGGCTTGCGCCTGCCCGCTGCGGCATGTGAAGGCGAGGCGCCATTCCGGCGGTTCGAGGGGGCCGATGATCCTGCTGGGCTCGCCGGGAACGCGAGGGACAGGGCGGCTCATGCTGTCGGATTCAGAGCATCTCGAGCGGGGTTGGAGCGGCGGGCCGCGGAAAGAGCCGATCGAGCTCCCGCAGCGCGCCGGCGTCGAGCGGATGATCGAGCGCGCCCACGTTCTCCTTCAGCCGCTCGCGACGGCCGGTCTTGGGGATGGCGATTACGTCGTCATGCGCGAGCAGCCAGGCGAGCGCCGCCTGTGCGGGCGTCATGTCGTGACGGCGGGCGAACGCGGCGAGCTCGCGGCTCCCGAGGAGCCGCCCCTGCTCGATCGGGGAATACGCCATGAGCGGAATGTGCCGTTCGCGCAGCCACGGCAGCAGGTCGTGCTCGATGCCGCGCCGCGTGAGGTTGTAGAGCACCTGGTCGGTCGCGACGGCGCGTCCGCCGGGAAGCAACGCCAGCTCGCGCATGTCGCCGAGATCGAGATTGCTGACGCCGTAGTAGCGGATCTTGCCCTGCTGCTGGAGCGCGATGAACGCCTCCAGCGTTTCCGCAAGCGGAATGTCGCCGCGCCAGTGCAGCAGATAAAGATCGATGTGATCGGTCCGCAGGCGCAGGAGGCTTCGTTCACAGGCCGCCGTCGCGCCCGCGCGCGAGGCGTTGTGCGGGTGGACTTTGCTCACGAGGAACACTTCGTCGCGCCGGCCGTGGATGGCCTCGCCGATCAGCGCCTCCGCCGCCCCCTCGCCGTACATTTCCGCCGTGTCGATGAGCCCCGCGCCGAGGTCGATCGCGAGCCGCAATGTGGCGATCTCCTCCGCGCGCGCAGTCCGGCTCTCGCCCATGCGCCAAGTGCCGATGCCGAGTGCCGGCACACGCTCGCCGGAGGGCAGAGTGACGCTCCTCATGAGGGAAGGGCTCGCATTTTCTGTGCCGCGCGTGGACAGGAGGCGTTCGAGCCGATCGATGGCGCGCAGCTTGCTTGCCGCTCGTCATCTGCCGCGACTTTACGGCATCCGAGCGGGCCTCGCGCACTCTCGCGTATCGTTGGCAGGGGAGATTCGGGTGAGATGAGCAGCAAGGTTGACCGTGACATGCCTGACGAAAGTGCTGAGGAAGTCGAGATCACGCCCAAGCGGCTCGACGAGCTGATTCGCTGGCATGGGACCGACGAGAGCGTCCTGCCGCCGGCGCACACCCTGCAGCATCTCTCCCGCGATACCGTCGCAGCGCTCCGCGAGCTCGCGCAAGCCCGCGAGACCATAGAGCGGCTGCGCGGCGCGATCGCGCGGGCGTTCTGGACAGCGGACCGGCGCGATCTCAACGCCATCCTGCTCGCGGCGCTGGGGCCACCTCCTGAGAAGCCGCGCACCGTGGCGCCAGGCGGGGAGAGGGAAGCTGCGCCCGACGCCGCCAAGCCGAGCTCCGCGCGGCGGAATTCGAGGCCGCCAAAGCTAGAGTCGAGCCAGCCACAGCTAGAATCGCGCCGGTCGCAGCTAGAATCGAGCCCACCACAGTCGGATTCGAGCCCGCCAAAGCTAGAGTCGAGCCAGCCACAGCTAGAATCGCGCCGGTCGCAGCTAGAATCGAGCCCACCACAGTCGGATTCGAGCCCGCCGCCTGATCCGAGCGCAGCGCCGACGCGGCTCGATGTGCGCGTCGGCCGTGGCCTGCACCACCCCGGTGCGGCCCGGTCGCTCGGGCCTCGGGTTTCCTGATCTTCGTCGCGGAGATTGAAAGACGGATGGATAGAATCCTCGAGCCCGAGATCATGGACGACCGCGATGCAGACGAGGCGTATGCCCGCGCGGACTTCTCCGACTCCAACCAGGCGTTCGCCGACCGGCTGGGACGAGCGCTCGCGCGTGCTCGTGCCGCAGCTGGCGCGCTTGACGCGGCTCGCACGCGCGATGCGGCTGGCGCACGTGACCTGACCCGCGCGCGTCACCCGACCGGCGCACATGACCCGGCCCGTGCACGCGATGGGGCCCACACACGCGGCGACGCGACGTGGAGGATCGTCGATCTCGGTTGCGGGCCGGCGGACGTGACGATCCGGATCGCGCGGGCGGTGCCTGGGTCCGAGGTCGTCGCGGTCGACGGTTCCGAGGAGATGTTGCGTCTCGCGCGGGAGGCCGTACGCGCGGCCGGCCTGTCTGACCGCATCACCCTGCATCTCGGGCGCGTGCCTGGTCTCGAGCTGCCGGAACGAGGCTTCGATGCCGTCGTGAGCAAGGACATGCTCCATCATCTGCCGGACCCGCACCTGCTGTGGAGCGAGGTCTCGCGCCTCGCCCGGCCGGGCGCGATCGTTCAAGTGATGGATCTCATTCGACCCGCCTCCCTGCTCGAAGCGCGCGAGATCGTCGAGCGCGTCGCAAGCCGCGAGCATCCGCTCCTCAAGGAGGATTTCTATCACTCGCTCTGCGCGGCTTTCACGATCGACGAGGTGCGCGCGCAGCTGCGCGCGGCGGGGCTGGCGCTTACGGTCGAGCCCGCCGGCGATCGACACATGGTGATCGAGGGCGTGGTTGGAATCGGCCTTTGAATGAGGCTCGGGCTCGGGATCGGGATCAGGCTCGGAGCGCGAGCCACCGAGGCGCGCTCGGGGCCGCGAGCGACCGAGCCGCGTTACGGCACGCGGATCACGATCTTCCCGAAGAATTCGTCGGACTCCATCAGCTTGAAGGCCTGCGGCGCGTCCTCGAACGGCACGACGCGGTCCACGATCGGCTTCACACGGTGCTTCTCGATGAAGGCGTCCAAGGCCTCGAAGTCCGCGCGCGAGCCGACGTAGATGCCCGAAACGGTGGCGTTCAATCCCATGAGCGACATGACCGGGACGTCGCCGCCGAAGCCGCCGAGCCCGCCGATCAGCGCGATATGGCCGCCCGGCGCGAGGCTCGCGAGCGCGTGCGGCAGCGAGTCCTTGCCGCCGACTTCGAGGACTTGCTGGACACCCATGCCGCCGGTCAGCGCCCGGACTTCCTTCTCCCAGTCGGGGTGCTTCTTGTAGTTGATCGTGCCGACCGCGCCGAGCGCGGCCGCGCGTTCGAGCTTCGAATCGTGGGAGCTGGTGATGATGGGCTTCGCGCCGGCCGCAACCGCGAGCTGCAGCCCCAGGACGGATACGCCGCCCGTTCCTTCGAGGAGCACGGTATCGCCGGGCTGCAGGTGGCCGCGCGTGAACAGGCCGTTCCATGCGGTGACGCCGGCGCACGGCAGCGTCGCCGCCTCCTCGTAGGACAGGCCCGCCGGGATCTTCACGAGGCCCTGCTCGTCGAGCGTGACGTACTGCGCGAGCATGCCGTCGAGCTGGCCGCCCAGGGCGGAGCCCAGCACCTGCGGGCTCGGCCGGCCAGAGAGCCAGCTCTGAAAGAAGATCGCCGCGACGCGGTCCCCGACGCGAAACCGCGTCACGCCTCGACCGATCGCAACGACTTCACCGGCGCCGTCCGACAGCGGCACGACGTTGTCGCGCGGCCCGATCGGATACTGGCCGTGCAGGACGAAGATGTCGCGCCGGTTGAGCGAAGTGGCATGCACCTTCACCAGCACTTCGTGCTCCCCCGGCTGGCGGACCGGAGCGTCGACGAGCTTCAAAGTGAAGGCGCCATGAGGGTCGCTGCGTACGAGGCGGTACTGCTTCTGAGTGCTGGGAATCGTAGCCATGACAGCTCCGTAAGCGGTCAATGTGTAGAGCACGACGAACAGGGTGACTGCCCGTCCGAGCGAACTGCCCGCTCGCCGCGCCGATCGGCGCCCCCGATCTCGCATCTGGTCATCACCTGTAAGCCGCGTCATCGAGAATCCGCTGCCGGCATCGAGCCAACCTCGGCCGGACGCAGATGATAGCAGCTGTTGGTACAATCACGTCTGTAGGGCCTGTAGCACAGCGGTCAGTGCGAGGGACTCATAATCCCTGGGTCGTAGGTTCGAATCCTACCAGGCCCAATAGCGCTCAAATTCGCCGGTTCCTTGGACGAGCGTGCCGACCACCGTAAAACGCCTCACCGTCGATCTGTCCGTGTATCCGGATCTCGCGGTGAACTATCTCGGGATGCGCGTGAGCCGTATCGCCGGGCTCAAGACGCTCGTCGGCTTCGGCCCGCCGTGACCGAGCGGGACGTGTACGGGGCGTGAGGGCAGCAGCCGGGGCCCGCATCGTCGTGGCGCGCGCCGCCGTCTAGCTGGCGTGGGTCGCCGTCTAGCCGGGCTCTGCTTGGCGAGGAGCGGGCTCCGTTCGGATGACGATGCGAGCGCCGCGCCGATAGGTCCAATACGCCTCGGCCCAGTCGATGAGGACGACGAGGCGGTTGCGGAAGCCGACCAGGAAATAGATGTGGGCAGTGAGCCATATCCACCACGCCGGCAGGCCGGTGAGGCGGATACGGCCGAAGTCCACGACTGCCGCGCTGCGTCCGATCGTGGCGAGAGAGCCGTAATCGCGGTAGTGGAAAGCGGGTATCCGCCGTCCCTGGAGCGCGGCGAGAATCGCGCGGGCTGCATAGCGCCCCATCTGCTTCGCCGCCGGCGCGACGCCCGGCACCGGCCGCGAATCCACCGTCACACGCGCGAGATCCCCGGCCACGAACACTTCCGGATGGTCGGGGAGATTGAGATACGGCGTGACTGCCACTCGTCCGGCGCGGTCGATTTCCGCGCCGAGCGACGCTCCAAGCGGAGATGCCGCAACACCCGCCGCCCAGATGACCGTCCTCGCCGACACGCGCTCACCGCCCGTGGATACACCGCGCGCATCCACCCCGGTGACGGGCTGCCCCGTTCGCACTGCGACCCCGAGACGTTCGAGCTGGTGTTGCGCGTTCGCCGACAATGGCGCGGGGAAGCTCGGCAGGATGCGCGGTCCCGCTTCGACGAGCAGGATTCTTGCGGCCGCCGGATCGATGCGCCGGAATTCGCGCTTCAATGTATGGCGCGCGATCTCGGCGAGCGTGCCGGCGAGCTCGACGCCGGTCGCGCCGGCCCCGACGATCACGAAGCTGAGCCAAGCCTCCCGCTCGGCGGGATCGTCCGAGCTTTCGGCGCGCTCGAAGGCCGTGAGGATCCGCGCGCGGATGTCGAGCGCATTCTCCAATGTCTTGAGCCCCGGCGCGTACCGGGCCCACCCCTCGTGGCCGAAGTAGGCATGCGTGCTGCCCGTCGCGACGATCAAATAATCGTAGGAGTGCGCTGCATCATCCAGGATGACCCGTTTCGCGCGCACGTCGATCGAGCGCACCTCTCCCATGAGCACCGTGACATTGCGCTGATTGCGCAGAATGTGCCGCAGCGGCGCGGCGATGGACGGCGCGGCGAGGCCGGCCGTCGCGACCTGGTACAGCAGTGGCTGGAAAGTATGGTGATTGCAGCGGTCGATCAGGATGACGTCGGCTTCGGCGCCGCGGAGCTCTCGTACCGCCCACAGCCCCGCGAAGCCGCCGCCAATGACCAGAATCCGAGGTCGCCGTTGCATGACACGCTGAACGGTCGCCGAACGAGGAAGCCGCGCCTGGGGAAGGCGTCGAGACGACGATTGTAGCGCGCGGGCGTGGATTGTTCCTGGCAGCGAGCTCGGCCATACTATGGACAAAGGCCCGGCGGGGGAAAGGGGCAACGGGTCGGGTAGGGAAGAACAGAGGTGATGCCGATGCTTCCTCGCGTCCGCGCCGCGCCGCCAACGGCCCTGCTTGCCGCGTTCGCCGTCTCCTCATTGCTGGTCGCTCCCGGGCAGGCTCTCGCGGTATGCACGCTCGGCAGGCTCGCCGAGCTTCCCGTCACCATGATGGGTCTGCGGCCGACGGTTCCGGTCAAGATCAACGGCGCCGATGCCCAGTTCATCGTCGACAGCGGCGCGTTCTACAGCTCGATCACGCCCGCCACCGCGGCTCAATTCAAGCTGCGTCTCGAGCCGGCGCCCCGTCATCTGCAAGTCGTGGGAATCGGCGGATCCGCCGACGCCTCAGTCACCACCGTACGAGACTTCACTCTGGCTACGATCCGCCTGCACGGGGTGGAATTCGTCGTTGCCGGCAGCGAGGTCGGTGCAGCCGGCCTGCTCGGGCAGAACATTCTGAGAATCGCGGATACGGAGTACGACCTCGCCAGCGGCACAGTCAGGCTCTGGCGCCCCAAGGGCTGCGGCAAGTCCGTTCTGGCCTACTGGGCGAAGGACCAGCCTCTCTCCCTCATCGACATCCCCTGGACGAATGCGGGAACGCCGTACATCGTCGGTTCCGCAATGCTGAACGGCAACATGATCCGCGCGGGATTCGATACCGGCGCCTCGCGTTCCATGCTTTCGCGACGTGCCGCGGAACGCGCGGGATTCAAGCCGGACGGCGCCGGCGTACGACCCGCCGGGTTCGTGCGCGGAATCGGATCCGAGGTCGTCAAGACCTGGATCGCGACGTTCCCGATTTTCGAGATCGGCGGAGAGCAGATCCGCAATGCTCGGCTCCTGGTCGCCGACACGCGGCTCTACGACATGGACATGGTGATCGGCGCCGATTTCTTTCTCTCCCATCGCGTGTACGTGGCGGTCAGCCAGAACGAGCTGTACTTCACCTACAACGGCGGGCCGGTGTTCGACCTTTCGACCGAGCCGCGCGAGCAGTCAGCTGGTGCGCCGAATCAAACCGCGCCGGGCCCCGGTGCGTCAGGCGCGAGCCCCCCGAGCCCGAGTCCGGCAAGCCCGACCCCTGCGAGCCCGAGTCCAGCGGGACTGGGCGCGGCGGGCCGGGGTTCGGAAGGCGCGAGCCTGGCCGCTCAACGCGCTGCGGCGCAAGGCACTGCGGCCCAAGACTCGGCAGCCCAAGGCTCTGCGGCCCAGGGTCCGGCAGGTGAGAGCGAGTCGCGCCAAGCGGCCTCATCCAGCGCGGCGGTTGGCGGTGTTGAGCCTGCCGACGCGGCCGCCTTCAGCCGCCGGGGCATGGCGTTCGCGGCGCGCCGGGAATTCGGCCGGGCGATCGCCGACCTGACGCGCGCGTGCGAGCTCGATCCGATGCAGTCTCAGTACTTCTACGAGCGGGGCCTCGTGCGCCTCGGCAACAAACAGCCGCAGCTCGCCAGGGAGGATTTCGACAGGGCGTTGCAATCGAAGCCCGACGATTCCACGGTGCTCGTCACGCGCGCCGGACTGCGCCTCGCCAATCGTGATCGAGCCGGCGCCATCGCCGATCTCGAAGCAGCCGAAAGGGCGGCAGCGAGGCAGGCCGATATTCGTCTCACAATGGCCGCGTTGTTCATGGAAGCCGGGCAGTACGCTCCCGCCGTGTCGCAGTTCGATCTCTGGATCGCCAATCACGCCGAGGATTCGCGCAAGCCCGATGCGTTGAACGGCCGTTGCTGGGCCAGGGCGTTGTGGGTGCAGGAGCTCCGGGAGGCGCTGGACGACTGCGACACGGCGCTGCGCATGAGGCCCGGCACCGCCGAATTCCTCGACAGTCGCGCGCTGGTCGAGGAGCGGATGGGCAGGCTCGACAAATCGATCGAGGACTACGATGCGGCGTTGCGCCTGCAGCCGAAGAATGCATGGATGCTCTACGCCCGCGGCGTCGCCGAGCTGCGCGCGGGCCGGAAGGAGCAAGGCCGCGCCGACATCGCGGCCGCGGTGGATCTGCAGCCCCGGATCGTCGATTTGGGACGCGCCCGTGGGGTGGTCCCCTGAACGTGGTGAGCTGCAGCGGCACTCGGCATTCGCGTGCCGACGGCCGCGAGGACGACCGCGACCGATTCTCCCGACGCGGCTGCCTCGGCGAACTGCCGCTCGGCGGTTTCCAGGCACCGCTGCCGCCAAAAGCATAGCCGTCGTGCGCACCGGCGTCCGGGATGCAACGCACGCTGTAGAATGCGCGGCCTCTCGATGCCCAAGAGGGATATGTCATGACGAGTCGCGCGATGTTGCTGGCGGCGATCCTGGGGACGCTTTCGGCCGTACCGCTCGCCGTCCACGCTGCGGATGCGCCTCAGAGCAGCGCTTCATCCTCCTCCGAGTCGAAGTCCTCCGCGCCGGAGAACTGGGCCGCGCAGTATGCGGAGCAGCGCCACGAGAGCCGCGGATCGATCACTCTCGGCGGCAAGCGCGTCGATTACACCGCGGTCGCGGGCACGATCATGATCGAGGACATGAAGAACGAGCCCGGTGCGATGATGTCGTACGTCGCGTACTTCCGGAACGGCGGCACGCCAGCGACGCGGCCGGTCACGTTCCTGTACAACGGCGGCCCCGGCTCCTCGACGGTGTGGCTGCACATGGGGGCCTTCGGCCCGAAGCGCGTGGTGGCCGGCAACGGCGTGCGGGGCGCGCCGGCTCCCTATCCCCTCGTCGACAATCCCGACTGTCCACTCGACGTGACGGACCTCGTCTTCATCGACGCGCCGGGCACCGGCTTCGGCCGGGTGGGCGTCGACGTCGAGAAGCTGCCGCCGGGCGATGAGCGGCAGAAAGCCGAGAAACGCAACGAGGAGCTGCAGAAGGACTTCTACGGCGTCGATCAGGACGCGCGCGCTTTCGACATCTTCATCACGAAGTTCCTCTCGAAGTTCTCGCGCTGGAACTCGCCGAAGTACCTGTTCGGGGAGAGCTATGGGACCACGCGCTCCGCGGTGCTCGCGCAATATTTGCAGAGCCACTCGGACCTCGACTTGAACGGCGTGATGCTGCTCTCGCAGATCTTCAATTTCGGCTTGAGCGACGACGACCCGGAAACCGACCCGGGCAACTACCTGCCGTACGTGCTGAGCCTGCCGACCTATGCGGCGACTGCGTGGTATCACAAGAAGCTTCCAAACCCGCCGGCCGATCTCGAGCCCTTCCTGCAGACGGTGGAGCGCTTCGCGCTCACGGACTACGTGACCGCGCTCGCGCAGGGCGATCAGCTCTCCGCCCAGGACCGCCATGCGATCGCAGAGAAGCTGCACGACTACATCGGGCTGCCGGTCGCCTACATCGAGAAGGCGAATCTGCGGGTGAACGGCGGCATGTTCGAGAAGCAGCTGCTCGCCGATCAGGACCTCACGATCGGGCGGCTCGACACGCGCTATGCCGGTCCGTCGCTCGACCCGCTCGCCAAGGAGGCCGAATACGATCCGCAGTCGGCCGCGCTGAGCTCCGCGTACGTGTCGGTCTACAACGAATATGCGCGCAGCGTGCTCGGCTTCCCGCGCGATCTCGAGTACACCGCATCAGCGGAGCACCTCTGGCGGACCTGGGACTTCAAGCACAAGCAGCCGGGGTCCGAGGAGGCGAATCCGCTGTCGGTCAACGTCATGCCCGACCTCGCCGCTGTGATGAAGACGAACCCGCGACTGAAGGTCGTGCAGTTCAGCGGGTACTACGATCTCGCAACGCCGTTCTTCGCGGCGGAGTACGAGATGCACCACCTGGGGCTTCCGCCGTCGCTGCAGCAGAACATCACCTACGATCACTTCGACACCGGCCACATGGTCTACGTGAGCCCCGAGGCGCTGAAGAAGCTGCACGATGACGTCGTGCGATTCATCGAAGAGACCGACAAGTAGAGGGAAGGGCGGGGTTCCCCCGACGCCGTCGCGTCGCATCCGCGCGGGCCCGCGGCCGAGCGGCCCTCGCACCGCGCTCCCGCGGCTTGCCGGTGCCGCTGATGCCCGGCCGCAGCCGCGCAGGTCCGCGGCTTCGCGGGTCCGGACTTTCTCGGCGCCCGCGGCTCGCCGGCGCCGCGACGCTTCGGCCAACCTACTCGGCGCGGCCCTACAGCAGTGCAACGCCCGCGAGCAGCGAGAGAATCGTGAGCGGCACGCCGGCTTTCAGATAGGTCCGGAAGCCGATGTGCACGCCGCGCGACTCGGCGCCGCGCGCGACGATGAGATTGGCGATGGAGCCGACGAGCGTGAGATTGCCGGCGAGCGTCGAGGACATGGCGAGCGCGAGCCAGGCGCGGTGCGGGTCGCTCAGCACCTCGACGAACGGCTTCAGCACGAGGACCGCCGGGACGTTGCTCACGATGTTCGAGAGCACGGCCGAGACTGCCGAGAGGACCGGAATCCGATCGAGATGCAGCGCGCCGATGATGCCGGCCGCCTGACCCGAGATGATCTTGTCGATGCCCGCCACGACGATGAACAGGCCCGCGAACATCGCGAGCAGCGGCCAGTCGATCTCGGCGTAAACCTTCCGCGCGTCGAACCGGCCGGTGACGAGCATCACGGCGCCCGCCGCGATCGCGACGCCGGGAGGCGGCAACCCTGTGAAAAAGCCCGCCAGCATCGCGAGCGTCACGACTAGCGATCGCAGCAGGAAGATGCGATCCAAAGCGCTGCCCGCCTCGAATACGCGGCTTGCAGCAGATTCGCCGCGCAGCAGGCCCGTGGTGCTCAGCACGTCACCCGTCCAGAATTCCTCGCGAAACATGACCGTGAGCAGCACGATCGTGAGCACGAGCGCCACGGCCGCGACCGGCGCGAGCGCCGCTGTGAACTGCCTGTAGGGAATGCGCGAGAGGCTGCCGATGATCATGTTCTGAGGATTGCCCGTGATCGTCGCCACGCTGCCGGCGTTTGAAGACATCGCGACCCCGAGCAGGTAGGGGACCGGATCGCGATCGAGCCGCCGGGTGAGCTCGCAGACGAGCGGCGTGAGGACCAGGCAGACGGTGTCGTTCACGAGGAAGGCGGAGAAAGTGCCCGAGACGAGCACGATCGCGGCGAGCAGGACGATCGGCCGGCGCGCGCGAGCGGCCGCCCAGGCGCTCACGCGCTGAAACAGCCCGGACAGGCGCAGGTCGGCGACGACGATCATCATGCCGAGCAGTAGCGTGATCGTGCCGAGGTCGATGGCGCGGTAGGCCTCCTCGAGCGAGAGCGCGCCGGAGGCGAGCATGCCCGCGGCCCCGGCGAGCGCGGCGCCGGCACGATCGAGGCGCAGGCCGGGAATGTGGCCGAGCGCGATCGCGGCATAGGTCGCCGCGAACAGAACGATCGCGATGATCTCGTGCATGCGAAGCGGAGCAGAAAGCGGCAATATACGGGCATTTCGCGCGGTATGCTCGGAAACGACGCCAGCTCAAGCGCACGGCGCCTCTCGCCGGATACGCAAGACGATCCGGTCGGCCGAGTGCGCGCGGTGGCGTTCGATCTCGACGACACGCTATGGGACATCGAGCCCGTGATCGAGCGCGCCGAGCGGCGGGTGATCGAGTGGATGCACGAGCACTGCCCGCGGATTCCGGCGCAGGTGTCCCTCTCCGAGATGCGCGCAGCCCGCGAGCAGGTCGCGCGGGAGGAGCCGGAGAGAGCGCACGACTTCACCTACGTGCGCACCGCTGCGCTGATGCGGCATGCGCGCGCATGCGGCTACGAGGAGGCGATCGCGGAGCAGGCATACGAGGTGTTCTTCCGCGCGCGCAACGAGCTCGATCTGTTCGCGGACGTGCGGCCCGCGCTCGAGCGGCTGCGGCCGCGCTACGCGCTCGCGACGCTCAGCAACGGCAATGCCGATCTCGAGCTGATTGGGCTTGCGGACTTGTTTGAAGTGTCGTTGAATGCGCGGCAGATCGGCGCGGCGAAGCCGGACCGGCGATGCTTCGAGTGCCTGGCGCGAGCGCTGCGCGCGCCGCCGGAGGCGATTCTGTATGTGGGAGACGATCCGTGGCTCGACGTCGCGGCGGCGCGCGCGGCGGGATTGCGGACGGCGTGGGTGAACCGGCGCGGGATTGCGTGGCCGGGAGAGCTCGAGAAGCCGGATTTGACGGTCGTCGACTGCGCGGAGCTGGCGGAATCGCTGGGCTGCGGGTGAAGCGGCGCCTCATTCCCTCGGGGGCCGCACCGGCAGCCGGGCCGAGCGTTTGATCGTCTCGAGCACCACGGTCGAGTGCACGTCGCGCACGCAGGAGATTTTGAGCAGCTTCTTGAGCACGATCCGGCTCAACGCTTCGAGGTCGGCGACGATCACGTGCAGCAGGAAATCGTGCTCGCCCGTCGTCGCGTAGCAGCCGACCACTTCATCGAGCGCTTCGAGCTCGCGACGGAACAGCGCGATGTTCTCATCGGTATGGCGCTCGAGCTTCACCTGCACGAACGCCTGGACGGTGAGTCCGAGGCGCGCGGGGTCGATGATCGCCGTATAGCCCTTGATGATGCCGCTCTCCTCGAGCTGGCGGATGCGCCGGGCGCAAGGCGTGCCGGAGAGGCCGATCCGCTCCGCGAGCTCGACGACGGTGCGCCGTCCGTCCCGCTGCAGCTCATCGAGGATCCGCGCATCGAGCCGGTCGAGCTTCATGCGCGGAGACTATACCGTTTTGTTGGAAATCGCTAATACGCGCGGCGAATTTAGTGAATATAGCTACTGCGTGGGTCGCATGCGGCGCCGATAGCCGATCTTCGCTCCTGCGGCGGCAGTAGCCTTCTCCTTAACGGAGCCCGTGGCCGGGCGCGACGTGCTCGGCCTGGCCGAGGAGCGAGATGTCCGCCGTCGTACAACGATTGCCCGAGGGCGAACGACACGCCGAGGCCGGCGCGCTCGAGCAAGCTCGTCCGTTCGAGCACCGAGTTCGCCCATTCGAGCACCAAGCTCGTCCGTTCGAGCACATCGACTGGCCGCGCGCGCTGCGCTCCATCTTTCTCTCTCGCGCCCTGGATGAGCTCGAGGAGCAGGAGCTCGTTCCGGCGCGCAAGGTGCTGTATCAATTCTCGGTCCGCGGCCATGAGGTCACGCAGGCGCTCCTCGCACAGATGCTCACCGGCCGGCGCGATGCGGTCGCTACGTACTATCGCTCGAGACCGCTCGTCCTCGCGCTCGGCCTCCCCGTCGAAGACGCGCTCGCTTCGACGATGATGCGTACGGGTGGTGTCAGCGAAGGACGAGACATCGGCGTCGTGTTCAATCTCCCGCGGCGCGACGGAGCTTGCGTGCTGCCGGCGTGCGGCGGCGTCGGCACGCAGTACACGCCCGCGGTGGGCTGGGCGCAGTCGATCGTGTATCGCCTGCGCGTGCTGCGCGATGAGAGCTGCGCCGGAAGCATCGCCGTGGCGCACGGGGGGGATGCCTCGACCTCGGCCAATGGATTCTGGTCTGCGCTCAACATCGCGACGACGCAGCACCTGCCGGTGCTGTTCTTCATCGAGGACAACGGCTACGGCATCTCTGTGAAATCGGAGCTCCAAACGCCGGGAGGCAACGTCGCCGCAAACCTTGCTTCGTTCCGCAATCTTCGGATCCTCGACGGTGACGGATCCGATCCGCTCGGGGCGGCGAGGATGATGATGGACGCGGTGGCCACGGTGCGCGGCGGCGGAGGACCGGTCCTGCTACGCCTGACGGTGCCGCGCCTCTGCGGACATTCCGGCCAGGACACGCAGACGTACAAATCCCCGCAGGAGATTGCGGCGGAGGCCGCCCGGGATCCGCTGCGGCGCCTGCGCGAGCAGATCGTGCCGCATCGGCTGAGCGAGGCGGAGTGGTCGGCGATCGAGCAGCGCGCGCGCCGCGAAGTGCGGGAGGCGCTCGCGAGCGTTGAGCGGCGGCCGCCCCCGGATGCCCGCCGCGCGAGGCGCTTCGTGTTCTGCGAGACGCGCGCGGACGGGTCCCCAGAGCTCTCTCTCCAAGGGGGGATGCGGGCCGACGGCGGCGAGACGCCCGCAGGGGATCCCGTGCCGCGCCGTGAAGGTCCGCGCATCAACATGCTCACCGCGATCCGCCGTACGCTCGAGCGCGAGCTCGCCGTGAATCCGCGCGTCGTTGTGTTCGGCGAGGACGTGGGCCGCAAAGGCGGCGTGCACGCCGCAACGCTCGGCCTGCAGGAGAAGTTCGGCGTCGACCGAGTGTTCGATACGAGCCTATCGGAGGAGGGCATCATCGGGCGCGCGGTCGGCATGGCTCTCGCGGGGCTCGTGCCGGTGGCCGAGATCCAGTTCCGCAAGTACGCGGACCCGGCCGCCGAGCAGCTGAACGACTGCGGCACGGTGCGCTGGCGCACGGCGAACCGCTTCGCCGCGCCGATCGTCGTGAGAATGCCCGGCGGATTCGGACCGAATTGCGGCGACCCGTGGCACAGTCAGAGCAGCGAGGTCCAGTTCGTGCACGCGGTGGGCTGGCGCGTGGCGATGCCCTCGAATGCCGAGGATGCGGTCGGGCTCTTGCGCACAGCGCTGCGCGGGAACGATCCTACCTTGTTTTTCGAGCATCGCGCGCTGCTCGATGCCGGCTGGGCGCGGCGGCCGTATCCGGGCGATGAGTTCGTGCTGCCCTTCGGCCGGGCAAGCATCGTTCGTCCCGGAAGCGAGCTCACGATCGTGACTTGGGGCGCGATGGTCGAGCGCTGCGAGCTCGCGGCCGGCGATTCCGCCGTCGACGCCGAGGTGATCGACTTGCGCACGCTCGTGCCGTGGGACGGGGAGGCCGTGCTCGCCTCGGTCGAGAAGACGCACCGTTGCTTGATCGTGCACGAGGACAACCGGACCGCGGGGTTCGGAGCGGAGATCGCCGCGACACTCGCTGAGGAAGCGTTCTTCCACCTCGATGCGCCGATCGAGCGGCTCGCCATGTCCGATGTGCCGAGCCCGCACAATCCGGTGCTCCTCGAATCGGTGCTGCCGGCGGTGCCGCGGATCGTGCAGGCGATCCGCAGCATCGCAAGCCTATGAGCGGCCCGCCGGTGAGCCGCGAGCCCGTGAGCGCCGTATCCAGCGGCTCCGCGCGGCCGGTCGGTCCGGCCATTGTCGAAGTGCGCGCGCCGTCCGAGCACGAGGAGGGATCGCGCTCGCAAATCCTGCGTTGGCTCAAGGCTGCGGGCGAACGCGTAGAGCGGGACGAGCCTCTGCTCGAAGTCGAGACCGACAAGGTGACCGTCGAGATTGCGGCGCCGGCTGCGGGCGTGCTCAAGGAAATTTTGAAAAGCGAGCAGGAAGAGATCGGACCCGGCGCGCTGCTTGCGCGCATTGCCGTAGACGGTGCCTCGGCTGCCGGCAAGTCCTCGGCCATGCGCCGTGCCGCCGCAACGGACGGGGGCGCGGAAATGGCCGATGCCGCCGCTCCACTCGATGCTCCAATCCCGGCGGCGGGCGATGCGGCTCCATCGACGACAGATGCCCGCGCGCGCTTCAGTCCCGCCGTCAAGCGATTGATCTCCGAGCTCGCGCTCGATCCGGGGGAGATTCCCGGCTCCGGAGCCGGTGGGCGGATCACGGTGGACGACGTGCTGCGCCATGCGGAGGCGCGTTGCAGAGTCCCGATCCCGAGCCCGCCGCCGGGCCCGAGCCTGAAGGGGCGGCTCGTGCCGCACTCGCCGACGCGGCGCCGCATCGCTGATCACATGGTGCGCAGTCTCCTTCAGACCGCGCCGCACGTGACGACCGTCTTTGAGGCCGACTTCTCGGCCGTGCTCGCGCACCGCGCGCGGCATCGGGAAGCGCTTGCGAGCCGGGGCATCCCACTTACTCTGACGGCCTACATCGTTGCCGCGTGCGTCGATGCGATCCGCGCGGTGCCGGAGGCCAATGCGCGCTGGACCCACGAAGCGCTCGAGATCTTCGACGCGATTCACATCGGCGTCGGCACGGCCGTGGAGGGCAAGGGTTTGATCGTGCCCGTCGTACACGACGTCGCGACGCTCGATCTCGATGGCATCGCGCGCGAGCTCGGCCGGCTGGTCAACCTGGCGCGGGAGGACCGCCTGGCGCCCGCCGACGTGCGCGGAGGAACGTTCACGATCTCGAATCATGGTGTAAGCGGGAGCCTCATCGCCGCGCCGATCGTCATCCATCAACCGCAGGTCGCGATCCTTGGCGTCGGCAAGGTGGAGAAGCGCCCGGTCGTCCTCGAGGAGTCGGGCAACGAGCGCATCGTCGCGCGTCCGCGCGGCTTTCTGACGCTGACGATCGATCATCGCGCGCTGGACGGCGATCGCGCCAACCGATTTCTCGACGTGCTCGTGAAGCGGCTCGAGAGCTGGCCGGTGGAATAGAGTTGCGGGAGAATCGGCGCATGTATACGCAAGGGCTCGATCTGCTGGACGCGGAGGCGCGGCGCGAGGAAGGCGCATTGCGCAACGAGAGCGCAGCGCGCGCCGAGAGCGCAGCGGCCTCGTGCACGCCGCAGTCCACGCTCGAGGAGCGCTTCCTCGCCCGAGTGGACGGGGAGGAGAAGATCGAGCCCAAGGACTGGATGCCCGACGCCTACCGTCAGACTTTGATCCGGCAGATCTCGCAGCATGCTCACTCCGAGATCGTCGGCATGCTGCCGGAGGGCAACTGGATCACGCGCGCGCCCTCGCTGCAGCGCAAGGCCATTCTCATCGCCAAGGTCCAGGACGAGGGCGGCCACGGCATGTATCTCTACAGTGCGGCCGAAACGCTCGGCGTCTCCCGCGATGAGTTGATCGAGCAGCTGCTCGCCGGCCGGGCGAAGTATTCGAGCATCTTCAACTATCCCACGCCCACGTGGGCGGACGTGGGGGCGATCGGCTGGCTGGTCGACGGCGCGGCCATCATGAACCAGATCCCGCTCTGCCGCTGCTCGTATGGCCCATACGCACGCGCGATGGTTCGGATCTGCCGCGAGGAGAGCTTCCACCAGCGGCAGGGGTTCGAGATCATGCTGACGCTCGCGCGCGGAACGCCGGAGCAGAAGGCGATGGCGCAGGCGGCGCTCGATCGGTGGTGGTGGCCGTCGCTCATGATGTTCGGTCCGCCGGACACCGATTCGCCGCATTCCGCGCAGTCGATGCGTTGGAAGATCAAACGCCTGAGCAACGATGAGCTCAGGCAGAAGTTCGTCGACTTCACCGTGCCGCAGGCCAAGTTCCTCGGCCTCGAGATTCCCGATAGGGAGCTCGAATGGGATGCTGAGAACGGCCACTACCGCTTCGGCGCGATCGACTGGCGCGAGTTCCACGAGGTGCTGCGGGGCAACGGCCCCTGCAATCGCGAGCGCCTTGCCGCGCGTCGCAGGGCGCACGAGGACGGCCGCTGGATACGCGAGGCGGCGCTCGCTTACGCCGAGAAGCAGCGGCGGCGCGCCACGGCGGATGCGGCGTGAGCGAGCCGGAGCGTTCAATGCCGCCGGAGGGCCCAATGCCGGGCGAGCGCTCGACGCCTTCAGCGCATACGGAGCGCCCCGCGCGCGCGGAGCCAACCGAGCATGCGGCGTCGGCCGGGCGCACGATGCCACCGGAGCGCACGATGCCGCCCGAGCGCGGATGGCCGCTCTACGAAGTGTTCATCCGTCCGAGAGGAGGCCTCGATCACAAGCATGTCGGGAGTTTGCACGCCGTCGATGCCCGCATGGCGATCGAGTACGCGCGCGACGTGTATACGCGCCGCCACGAGGGCGTGAGCATCTGGGTGGTCCGCTCATCCGACATCACGGCGTCGGACCCCGCGGAGGCGGACGCCTTCTTCGAGCCGGCACGGGACAAGATCTATCGGCACCCGACCTTCTATCGAATTCCCGAGGAAGTCGAGACATTGTGAGCGACCGAGCAATGCAGCGAGACGCGACGCGGGCCGGCGCGCCGCAGCCCGGGGTGAGGCAGGCCCGGATGAGGCAGCCGGACGCGACGCGGCAGCCTGGTGATGCGAGCAAGCTCGAGTATGTGCTGCGCCTCGCGGATACGAGCCTCATCCTCGCGCAACGTCTCGGGGAGTGGATCGGGCATGCGCCGCTGCTCGAGGAAGAGCTCGCGCTCGCGAACATTTCGCTCGACCTCCTGGGACAGGCCCGCTTTCTGTTGACCTATGCCGGAGAGCTGGAAGGACGAGGCCGGGACGAGGACGCGCTCGCTTTCCTGCGCACGGAAGACGAGTTCCGCAACGTGCAGCTCGCGGAGCAGCCGAACGGCGATTTCGCGTGCACGATCGTCCGCCAAGCGTTGCTCGACACATTCCAGGTGGAGCTCTACGAGCGGCTGCAGCGATCGAGCGATGCGCGCCTCGCCGGCATTGCGGCCACGGCGCTGCGCGAGTCCCGCTACCACGTGCGCTACAGCTCGGGGTGGCTCGTGCGGCTCGGAGACGGCACGGCGGAGAGCCATCAGCGCGCGCAGGCGGCGCTCGATCTGCTCTGGCCATACACCCGCGAGCTGTTCGCTGCCGACGAGGTCGATCTGGCCATGCAGTCGCTCGGCGTCGCGCCGCACCTTGCGGAAATCGAGGCGGCCTGGAATCGCCGCCTGAGCGCCGTGATCGACGAAGCGACGCTGCGGCGGCCGCCCGAGCCGTCCTATTCCTGGTACGGCAAGCGCGGCCAGCACAGCGAGCACCTGGGTCGTCTGCTCGCGACGATGCAATACATGCAGCGTGCCTATCCCGGCGCGTGCTGGTGAAGGCCATGCATCGGGCAAGGGATGTTCGCGGTGGATCGAGCGATATTCGCGATGAATGCTGATGCCCCATCCGCCGGTCCGTCGGTGCAACCGCCGGCCGGTCGACGAGCAGTGCTCGCCGCCCGTGTGTGGCAGGTGCTCGAGACGGTGATGGATCCCGAGCTCCCGATGCTGAGCGTGGTCGATCTCGGGATGATCCGCCGCGTCGAAGCGGAGGGTGACGGCTCGATCCGGATCGGCGTTTCCCCGACATACTCAGGGTGTCCTGCGCTGCGCGTCATTCCGGGAGCGATTCGCGCCGCGCTGCAGGCAAAGGGCTTCGCGCAGGTAGAGTTCTACCACGTGCTCGATCCTCCCTGGACGAGCGATTGGATCACCGAGCGGGGCCGCGCCCTGCTGCACGAATGCGGCATCGCGCCGCCCGAGCGTGTTGCGGGGACGCACCGAACCAATGAGCGCATCGCCTGGACAGGCAATGGGCGCAGCGCCGCCACACGCGAGGAGGGTGCGCGCGGGCGCAGTGAAAGCGCCGGCGGCGTTGCCTGCCCACGATGCGGCTCGACCCGGACGGAGCGCCTGAGCGAATTCGGCTCGACGCCCTGTAAGGCGCAATTCCGCTGCCTCGCGTGCCTCGAGCCCTTCGAGCACTTCAAATGCATCTGAGTCATGCTCGCGTTCCATGAGCTGACCCTGCGCAGCCGGACGCAGATCGCGGAGGACGCCTGCGCGCTGACGTTCGAGATACCGGCCGGGCTCGAGCGGGAATATCGGTTCCTGCCGGGACAGCACGTCGTGGTCCGCGCGGCCGTGAACGGGAGGCCGCTGCGGCGCAATTACTCGATCGTGAATCCCCGCGGCGAGACCGGGCGCGATCCCGATGCCATCATGATCGGGGTGCGCGTGCAGGGCGAGGTGTCGCGCCATCTTGCGCACGGGCTCGAAGTGAACGGGCGGCTCGAGGTCATGCCGCCAGGCGGGAGCTTCCATCCGCAGCTCGATCCGAGTCACGCGAAGCGTTACGTCGCCCTCGCAGCAGGCAGCGGCATCACGCCCGTCCTCACGATCGTGGCCTCGATTCTGGCGGCGGAGCCGCTGAGCGAAATCGTGCTCGCCTACGCCAACCGCTCCCTGGCGCGCACGATGTTCCTGGACGAGGTGCTGGCGCTCAAAGACCGTCATCCGTCGCGCTTGACGCTGCACTTCCTCATGAGCCGGGAGCCGCAGGAGATCGAGCTCTACAACGGACGGCTCACCGCAGAGAAGCTCGACGCGCTGCCGGGCAGGCTGCTCACGCCGGGCGCCGTCGATGAGTACTTCCTCTGTGGGCCGCAGGGCATGATCGACGATCTCTCCAGCGCGCTGCGGGTGCGCGGGATCACGGCGTCTGTTCGCCTCGAACGCTTCGGTGTCGTGCGCAAGAGCGTCGCAGAAGCGGCGGCGAGCGGGACCGAGACGGCAGGCCTACCAGACGCCCGGATTGCGGGAGGGATCGCCGGCATCGAGGGAGTCGAGTCAATCGGCGCAACCACGCAGGTCACCGTGATCGTGGACGGCAGACGCCGCAGCTTCATCATGGCGCGGAACGGGCAGTCGGTGCTCGAAGCCGCCGAGCGCGCGGGGCTCGAGCTGCCATTCGCCTGCCGCGCCGGCGTCTGCTCGACCTGCCGCGCGAAGCTCGTTGCCGGGCAGGTGTCGATGGCGTACAACCAGGCGCTCGAGGAACCGGAAGTCGCGTCCGGCCACATCCTCTGCTGCCAGGCCCGGCCGCTCACGCCGCACATCGAGCTCGACTACGATTCGAGGTGAGGCATGGCCTATGAGACGATTCTCTTCTCGGTGCGGGATGGCGTCGCGCGCCTCACTCTGCATCGTCCCGACAAGCTGAACGCGTTCAATATCACGATGCACGAGGAGGTGCGTCGAGCGCTCGTGGAGACGGAGAAGGAGAGCGCTCGCGTCCTGATCGTGAGCGGCTCGGGACGCGCCTTCTCGGCCGGGCAGGACCTCGGCGACCGGTCGGTGGCGCCCGGAAGCTCCGGCGTCGATCTCGGCGCCTCTATCGAGACGCAATACAAGCCGCTGATCCTCGCTCTGCGCCGTCTGCCGCTGCCCATCATCGCGGCGGTGAACGGCGTTGCGGCGGGCGCGGGAGCGAACATCGCGCTCGCGTGTGATCTCGTCGTCGCCGCGAAGTCCGCGAGCTTCGTGCAGGCATTCTGCCGGCTGGGGCTCGTGCCGGACAGCGGCGGCACTTGGTTTCTGCCGCGCCTCGTGGGCCACGCACGCGCGATGGGGCTCGCTCTGCTCGGCGAGCGGCTGAGCGCCGAACTGGCGGCCGAGTGGGGCCTGATCTGGCGGTGCGTGGACGATCAGGCGCTCGCCTCGACCGTGGAGGAGCTGGCGCGCGCGCTCGCCGCAGCGCCCACCCGCGGCCTCGCGCGCACGAAGGAGGCGCTGCTCGCCTCGTGGAGGCACAGCCTCGAGCAGCAGCTCGATCTCGAGCGCGATTTCCAGCGTGAGCTCGGCGCCTCCGCGGACTATCGGGAAGGCGTGGCGGCCTTCATCGAGAAGCGTGCGCCGAGGTTCACGGGGCGATGAGACACGCGGGCCGGGCGATGCGGACGTGATGGCTGGGCGATGAGGCGCGTCGACTGGGCAATGAGATCGCACAGGCCGGGCGATGCGGCCGCGCGGACCTGGCGACCCGACTCCGCCGCCCTCACTGGCCGCTTCGAGGGGACATCCGATGACTGACGCCTTTATCTGCGATGCGATCCGGACGCCGTTCGGGCGCTACGGCGGCGCGCTCGCGCCGGTGAGGACCGACGATCTCGCGGCGATTCCCATTCGCGCGCTCGTGGAGCGCAACGCCGCCGTCGATTGGGCGCGCCTCGATGACGTGTACTACGGCTGCGCCAATCAGGCGGGCGAGGACAACCGCAACGTCGCGCGCATGGCGGTGCTGCTCGCCGGACTGCCCGAGAGCGTGCCGGCATCGACCATCAATCGCCTCTGCGGCTCGAGCCTCGACGCCATCGCGCTCGCAGCGCGCGCCATTCAAACGGGTGAGGCGGACCTCGTGCTCGCCGGCGGCGTGGAGAGCATGACGCGCGCCCCGTTCGTGCTCGGCAAGGCCGAGACACCCTTTGCTCGGGGAAGCCGGCTCGAGGACACGACGCTCGGCTGGCGGTTCGTCAATCCGGCTCTCGAAGCGCGCGTCGGGATCGACTCGATGGCGGAGACGGCCGAGAACCTGGTCGCCAAGCTCGGCATCTCGCGTGAGGACCAGGACGCTTTCGCGCTGCGCAGCCAGCAGCGGTACGAGCGCGCCCGCGCGCGCGGAATCTTCGAGCGCGAGATCGTGCCGGTGAGCGTGCCGCAGCCGAAGCAGCAACCGACGCAGGAGCCGCTGCGCATCGCGCACGACGAGCATCCCCGGCCGGGCACGACAATGGCCGCTCTCGCGCGGCTCAAGGGAGTCGTGCGCCCGGACGGCTCGGTCACGGCGGGCAACTCCTCGGGGATCAACGATGGAGCGGCGGCGGTTCTCATTGCAAGCGAGGCGACGGCCGGCCGGTACGGCTTGATGCCGCGCGCCCGCGTCATTGCAAGCGCCGTGGCCGGCGTGCCGCCGCGGATCATGGGCATCGGCCCGGTGCCGGCCACGCGGAAACTCCTCGCGCGCACGCGCCTCGCGCTCGCGGACTTCGATGTCATCGAGCTCAATGAAGCGTTCGCCGCCCAGTCGCTCGCGGTCCTGCGCGAGCTCGGGCTGCCCGACGACGCGGAGCACGTGAATCCGAACGGCGGCGCCATTGCCATCGGTCATCCGCTCGGGGCGAGCGGCGCGCGACTCGTCACGACGGCGCTCAATCAGCTCGACGACATCGGCGGCCGGCGAGCGCTGTGCACGATGTGCATCGGCGTCGGCCAGGGCATTGCGCTCGCGATCGAGCGGGTGTGAACGGGCGAATTGGACGGGTGCATGCGAGCGGGCGGATGGAGGGTACGATGGTGCACCTCGAAAGCTTTGTCGCCGGTCGATGGCAGAAGGGAAGCGGCGGCGCCGTGGCGCTGCGCGATGCGACGACGGGAGAGGTCGTGGCCCATGCGGCGACCGAAGGGCTCGACTACCGCGCGATGCTCGAGCATGCGCGCGCCGTCGGTGGCCCGAACCTGCGCAGGCTCACATTCCACGAGCGCGCGGCACTGCTCAAGCGCCTCGCTCAGGCGCTCACCGAGTGCAAGGACGAGCTCTATTCCTGGTCGTACGCGACCGGCGCGACGAAGAGCGATTCCTGGCTCGACGTCGACGGTGGGATCAGCACGCTCTTCGTCTATGCGAGCAAGGGTGCGCGCGAGCTGCCGGATTCGCGCGTGTATCTCGACGGCGCCACGGAAGCGCTGTCGAAGTCCGGCGCGTTCGTCGGCCAGCACATCTGCGTGCCGCTCGAAGGCGCGGCGGTTCACATCAATGCATTCAATTTCCCCGTTTGGGGCATGCTCGAGAAGCTGGCCCCCACGCTGCTCGCCGGAGTTCCTGCGATCGTCAAGCCGGCGACGGCGACGTGCTATCTCGCCGAGCGAGCCTTCCGGCGGATCATAGAGTCCGGCATCCTGCCCGAGGGCGCCGTGCAGCTCATCTGCGGCGGGGTCGGCGACCTCCTCGCGCATCTCGACGGTCAGGATGCGGTGTCGTTCACCGGCTCCGCCGACACCGCCGAGAAGCTGCGGCAGCACTCAAACATCAGCGCGCATTCCGTGCGCTTCACCGCCGAGACGGATTCGCTCAACGCTTCGATCCTCGGGCCGGATGCTGGCGCCGGCACGCCCGAGCTCGATCTCTACGTTCGCGAGGTCGTGCGCGAGATGACCGTGAAGGCCGGCCAGAAGTGCACCGCGATTCGCAAGGCGCTCGTTCCCGCTCGCCACCTCGGGACGGTCCTCGAAGCGCTGCGCGCAGCGCTTGGCAAGATCATCGTCGGCGACCCGCGTCTCGAGGAGGTCCGCATGGGACCCGTGGCCTCGCTCAACCAGCGGCGCGAAGTCCTCGACCGGTTGGCCATGCTCCGGAGCGAGGCCGAAGTGGTGCACGGGGACTCGGAAAACGTCGACCTCATCGGGGCCGATGCCGAGCGGGGCGCCTTCCTTCCCCCGACGCTCCTCCGCTGCCGCGACGCGAGCGCCGCAAAGGCGATCCATGCCGTCGAGGCCTTCGGTCCGGTCTGTACGGTGGTCCCCTACGAGAGTGTCGATGAGGCGATCGCGCTCGCGCGGCGCGGCGCGGGAAGTCTCGTGAGCTCCGTGTTCACCGCCAACGAGGAGATCGCGGCGCGCCTCGTCCTCGGGCTTGCGCCCTTCCACGGGCGCGTGCTCGTCGTCAACCGGCACTGCGCCAAGGAGTCGACCGGCCACGGCTCGCCCCTTCCACACCTCGTACACGGCGGCCCCGGCCGGGCGGGCGGCGGCGAGGAGATGGGCGGCATCCGCGGCGTCCTGCACTACATGCAGCGCACCGCCGTTCAGGGCACGCCCGATGTCATCACCGCCGTGACCGGCCGCTACACGCGCGGCGCGCGCGGGCGCGATCCGGGAATGCACCCGTTCCGCAAGCCCTTCGGAGAGCTGCGTGTCGGTGACACGTTCGTGAGCGGCGAGCGCGAGGTGACGCTCGCGGACATCGAAGCCTTCGCTCGATTGACCAACGATCTTTTCTACGCCCACATGGACGAGGCGGCTGCGCGGCGCAATCCGCTCTTCGGCGGACGTGTCGCGCACGGGTACTTCCTCGTCTCGGCCGCCGCGGGCCTGTTCGTCGATCCGCCGTACGGGCCGGTGCTCGCGAACTACGGGCTGGAGGCGCTGAGATTCGTGAAGCCCGTGAAGCCCGGCGATCGGATTCGGGTGCGTCTGACTTGCAAGGAAAAGACGCTGCGCGCCGGGAAGGGCTACGGCGAGGTGCGATGGGACACCGAGATATCGAACCAGCGCGGCGAGGCGGTCGCGACGTATGACGTGCTGACCCTCGTGAGCGAACATGCCGTGCCGGACACGGCGGACGCGCCGGGGAATCGATAGCCGGGTTCGCCGGTCGCCCGCGAAGCACACGGCGCTGAAATCAGCGGGCGGGATTTGAGCGGCGCGGTCTCGATCCGGCTATCTCTCCGGCAGCGCGACGGACAGCTCGAGCACTTCCTGGCCTGCGGCGCGGTCGAGATTGATGTGCACCGCGTCGGGATCGACGTTCACGTACTTGCGGATCACCTCGAGCAGCTCGCGCCGCAGGAGCGGCAGGTAGTCGGGTCCGCCACGCGCCGAGCGCTCCTGCGCGACGATGATGCGCAGCCGCTCCTTGGCGACCTGCGCGGAAGGAGGCGGGCGGCGAAAGAAATCCAGCAGCCGCATGAGGTCAGCCTCCGAACAGTCGCGCGAAGAAGCCCTTCTTGGGCTCCTCGATGTAGCGCAGCGGGATCGTCTCGCCGAGCAGGCGCCCGACGGCGTCCTCGTAGGCACGAGCAACGATGCTCTGCTCGTTGAGGATCACGGGCATGCCGGCGTTCGATGCGGTGAGCACGTCGGCCGACTCGGGAATGACCCCCACGACATCGAGGCCCAGGATCTCCTTAACGTCCGCGACGCTCATCATCTCCCCGGTGGCAACGCGCCGCGGGCTGTAGCGAGTGAGCAGCAGGTGCTCGCGTACGCCGCCGTGGCCGTTCTCGGCGCGCTTCGTCTTGCTCGCGAGAAGTCCCAGGATCCGGTCCGAATCGCGGACCGAGGAGACCTCCGGATTCACGACGACGATCGCGCGATCCGCGAAATACATCGCAAGATGCGCGCCCTTCTCGATTCCCGCCGGCGAGTCGCAGAGGATGAAATCGAAGCCGTCGTCCGTGAGCTCCTGCAGCACCCGCTGCACGCCGTCGGCCGTGAGCGCGTCCTTGTCGCGGGTCTGGGAAGCCGCGAGCACGTACAGGCTGTCGAGGCGCTTGTCGCGGATCAGCGCTTGTTTGAGGGTGCATTCGCCGTGGATGACGTTCACGAAGTCGTACACCACCCGGCGCTCGCAGCCCATGATGAGGTCGAGGTTCCTCAAGCCGATATCGAAGTCGATCACCGCGACGCGCTTGCCGCGGCGCGCGAGGCCGCAGGCGATGCTCGCCGACGTCGTCGTCTTGCCGACGCCTCCCTTGCCGGACGTTACTACGATGATTTCCGCCAATTCTCGCTCTCCTGTTTGATCCTTCGCGCTTGTCTCCGCGATGCGTCCCCGCTTGCCTCGCCGGCAGCCGGGGGGCGGCGCCGCGCCGCGCGATCATCCGATCGGCGCCAATCGCAAATCGTTCTCCTCGAGCCACGCCTGCACGGGGCGGCCCGCGAGCTCCGCGGGCAGCGTCTCGAAGACGCGGAATACGCCGGCCACGGAGACGAGCTCCGCTCGGAATTCCTGGCAGAACACACGCGCCGTGGCATCGCCGTGCGCGCCGGCCATCGCGCGGCCGCGCAGCGGGCCATAGACGTGCACGCATCCGTCCGCCATCACCTCGGCGCCGGCGCCGACCGCCGCGGTGACGACGAGATCCTTGTTCCGTGCGTAAAGGCGCTGGCCTGAGCGCACCGGCTGATGGTGCAGGAGCGCGGGCGGCTCGGGTTGCGATGGCGCAGACACTGGGGCGGACGGCGTAGGGAGCGGCGCGCCGGCTGACGCACCGGACGGCGCGCCGGGCAACGCAGCGGGCGCCGCAGGCGCCGCCTGAAGCACCGGCGGCGGTCGGGTCGGCGGACGGAACTGCGCGAGCGTCGGCAGCTCGAGCGCGCGCGCGACCGCCTCGACATACGGCGGCCCGTTCACGAGCCCGACGGGCAGCATGCCGGCGCGCCGGATCGCCTCGACCACGGCGCGCAGCTCATCGGGCTGCGGCTCCTTGTCGAGCAGGCTGAGGTCGAGTCCCACCGCGGTCCGATCGAAGAAGCGGGGCGCGGTGGCCACGCGGCCGGTCAGCTCGTCGAGAACGGCGCCCGGATCGAGCGTTCGGAGGCGCACTTGCGCGAGGTCCAGCGGCCCGAAGCGGATCTCCAACGCGATGTCCTCTGTCGCCGCGGCTGCTCTGCTCATGGAGAATTCCGAAGACCCCTCGGGGCGGCTTCGCGCGCGGGATCGGCGCAGCCGCAAAGGCGCGCAGTGTACCCGTCCTGCATCGGCGCGCAAACGGTGTTTGCGTGTTTGCGCCGCGGTTTGCGCCGAGCGGAAGCGGAGCCGCCGGGCCGCGCGCTTCGAGCTACAGCGCGGAGGTGATGCGGCGGAAGATGGCCCGCACCTTCTCCGCGGCGCCGCGCGAATCGCCGGCGCGCAGCCGGGCGCAGAGCGCGCGGTGCAGCTCGACGAGCGGCCGCAAACCATCGCCGCGGCTCTGCTGCGCAATGCGCCGCAGGGCAATGCGCCCGCGCACGTCCCAATGCAGCGAGTCCCAGACGGTGAGGAACGTGCGGTTGCCGCTCGCCTCGATCAATCGACGGTGGAAGCCGAGCGCCTCGTCGATGTAGCGCTCGGAATCGCCGCCGGCGACGGCGCTCGCCATGCCGCCGGCGCGCCGTGCGAGCTCGTCCACCAGCTCTCTCGAGAAGGGCGCCGCGAGCTCGATCGCGCGCTCCTCCATCAGGCAGCGCAGCTCGTAGGATTCGCGCATCTCCTCGTAGTCCGCGCCGCGCACGCGCGTTCCGCGAAAGCGCTCGCTCGTGACGAGCCCGGACCCTTCGAGCTCGCGCAGCGCCTCGCGGATCGGCGCCTGGCTCACGCCGAACTCGCGCGCGAGCGCGAGCTCCTTGAGCTGCGTGCCCGCCGGATACGTGCCGTCGAGAATGCGCGCGACGAGCACGTCGCGGATGCGATCGCGCATGCAGGTGCGTTTCAGCGCGGGCTCGGCGGTCATGATCCACTCCGCGCGCCGTCGGCCGCGGCTGTCGCCCGTGCAGGCGCAGCGCGTGCAGGTGAAGCCGCCGAAGGCGCGACCGCCCGCGACGCGGCATCCCCGTGCATCCAGCCGCCTCCCGTCGCGCGTACGAGCGCGATCGTAGCGTTGAGCTCGGCGACTCGCGCCGCGAGCGCAGCGCGCTCGGCTTGCAGGGCCGCGGTGTGCGTGCTCGTCACTTCGAGGTAGTCCGCCACACCTCCCGCGTAGCGCTCGTCGGCATGATGCGCAGAGCGCTGCGCCGAGGCCGCTGCCGCTTCGTCGGCCCTGCGTTCTTCGGCGAGGTGATGGAGCGCCGCGAGACTGTCCTCCACCTCCTGATAGGCGGTGAGCGTCGTCTTGCGATAGGCGGCGACCGCCTCGTCATAGGCCGCCCAGGCCTCACGGGTTCCGGCGAGGCGCGCGCCCGCATCGACGAGGGGCAGCGTGCCCGCGGGGCCTACGGACCAGAAGCGGCTCGGCGCGGCAAGCCAGCTCGAGGCGAGCGTGCTCTCGTAGCCTGCGGCGCCGCTCAACGAAAAGACCGGGAACCACGCGGCGCGCGCCACGCCAATCTCTGCGTTGGCTGCTGCCACCGCGCGCTCCGCGCGGGCGACATCCGGGCGCCGTTCGAGCAGCGTCGAGGGCAGTCCGGGGTCGACGGCCGGCGCCGAGCCCGCGAGCGGTCCCGGCGGCAGGATGAAGCGCGACGGCGGTTCGCCGATCAGCACTGCAATCGCATGCGCGAGCTCAGCCCGCTGAAGCCGCACGGCGGCGAGCTGCGCGCGCGCGTTCTGCCGCTGCGTGTCGGCTTGGTCCACATCGGTCGCGGCCGCGATACCCTCCTCGTAGCGGTTGCGAGTCACCTCGTACGCGCGGTCGTAGTCCTTCACGGCATCCTCGAGCAGCTGCGCCGTGGCGTCGGCGCCTCGCAGCGCGAAATAGTCCGTTGCCAGCTCCGCGCGCAGCGACAGCTCGACGGCCGCCAGATCCGCCGCGCTGGCTTCGGCCTCGGCGCGCGCGGCGGCCGCGGTGTTGCGCAGCCGGCCGAAGAGATCGATTTCCCAGGCGAGGTCGAGTCCGGCCGCGAAGTCGTCGTACGTAAACGGCTTGCCGCCGAACAAGGCGGCGAGCGGCGCATTGCCCGACGAGCGCTCGCGCGCAGCCGAGGCGCGAGCATCGAGCGTCGGAAAGAGATCGGACCGCGTGCGCAGCGCAACCGCACGAGCTTCCGCGAGCCGCGCGACGGCGGCTCGAAGATCCGGGCTCGATCGCGAGAGGCGCTGCTCGAGCTCGTCCAGCGTCGGCTCGTCGAACATCTCCCACCAAGGGCCACGCGACTCGCGGTCGGCCGGACGCGCCGGCATCCAGTTGCCCGCCTCGGCGAAGTGCTCGACGCGCTCCGCCTGCGGCGGCGTATAGCGCGGTGCGAGGGAGCAGGCGCCGAGCAGCGCCGCGGCGCAGGCCACGGATGCGGTGATGAGGCGGCGACAGCGGCGGACGCGGTCACCGCCGCGCCGGTCGGCGCCCGCGAGGCGGGCCATCAACCATGTCGGAGCCTCAATTCTCATGTCCGCGCCTCAACGCTTCGGCACTTCGGCCAATGCCTGCGGCCGCGAGCGCTTCACGACCCGGACCGACGCACCGTCCACCAGCGAGTCGGGCGGACTCAGAATGACTTCGTCGTTCGACGACAGGCCCGAGACGATCTCGATCGCCGAGCCGTAGTCGCGCCCGATCACGACCGGCTTCATGACGACGCGATCGCGTTCGTCTACGGTCGCGACGTGCAGGCCGTCGCCGCGGTCGAGCAGCACGTTCGCGGGCAGCGTGAACGACTTGCCGCCGGAGCCCGGCGGCAGTTCGAAATGCACCTCCGCATACTCACCCGGCAGCAGCTCGCCGTGCTCATTGCTCACGAAGAGCTCGACGGTCAGCGTGCGTGTCGCCGGATCGATCGCACTCGATGTCGTGGCGAGCGTCGCCTCATAGGTTCTGCCAGGCCGGTCCGGCAGGCTGAGCCGCGCCGTAAGTCCCTGCGTCATCGCCGCAACGTCGCTCTGCGGCACGCGCACGTAGAGGCGCAGGCGCCGCATGTCTGCGATGCGGAACAGCTCCGTCCCCGAGCCGCTCCCGGCGTTGATGAGCCGGCCGACGTCGGTGTTGCGCGCCGTGATGACGCCGTCGAACGGCGCAACGATGCGCTCGAAGCTCGTGAGCTCCCGGAGCCGGCGCACATTGGCCTCGGCGGCGGCGACCTGCGCCTCGCTCGCCTGCGCGGTGCTCACCTTCTCATCGGCCTCCTGCTTCGAGACGGAGTCCGTTTCGCGGAGATGGCGCCACCGCTCGGCCGTCACCTCCGCGATCTTCCGGCTTGCCTCCGCCGTCGCGAGATCCGCTTCGGCCTGCCTCAATTGCTGATCCACCTCGGGCGCGTCGATCTCGGCAAGGAGCTGCCCCTTGCTCACTCTCGCCCCGATGTCGACGAGCCAGCGTTTGAGATAGCCGCTCGTGCGGGCGTAAATGGGCGCCTCGTAGTTCGCCTCGAGATTGCCGGGCAGGACGAGCTCGGTCGCGCCGCCCACGGGCTCCGGCCGAGTGGTCGCCACGGCAACGAGCGCTTCCGCTTCGGTCTCGCGGGCCAGCGCCTCCTCCGCTCGGTGCCGCGAATGGACGGCCCAGGCGACGGCCGCGAGTCCAGCGAGCGCCGCGGCGGCGCCGATTCGCAGCATGCGCCGGGTGCCGCTCGAGGCCGGCGGAAGCAAGTCGGCCCGGCCGGTGGACCTCAGCGGTTGCTCGGTGGCGGGTTGATCCATCGCTCAGTTCCTCTTGGCGCGCGATCCGTGGAGGGCCGCGAAGACGGAGGGCACGAACACCAGCGTTGCGATCGTGGCGAGCAGCAGGCCGCCGATCACGGCCCGGCCGAGCGGCGCGTTTTGCTCGCCGCCCTCGCCGAGTCCGAGCGCCATCGGCAACATGCCGATGATCATCGCGAGAGCCGTCATCAGCACGGGCCGGAAGCGGGTGAAGCCGGCATCGAGCGCAGCCTCGAGGCCGCTCGCGCCCGCCGCCAGCCGCTCACGCGCGAAGCTCACGACCAGAATGCTGTTCGCGGTCGCGACGCCGACCGCCATGATGGCGCCGGTGAGCGCCGGAACGCTAAGCGTCGTGCCCGTCGCGAGCAGGAGCCATGCGATGCCGGCGAGCGTGGCGGGCAGCGCCGAGATGATGATGAAGGGATCCGCCCATGATTGGAAGTTGACGACCATCAATAGATAGATGAGCACGACCGCGCCCGCGATGCCGATCGCAAGGCCGGTGTACGACTCGAGCATAGTCTCGACCTGCCCGCGCAGGACGATGCGCGTGCCGCGCGGGAGCTTCCCGTTCCAGGCGGCGATGCGCGCGCGGATGTCCTGCGCCACCGAGCCGAGGGCGCGGCCCTGCACAGCCCCGTAAATGTCGATGACCGGCTGGGCATCGTAGTGGGAGACGACCGCGGGGCCGAAGCCGCGCGTGACTGTCGCGAGGCCGCCGACGATCTGCGTCCCGCCGGGGGCGTCGATCGGCACGTTCGCGAGATCCTGCAGCGAGGTCATCTGGTATTGCGGCGCCTGGGCGACGAGCGGATACGAGATGCCGTTCTGCGGATTGAGCCAGAACGTCGGGGCGATCTGGCCGCTGCCAGAGAGGGTGAGCAGCAGGTTGTTCGCGATGTCGGCTTCGCTCACGCCGAGCTCGACCGCGCGCGTCCGATCGGTCGCGACCCGCAGCTCGGGAAGATTGAAGAGCTGCTGGATGCGCAGATCGGCGAGCCCAGGAACGCGGCGCAGCGAGTCGAGCAGCTGATCTGCGATCGCGCGGTTCCTCGGGCTCGGCCCCACGACCTGCACATCGATCGGGGCGGGCGCGCCGAAGTTCAGGATTTGGCTCACGATGTCCGCGGGCAGGAACGCGAAGCTCGTGCCGGGGAATTCCTGGGGCAGGCGCTCGCGCAGCCGGGCGACGTAGCCTGCCGTCGGACGATGGTCCGCCGCGAGCGAGATCAGGATGTCGGCGTCCGAGCTGCCGATCGTCCCCGAGTTGCTGTACGTCAGATTGATGCTCGAGACCGGCATGCCGACGTTGTCCACGACGCTTGCGATCTCGCCGCGCGGGATCACCTCGCGCACGGCCGCTTCGACATGATCGACCAGCGCGGCCGTATCCTCGACCCTGAGGCCCGTCGGGCCGCGCACATGCAGCTTGATCTGCCCGGCATCGACTTCAGGGAAGAAGTTGCGCCCGAGAATCGGATACACGAGCAGTGATGCCGTCATGGCGGCGAGGAACAGCGGGATGAAGCGGCGCCGATGTCGCAGAATGCCGCCGAGCAGCGCGCGATAGCGCCCGCGCAGCCGCTCGAAGGCCGCCTCGAATGCAAGCTGCGCGCGCTTCAGCGAGCCGGCGCAAGCCGCCGCAGCGTGCTCGGCCGCCGCCGTGCGCAGCCAGTACTTCGCGAGCGTCACGACGAGCGTACGCGAGAGGATGAACGAGGTCGCCATCGCGAACACCACCGCCTCGGCCATCGGGACGAAGAGATAGCGCGCAACGCCCGAGAGCAGGAACATCGGCACGAAGACGATGCAGACCGAGAGCGTCGAGACGAACGCGGGCAGGATGATCTGTTGCGCGCCCGCGACGATCGCCTCTTCCACGCCCCGGCCTTCCTCGAGGTAGCGGTTGATGTTCTCGATGGTGACCGTCGCATCGTCCACGAGAATGCCGACCGCGAGCGCGAGCCCGCCGAGCGTCATGAGATTGATCGTCTGACCGAGCGCATCGAGCAGGATGATGGAGGAGAGAATCGAAAGTGGGATCGAGATGGTGACGATGAGCGTGCTGCGCCATGTTCCGAGGAACAGCAGGATCATGAGAGCGGTCAGCGCGGCTGCGACCACGGCTTCGATGACGACGCCCCGGATGGCGGCGCGGACAAAGACGGACTGATCGCCGGTCGGCGTGATCGAGGCGCCCTCGGGCAGCAGCTCCCGCACGAACGGCAGCCGCGCGCGGATCGAATCGACGATGCTGAGCGTCGAGGCGGTCCCGGTCTTCTGAATGGTCATGAGCACCGCGCGCCGCCCGTTGACGCGCACGATGTTCGTCTGCGGAGGATGGCCGTCGTGCACGAATGCCACGTCGCGGATGTAGGTGACCGTTCCGTTGCGGCTGCGGACCGGCAGGTCGTTCAGCCGCTCGACCGTGAGCGGGCTCGCATCGAGCTTCACGTCGTACTCGGTGTCGCCGATCTTCTGCGTGCCGGCCGGCACGATGAGGTTCTGCGTCGCGATGGCATCGAGCACGTCCACCGGCGAGAGTCCCTGCGCGCGCAGCGCGGCCGGCCGCAGATCGACCTCGATCTGGCGTGTGGCGCCGCCGTAGGGATAGGGGACGGACGCGCCTGCGACCGTCGCGATCTGCGCGCGGATGACCTGGTTGCCGAAGTCGAACAGCTGCGCCTCGGTCAGCCGATCGCTCGACATCGCGAGCTGGATGATGGGAACGCTCGAAGCGTCGTACTTGAGGATGAGCGGGGGCTGTATGCCGGGCGGCATCTGCTTGAGGGACAGCTGCGCGAACGCCTCGACCTGCGCCATCGCGAGGTTGATGTCGACGCCCGGCTGGAAGTAGAGCTTGATCACCGTCATTCCGGGGTAGCTCTGCGACTCGACGTGCTGCACGTCGTTCACGAGCGTCGTCACATACCGCTCTATCTGCCCCGTGATGCGCCCGGCCATCTCATCCGGCGGCATGCCGGTGTACTGGAACGTGACCGCGATGATCGGGATGCGGATCTCGGGGAAGATGTCCGTCGCCATACCCGGCTTGAGCGGCGTGCCGAGGATCACGAGCGCGCCGACGATGGGCAGCAGCAGCGCGAGGACGATGAAGGTGTAGGGACGCCGCAGCGCCACCTGGATGATCCACATGGTCCGACGGGGGCTCTCGATGGTCGGTTGGGACTCTCGGTCGCGGCATGCGCCGCGTAGGTTCTCGATTATCGATAATCTGTCCCGGAACGCAAGCGCCGCGAGCGCGCGGGCCTGGGCCACCGCAATCCTATTGGCTCTTTCTATATTGCGGAGTCCTCTGCACCATAGAGTTAGCTCCGCCCACGGCCGAAATCGCGAATCCCGATCCTCCTCGACGAGCACGGCCATGAAGCTCGGGTCTCCTTGGGCCGCCGACGCCGCGCACGCCATGCACGCCTCGATCGGCCGCTGACCATTGCGCTGCGCTGTCGCCTATGGCTCGGCATTGCGCCCGAAGCCGCCGCCGACGTCCCGAGTGACGCCCCAATCGACGTCAGTCGGTGAAGGCGAGATCTCGGGTCCGCCTCGAAACGCGGGCGATTGACGGGAATTCGGGCGTTCTCGACAGGAATGTGGCTCGCCTTGATCGCACGAATGACCGCAGACTGCACCTGCGAACCGGGTGCGCGGCGGACGGCCTTCGCTCTACACTATCCGCTTCATGGGCGATCACATGAGCGCCGTCATGCACGACCGGCTGCCGCGATACCGCATCACGGTAGACGAGTACCACCGCCTGGGCGAGCTCGGATTCTTCGCGCCCGATGCGCGGGTGGAGCTCATCGACGGGCAGCGCTGTGAGTTGCACACGTCTTGCCGTCCCGCCGAGGACGGCTACGCGGAGACATCCTCTACCGCCTCTCCAGGGATCATGCCGATCCGCGCACTCTCCGGTGCCTCGGCAGACCTCTCAGGGCTGTTCGTGTTCTGAGGTCGCCCGAGTCATACCCTCGAACTTCAAATGCTCGCTGAAGAACGGCAGGACTCGGCTCTCGAGCCGCTGCTCGATGTGATCGATGTGGTTGCCGCCGTAGATCGCGAAGTCGTGCGCGATGCCGTATCCCTTCAGTATCCGGTCGAGCGTTCTCACCGTGGCGGCAATACCGACGTCGCGGTTCCCGGCATCGAAGGCGATCGCGGCGTAGGACTTTAGATTGGGGATGTACTGGTTGACCATCGCGAGCGGGGCATTCGCCGCCCACTCGGCGATCACCTCCGGAACGGGATGCCCATCCATGATTGGCAGGTCGAAGTAGCGCGGCGGACGGGTCGGATCGGGCGACCACGCGGCCGCGGAGGCAAGCATGGCCTTCGTCGCGAAGTCCGCGGCTGCGATCTGTGCGTCAGTTTGCACCGCGGCGGCGCGCGCCATGATCTCGGGGCTTGGATGCAGGTTCGCATCGAGGCAGCAGGGACTCAACGCGTAGAGGCTCGAATAGATGCCGGGGAGTTTCATGCCGAGGCGCAGCGTGCCATAGCCTCCCATCGAGTGGCCGGCCAGACCGCGGCTCTCCGGTCGAGCCAGTGTGCGGTAATGGCCGTCGATGTACTGCACGAGATCGCGCGTGATGAACGCCTCCCAATCGCCAGTCACGATGGAATTCGAGTACATGCTGCCCTGGTACTTCGTGAACGCGTTTGGCATCACGATGATCATCTCGCGCACGCCGTGCGCGTAGGCGTGGTCAGCCGCGGTCTGCACATTGACGAAGTGGGGACCCTTCAGTCCGAACCAGAGATCGTCCGAATCCGTGAAGCCGTGCAGCAGATAGAGCACCGGATAGCGCTGGCCGGTCGATTTCGCGTAGCTCGGCGGCAGATAGATCGACACTTCGCGGTCCGGCGAGTCGCCTTCGAGGTTGCCGGCGAGCGCGGCCCCGTGCACGACGACGCGCTCATAGCGGCCCGCGGGCGAGGGCGGGCGGGAGTACTGGGGAGAGGTCATGCGAGGAGCAGCGGCGCTCGGGGCGGGCGGTGCCTGCTCTCCGCGAGGCGCGGAAGGCGGCTGGGAATAGGCCGGCTCAACCGCGAGGGCCGCGCTCAACGACAGTCCGAGAACCGAAACGAGCCTGCTGATCGTAAGTCCGGCAATCACGTGTCCCCCTTCGGCGGTCAGCCGCTCGTCATCGCATCGATATCGCGGCGGGAAAGTCGAGATCACGCAGGGTCCGCTGCAGCCGGGCCGCGTCTTCCAGGTTCCTTTGATCGGCGCGGTCAGCCGCCTGCTGCATGACGATCAATCCCCCGCATGTCCGGTCGGGCGGCGCCGAGCGAACGGACTGAACGCGCCCGGCCCGTGCGCCTTCAGCACCTGGGCCTGGGAGATCAAATACTCGCGAATGGCGGCCGTGTCCGCGGGCTTCAGGTCCTTCGCGAACGAGCCCATGCCCTTGTCGGCCCTCACGCCCTGCAGCACCACGGCATCGAAGCCCGGCTGCGTCCACAGGAGCGGGGTGACCGTGAGGTTCGGGAAACTCGTGCGCGGCTGGAAGCCGTTTGCGCCGTGGCAGACGGAGCAGTACTGGGAGTAGAGGGCGCCGCCGTGGGCGACTACGTCCGCCGAGGCGGTCAAAGGCGGCGGATTCACTTGCCGAGGCGTGTAGGGTTGCGGTGGTGGCAGGACGGCCTCGCCGCCAAGCGCGAACACCAGCATGCGGGCATCGGTCGGCGCGAAATAGTCTCCCTGCGCGGCGCCCCCGACGCTTGCCGCGACATATTGCACGCCGTCGAGCTCATACGTGATCGGCGCCGCGAACACCCCCGTCTTGGCGTCGAAGCTCCAGAGCTTCGCGCCGGACTTCGCGTCGTACGCGCTCAGTACATCACCCTGGCCGTTGCCCATGAAGACGAGGTTGCCTGCTGTCGCGAGCACCCCGCTCGTCGGAAGCCCGTGGCTGAACGGCTCACTCTCCCACACCACTTTGCGCGCGACCGGGTCCCAGGCCTTCAGTCGGCCGATGACGCCGTGCCGGTCGTAAGGACGCAGCTTGCCGGGCGCGATGCGAACGCCCATGTCGATACCGAGATTGAATCCGTCACGGACCGCGAACGGGCTGCCGGGCCGCGGGCTCGCCATCGTGAAATAGGCTTCCCAGGCGGGAATATAGACGAGACCCGTGAGCGGGCTGAAGGCGTTCGGATGCCAGCTGTGGCCGCCCTGCACTCCCGGCGCGAGATCCCACGGCTGCCGCGCGTAGCGCGCCGCGGGGACGACGATGGGGCGACCCGTCTCCATGTCCACCCCCTTGGCCCAGTTCACCTCCGTGAAGGAATCGGCGCTCAAGAGCTTCCCGGTCGCGGCCTCGAGCACGTAGAAGAAGCCGTTCTTCGAGGGCTGCAGGATGACGTGCTCCTTCCTGCCGCCGATCGTGAGGTCCGCCGTCATCATGGGACTTACCGCGTCGTAGTCCCACGCGTCGGCGGGCGTCTCCTGGTAATGCCAGACGTACTCGCCGGTATCGGGCTTCACCGCGATGATCGATGCGGTGTACAGGTCGTCGTCGTGATGCGGCTCGCGAAAGCGCGGATTCCAGGGCGTGGCATTGCCCGTGCCGAAATAGAGCAGATCGGTGACCGGATCATAGATGACCGAATCCCACACGGTGCCGCCGCCACCATAGCGCCACCACTCGCCGCTCCAAGTCTTTGCTGCCCGCTCGAGCGCCGGGCTCTCGAAACCCTTCGCGGGGTTGCCCGGCACGGTCCAGAATCGCCATACCTCCTTGCCGGTGTCCGCGTCGTACGCCGCGATGAAGCCCCGCACACCGAACTCGCCGCCCGAGGCGCCGATGAACACCTTGCCCTTCGCGACGCGCGGGGCCATGGTGATCGTGTAGCGGTTCGTCATCTCCCCGAGCCCGAGACTCTCGGGCACCGTGTCGGTCGACCAGACCTCCTTGCCGGTCCGGGCGTCGATGGCGATCAGACGGGCATCGAGCGTGCCAAGGATGATTTTGCCGCGCCAGGCCGCGATCCCGCGGTTCACGAGACCGAGGTTGTAGCGCAGCCGCTCGCCGTGGATCAGCGGGTTGTATTTCCACAGCTGCCGGCCCGTCTTTGCGTCGAAGGCGTAGACCACATCCCGCGCCGTCGAGACATAAATGACGCCGTCGATGTAGAGCGGCGAGCCGTACTGGTTCTGATTGGTTTCGTAGCTCGCGAACCATGCAAGGCCGAGCTGGCCCACATTGCTCGAGTCGATCTGCTTCAGCGTGCTGAAGCGCTGCTCGGAATAGGTGCCGCCGTACATCATCCATTGCCCGGGCTCATCGGCGGCATGGAGCAGGCGCTCGGCGGTCACGTTCGCGGCGGTCACGCTCGCGGCGCGGACATTCGCCGGGGAAACCCCGCTTCCCGACGAGGACTCCGAAGACGCGACGGCCGCTCGATCGCTCCTCGCGCAGCCCGCAACGGCCGCAATGGACAGCAGCAAGCTCATGCCGAGCGCGACCGTACGGATCATCGCAGAGCCCCCTCACCAAACAACGAGAGTCGTGCCTCTCGAGAGAGCCGATCTTAGCTCGAAGTCAGCCGATTGGCACCGAGCCCGAGCAGACCGGCCGCGAGTCCCGTCGCTGGCGGATCGCGTCGAGTTTGTCGCCGCGCCCGGAATGGCGGATTTCTTCGGCCTGCAAGGAGCAATTGGAGAATTTGCTCGGGCGGTCGGTGGACCTCGTTACATTCGGCGCCATACGCAACCCTTATATTCGCACGGCAATTCAGCGCGATCGCCGGCTCTTGTATGCAGCGTGAGCCTGCGGCGTTTCTGTGGGACATGCGCGAGGCTGCCGAGCGTGTCGGGCGATCTCTCTGGGCTGCTTGCGTTGGAGCGAGCAGGGCGCTGAGCGCGAACGGTCGCGCGGCGGGGTTGGCCGCGCCGCGTGGACCCGTCGCGGGGTGGCCCCGTCATCGGGAGGATCCATCACTCGGCGGACCCGTCACTTCGCATCATGGAAGATGATCCCCGCCGTGTATCGCTCGCCCGAGCGCAGCCGGCTCACGCCGTGCCGCATGCTCGCGCGGTAGAAGCCGCGCGCGCCGGGCACCGGACGATGACGAACCGGGAAGATCACCGCATCGCCTCGCTCGAGTGCGACGACCTCCACGCGCGATTGGCGGCGCGGCCGTTGCTCCGTCAACACGAATTCTCCCCCTTTGAAATCCCGTTCCGGCGCCGAGAGCAGGATCGTCAGCTGCAGCGGGAAGACGTGCTCGCCATAGAGATCCTGGTGCAGGCAGTTGTAGTCGCCGGCGCGATATCTGAGGAGCAGCGGCGTCGGCCGCGACTGGCCTGCGCGATGACAGCGGACGAGGTAGGCCGCATGGTCCGGCGGGAAGCGCGTCTCGGCCCCGAGCGCTTCTTGCCATCGATTGGCGATGGGCGCGAGCTGCGCATACAGCCCGGCGCGAAGGCTCGCGATGAGGTCGGGCAGTGGGTACGCGAAGTAGCGGTATTCGCCCTGCCCGAAGCCGTGACGCGCCATGACGATCGTGCTGCGGAAGAGCCGGTCTTCCCCGTAGCTCGCGACCAGGGCCGCGCACTCCTCGCTCCGCAGCAGCGCGGGCAGGATCGCGCATCCCTGCGAATCGAGCGCGCGCCCGACGTCCGGCCAATCGATCCGCGAGAGCCGGGCTTGGAAATCGTCCGGCGGCGCCTTGCGAGGTTCCTTACGCGACGTCTTCACCGTAGTCGCGATCGGGATGATCGATCTCGCCGAGGCGCCAGTGGCCTCGCGTCACGAGCCGATCGCGCGGGAACTGCCGCTCGTGCAGCAGATGCCGCCGGATACGGCGCATCGCATCCGCTTCGCACGCGACATAGATGCGTCCCGATCCGGGAGGCAGCTCGATGTGGCGCACTGCGGCCTCGAGCGCGCGGCCGGCGTCGCGCGGGTCCGGTCCGCGATGCAGCCAGCGGATCTCCGTGTTCGCGGTACGCGTCTCGAGCACCCGCTCCTCGGCGCTGTCGGCGACTTCGAGGAGCGCGAGCGCCTTGACGGACGCGGGCAGCTCATCGAGGATCGTGCAGATCGCCGGCATCGCCGTGTCGTCGCCGGCAAGCACGTACCAATCCGCTTCACGATCGACGGCGTAGCTGCGGCCTGGCCCGGCGATCGTGAGGCGCTGGCCCACCGCGGCCTGGGCGGCCCAGGCGGATGCCGGACCTTCTCCGTGTATGACGAATTCAACCTCGAGCTCGCGCGCGGCCGCATCGAAGCGGCGCGGCGTGTAGGTGCGCATGACCGGGCGCGCGCCGGCCTCCGTGCTGGACGCTGCTGGGGTGCGGCCGCCGGGGGTGCGAGCCGCGGCGTCGGACGCATCGGCAGCGCGGGCCGCTCCGGAGTCGGTTCCATCGAAGATCAGCTTGATGTGCGCCGCCGGACCGTTCCAGCCGAAGGCCGCCAGCTCCTCTCCGCCGAATGTCACGCGCACCATGCGCGGAGAGAGGCGCCGCACGCGCTCGACGCGCACCGCGAAGCGAGGCTTGCGCGGACGGGACGTTTCCGGTGTTGCAGCGGGCTCAGACATTTCGGCTCGCCCGAGCCGTTCGACCGGCATCAGATCGCTCGACTGGCATCACATGGCTCGCCTGGCATCAGAGTCGGATCCGGCGTCGGACAACCGCGTAAAGCCCGGTCCAGGACCTCAGCGCGCCGCCGCAGGAACGCCGGCGGCCTGATCGAAGCGCTGTGCGCCGGCCGCCCCGACCGGTTCGCTCTCGCGAGGCTCGGCAGTCCAGATGCGGGAAGTGTTCAGCTTCGAGGTGAGGAGGAGCTTGCCGTCGAGATTCATCCGATCCATCCCGTACACATCGTAAAGCGCCTCGAACGCGCTCGCCCCGCGAGCGCTCGCATTGAGCGCGGCGAGGCTTCGCGGTTGGGTGACCGCCTCCGCCGTGTGCATCAGGGCGACGTCGCGCGTGCCGGCGATCACGATGATCTGATTGCCTGACGGACCGGGAAACGTCGCGAAATACCCGTAGTCGTGATACTTCTGCTCTCCGCGCGGCATCGCCGCCTCGCTCAGATAGTGCTCGCCCGTCCTTCGGTCGACGAGCTCGGCATCCGAGCGGCCCATTGCAAATCGCGATCCCGCGAACGTGAGATCGCGAAGCATCCCCATGCCGGAGAGATACCCGACGTACACCACGTGCGCGGAAGTGAACACCGCCGGATTGAGCTCGGAGGCGAGCGCGACGCGGACGCGCCGCTGCGCCGGGGTGAGCAGCGGCATCACATCGCGCAGCGCGAAGCCCGTGGCGGTCGGCAGGTACGAGAGCTGCAGGTCGAGGTCCTGTCCGGCCTCGTCGGGGTGCTGCTTCAGGTACTGCTGCAGATCGCTCGGAGAGTTGATGGAGAATTGCCGCACCAGCCGCGTGATCTGGCGCGAGGCGTCGGTCTGGCCAAACAGGTAGTAATCGCCGAGGACGAGGAAAATCGTCCGGTCATCGCCGAGGATGCGCGACCAGATGGGGCTCGCGCGAGCCTGTGCGAGCTCGTCCGGCGCAGCACGCCACCGCTCGAGCCAGAGCCATCCGAGACCGGCGGCGTTGAGAAGCAGCGAGGCCGCGAGCGCGGCGACCACCCAGCGACCACGCCGTGCATGCAGGGGCGGCGGCTGGGAGGATTCGGGCGGTTGAGAGACCTCGCCCGCCTCCGCCGGCGCGATGACGAAGCGATAGGCTCCCTTCGGGATGACCAGCCGTTCGGGGTCGCCACGCCCCGGGCCGGCGTAAAATTCTTCGAGCTTGCGGCGGAGCTTGTGAATGTATACTCGCACCATCGCATCCTGCGTGACGTCGAATCCCGCATCCTTGCCGAACACATCGATGGCGACTTCAATCTCCTTCGGCGCCCGATCGGTGAGCGAGCAATCGACGAGGAAATCGAACAGGCGGCGCATGAGTCGGGAGCGGCCGAGCACGCCGCTCGAGCGGATTCGCTCGGCGTGATCGTGCAGCTTGAGGGTATCGAGCATGGCGGCAGGCGCGCTCCCGGCAGGCTCCGGTATCCTAGCATGATCCGTTAACGTTAAATAACGCCGCTCAGAACCGTAATTTACGGGAAGGCCGCTCACTTCTCGCCGAGTATGCAGTCTGAAACGAAGACGGCTGCCAGCGGTTGCACGCGAGGCTTGGTGCAGGGTTGGGCGCGAGGCGCGGGCATGGGCGCAGGTACGGGGCAGGGCGCGAGCGCGCGGCGCAATCCGGTGGGGAATGCAGCGGCCTTCGGGGCCCGGTAAAGCGTTGACATGACAATAAGGCTCCTCGTGTCGGAGCCCGGCGGAGAGAAGCGATGATTCCGGCGTTCTGCAACTGGCTGTCGAACACACCGCTCAGCATGGTGATCCAGGACTACTCCTGGGTGATCCCGAGCGTGCAGTCGATCCACATCCTCGCGATCGCCACCGTCATGGCCTCGATCGTCATGCTCGACTTCCGGCTCCTCGGCGTGACAGGCCGGGGCCAGACCGTTCCCGAGGTGGCCCACCGATTCCTGCCCTGGATTTGGTGCGCGGTGGGGGTGCTGCTCATCACCGGCACCATTCTCATCATCGGCGAGCCAGCCCGCGAGCTCATGAGCCCGGTGTTCTGGATCAAGATGTCGCTGCTCGCGTGCGCGCTCGCCCTCACGGCCGCATTCCAGTACGGCGCTTTCCGCCGCGAGGCGTTCTGGGAACGGCGCCGCGTGCTCGCATGGATCACGGCCCTCGTGTCGCTCACCCTCTGGGTGGGCATCCTCGCCGCGGGCCGATGGATCGCCTACGTCGAGCACGGCTGAGCACGGCGTCATGGTCTACGACGGCTTGTTCCAGCGGCTCGAGGCTACCCCCGTCGCGGCGGCCATTCGGGAGTCCACCTGGATGTTCCCGACGATCGAGACCGTGCACGTACTCGCGATCGCGCTCGTCGTGGGCACCATCATGATCGTCGACTTCCGGCTGATCAACGTCGCCTCGCGGCACCGTCCCGTGAGCGAGATCATGCGGGAGGTGCTGCCCTGGACCTGGGTCGCCTTCGCCTGCGCGGCGATCACGGGCGGACTGCTCTTCAGCTCCGCGGCCGTCAAGTACTCGCACAATCCGCCGTTCCTTTTCAAAATGCTCCTGCTCGCCATCGCCGGGACGAACATGGCCGTGTTCCACCTGGGCAGCGGCCGCAAGATCGCGATCTGGGACCGCGCATCGATGACGCCGACCGGCGCCAGGATCGCCGGAGGACTCTCGCTCCTCATCTGGGTCTCCGTGATCGCGCTCGGTCGGTGGATCGGGTTCACCACCAATTGAATCGGGCTCACCAACGATTGACGGGAGGACCATCGTGAAGATTGCGCTGATCGGAGCGACGGGCAACGTCGGCACGCGGATACTCGCCGAGGCGCTGTCGCGCGGGCACCAGGTCACCGGCATCGCGCGCAGCGCGGAGAAGTTGAAAGGACGCAACGGCGTGACCCCGAAGCAGGTGGACCTCGCCGATGAGTCGAAGCTCGCGGAGGCGGTGCGAGGCCACGACGCGATCGTCGTGAGCGTGCGCTACCAGCACAATGACGTGCGCCATGCACTCGCGGCGGCGAAGGCCGCCGGCGTCAGAAGGATCCTCTTCGTGGGCGGCGCGGCGAGCCTCGAAGCCTCTCCGGGCGTGCGTCTCCTCGATACGCCGGGCTTCCCGGAGGCGATCAAGGTCGAAGCGGCGCCGGCCGCCGCGGCGCTCGATCGCATCCGCGAGGAGAAGGCGCTCGACTGGACGTTCGTGTCGCCCTCGATCGTGCTCGGTCCGGGAGAGCGGACCGGGAAGTTCCGTATCGGCGGCGATCAGGTGCTGAAGGACGCGAATGGCGAGAGCCGCATCAGCTACGAAGACCTCGCGGTCGCCATCCTCGACGAGCTCGAGAACCCGCGGCACATCCGCAAGCGGTTCACGGTCGGCTATTGAACGCCGCCCGCGCCTGCGCCTTGAGCGCCCGCCGCCTGTCCTCGAACGCCAGGCGTTCCGGGGGCGGCGTCTCGTCGGGCAGCGCTGCAAGCGCCTCGTCGAAGATCTCCCGCAGCTCTTCTTTGAACTCCGGGTGCGTGAAGATGTAGAAGTCGTTGCGCAGGATGCCCCGTAGCACCTTCTGCCCGGCCTCGAGCGGCGGCATTCCCGCGCGGCGGTGCAGCTCCGCGAGCCTGGTCATGAGCTCGCTCGCCGCAGCGCTTGCGCCGGCGCTCGCGGCAAGATGCGCCGGGCGCACCTTGTCGCTCTCATAGATGTGGCTGTCGATGAGCCCCGGACAAACGACGGAGACGCTGATGCCGTGCGGCGCGACGCTGTAGCGCAGCGCCTCGGACAGGCCCCGCACCGCGAACTTCGAGCAGGTATAGATCCCGGCGTTGGGTCCTGCGATGAACGCCGCCATCGAGGCCGTATTGACGATGTGTCCGCCCTCAGCGTGCTTGCGCAGCCGCGGAATGAACGTGTGCACGCCGTTCACCACGCCGCCGAGGTTCACGCCGAGGATCCAATCCCAGTCCTCATAGCTCGCCGTGGCGATGTCGTTGAAGAGATTGACGCCGGCATTGTTGCAGACGAGGTGGACCTTGCCGAAGACCTTCTCGGTCTCGTCCGCTGCTTCGGCCATCGCCTGTCTGTCCGTCACGTCGAGGCGGATCGGATGCACGGCGTGCCGCTTTCCGGCGCGGGCGAAGTGCTCGATCGCCTGATCGAGGTGGTCCTGCCGAATGTCGGCGATGACCACCTTCATGCCGGCGGAGACGAAAGCCTGAGCCATGCCGAAGCCGAGGCCGCTCGCCCCGCCGGTGATGAAGGCCACCCGGCCCGCCACGTCTCTCATGGATCGCTCTCCGCCGCCTGCCGTTTACGAGGGCCCATGCCCAGAACGATCGCTTCTTAGCACCTTTCGGCGAGTGGGGCTATGCTGGGACGGCATGCTGACCAAGATGGAACACTACCTCGTCCTCACCGACGACCTCGACGCCACGCGGGACTTCTACTGCAACGCGCTCGGGATGCGGGTCGGCGCACGGCCGCCGCTCGAGTTCCCCGGCTACTGGCTGTACGTCGGCGATACGCCCTGCATCCACATCGCCGAATGGGAGACCTATACCGCCCACTCCAAGCGACGTGGGATTCCCGTCTCGACGCGGGCATCCGGGACGGGGCCATTCGATCACATCGCCTTCAACGCCGAGGATTTCGACGAAGTCCTCGAGCGGCTGCGGCGTCACGGCATCGAGCCGCGAAAGAACGTCGTCACGGGCGTCCCTCTGCGGCAGCTCTTTCTCACGGACCCGAACGGAGTCAAGATCGAGATCAACGTCCGCACGCCTGCGGCGCCCTGATGCCGCCGAGAAGCCCGGCGTCCGCGGGATACGGAACGATTGCCTGCCGGATGCCGAAGCATCGAGGAGTCGCTGATGGCACGGAGTCTCGAGTGATGGCCGCATCGCGTGAATCTCACGGGGAGAGCCTGCGCGAGCTCGCTGCGCGGGTGCACGAACGGTTGCACCATGCAGCGAGCGTGGACCCGGACACCCGCCGGCTGCTCGTCACGTTGATGCAGGACATCGAGCGGACCCTCAACGGACCGCGTGCTCACCACGAGTCCGTCTCGACGTTGGAAGCGCTCGCGGCGCGGTTCGACGCCGAGCATCCGGCGCTCGCTCAAACGCTGCGCCAGCTGATCGACTTCCTCGGGAAGGCGGGGATCTAGGCCGACTTCGCGGATTCGCGGGTAGCGCGGGGCAAGCGCATCCCCGCGCCCGAGGTCGCCTGGCCGGCTCAGTCGTCCATCAAGAAGCTGCGCAGCTGCTCGCTGCGGCTCGGGTGGCGGAGCTTGCGCAGCGCCTTCGCCTCGATCTGGCGGATCCGCTCGCGCGTGACATCGAACTGCTTGCCGACCTCCTCGAGCGTGTGGTCGGTGTTCATGTCGATGCCGAAACGCATGCGCAGCACCTTCGCCTCCCGCGGCGTGAGCTGGGCGAGCACGGCGTGCGTCGTCTCGCGCAGGGACTCCGTCGTGGCCTGATCGATCGGCGAGGCGACCGAAGTGTCCTCAATGAAGTCGCCGAGATGCGAGTCCTCATCGTCGCCGATCGGGGTCTCCATCGAGATGGGCTCCTTCGCGATCTTCAGCACCTTCCGCACTTTGTCCTCGGGCATTTCCATGCGTACCGCAAGCTCCTCCGGCGTCGGCTCCCGGCCCATCTCCTGCAGCATCTGGCGCGAGATGCGGTTCAGCTTGTTGATCGTCTCGATCATGTGCACCGGGATGCGGATCGTGCGCGCCTGGTCCGCGATCGAGCGGGTGATGGCCTGACGGATCCACCACGTCGCATAGGTCGAGAACTTGTAGCCGCGGCGGTACTCGAACTTGTCCACGGCCTTCATGAGGCCGATGTTGCCCTCCTGGATGAGGTCCAAGAACTGCAGCCCGCGATTCGTGTACTTCTTCGCGATGGAGATCACGAGGCGCAGGTTCGCCTCCACCATCTCCTTCTTCGCGCGCCGCGCCTTCGCCTCGCCGATCGACACCTCGCGGTTGATCTCCTTGATGTCCCCGATCGAGAGGTGGTACTGCTGCTCGAGCGCCTCGAGCTTCCTCTGCCGGCGCTCGATCTCGTCCTTCAGACGCGCGAGCGGCTGAGAGTACTTCTTGCCGGCCTTGATGTGCTTCGCGAGCCAGCGGGGGCTGGTCTCGTTCTTCGGGAATGTCGCAATGAAATCCTTCCGCGGCATGCCGGCATCGCGCACCGCGAGGATCATGATCTCCTTCTCGAGCTGACGGATCTCGCCGATGTGCGCGCGAAGATTGAGGATCAGCGCGTCGAACATGCGGGGCGAGAGCTTGAGCTCCATGAACTCGGCCGCGAGCTTCTTGCGCTGCTTCAGCGTCTTCGGGTCGTTCGCGCCCGCCTTCTGAATCGCGGCGAGGACGTGCGCGTGGCCCTTCTGGAGCGAGGCGAAGCGGCGCGCGGCCTCCTGCGGATCGGGACCGGTGTCGACAGCCTCCTCGGAATCGCCGTCCTCGGCCTCGTCCTCGTCCTCGCCCTCGTCGTCGTCGGCGAGGTCCATGCGTGTCGGGTTCTGCGGCTGTGCGATCACGTCCGGCGCATTGGGATCGATGAAGCCGACGATCACGTCGACGAGCCGCGCCTGGCCGCTCTTGACCGGCTCGTAGGCCCGCAGCAGGAAATCATAGGTCGGCGGATACATCGACAGCGCCGTGCGGACGGCGTCGAGGCCTTCCTCGATGCGCTTCGCAATGCGGATCTCGCCCTCGCGCGTCAGCAGCTCGACCGTGCCCATCTCACGCATGTACATGCGGACGGGATCGGTCGTGCGACCGAGTTCCGAGTCGAGCGCGGCGAGCGCGGCGGCGGCTTCCTCGATCGCCTCCTCGTCCGCCGGCGCGGCAGGCTCGGTCGCGAGCAGCGACTCGGTATCCGGCGCCTTCTCATAGACCGGAATGCCGATGTCGTTGATGCGATTGACGATGTCCTCGATCTGCTCGGGATCGACTATCTCGGACGGGAGGTGGTCGTTCACCTGCGCGTAGGTGAGGTAGCCCTGCTCCTTGCCGCGAGCGATCAGCAGCTTGATCTGCGACTGATGATCCTCGGACATGGCGGAGACGCGGCGCTCGACTCCCAGCACTTTCTTCTCCGCGACCTTCTCGGCGACTTTCTCCGGACCCTTCTCCACGGCGTGCTTCTCGGCGGCGTGGCTCGAGCTCTCGTGGGCGTGGTGGGAGCCCTCGTGCGCTTCGGTCCCACCAGCGCGGGCGCCGGCACGGGATCGATGCGCCTCATTGTGAGCCGCACTGGACTCAGCCCGGGCGGCAGTCTCGCCGTGACGAGTTGCCGCCACCGGCTCGAGCGGCGCGGCGGCCGTTGCGGCCGCTGCGATCTCCGATACCGTATCGGCAGACTTGGACGGAGCTTCCGCGACCTTCTTCGCGCCGGCGGCCTTGCGGTCCCGCATCGTCGGCGCCGCGGCCTTCTTCAGCACGGCCGGCTTCACCGGCTTGCCGTGAGAAGTACGCTTCTTGCTGACAGCTGGAGGAGTAGACTTCGGCTTGCGTGTCATGGTGTAGGCGGCGCGGCGCTTGCGTGCGTGGCGGAGAGAGACAGAGTGTCCCGTATGTGAGTTCCGTGGCGAGGCAACTCAAGGGCTGACCGGGCAAAGCAGGCCATTTTATTTGACTTTTCATCCCCTGCCAAACGGCGGCCCCCCAACGGGGTGTTCCCGCCCGGGTCAGCTTGCGGCCGCAGCGGCCGTAGAGCGGACCAACTCCTTCGTAAGTCGCTGAATTTCGAGCTTTTCTTCGCCTGAGAGACTTCCGGTGCGGTCCTTTTCGAGGAGCCGGTCGAGCTCACGCCTGCGCGCCTCCTCGACGAGCCGCTCGAGCGCGCGAGCGAGCTCCAGCTCGGCAGCGGCGATATCGGGCACCAGCGCCTCGGCAGCGGCCAAGCGGGCGAGATGCGCCGCCTCGGGGCGATCCCGCCAGCGCTCGAGCACCTGGGCCGCCGTATCGGCGGGCTCTGCGCGCAAGTTGTCGAGCAGATCGCGCAGCAGGGGTGCGCCGGGCTCGTCGACCTGCTTGAGACCGGCCACCGTAGCGGGCCGCAGCCGGGGCGCGGCGGCGGGGAAGTGCAGCAGCAGCCGTACGGCCTGGCGCACGAGGCTGCCTCGCCCGACGCCGGTCGCTGCTTGCGCAGTGGGGAGCCGGCGGCCGCTTACCGAGATGCCAAGCAGCTCGGCGACGCCTTCGGGCGTGCGCTGAAGTCCGAATGCCTGCGCCAGACGCTCGACGAGCAGGCGCCTGTATATCCCTTCCGGCACCTGCTCGATCAGCGGCCGGATCGCCTGCACCGCGCGCGCGCGTCCGTCCGCGCCGCGCGCCGGAAACCGCTCTCCGATCTCGCGGACGAGGTATTCGGAGAGCGGCAGCGCATCGCGCGCGAGCCGGCGCTCGAACGCTTCGCGGCCCTCTTTCGCAACGAGCGTGTCGGGGTCCTCTCCGTCCGGCAGGAACAAGAAGCGGATCTCGCGGCCTTCCAGCGCCTCGGGCAGGACGTTCTGCAGCGCGCGCCACGCCGCGGCGCGTCCCGCGCGATCGCCGTCGAAGGCAAAGACGACCTCGGGAACAAGCTGAAAGATGCGTTTCAAATGCTCCGGCGTCGTGGCAGTGCCGAGCGTCGCGACGGCGTACGAGATGTCGAACTGGTGCAGCCGCACCACGTCGAGGTATCCCTCGACCACGAGGAGCCGCGAGACAGCCGCGCGGCTCTGGCGCGCCTCATACAGCCCATAGAGCTCGCGCCCCTTGTGAAAGAGCGTCGTCTCCGGCGAGTTGAGATACTTCGGCTCGCCGTCGCCGATCACCCGTCCGCCGAACGCGATGACCCGCCCGCGGCCGTCGCGGATGGGGAACATGATGCGGTCGCGAAAGCGGTCGTAGAAGCGGTCGCGTCCGGCTCGATGCTCGCTCTCGTCTTGAGAGCCACGCTCGCGCTCGAACGAGCCGCCGTCCCTTTCAATGATGAGCCCGAGCTCGACGAGCTTGCGGCGGCTCTCATCGCCGGCGCCGAAGCGGCGCAGGACCTCGTTCCAGGCATTCGGGGCGTATCCGATCCCGAACCGCTCGATGGTCTCGCGGTCGAGGCCGCGGCGCGCGAGATACTGCCGCGCGTGCTCGCTCGAGCGCAGGGCGTCCGCGTAGAAGCGCGCGACGCTCGCCATCAGCTCATGGAGCGTTCCCGTGTCCCGGCGCTTCGCCGGGGCGCCGTTCTCGCGCGGCACTTCGAGCCCCAGGCTCGAGGCGAGCTCCTCGACCGCCTCCGGAAACGGCAGCCGATCGTGCTCCATGAGAAACGACAGCGCCGTCCCATGCGCGCCGCAGCCGAAGCAGTGATAGAACTGTTTCTCGGGGCTCACCCAGAAGGAGGGCGTCTTCTCGTTGTGGAAGGGGCAGCAGGCCTTGTATTCCCGGCCCGCCTTCTTGAGCGCGACGCGCGACCCGACGACTTCGACGATGTTCGCGCGTGCGATCAGCTCGTCGATGAAGCTGCGGGGGATGAGGCCCATGCCGCAAGCCTAGCGCGTGCCGCGGGCGGACGAAACGCCGGCCCCCTCACGGGGTGCGCTGCCGGCCCCCTCACGGGGTGCGCTGCCGGCGCGTTGACGTGGGACCGCCGTCGGGGGGGTCAGGGCTTGACGACCGCGCTCAGGCGCTCCTTGACGCGCGCGCTCAGGGCGGCCATGTCGGCCCGGCCCTGCGCCTTCGCCTTCACGACTCCCATCACCTTGCCCATGTCGCGCGGCGAGGCGGCGCCGGTCGAGAGGATCGCCTCGTCGATGAGCGCGACGATCTCGGCTTCGCTCAACTGAGCCGGCATGTAGCTCTGCAGGATGGCGAGCTCGGCGGATTCCTTCGCGACGAGATCGCCGCGGCCGCCGCTCGCGAACTGCGCGATCGACTCGCGGCGCTGCTTGGCCATCCGCTCGAGCACGGCGAGCACCTGCGCGTCATCGAGCGTCACCCGTTCGTCCACCTCGCGCTGTTTGATCGCAGCGAGAATCAAACGAATGGCGGAAAGGCGCTCGCGGTCGCCGGAGCGCATCGCCGCCTTCATGTCATCCGTGATGCGTTCTTTGAGGCTGGGCATGCTGTCCTCGCTTCGGCACCGTGCGGTCGTGGGCGGGGCCGGCCGACCGTGCGGCCGCGGGTGCCGAGCTGTCGCGCCGCGCCGCCGCGGGCAGCCGCGGGCCGGCTACGGGCCGGCTGCGCCGCAAATCAGCGCTGCGGCCGCGCCATGTTCTCGCGCGAGAGCCGCTTCATGTGCCGCTTGATGGCGGCGGCCTTCTTCCGTTTCCGCTCCTGGGTGGGCTTCTCGTAGAATTCGCGCCGGCGCAGCTCGGTGAGAATGCCCGCCTTCTCGCAGGCACGCTTGAAACGCCGCAGGGCGGCATCGAAATACTCGTTCTCGCGAACACGCACGCTCGGCATTGAAACCTCAAGCCATTGATTCGGCTGAACTTTACGACAGGCCCAGCAATCGGGCCGGGCATTGTAAATACCCCCGATGGAAAAGGCAAAGCACACCTTGCCGGCTCGCCCCGCGGGCGGACTGACGATCCTTGCGATCGAGTCGTCCTGCGATGAAAGTGCCGCGGCCGTGCTCGACGAGCGCCGCGGGCTGCTCGCGCACGAAGTCTTCAGTCAGGTCGAGCTGCATCGGATCTTTGGGGGGGTAGTGCCCGAGCTTGCCTCGCGGGACCACGTGCGGCGGCTCCTACCCCTCGTGCGGGCGGCGCTGAAAGAAGCGGGGGTGGCCGACGCGGATGCCGCGGCGATCGACGAGGCAAGGGTGGTTGGCGGCCCGGACTGCCCGGAGGGCACGACCGTCGAGCGGGCCGGAGGGCAGCCGCCCGCCATTCACGGCATCGCCTACACCGCCGGTCCCGGCCTCGTCGGCGCGCTGCTGACGGGAGCGGCGCTTGCGCGCAGCCTCGCTTATGCCTGGGGCATCCCCTCGATCGGCGTGCATCATCTCGAGGGTCATCTGCTCGCAGCGCTGCTCGAGCGCGAACCGCCGCCGTTCCCGCACGTCGCGCTGCTCGTTTCCGGCGGCCACACCATGCTGATCGAAGTGCGGGGCATCGGCCGATACCAGGTGCTCGGCGAGACGCGCGACGATGCGGCGGGCGAGGCGTTCGACAAGACCGCGAAGCTGCTCGGGCTGCCCTATCCGGGAGGGCCGGAGCTCGCCCGCCTTGCCGAGGCAGGAAGGGCGGGAGCATTCGAGTTTCCGCGACCGATGCTCGACCGTCCGGGTCTCGAGCTCAGCTTCTCGGGCTTGAAGACCGCCGTCCTGCACGCCGTGCGCGGCAAGGCGCTGAGCGACGCCCTCAAAGCCGATGTCGCCCGCGCGGTTCAGGAAGCGATCGTAGAGACGCTGACGGCCAAGGCCGTGCGGGCGCTCGAGCAGACCGGCCTCGATGCGCTCGTCGTCTGCGGCGGCGTCGGCGCGAACCGCCGGCTGCGCGAGCGGCTCGTGCAAGCGCTTCGCGGGCGCGGCGCGCGCGTCTACTACCCGCGGCTCGAATTCTGCACCGACAATGCGGCGATGATTGCCGTGGCCGGCCTCGCGCGCCTGAAGGCCGGCGAGCACGATGACCTCGGCATCGTGGCGCGCGCACAATGGCCTCTCGACTCCCTGCGGCCGCTTCCAGCATGACAGCCAGCCCTACAGTCTCCCGATCGGACTCCATCTTCCTGCGCGGCCTCGGCGTCGAGTGCGTCATCGGCTTCATCGAGTGGGAGCGGCGTGTCAAGCAGACAGTTGTCATTGATCTAGAGCTGCCGGTCGACTGCGCGCGAGCCGCGCTCACCGACGAGGTGGCCGATACGCTCGATTACAAGAAGGTCGCAAAGCGCATCATCGCGTTCGTCGAGGCGTCGAGCTTCAAGCTCGTCGAGACGCTCGCGCACCGGACGGCGCTGCTCATCCTTCACGAGTTCGACGTGGAATGGGTGCGCCTCACGGTGAGCAAGCCGGGCGCGATCCGCGGCTCGCGCGACGTGGGGGTGTCGATCGAGCGCAGGCGGGCGGATGCAGTCGACGCCGCCACGTGGAAGCCCGCCGATCGAGCATGAACCGATCGTGAGCCGCGGCGCTTGTCATGAGCCGCGGCACTGTATGCCGCACGTCTACGTCGCCGCTGGCAGCAACATTGATCCGGAGCGCCACCTCGCGCTCGCGGCGGCCGAGCTCGAGCGCGCGTTCGGTCCCGTCGAGATCTCACCGTGGTATCGCAACAAGGCGGTCGGGTTCGCGGGCGCGGATTTCATCAACTTCGTCGTGGGATTTGAGACCGAAGAGCCGCTGCCGCAGGTGATCGAGCGGCTGCGGGCGATCGAGACGCGCTGCGGCAGGCCGCGCGATGCGCCGAAATGGGCGCCGCGCGCGATGGACCTCGACATCCTGCTCTACGGCGATCTCGTGTGCGAGGAGCCGGGGCTCGTGCTGCCGCGGCCGGACCTCCTGAAGCGTCCCTACATGCTGGGGCCGCTCGCCGATATCGCGCCGGACCTCGTGCACCCGACGGCGGGCTCGACGATCGGCGAGTTGTGGCGGCGGTTCGATCGCGCGGCGCATCCGCTCGTGCGCGTGAAAGCTCCCGCCGTCGGTCACGACAGCCGCGGAGTCGGCCGCGATGACCGTGGGAGCGGCCGGGACCGCACGGGCCGCAACGAGGGCCGCCGGCCCGGCCGCACGGGCCGGCGCTCGGACCCTACCAGCCGACGCTCCGACCGCCGTCGACGGCCAGGATCTGGCCGGTGACGTACGGCGCATATGCCGCGAAGAACAGCACCGCGCGGGCCACGTCGACCGGCGAGCCTGCGCGCTTGAGCAGCGTGCGTGAGATGATCTCGCGCCGCAGCTCGCTGTCCACGTCCTGCGGCCACATCACGGGTCCGGGCGCCACCGCGTTGACGCGCACGTCGGGCGCCAGCTCGCGCGCGAGCGATCGCGTGAGCATGATGAGCCCCGCCTTCGCAACGCTGTAGACCGGATAGCGCTTGAGCGGCCGCAGGCCATGAATGTCGACGAGATTGACGATGAGCCCCTTCGAGTGCGCAAGCTCGCCCGCGGCCGCCTGGGCGAGGAACAGGGGCGCTTTCAAATTCGAGCCGACGAGGTCGTCCCATTGGCGCTCGTCGATCGCGCCGATCGGCGTCGGATAGAAGGTCGAGGCATTGTTGACGAGGAGATCGAGCCGGCCGAAGGCGGCAACGGTCTCCGTGATGAGGCCGGGCAGCCGCGCCGTCTCGAGGAGATCGGCCTGCACCGTGACGGCGGAGCCCGCGCGCACGGCGTTGAGGCTCGCGGCGAGCGCTTCCGCCTCACCGGCCGAGCGGCGGTAGTGCAGCACGACGTTCGCGCCCGCCTCATGCAGGGTGCGCGTGATCTCGGCGCCGATCCGGCGTGCGGCGCCAGTGACGAGCGCGGTCCGGCTGGCGAGGGGCCGTGCCGGGTCGAAGGTCGATGGCGATGGCTCGTGCCGAGCAGGCGGCGCATCGCGGAATGGCGCCTCTCGCAACGGTGTCTCGCCCGGCTTGCTGGCGCGCGGCGGCATGGCGCCCGATTGCGGCGGTGTGGAACCCGATTGCGGCGGCATGGATCCCGATTATGACCGCATCCGCGCCGCTCTCAATCCTCCCGCCGCTGACCGAGGAAGAAGCGGAACACTCCGCGCGCGTCGAGGCGCTGATCCGCCGGCGCATCGCCGAGGCGGGCGGCTGGATCGGCTTCGAGACGTTCATGGACCTCGCGCTCTACGCCCCGGGGCTCGGCTACTACAGCGCCGGCAGCGCGAAGCTCGGGCGCGCCGGCGACTTCGTGACGGCGCCGGAGGTCTCGGATCTCTTCAGCCGGTGCATCGCGCGGCAGTGTGCGGAAATCCTTCAAGGGCTCGGAGGAGGAGATATCCTCGAGCTCGGAGCGGGGACGGGACGGATGGCTGCCGTCGTGATGCAGACGCTCGCCGAGCTCGGGGCGCCGCCGGAGCGTTATGCGATGCTCGAGGTGAGCGCCGACTTGAGGGCGCGGCAGCGGGACCGAGTCGCCAAGCTGCCCGAGCCGCTGCGCGACCGCTTCATCTGGCTCGACCGCCTGCCGGAGCAGCCGGTGCGAGGGATCATCCTCGTCAACGAAGTGCTGGATGCGCTGCCGTGCCGGCGGTTTGTGACAACGGGCGCTTCAGCGGGCATTGGAGTGCGCGAGCTGGGCGTGGCGGTCGAGGGACAATCGCTCGTCGAACGCGATGCGCCGGCCGATGCGACCCTGACCCGCGCCTGGGAAGCCCTGAGGGACGAGCTGCCTGCTCCCCTGCCCGAGGGTTACTCGTCGGAGATCTGCCTGCGCGCCGCGCCGTGGATCGCGGGCGTCGGTGAGCGCCTGGAATGCGGTTTGATGCTGCTGCTCGATTACGGTCTCCCGCGCGCGCAGTACTACCACCCGCAGCGGGTGCGCGGCACGCTGCGCTGCCATTTCAAGCATCGCGCGCACGACGATCCGCTCGTCAACCTCGGCGTCCAGGACATCACCGCGTGGGTCGATTTTACGCGCGTGGCGGGGGCGGCCGCGGCGGCTGGGCTCGCTGTCAGCGGCTTCGCGACCCAGGCGGCGTTTCTGCTGGCGACGGGGATCGAGCGCGATCTCGCGGACGCTCGCGATCCCGTGGAGCACGCCCGTATCGCGGGTGAGGCGCGGCGGTTGCTGCTGCCGGGCGAGATGGGGGAGGCATTCAAGGTGATGGCGCTTACTCGCAGCTGGGAGGCGGCGCTCGGCGGGTTTGCGCTGCAGGACCTGCGCGGCTCGCTGTAGACATTCAGCCGCTCGCCCGGGCAACGCATGCTGCGGCCCTCATGTTGATTCATCGCTCCGCTTCGCCATCCCCGCGATCGCAGCGAGCCGCTTCCTGCGAATCCTCTCGCCGATCGCCGCCCCGGCGAGCCCGCGGCGCTCCTCCTCGTCGAGCGTGACGGCCGCCGCGGCCGCGCGCGCCCGGCGCAGCAAATCGGCCTGCGGGTAGGGCCGGTCCTCGAGTCCTCGGCGTCCGCGGGCGTCCGCCTCGCAGGCAGCAAGCAGCTCTTCGAACCGATCCGGCCGGCGGAAGGCATCGACGCTCTCGAGCAGCTTCAGGACCGTCGCCGGGCGCAGCTCGGCGGCCCGGTGCACGAGCGTGTGATGGCGCGCGGTAAGGACCGCGAGCTCCCGATGGGCCGTCGGGACTTTGAGCCGCGAGCACAGCGCTTCAATCAACGGCACTCCCGCTTCCTCGTGCCCGCGGTGGCTCGGCCATCGCTCGGGAGGCGTCAACGCCTTGCCGAGATCGTGCGCGAGCACCGCGAAGCGGACGGCGGTCGATGCGCCCGCCTGCGCGGCGAAGCGCAGGGCGAGCATGACATGAACGCCGGTGTCGATCTCCGGATGCCATCGAGCGGGCTGAGGCACGCCATAGAGCGCGGCCAGCTCCGGAAAGATGACCCGCAGCGCCCCGCATTCGCGCAGCGTCTCGAAGAACGTGTCCGGCCGCGGCTCGCCGAGCGCCCGCTCCGTCTCCTGCCAGACCCGCTCGGGGACGAGCGCATCGACCTCGCCCGATTCGACCATGCGTCTCATCAGGGACATCGTTTCGTCCGCTACCTGAAAGCCGAGCGGCGCGAAGCGGGCTGCAAAGCGCGCCACTCGCAGTATCCGGACCGGGTCCTCGACGAACGCTTCCGAGACGTGCCTCAGCACGCGCGCTTCGAGATCGCGCTGTCCGCCGTAAGGGTCCACGATCTCGCCGGACTCGCTCTCGGCGATCGCATTGATCGTGAGGTCGCGTCGTCTCAAATCCTCCTCGAGCGTGACATCGGGTGAGAACTGCGTCGTGAAGCCGCGATAGCCGGGCGCGATCTTGCGCTCGAGCCGCGCGAGCGCGTACTCCTCGCGCGTCTCGGGATGCAGGAAGACCGGGAACTCGCGGCCGACGGGCGTGAAGCCGCGCGCGATCAGCTCGGAGGGATCGGCGCCGACCACGACCCAGTCCCGCTCGCGCACCGGACGGCCGAGCAGGCGGTCCCGCACGGCCCCGCCCACCAAGTAGACTTGCATGCGGACATGGTAACCGAGAGCCGGAGTGCCCCGGCGGCAAACGACACGGCTCGCGGCAGTCGCCGCAGTCGATCGGAGCGATGGCGGCCGGCGCGCTTCGCGGTTTCGCTGAGGACGGCCTCGCGCCGGGCGATTTCGCGGGAGGCGGGCTCGCGCCGGGCGGCGATCGGGGCCAGGGCGTTGCTCGCGGGCCTTGCTCTGCTGGCGCTCTTGCCGCTCTCAGGCTGCGGGACGCTCTACGTCTTACAGGCGGCGCACGGCGAGGCGCAGGTGCTCGTCAACCGCCGTCCCATCCCGCAGGTCATCGCGAATCCGCGGACATCGCCGCCTGTCCGCAAGAGGCTCGAGGAGGTTCAGCGCATACGCGATTTCGCAACCAACGCGCTCGGCCTGCCTGCGAACGCGAGCTACCGCACCTACAGCGACATCCATCGCCCGTTCGTCGTCTGGAACGTCGTCGCGGCGCCGGAATTTTCCGTCGAACCGGTGCGATGGTGCTTCCCGATCGCCGGCTGCGTCGACTATCGCGGCTACTTCAGCGAGCGGAGCGCGCGCCGGTTCGCCGCCCGGATGCGCGCGCGCGGGTTCGATGTCACCGTCGGCGGCGTGCCCGCATACTCGACGCTCGGGCGCTTCGCCGACCCGGTGCTGAGCTCGATGCTCGGCTACGGGGACATCGAGCTTGCCGGCATCATCTTCCACGAGCTCGCGCATCAGCTCCTCTACGTGCCCGGCGACTCCTCGTTCAACGAGGCGTTCGCGACGACCGTGGAGCAGGAAGGCGTGCGGCGCTGGCTGCTCGTCGAGGGGCGCAAGGTCGATCTCGAGCGCTATGAAGCCGCGATCGCCCGTGATCTCGACTACGTCCGGCTGTTCCGCCGCTACCGCTCGCAGCTGCGCAAGCTCTACTCCTCACGCCTGCCGCGGCCCGAAATGCTCGAGCGCAAGCGCGCGACGTTCGCCGCGCTCGCCGCGGACATGCGCGCGCTGGAGCGCGAAACGCGTGCACCCTCGCCTTACCAAGACTGGCTGGACGAAGGCCTCGACAACGCCGATCTCGCCTCCGTCGGGACGTACTACGATTGCATGCCGGGGTTTCAACGCCTGCTCGCCAAGGACGGCGGCGACCTCGAACGCTTCTACGCGGACGTGCGCGCTCTCGCGCGCGAGCCGGCGCCGCGACGCGATGCGGCGGTATGCACGAGCGTCAGCGCTCGCTCGCCGCGCGGAAGCGATTGAAGCGAGGCGACTTCGCCATGCTGCCGAGATAGGTGGGCAGCACAGCCGCCATGTGCTGCGGCTCGATACCCAGCTCGGCGAGTCCATCCGCGGTGCACAGGCTGTCGATCGTGAGCGAGCGGAAGTTGTCCAGCGTGAACGGCTTGCCGGGCGCGAGGCCGAGCAGGAGACCCTGCAGGCGCGCGAGGAGATCGGGCATCCGCACGATGCGGCATTCGAGCCCGGCGGCTGCCGCTGCAGTGCGCACGATCTGCTCGAGGGTGAGCACGTCGGGACCGCAAAGCTCGTAGGTTCGCCCGATCGTCGCCCGATCGCTCAATGCCTGCACGAATGCCCGAGCTACGTCCGCCACGTACACCGGCGCGAATCGCACGCGCGGCCGTGCGAGAGGCAGCCAGCCGCCCGCGAGGCGCAGCAGTCGAGAGAAGCGCTCCGTGAGCGAGTCGCCCGGTCCGAAGATCACGGAGGGCCGGAAGATCGTGACATCGAGCGGCGCCGCCCGCACCAGCGCCTCGGCCTCGCCCTTGCTGCGCAGATACTTGCTCGGCGCGCGCTCCGCGTCGGCCCCCACCGCGCTCATGTGCAGCAGGCGCGGCACGCGGGCCGTGCGCGCTTCCTCGATGAGCTTCGCGGCGAGCCCGACGTGCACGTCCCGGAAACGCGCGCCGGCGCTCTCATTGAGAATGCCGACGAGGTTGATTGCGGCATCCATGCCGGCCAGCAACTCGGCGAGCGTGCGGCGATCGTGAACGTCGGCCGCGACGAGCTCGACGGTGGGCAGCACCGAGAGAGTCTGACCGTGCGAAGCGGCTCGGGTCGCGACGCGCACCCAGTGGCCCGCGCTCGCGAGCTGCACGACGAGCTCTCGACCGACGAAGCCGGTGCCGCCGAGCACGCAGACATTGAGCCTGGGCGGGGTGAAGACGACCGCAAGCGGCGCTTTCGGCATCAGTGCACCGCCGGAGCCTGCGCAATCGTCGCGCGCACCTGTCGCGGCTTCCCGTCCCGCAGCAGATCGATCCGCGCCTCATCGCCGATGCGCAGCAGGCCGATCGCATTGCGCAGGTCCGCCGGCGACCGGATGGGGGCGCCGTTGATCGCGGTGATGATGTCGTCGGCCTCGATGCCGGCGCGATCGGCAGCCGAGCCCGCGATGACGTGCGTCACGAGCACGCCATCGATGGCAGAGAGCCCGAACACCCGGGCAACCTCCGGCGTCACGGCATGGGTGCTCACGCCGAGGATGCCCCGCCGCACGGAGCCGTACATGATGAGCTGGCGCATGACCGTGCGCGCCATGTTGACTGGGATGGCGAAGCCGATGCCGATGCTGTCGCCCGAGCTCGACAGGATCGCGGTATTGATGCCGATCAGCCGGCCGCGGAGATCGACGAGCGCGCCGCCCGAATTGCCCGGATTGATGGAGGCGTCGGTCTGAATGAAATCCTCATCGCCGTCGGCGGAGAAGCTCGAGCGGCCGAGCCCGCTCACGATTCCCGAGGTGACGGTGTTGTGCAGGCCGAAGGGATTGCCGATCGCGACCACGAAATCGCCGACCTCGACTTTCGAGGAATCGCCGAGGGCGATCTGCGTCAGCTGCACCGGCTCGACCTTGAGCACCGCGATGTCCGATGCCTCGTCGCTGCCGACGATCTGTGCTGCGAGGTCGCGTCCGTCCTCGAGCGTCACGGTGATTTGGTTCGCGTCCTCGACTACGTGCGCGTTGGTGAGGATGTAGCCGCGCCGCGCGTCGACGACGACTCCCGAGCCGGCGCTCTGGAAAGGATGCCGGCGGGAGCGCTCCGCCCGCGGCGTGCCGAAGAAGCGGCGCAGCAGCGGATCGTCGGGCAGCGCATCCTTTCCGCCCGAGGTGGAATCGCGCGATTCTCCGTCTCGGACGATGCCGCGCGTTGCGACGTTCACGATCGCCGGGGAGACGCGCTTCACCATCGGCGCAAGCGTCGGGACGGGGGCGCCATCGACGGCCGCGGGCAAGGCACTGGCGGTCGCGGGCAAGACGCTCGCCACGGCTGGCAGGGCGCTGGCGGCCGGCGCCGCCGTCGTGCCGAGCATCGCCAGCGGAGCGACAAGCAGGGCGAGGCGATTCATGGGCGTTCCCGCAAGGATAGACATTGTAAAGCGTGCCCCTACGGTATTCCGGCGAGGCGAGAAGGGGTGAGCAAGTTGTGTACAAGTTGTGCGAGGGCTGCGCAATCGCTGTGAATGGCCGAGGCACAATATCTTGGGGTGGAGCTCTGGCGTGCGCTCGGCGGGAGAACGGAAACATTTATCCCGCTTTGCGCGGCCGGGATTCTCGTAACCTATTGTTTATTAAGTCATTATTTGACATCATCTCGATGCGCCGGGCTCCTTGACGGTGGTATTGCGCCTCATTAGGCTCATGACCCCGACACAAGATCTTGTGTCGCGCAACGTGATCGGGATTCTCGTGTCAGGGGGAGATTTCAGGGGGATGGGGGCCGTCTGGCAGCGGTCCTGCGACGAGCGTGTCGTCAAGCTCTCGCGCTGCGGTCGCAACCGTCCCTCTGTCGTCCGTCATCCGGCTTGCACCATCGGAGCGTCCGGAATTCATGAACACCGTCGTCAAGATCGATCCGCAGGAGCTCGACTCCGTTCCATTCCAGGAAGCGTCGCTCGATATCTGGGACAAGAAGTACCGGCTCACGGCGAAGGACGGCACGCCCATCGACAAGACGATGGACGACACGTACAAGCGCGTCGCGCGCGCGCTCGCGGACGTGGAGCAGGAGGATGTCCGCGAGCACTGGTGCGAGCGGTTCCTGTGGGCGCTGCGGCGGGGCGTCATTCCTGCGGGCCGCATCATCTCCAACGCCGGCGCGTGGGAGCACAAGCCCGCGACGTCGACGATCAACTGCACGGTCTCGGGGACCATCCACGACTCGATGGACGACATCCTGCGCAAGGTGCACGAGGCTGGGCTCACGCTGAAGGCGGGCTGCGGTATCGGTTATGAGCACTCGACGCTGCGGCCTCGCGGCGCCTATGTCTCCGGCGCGGGGGCGTATACGTCGGGTCCCCTTTCATTCATGGATATCTTCGACAAGATGTGCTTCACCATCTCCTCCGCCGGCGGCCGCCGCGGCGCGCAGATGGGCACGTTCGATGTCGGGCATCCGGACGTGATGGAGTTCATCCGCGCGAAGCGCGAGAGCGGCAGGTTGCGGCAGTTCAATCTGTCGCTCCTCATCACGGATGAGTTCATCGAGGCCGTGCGGCACGATCGCGAATGGAAGCTCGCCTTTCCGATCAGCCTGAAGGAGTACGAAGCCGAGCGCCCGGACCTGTCGGACCCGGCGAAGGTCGTTTGGCGCGAATGGCCCATCCGCGACGGCTATGTGGTGAACGAGGAAGGCCTCGTCGCCTGCAAGGTGTACAAGACGCTGCCCGCCCGACGGATGTGGGATGTGATCATGGCGTCCACCTACGATTTTGCGGAGCCGGGATTCATCCTCATCGATCGCGTCAACGAGATGAACAACAACTGGTGGTGCGAGAGCATTCGCGCGACCAACCCGTGCGTGACGGCGGATACGCGCCTCGCGACTCAATACGGCCTCGTACGCATGGGCGATCTTTACGACGCGCGCGTAGACATCCAGGCGACGGTCGATCGACGAGCGCTCGGGGAATCGGAGAGGGGCGTGACAGTCCGCCCAGCCGTCCCCGTATTCATGACCTCGTCGTCCGCGGACGTTTATCGTGTCGTGACGGAGGCGGGGTACGAGATCAAGGCGACGGCTTGGCACGACTTCTACACGACACGCGGCAAGATCAAGCTCGAGGATCTGAAGCCGGGTGATGAGCTGCTGATTCAATCCGGCAAGGGTCAATTCGGCGGCAAGGGCTGCGAAACGCTCGGAGTGCTGATCGGCCTGCTGACCGGCGATGGGCACTTCACTAACCGCGGCCACGGCAAGCAGGCGGCGATCGTCAATCTCCGGGGGGGCGATCGCGACTACGCGGCCGCGATCGCCGATTACATCAACTACGTGATCGCGGGATGGGCAAGGGCGCCGAGAGCCCACCGCGTGAGCGCGGTTCCGGTGCCGGAGCGGAACCTCGTCATGATCCGCTCCGCGATTCTCGTCCGCGTCCTCGCGGAGATGTTCGGCGTCACGGCGAGCTGCAGGAAGCAGGTACCGGAGATCGTGTGGCAGGGTAATGAGGATTGTGTCAAGGGATACCTGCGCGCGCTGTTCCAGTGCGACGGGACCGTGAACATAGGCGGCAATGACAGCACCGGTTGCTCGATCCGCTTGTCGTCCAGCGAGCCGTCTCTGCTCAAGGATGTGCAGATTCTGCTCGCGAACTTCGGCATCTTCTGCACGCTGGTGAAGCCTCGCGAGGCTGGCCCCCGCCGATTGCCGGACGGCAAAGGCGGCGCGAAGGACTATCCTTGCAGGGCGGATTACGAGCTGATCATCGACGGTGAATCGCGCGAGCGCTTCATGTCCGAAATCGGCTTTTTCGCGGATGCGAAGAACGAAAAGTATCGGCAATGGGCTAAGGACAAGGCTCTTCGCACGTCTCAGCGATTCACGAGCCGCGTCTCGGCGATCGAATACGTCGGAAAGGAAGCCGTATTTGATACGACTCAGGATGATTCAAACACCGTCATCTTCAATGGTCTTGTCACGGGGCAATGTGGTGAACAACCACTTCCGCCGTACGGGTCGTGCCTGCTCGGCTCCGTCAATCTCACCCGCTTCGTGCGCCACCCGTTCACCGACTTCGCGGAGTTCGATTGGTCCGAGTATCGCGAGGTCGTGAAGGTCTTCACGCGCATGCTCGACAACGTCGTGGAGGTCAACGGCCTGCCGCTCGAGCGGCAGCGCGAGGAGATCCTGCGCAAGCGCCGCCACGGCATGGGCTTCCTCGGCCTCGGCAGCACGCTCACGCTGCTCAAGATGAAATACGGCTCGCCGGAGTCGGTGAAGTTCACCGAGGACGTGTCGCGCGAGATGGCGGTCGCCGGCTGGGAAGCGGCGCTCGAGCTCGCGCGCGAGAAGGGCCCCGCGCCCATCATGAAAGAGGAGTTCACGGTCACTCGGGAGATGCTGCGCAAGCGGCCGGAGATGGCGCGCGACGGGTGGAAGCCGGGCGCGAAGATTCCGGGCCGGCTGCTCCATGCGCGCTACAGCCGCTACATGCAGCGCATTGCGTCCGTCGCGCCGGAGCTCGTCCGCGAGCTCGCGGAAGTGGGCGCGCGCTTCACACACCACACGTCCATTGCGCCGACGGGCACGATTTCCCTGTCCCTTGCGAACAATGCCTCGAACGGCATCGAGCCGTCGTTCGCGCACCACTACTTCCGCAACGTGATCCGCGAGGGCAGGAAGACGAAGGAGAAGATCGACGTCTACTCCTTCGAGCTGCTCGCCTATCGCCACCTCGTCAATCCGAAGGCGCGGCCCGACGCCTCGCAGGAGAGCGATCGTCTGCCCGACTACTTCACCACCTCCGAGCACGTGACGCCGGAGCAGCACGTCGACATCCAGGCCGCGGCTCAGAAGTGGGTAGATTCCTCGATCTCGAAGACGGCGAACGTTCCGACGGACTTCCCGTACGAGAAGTTCAAGAACATCTATCTCTACGCCTACGAGCAGGGCCTGAAAGGCTGCACGACATTCCGCTTCAACCCGGAGGCCTTCCAGGGCGTGCTGGTGAAGGAACAGGACCTCAAGAACACCGTCTACCGCTTCACGCTCGAAGACGGCACGGTCGTCGAGGCGCGCGGCGACGAGGAGGTCGAGTACGACGGCGAGACTCACAGTGCCGCGAACTTGTTCGATGCGATCCGCGACGGGTATTACGGGCGCTTCTGAGGAGCGGCGACATGGCCATCAAGATCGAGAAAAAGATCGTCAAGTACGAAGTGCGCACGCCGGCCAAGGTGCCGCTGCCCGAGGCGGGCAGTGCGGGCGCCGGCAAGCCGGAGGAGGCGAGGCCGGGCGATGAGACGAAGCAGCCCGCGCCGCCGCGCGCTGCGCAGATCATCCGGATGCACGAGAAGCTCGAGCGCCCCGAGGTGCTGGTCGGCTCCACGTACAAGATCAAGACCCCGATCTCCGATCATGCGATGTACGTGACCATCAACGACATCGTGCTCAACGAGGGCACGGAGTACGAGCAGCGCCGGCCGTTCGAGATCTTCATCAACTCGAAGAACCTCGACCACTACCAATGGATCGTCGCGCTGACGCGCGTCATCTCGGCGGTGTTCCGCAAGGGCGGCGACGTGACGTTCCTGGTCGACGAGCTGAAGGCGGTCTTCGACCCCCGCGGCGGCTACTGGCAGCCGGGGGGCAAGTTCATGCCCTCGACCATCGCGGAGCTCGGCCACGTGATCGAGCGCCATCTGCAGTCCATCGGGCTCATGCGCAAGACGGAGCTCGACCCGCATCAGAAGAAGCTCGTGGAGGAGAAGCGCGCCGAGTACGAGGCGCGCGCGAAGCAGACCGACGCCTTCGCGAAGACTCACTTCCCGGAGGGCGCGCAGCTCTGCGGCAAGTGCAGCACCGCGGCCGTCGTCATGATGGACGGCTGCATGACCTGCCTCAATTGCGGGGATTCGAAGTGCGGGTAGCGGATGTGGAAGACCCCACGAGTCTTGATGCGATATCGATGCACGCTCCTGCGAGGACCGCAGTCCGCACCGTCCGTCACGTGCCGCCCATCCTGCTCGTGAGGGTTTTGGCGAGCGGCGATGTGTGCCGAGCCTCGAGCTGCGCGCGTAGCTGCGTGAGATGCGGCGCCCAATCCTCCCAGGGGGCGGCCTCCGCCACCCGCTCCGGCGTGAGCTCGGACAGCCGTGCTACCGCGTCCGCCGGCTGGGCCGCGGTGCCCGCCGTACTTTCAAGGAGCAGTACAGTGAACAGCTGCGTCTCCGCCGCGCCGCTTCCGAGCTCGTGCTCGTAGCCGCTCACGGCGGCCGTCAGATCGAGCAGGCCGGATGTGCGGGCCCCGCTCGCGATCTCGGCAAGTCCGAGACATGCGCGTGCGCGGAGGCTCATGCGGTGTAACGCGCCGGCGCTCGCCACCTCCTCGCGATACGCTTCTCGCAGGGTTGCGACCGCCGTGGCGGCCGCGCCCTCGCGCAGCTCGAGCCAGCCCAGGAACGTGAGCGCCTCGGCCGTGAGCCCGTCGTTCCCGATCGCTCGCTTGAGCTCGGCGTAGGCGCTCTGCAGCATGGTGCGCGCCTCGGCGCTGCGGCCGGCCAGAAACAGACCGATCCCGTAACGTTCCTCGATCGTGCCGGTGAGCGTACCGCCGCGCGGCTCGGCCGCCTTCACCTCCGCGAGCGCCGCCGCATACAGAGGTCGAGCGTCCGCGAAGCGGCCCGTGGCCGCATAGCACCATGCGAGGGACGTCTGCCGGATCGCGAGCTGGCTCACGTCGCGCGGATTCGTGCGCGGGGTCTCTGCGAGCGCGCGCTCGAACCAGGGGATCGCCGCCCGAAAGTCCTGCAACGTGAAATAGAAGTTCCCGTTGATCGTGTCGCGCCGCTGCAGCGTTTCCGCGCTCACGCTGCGGCGGCCGCCGAGCTCTTCGTTGGCCTGCTCGAGCCAGCCGCGCGCCTCGGTAAACTTCTGTTGCACGGCGAGCGTGAAGGCGAGCGCATACTGCGCGCGCACGATCAGCTCGTCCACCTCGCCGGGCATCCGGCGTGCAAGACTCACGGCCGCGCGGATTTCCCGTTCCGCGGCCGTATAGTCGCCGTCCTCGACGTACACCTGCCCGATCGTCGCGCGGATGGCGGCTTCGACCTCCGGCTCGTCGGCGAATCGGCCCGAGAGACCGGCCGCCGCGCGGTCCACGGCCTTCCGCACCGTGAGCGGCGACCCGTCATCCCCGCCCACAGTGAATGGCGAACCGGCCGCCAGAATGTCCTGATCAAGGAATCGAACGACGGCCTGCGCGACAGCGGCTTGCGCACGTGCCGCATCGCGTGCGTGGACGGCACCGCGGTACTGCCAGAGGCTGATGGCCGTTCCCGCGAGCAATGCGCCGAGCGCCGCCGCGAGCCACGGCCGGCGGGCGCGGGCGCGCTCGAGCCGGCGGGCGAGGCGCGCCGCCTGCGCCTGCCGCTCCCGCTCGGCGCAGAGCCTGCGCCGCCTCTCCTCGAGCGTGCGCAGGCGGACCGCCAGCTCTGCGGCGGAGCTCAGGCGCTGCGCCGGATTGTCGTGCGCACAGGCGGCCACGTCGCTGCGCAGCAGCTCGTCGGTGATGCGCTCCTCCCAGCCTACCGTCATCGGCGTGCGCAGATCGCCCGTCAGCACCTGATAGAGCACGATGCCGAGCGCGTACAGATCCGAGCGCACGGTCGGCGCCTCGCCTCGCAGCAGCTCGGGGGCGACGTAGTTGAGCGTACCCTGCAGCGCTCGCGTGTCATGAGCGAGCGTGCGCGTCGAGCCGAGCTGCGTGATGCCGAGCGCAGCGAGCCGCTCCGGCTCGAGCAGCCGCCCGCTTCCGAAGTCGGCCCAGCGGATCCGGGGGGTTCCGTCTGCGCCGTGCCAGACGAGGAGATTCGACGGCTTGATGTCCTGGTGCAGGACGCCGAGTCCGTGCGCGGCCGCGAGCGTTTCGGCCGCCTGTGCGACGAGCTCGACGCGTGTCGCAAGCGGCAGGCGCTCGAGCCCTCCCGCGGTCGCCGCCCAGTCCGCGAGATTGCCGTCGGGACAGTATTCGAGCTCGAGGAAATAGGGGAGCGTGTGCAGGTTGAAGTCGAGCAGGCGCGCGATGTCGCCGCGCTCGCCCAGTCCCTGTCGCAGCAGGCGTTGAATCGCAATCTCGCGCCGCAGAGCACGGATCTGCTCGGGCTCCAGACCGAATTTGAACACGCGCTGCTCGCCGGTCTTCGCGTGCCGGGCAAGCCAGACGGCGCCACGCTCGTCGAGCGCGCGCAGCAGACGCCAGTTGGGTCGCAGCGGTGGAGCGTCCCCCGCGCGCGGCGCTGCCAGAGGCAGCTGCGGGGGAACGTGCGGCATAGGGTCCGGGATGCACGTGACCTCTCCCATGAAGCGGTAGCCGTAGCCGTGCACGGTGTGCACCAGCGTCTGGGAGTCATCGTCGAGCGCGCTGCGCAGCTTGCTGATGCAGCGCGCGATCACGGACTCGGTGACGACGCGCTCCGCCCACACGCTCTCCATGAGCTCGCTCTTCGTGACGAGCTCACCCGCATGACGCAGCAGTTCGGTCAGGACCTCGAGCGGCTTGGGCTCGAGCGGTACCCGTGCGCCCTCGCGCCGCAGCTCATAGCGGTCCGCATGCAGTTCGAACGGACCGAACCGGTAGATATCGCCCACGCCTGTTTGCAATTCGTCGGAGGATCACACCTCTTACCGCATGGTGGTCGGTTCCGACGCACGCCGAGCGGCATTGTACGAGGCCCCCGCGGTCGCTTCCACATCGGCAGGGTGACACGGGCGGCGCGCGCCCGTGACGGACATCGCCGCTCGCGTGTGATCCGATCCTCATTCGCCGGCGCGAGCGCAATCTCGTTCTATCGCCCTGCGCGCACGCTTCCTAGCATCCGGCGCTTGCGATCCTCCCCAAACCCAGGGGGTGCGGGTGGACGCGATGTCCGAGCATGACAAGGGAGATTCCTGCGTGTTTCGAGTCAAGACCGGCCTGCCTTTCCTATCGGCTTGGGGATGCGCTCTGCTGCTTGCCGCCTGCAATGGGGGCGGCGGCGCCAATCAAAGCGGCTCTGGCGGCAGCAGCAGCAGTAGCAGCAGTAGCAGTAGTAGCAGCAGTAGCAGCAGTAGCAGCAGTAGTAGCAGCAGCAGCGCGGCGAGCAATCTGAGCGGCACGGCCGCCACCGGCGCGCCGATCGCGAACGCGACCGTCACTCTGGTCGACAGCAAGGGCGTGCAACTGACGACCACGACGGATGCCTCGGGCCACTACGCGCTCGGCACGAGCAGCATGACCCCGCCGTTCCTGGTGAAGGTCGTCACCGCAGCGGCATCGCCGAACGGTTACGCCGCGGGCTCGGTCTTCTACAGCGTGAGCGCCGAAGCCAAGCCGAGCGTCATCAACGTGACCCCGCTCACCGATCTCATCATCCGCGATTGGTACGCGGCGCAAAGCACTCCGGTCGCGATTGCGACGGCCTTCGCGAATCCGATTGCCAATCCGCCGCCCACCGTGGCCGAAGTGCGGCTCATCGAGGCCGTGGTGCTCGACATCGTTCAGCCGGTGCTGCAGCAGAACGGGGTCGACACGAACGGGCTCGACCTCATTTCCGGGGCGTTCACCGCGAACGGCCAGGGAGTCGACGGGGCGCTCGACCAGATCAAGCCCATCACCTACAACAGCGGCGGCACGACCGCGTCCATCACCATCGCGACGACGAGCACGACCACGCAGTCGACGACCGTGACGGCGAGTCCCGGGAGCACGCAGGTCGCAACGACGACCAGCAACTCGACGAGCGGCGCGACGAGCTCCGAGACGAGCGCGGTGGTGATTCCCGCGAGCACCGCGGAAAGCGCCGCACTCGCGGGAGTGCAGGCGACCCTGAGCGCCCTGCAGTCGCTCGCGCAGAGCAAGGGTACCGCGCTGCAGGCCTCGGACGTGGCCGCCTACATCGACCCGAATTTCTTGAACGGGGGTACGACCGCGAGTCAACAGGCCGCGCAGATGGCCGCCGAACTGGCCGGAGCCACGATCAACGCGTTCAACGTGACTCGGATTACGTACTTCGATGCGACGAATGGTCTGATCGGCATCGATGGAACGGTCGAGTACACCCAGAACGGCGTTGCCGGATCGACGATGATCGGCTACGGGGATGACGTGGGCCTGATCTTCAAGCAGGAAAGCGGCGGCAACTGGCTCCTCTACGGCGACCAGCAGCAGGCGAAGACGCACGCGCTCCTCGAGAGCACGTTGGACGACAACGTCGACGGCAGCGTGTCGACGTTCGAGTTTCTCGATGTGCAGCTCTCGGCCCCCGCGAGCTCGGGCGCCACTCCCTGCACTTCCAGCGTCGCGAGCAGCGTGACGATTCTGCCCTCGGCGACGATCGACGCCACGAACCAGAACAGCGGCGCGGCGGTCGTGCTGCCGGCGTCGGGCTATCCGCTCGCCGAGGACCCGACGGTCTATCAGGATCATGGAGTCAACATCTGTCATTTCGACCCGCTGCTCAATGCGGGCCTGGTGGTTCCGTCGCAGAACCTATCGTCCCTGGTCGGCAACACCGTCAACTTCGCGGTGAACGGCGGCGCGCCGATCCCTACTCTGGCGCGCACGATTCCCGGATATACCACGGAGACGGTGAACTTCACCAACCTCTCGAGTCACGCGCTGGCGAGCGTGCCGCTCGGCCAGCCGCTCACGCTGAAATGGAACCTGCCGGTCACGTTCCCGGTCTACAATGTCGATGTGTACGCCGAGGAATACGTTGCCAGCGGCTCGGCATACGTGAGCTGCGAAGTTGCGCCCTCGACACCGCTGACGATCAGCTCGACCAGCACGTCGATCACGTTGCCGGCGAGCTGCAATGGCTCACCGGTGGTGAGCATCCCCCAGGGCAACAACAACCCCTACGCGGTGCAAGTGAGCCTCGTGATCACGGGCACCCACGGTGAGGTCGTGCAGGCCTGGTGGCCGTTCAACTGACGCGCATTGCGACGGCGCGGGCGGATGACCGTGGCGGTCGGCGACGGGGTCATCCGTCCGCCGTCGAGCGCACATACTCGGCCGGAGTCACCTGGAGCAGCCGCCGGAACACGCGCGTGAGGTGACTCTGATCGGCGAAGCCGGTGAGCCCGGCGACGCCGCTCGGCGGCACTCCCGAGCGCAACAGGCTCATGGCCCGCTCGACCCGCACGCGCATCTGGAAGGCGTGCGGAGGCAGGCCCACCTCCCGTGCGAAGAGGCGCAGCAAGTGAAAGCGGCTCATCCGTGCGATGCCCGCGAGCTCCTCGAGAGTGACCACGTCATTGAAGTGTCGCCGCAGGTATTCCCGGGCACGCGCGACCGCGGGGTGGCACCGGCTCGCATCCGCCGCCCGCTCCGTCATCTTGCCGAGCAGCCGCCGCAAGCAGTTCGCGAGCCTCGCCTGCTGCTCTGAGCTCGGCGCGCCGGTCTCCATCGATGTGCACAGGTCGTCGATCGCCCTGCGGAGGTCGGCGTCCACGGCGAGGCTCGTGCGGAATCGCGGCTCGCGCGCGAATCCGGCGCTCGCCGCGGCGGGCAGCACCCGTTCCCGATCGAGCAGCAGCATCCGCAAGGACCGGCAATTGCAGCCGCTCTTGCGAACGCCGACCTCGCCGGGCTGCAGCAGCCATGCCGGGCATGCAGGTTCTCGGTGCGTGCTGCTCCGCGGCCCGTCTGCCTCGCACAGGCAAACGGCGTAACGCTCGGTATAGAAGCGCTCGAGCGGGGCGGTGGTGCGAGCCAGGAGAATCTCGACCCCGGGGAGCGCGCCCGAGCGCACGAAACGCCAGCGCTCGCCGTGCGGCGCCGCCCTTCGGCTTCTGCGAGCGCGCGAGGTACGCGGGGCCGCCGTGGTGCGGCCTGATTCGGTTTCGTGCACGCCTCGACACGGCGCCTTCGTCACCGGAATCGGACGATTCGCAGGCGCCGCGGGGCGCGGATGCTAGAATCCGCGCTCGCGCCGAGTCCTGATGCGCTTCTGACGAATTCTGACCAAGGAACGCCGGTCGGGCATCGACGCTTGCGCCGGGCGCCATGGAGGCGTGCAGAGCTTGCCGAGAGCCATGCACGTCCCCACGCAGACCGCCGCCGGCAGTCCGTTCGTTACCCACTGGATCGGCCATGCGCGGATCGAGGGCCGCGGCGGGCGTCGTGGCGAGATTTTCGACCCCACGACCGGCGAGCGAACCGCGAGCGTGCCCTTCGCAACCGTTACCGAGGTCGACTCCGCGGCGAGGGCGGCGTTCCGGAGCGGGTCCGCGGCGCCGCCCGTGCGGCGCGCGGTTGCTCTGTCGCTTCCGGCAACGGCTGGAGGCCGCCACCGGGCAGATCGCGAGCGCGATCAGTCGCGAGTACGGCAAGACGCTGAACGACGCGCGCGCAGAGATCGCGCGCGGCCTCGAGGTCGTCGAGTTCGCGTGCGCCGTCCCCGGGCTGCTGAAGCGGGAGTACAGCGAGAGCGTCGGCACCGGCGTCGACACTTTCAATTTCCGCCAGCCACTCGGCGTCGTGGCCGGCGTCACGCCATTGAACTTCCCGGCCATGGTGCCGCTTTGGATGTTCCCGCTCGCGCTCAAGCTCGCGCCGGGCGGCGATCTCCTCACCGCGAACGGCGATGCCGTCCATGCGGATCCGCGCCACCCGAGCGAGATCGTCGAGTTCACGAAGGGCGGCCAGTTCGTGCGCGAATACAACGTCGATGCGAGTCAGGGAGGAGCTTTCGGGATCGACGCCCCCTCATCCCCTGATGCACGGCGCAATTTCGCGGTGGTCGATGACGTGCCGAACAACTTGAGTGTCTATCGCCTCGCGCCGGATGCCGGGGAGGACGACTGATCGGCTGACGGGGCGCCCGCAGCGGTTCGAAACTGCAATCGACGAGCGTCCGCTCTCAGTTACGAGAAGTGGTGGAAGGCTTGGGTCGGCGTTCTGCGGAAGCCTCGTCGAGCGCCAGACCTTCGCATCCGCGACACCCTTGCGGAGCTCGCCCGGCATTGCCGCGGGGATCGGCGCCCGCAATGCCCGATCTTCGATGATCTCGTGGGTTCGAGATGGCAGCGGGCGCACTATGTGGGTAATTGAAAGTAATTGTGCGGTGTTCTTGCAGCTCTGGAAGCCGCAGTAAAGGTCCGCATGCGGTTCAGCAAAGCTGAACGACCTCACGGAACGACTTCACGGCCTGCGTGGCGCGCTGTCGGCCGGGGCGATGCAGCCGCCTTGCGAGTACCCCGTGAAGAGCCCTTTTCTGCCGTTCGCCTCGGACATCGCCGGCGTGTAGAGTCTCTCCGTATACATCGCCGGGATCGCTGCCCCCGCCCAGTACGCCTTGCGGCACTCGATGGCCTTCTGCTCATCGTCAGTGTATGCGACGCCGAGCTCGATCAGGCGGGGCATTTTGGCCGGGTCCTTGCCGGCCTCGCGCGCCGCTGCCCCGAACCCTTCGATCATCCGGGCGTGGAGCTCGAGATCCTGTCCGCCGACCGCGAGGAGCACGTCGCCGTGGAGCCCCGCCACGCGCGCACTGCCCGGCACGAGCGAGGAGACATAGATCGGAATCGGCCCCGGCGGGCGGGTGTACGGCTTCGCGCCGCGCGTCTGGTAGAACTGGCCGCGGTGCGTGACTTCCTCGCCGTTCCAGAGCGCGCGCATCAATTGAATCGCCTCGATCATCGGTGCCTGGCGGGTCCGATAAGGCGGCCAAGATCCCGTCGCCGAGTACTCATTGAGCGCCTCGCCGGTCCCGACGCCGAGATAGAACCGCTCGGGAGCGAGAACGGCCATCGTCGCCGCGGCCTGGGCGACTATCGAGGGATGGTAGCGCAGGATGGGACAGGTGAGTCCGGTACCCAGAACGAGTCGCGACGTGCTCGCGGCCACGGCGCCGAGCCAGCTCCAGACGAAGCTCGCCTGCCCCTGCTCGCTCCAAGGGTGGAAATGATCACTCGCATCGAGCAAGTCGAACCCCGCGCGCCGGGCGGCGACGGCGTACTCGAGCAGCTCCGCCGGTGGATACTGCTCCGTTCCTGCCTTCCACCCCAGTTGAAGCATGGCCGCCTCATGGGAGACCGTCCGCCATGCAGAGCGGAAGTCGTGCCGCGCGCTGCAGCGTGCAGCACGCGTTGCCCGCCCCGCGGCGCCGCGTGCGCTTCGGGCGCACCGCAGGCAGGCGCGGCGCCGATCGCATCCTCCGCATCGAGGTGCAGATCGTGCAGACACGGTGGAACACCGAACACCGGCTTGCCGGTGTGATGCTCCAGCCACTCGAGTCCCGGCCGGAGCAATGCCAAGTCGCCGCGGAAGCGATTGATCATGAAGCCGGTGATCCGTGCCCGCTCCGATTCGCTGAGCAGCGCGAGCGTGCCGACGAGCTGCGCGAAGGCGCCACCGCGATAGATGTCGGCGATGAGGGCGACCGGGCAGCCGGCCATTTCTGCGAACCCCATGTGGGTCACGTCACCGGCACGCAGGTTGATCTCGGTCGGAGAGCCTGCGCCCTTGATGAGGACGAGCTCATAGGCGCGAGCCAGCCGGTCTCAGGAAGTGAGCACCGCCTCGAGAGCCCTGCGTTTGAAATCGTGATACGCCGCCGCATCGATGTCGGCGATCGCCCGTCCGTGGACGATGACCTGCGCGCGCCGGTCGCTCGTCGGCTTGAGCAGCATCGGATTCATGTCCCTCGTCGGATCGATGCCGGCGGCGAGCGCCTGCAGCGCCTGAGCACGGCCGATCTCGCCCCCGTCGGCGGCCACTGCGCTGTTGAGGGACATGTACTGCGGCTTGAACGGCGCGACCCGTACGCCGCGGCGGTGCATCACTCGGCAGAGCCCCGCGACGAGCGTGCTCTAGCCGGCATCGGACCCGGCCCCCTGAATCATCAGCGCTCGCGCCGTCATCGCGTCGATTCCAGTTCTCCGGCCGAACGCCAGTGTATCGCCCGCCGCGGGCGCAAGGCGGTGGTTCGTGTTGCTCGCGATGTTCGAGAAGGCGCGCAGGAAGCGGTAGCGAGGCGGGCCGACGGCCGGGACTCCAGACGGTGAGGCTTGTGTGCCGCCGAAACAGCTCCATTTCCCGGCCGGCACAGGCGCGGCGCTGCATAATCCTCCGGCGCCCCGGGCATGGCTCGGTCGTGCGGCAGCCCTCGAGCCCCTCGGCTCCGTCCCCGCGGGCAAGTGGCGTCGGCCGGATTGCGTTGCGGTTGCCTTTGCAACTATCGTGGCGGGTGGTGTGTCACACGATTCGGCTTCCACCTCGATTCCAATGCGCGGACAGAACGTAAGCACGACGCGCGCGAGCGCGCGCCGGGGGTATCCGTAACATGCGTAGTCAAATCATTTCGGCACTCGGCGCGGGATTGCTCGTGGCGTGTGCTGCGCTGCTCGTGCCGATGCCGGCAGCCGCCGCGCGCGCCTACGGGGCGGTTGATGCGCGGCGGCTGCTTGCCGCGGACTCCGCGGCGAATGCCGGTCAATGGATGAGCTACGGGCGCGACTACAGCGAGCAGCGCTTCAGTCCCCTCAAGCAGATCGACGTGGGCAACGTGAGCCGGTTGGGCCTCGCCTGGTATGCCGATCTCGCCGAGCGCGGGGGCAGCTACGAGACCACCCCGATCGAGGTCGACGGGGAGCTCTTCGTGACCAGCCCCTGGAGCAAGGTCTACGCCTTCGATGCGCGCAGCGGGCGGCAGCTGTGGAAGTACGACCCGAAGGTGCCCGGGGAGTATGCGGTCAAGCTCTGCTGCGGCATCGTCAATCGCGGGGTGGCGGTGTGGCGGGGCAAGGTGATCTGGGGCACCCTCGATGGGCGCCTCATTGCGGTGGATGCGAGGAGCGGGCGCAAGGTCTGGGAGGTGCAGGCGACCGACCCGCAGAAGTGGCTGTCGATCACGGGGGCGCCGCGGGTGGCCGAGGGGCTGGTGCTGATCGGGGAGGCGGGCTCGGAGTTCGAGCAGCGCGGGTATCTGGCCGCCTATGATGCGGAGACCGGTAAAGAGCGCTGGCGTTGGTGGGCAGTGCCGGGGGACCCTGCGAAGGGGTTTGAGCAGCCTGAGCTCGCTTGGGCGGCGGAGACCTGGCACGGAGAGTGGTGGAAGCAGGGCGGCGGGGGCACTCCTTGGGATGCCATCACCTACGATCCGGTGACGGGATATGTCTATATCGGCACGGGCAATGGAGCGACTTGGCCCGCCGAGTACCGCTCGCCGGGGGGCGGCGACAATCTGTTCACCGCTTCGATCGTGGCGCTCGATGCGAAGACGGGGAAGTTCAAATGGTATTACCAGGAGACGCCCTCCGAGAGCTTCGACTTCGACAGCACGGCGCAGATCACCACGGCGGATCTCGTCATCGACGGCAAGAAGCGGCACGTCGTGATGCATGCGCCGAAGAACGGCATTTTCTACGTGCTCGATGCGAAGACCGGCAAGGTGCTGGCGGCAAAGCCGTTCGTGCCTTCCGTCAACTGGATGACCGGCTTCGACAAGAACTATCGTCCCATCTTGAATCCCGCCGCCGACTACGCGCGGACCGGGAAGGGCTGGTGGCTGGTGGGCTTCCAGTCGCACGTCTGGTATCCGATGTCTTTCAATCCCGAGACGGGCCTCGTCTACATCCCGACCTTCTACGGCACCTTCGGGTACGTGGCGGAGAAGGGCGCAAAGATGGGCAATCAGCTGCTCTCGATCAACGTCACCAAGTGCCCGGAGGAGCCGCCGCCGAAACTCGAGGGCGCAGGATCGTATCTGCTCGCCTGGGATCCGGTGCGCATGCGGCCGGCCTGGATCCAGCGCGAGGGTAACGGCCGCTCGGGCACGATGACGACCGCAGGCAACCTCGTGTTTCAGGGCACGGCCCCACATAACTTCACGGCGTTCCGGGCCGATAACGGCGAGCAGGTCTGGTCAGTGGATACGCAGGCGCAGATCGTCGGCGGCTCGGTGAGCTACTCGGTCGATGGCGTGCAGTACGTCGCCGTCGTGGCGGCCGGCGCGGGAGGATTCGGCGGTGGTGATTACTGGCAGCCGAACTACGCGCGCCTTCTGGTCTACAAGCTCGATGGGAAGGCGACCCTGCCGGCGCCCAAGCCCTACACGCCGCCCGTGCTCAATCCGCCGCCGGACTTCGGCGATGCGGCGCTGCTCAAGCGAGGCGAGGCCGAATACACCGCGCACTGCGCGAGCTGCCATGGCGCGAGCGATCAGGTGAGGGTGAGCAGCTTGTTCCCCGATCTGCGCTACGCGAGCGCGCTGTGGACCTCGGCTGCTTTCAAGGCGATCGTGATCGACGGGGTACTGCAGTCCGACGGCATGGTCTCGTTCCGCAAGGTGCTGACACCGGACGATGCGGAAGCGATTCGTGCGTATGTCGTGCACCTCGCGAACGAGGCGAAGCAGGCGCCGCGGCTCGGCGCGTTCCGCCCCGGGATGGCGCGCTGCCGCCCGCCAGAAATGACGACTCGTGCGTCGGCATCACCGGCGCCCGGCGACGGCAAGGTGATGCCTGACGGCGGCAAGGCGCCGCCTGATGGCGGCAAGGCGACTGCCGAGGCGGCTGCGCTCCATGAGTGAGACCGGGCAGAGGGGGTGAGGCCATGAATCGTACACTCCGATTCACGAGCGGACTCGCGGCCTGCGGCGCCATCGCGCTCGTCTCCGCGTGCGGCTCGCAGTGCGCACAGTCCACGGCCAATGCAGCGCCGGCCGCATCGGCTGCGCAGAATCCGTACGCAGCGCTCGCGAAGCTGCCGGACTGGTCCGGCGTATGGGAGCCGACGTTCAGGGCAGGCACGCCCGGTCAGGCGCCGCCGGCGCCTCCGAGGCTGACGCCGCCCTACGCGGCGCAATACGCCAAGTACCTGCAGAAGAACCGCACGACGCCGGGCCTCAACTTCGTCTCCGCGGTCGCGAGCTGCGTCCCCCCGGGGCTGCCGCAGAGCATGCTGCAGCCCTACCCCATCGAATTTCTCTTTACCCCCGGCCGCGTCACCATCCTCATCGAGACGGACCACCTCATCCGCCGCATCTACACCGACGGCAGCCCGCCGCCGCCGGATCCGGACCCGACGTATCAGGGCACCTCCGTCGGGCACTGGGAAGGCGACACGCTGGTCGTCGAGACTTCGGCCATCCTGCCGGATACGAGCCCGCTTCAGGGCATCAACGGACACAGCGACAAGTTCCACGTGACCGAGCGGATCCGGCTCGCCGAGCCCGACCTGCTCGAGATCAAGACGACGCGCACCGATCCCGCCGTGTTCATCGAGCCGTACACGACCACGGCCTACTACCGGCGACATCGCGACTGGAGAATCATGGAGTACGTGTGTGAGCAGAACAATCACGATGCGCTCGACGCGCACGGCAATCCCGCGTTCAGCTTAAGCCACAAGCCCGAGGAGTAGCCCGTGAAGATCATCCGAACGCTTGCACCCGCGCTCCTTGCCGCTGCATCTGTCCTGCTGGCGCAGCGGGCGAGTGCGCATCATTCCACTGCAATGTTTGAATGGGGCAAGGAGAAGTCCCTGGGCGCCACGGTCGAGCGGTACGAGTGGACGCAGCCGCACACCTTCCTGTGGCTCATCGTCCAGGATGGCCAGGGCCGGACCCAGGAATGGGGGCTCGAAGGGATGAGCCCGAGCTGGCTCGGCCGGCGGGGCTGGAGCCGGCACACGCTGAAGCCGGGGGACAAGGTCTCGGTCGTGTATTACCCGCTCAAGGACCACCGGCCCGGCGGCTTCTACGTGCGGATCAAGCTGCCGGACGGGCGGCTGGTCGACGCGCTGCCGCAACGGAGCGGACAATAGCGCGAGAACGATCCGCCCCCCTTCACGTCGCCCGCAGCGCTGTCGCGACCGGCAGGCGCGCGGCGCGCAGCGCGGGCAGCGAGCCCCCGATGAGCCCGATCGCAAGCGCCCACGCGATGCTGATGAGGAGCAGGTGCGGCGTGACGGTGAGCTTGAAGATCAGCCCGGCCACGTCGACGACGTTGCCGTTGAACAGCGCCCATGCGATGCCTGCGCCGAGGAAGGCGCCAGGCAGCGCGAGCACGATACCCTCGAGCAGGACCGACACGATGATCGGGCCCGCATTGAAGCCGATGGCGCGCAGCGTCGCGATCTCGCGCCGGCGGGCGTCCACGGAGCCGTACAGGCTGTTGAGCGCGCCGAACACCGCGCCGCTCGCCATGACCGCGCCGACGAAGTAGGCGACGAAGTCGAGCAGCGCGTTGAGCTGCCCGAAGTTGTCCTGCATCGTTTGCCGGTTGCTCTTCACCTCGACGGCGATCGAGGGGTCGGAGGTGAGCGCGCGCTCGAGCTCGTCCCGCGCGGCGGGGGATTCGAGCTGAACCTCTACGGACTGATAGGTGTTGCGGTTGAACGCCGACATGACGGTGTCCGCGTCGGCGCGCAGCACGCTGTCGCCGATCGAATCGTTGCCGGCGAACACCCCGACGATGGTCCATTCCGTGCCGGAGAGGTCGAGGCGATCGCCGATGTTCATGTGCCGATACATGCGCCGGATCGGATCAGAGACGATCACCTCGTGCACGGCGGGCCGGTACTGGCGGCCCTCGATGATCCGGACGTTCGACTGGATGAGGGCCGCGCCCGGCGTGAAGCCGACGAGGTAGACGTTGCCGCGCTTCCCGTTCTTCTTCGTCGCATCGACGCTGACGAACGTCGTCGCGACCACATACGGCCGCCCGTCGGCAGAGCGCTTGATGCCGGGCGCATTCTCGATGATCGCCAGGGTGTCGCGCGTGAGCACGCTCTGCGCGGTCGAGGTGGCGCCGCGGCTCACCACGTCTACGAGGTCCGGGCGCGCGTTCTGCCCGCTGAAGATGCTCGCTCCCTCGCGGATCGCGAGCAGCGAAACGAGGACGGCGACGGCCGTCGTGACGCCGACCACCGTGACGAGGGAGGAGCCGCGCCGCTGCGCGATGCTCTTCAAGCCGGTGCTCGTGAGCTCGATCGTCTGCTTCAAAAGGCTCATGTGTGCGCCTAACGGTTGCGCGCCTACCGCTCCGCGAGCGCTTCGGCGACTTGGAGCTTCAGGCCGCGCCACGCCGGAGGCGACCCGCCCAGGATCGCAAGGCCGACGGCGAAGGCAACTCCCGCGGCGAGGACGCTGGCCGGCATCGAAGTGATGCCGATGAGATTGCGCGCGGCGGGCAGCAGGATCGAGGCGAGCCCGAGCCCGATCAGCGCGGAGAACACGCAGAAGACGACGGCTTCGGTCAGAATGAGCGCCATCACGGTCCTGTCGGAGAACCCGACGGTCTTGAGCACGGCGAGCTCCGGCACGCGCTCGCGGATCGATTGCATCATGAGCGCGCCAGTGGCAAAGAGTAGCGCGAAGAACACCGCGCTCATGATCGCCCCGACGATGAAGTCGATGTCGGCGACGCGCTGGATCTGGGAAGCAAACATATCCCCTTCCGACTGCGTGCGCGTCTCGTGCGGGGAGTTGGCGAACGCCCGGTCGATGGCGCTCGCGACCGCCGGAGCATGCGCCGGGCTGTCGGCGAGGGCGATGTAGAGCAGGGCCGTGTCGCGGTCGGCGAGCCGCGCTTCATTGATGTAGTCGTAGTTGGCGAACGCCGCCGAAGCGCCGCTCGGCTGCGTAGGCACATCGAAGATCCCGACGAGATCGAACGCCCAGGCATTCGAGCCGTCGCGCTTCGGCTGCTGGGATTGAAGCGCGATGCGGTCCCCGACCTTTAGGCCATAGCGCCTCGCCAGGGTCGAGCCGACCACCAAAGCCGTCCGGTCGGTCTGCATCGCTGCGATCGCTCGCTTCGGCAGGACGTAGTCGGGAAACATCCCGAAGAAGGCCGCCGGATCGACGGCATTGACCGGCAGGGCCTGGCTCGGCTTCTGATAGCTCGCGGGCAGCTGGACGAGAGGCGTGACCAGCTTGACGCCCGCAACCCTCTCGATCTCCGGCAGCATGCCGATCGGCAGGGGCACGCCGAGCGAGATGCTGCTGCCCACGTAGAGCCGGTCGCTGTGCGCCCGGGCAATGGCTTGTTTGACGCCGGAATCGAGGCCTTGCAGCAGCCCGAACAGCAGGAATGCGCTCGCGATCTGCAGCAGCATCAGCACCGCGCGGCTCGGCTTGCGCCAGATACCCGCCCAGACGAGCGGCAGGTACTTCATGGCGATCCCCTGGCGTTGCCGAAACAGCTCATTTTCCTCGCGAGCATAGTCCCTGACGGAGCGCCATGTCGACCCAACACGCGCCTCGCCAGGGGGTCCGCACGGCGCACGGGATGCGGCCCCGAGCGCAGGCGCCGCAGCGCCCGGTCCGGTCCTTCATCACTGACGCGGCCTGCACAGCCGCCCCGTTGCGCACGGGCGCGGCTGCCGGCATGCTTGGTGGCCTGCGTCTCATGTCTGGTTTCTGCGCACCCCGTCCTGCGCGCCGGGCATGCCACGGACATGCCGCCCCCAAGAGCCGAGAAATGCGCATGGCCCAGCCCGACAGTCCCGCTCCCTTGCGCGAGTTTCCCGACCGGGCGCTCGATCATCGGGTCGAGTTCGACTGTCGGGTGGAGCCTGGCGGACCGGCCGCCCGAGCGGCAGGTGTGGCAGGAGCGGCAGGGTCGGCAGAAGCCGACGAGGCCGCCCGCTGGCACGAGCATTTCATGGCCGTCGTCTCCCATGACCTGCGCGGTCCCTTGAGCGCCATCATGACGAGCGCGACGCTGCTTCAACATAAGCTCGCGAAACTGCCCCTCGAGCCGGGAACGGATGAGCGGCCGGGAACGCGCCAGATCGAGGCCATTCTGCGGGCGGTGAAGCAGCTGGATCGCCGCATCGGAGAGCTCCTAGACGTGAGCCTCCTCCAGGCGGGAAGGCTGAAGCTCGAGCTCGAGCGGCATGACATCGGCGCACTGCTCCGCGAGAGTGTCGAGCTCACTGCGCCAGCCGCGTCCAAGCATGGGCTTCGGCTCATCGCAGACATTCCCGAGCGAGCGCTCGTCGTCTCGTGCGACCGCAAGCGCGTTCTTCAGGCGCTCTCGCAACTTCTCGACAACGCGGTCAAGTTCACTCCCGAGGGCGGCTCCGTCGTGGCGCGCGCTCATGCCGAGCCGGGACAGGCGCGGATATCGATCGAGAACAGCGGCGTCGGAATGGCCCCCGACGAGGACGCTCACCTCTTCGACCCGGTCCAACGAGCCCGCAACGCGGCGCGGCATGGCATCGATCTCGGGCTCGCCCTCGCGCGGGGCATCATCGAGGCACACGGGGGACACCTGTCGGCGGCGAGCGCTGCGGGAAAGGGCAGCGCGTTTTCGCTCACTCTGCCGATGGAAAGCCCGGTGCCGGGCCCGATGCGCTCTGCTTCCGATCACGTTTGAGACGCTGCGGGAATCCGGTCACGGTCGTCATGAACGCACCTCAGGGAAGTCCGGCGGGCCGGCAGCGCGTGCTGGTCGTCGACGACGATCTCTCCACACGAGAGTCGGTGGGACAGCTGTCGAGAATCTAGGATACGAGGTCTCGACGGCCGAGAACGGCCGGCGGGCGCTCTCGCTCCTGAAGAGCGGACGAGCTGAGCACGGCCTGCCGCAGGTGATCCTGCTCGATTTGATGATGTCCGTCATGAGCGGCTGGCAGTTCCTGGACGAGCGTCAGAAGGATCGCGAGCTCGCGTCGATTCCGGTGGCCGTCATCTCCGGCGCGCTCGATGCGTCCGCGCAGCTTCCCACAGTCTGCGGATATTTGAGGAAGCCGGTCCGTCCCAATCACCTCATCGCCCTGCTCGACCGCCTCCGCTCTGGCGCGGCGGGCCACGGCGTTCCTGCCGGGCCCGAGCAAGCTGCCGGCGGCATCGACCTCTCGGCTGCCGGGCCGCTCGCGGACGCCGCCGAGCCTGCCGGCATCGAGGAGGAGCCTGCCTCCTTCCGCGCGGAAGCTCCGCTCCACGTCCTGCTCATCGAGGAGAGCGACGCCGAGGCGCGATCCATTGAAGCGCTTCTCGACGGCGAAGGGGGCGGCCGGTTCAGCGTGCGCCGCGCGGACGCTCGCTGACGGGCTCACACCGCGAGCACTCGAGGAAATCGATGTCATCCTGCTCGACATGGACCTCTCGGACGCATCGACATCCGATCCGCTGCGGCAGGTGGTGCGCCACGCGCCCGACATTCCATTCGTGGTTCTGACGCGCCGGGAGAGCGCGGAGGTGCGCGCGGAAAGTCTGCGCTGGGGCGCTCAGGATGCGCTCGCGAAGTAGCTTCAAAGCCCCGAGCTGCTGCGGCGGTCGCTGCGCTGGGCTTACGAGCGCCACCGGCTGCACAGATGGCTCGAGCACGCGCGCGAGATCGCCGCGTACGAGAGGGAACGGCGCAGGCTCGCCCACTTCGCGCAGCCGCGGATGGCCGTCGCGGCCGCGATGCTGGGCGAGGCTCCTTTGACCCAGGCGGCGCTCGCGGAGGCCTGGACGAGCGACCATTCCGAGCCCGGGAGCGCCAAGCGCGAGGAGGCACGACTCATGCTGATCGCGCTCCTGGGTTACGTGCTCGCCGCCTACCGACTGTATGTGGGCAGCGACAGTCTGCTCCGATCCGCCACCTGAAGAACGACGACAGAGGATAGAGCATGGCGCGTTATCGGTTTCGACTCTTCATCGCCGGTCAGCTCGGCAAGTCGCGGAACGCCGTCGCCAACATCCGCGCGCTCGGCAATCAGATTCTCGGAGGCGACTACGAGCTGGGGATCATCGATGTGCTGGAGCACCCCGAGCTCGCAGAGATCGAGAAGGTGTCCGCCACGCCGACCTTATCCTGCGCAACGTGCTCGAGGAGGACAAGCGGCGGCGCACCATCGAGATCCTGAAGTGCCGCGGGACCGAGCACAGCAAAGGAGAGTTCCCGCTCACCGTCGCGCCTGGCATGGGGATCGTGACGATCCCGCTCTCGGCGATCGAGCTCAAGCAGCACTCCTTTCAGCTGCCCCAGAGCGAGGCCGAGCGCATCGCGAAGCTGTTCGAGCCTCCCGGAGGCGGCAAGCCGCGCGGGTGAGATGAGCTGGACGCATGAACGGCACACCGCGCGCAGTCGCCCTCCGGCGGCTCGCGCTGCAAGAGGATCGGATCCTCGAGCTTTGGAAGGAGCGGACCGCACCGGCCGGCCCGACCGGCCCGGCGGAGGCCGGACTGCTGCGTTCGGCCAACGAGGCGGCGCGAACGAGGGACGAGCCAGCGCGATCGTTTGAGGAGGCCGCGCGATCGGCCGTCCGGGCGCTCGCGCGTGCTGGAGGACCGCGGATCGCAACAGGGAGGATCGGAACACGGAGGATCGGAGCAGCGAGCATCGACACCAGGCTTGAACGAAGGAATCGGAGCGCAGTGGCTGCGGGGCCGCGCCCCGGCCGCAAGCCTCGCTGCGATCGATCGGTTGCAGGAAGCGGTGCTCGAGGTGCTGGAGGCGGGAAACGCGCCACCCCTGGCCGATCGGCGGACCGTGCGCGGATTCTTCAACGCGCTGCGCCTGGCTCGAGCACGTGCATCCCGCCGACCGCGAACGCATCGCCCGGAGCCTGCGCGAGGCGGTCGAGAAGGGCTGCGGGCGCTGGTCGGAGAGGTTTCGGTTCCTCCGGCGCGACGGAACTTACGCGAGCGTGCTCGGGCGCGGCTTCATCTCGCATGATCGGGCGGGCAACCCCGTGCGGATCATCGGCGGACTCATCGACATCACCGACCAGCGGCAGTTGGAGCGCCAGCTCGAGGAAGCCGTGCGGGTGCGCGGCGATTTCCTCTTGATCGCGTCCCACGAGCTGCGCACGCCCTTGACGGCGCTCAGGATGCAGATTCAAGGGCTCATCAAAGGGCCGAATTTCGATGCGCTCGACGAACGCGTGAGGACGCGCCTCAACGGCGTGGAGCGCAGCGTCATGCGGATGATCCAGCTGGTGGATGAGCTGCTCGACGTCTCCCGTCTCAACGCCGACCATCTCGAGCTCGAGCCCGAGGACGTCGATCTGACGGAGGTCATCGGCGAGGTGATCGAGCGCATGCAGCCCGACATCCGCCGCTCGGGATCAACGCTCGAGGTGGCCGCCCCTGAAGCCGTCCCCGGGCACTGGGACCGGAGCCGACTCGATCAGATCGTCAGTAACCTGCTCTCAAATGCTGTCAAATACGGCGAGGGCAAGCCGATCGACATCCGTGTCGAGGCGGACGAGACGCATGCGCGGCTCACGATCCGGGATCGCGGCATCGGCATCGCTCCCGCGGAGCAGGCGCGCATCCCCGTCGTCGTCATGACGGCAGCGGTGGATGGCGCGACGAGGCCGCTCAACGTGGCGGCCGTGCTGAGAAAGCCGCTGGGCTACGAGGAGCTGTTGGAAGCCGTGGGGCGAGGGCGGGACGGGGATGGCGGGCGAGGCAGAGGTGACGGCTGGCCGCCCGAAAGCCCTACTGGCTCTATCGGCCGCCCGTGATGGCCTTCAGGTAGCGATAGAAGAACTCGTTGCCGCGATAGAACGACTCGACACCCAGCCGCTCGTTGCGGGCGTGGGCCCGAATGTCGTTGCGGTCGATCGCGATGCCGGTGATCGTGAACGTCGGCATGCCCGCGGCGCGCGTGTACACCCCGTCGGAGGCGCCCGCGGACATGAACGGAATCACCGGAATGCCGGGCCAGAATCGAGCTACCAGCGTTTCGAGGGGGCGGAGATATTCGGGCGGCAGCGGCGCGGGCGGCAGCCCTTTCGTCTCCGGAGCGCGATCGCTCAGCGTCACCCCATCGAACCCGACGTACTGAACGCGGATTCCCGGATCGTTGAGCACCCGGACGAGCGTTTGCCGCACCTCCTCGGGAGAGTGCCCGGGCAGGATCCGGCAATTGACGACCGCGGAGGCCGCTTGCGGCAGAGCATTGTTGGCCTGGCCGCCGGAGAGGCGCGTCGCGACGCACGTCGTGCGCATCGTCGCGTTCTCCACCGGTATGCGCGCAAGCCGGGCGACGGCTCCCGGATCGGGTGGTGTCGCGAGGATCCCGCGGATGTCCGCGGCGTGCTGGCCGGACGAGCGTTGCAGCATGC